>Ga0070679_100003891_pt1 | contig 13727 bp, 15 predicted proteins | sample KBSC63BmetaG_FD_65652 | JGI IMG/M metagenome (GOLD analysis project Ga0070679, IMG submission 65652) | Corn rhizosphere microbial communities from Kellogg Biological Station, Michigan, USA - KBS C6-3B metaG | ecosystem: Host-associated > Plants > Roots > Rhizosphere | place: USA: Michigan... | reverse complement strand
AGCATGCCGAGGTCGAGATCGAGGCCCAGCGAGAGCGTTCCGTCGCGCGTCTTGGCGATGTCCTGTGCGTTGCCGGTCACCTGATGGATGTCGCTCGCCGGAACGTAGCCGCCGACCATCGGTGTGATCGCAACCTGTCCGTGTGCGCCCGAGCCGATGAGGGCGAGCATCGCCGCGATCGAGAGTGAAACACGACCGAGCTTCATGGTTGCCTCCTGCTGAATCGGAAATGCCGGCCGTCGCGCCCGGCGGGACTTCATCAGGCAGGCGTACACCCCGGTCCAAGGTTGGTTTCCACTCTGAGCGTGGTGTGATCCGCATCACCGTCCCGGACGGCGGGGGATCCAGCGCGGCACGCGCGCCCGGTAGTCGTCGTACGAGGACCCAAACGAGCGTGCGAGCTTCGGCTCCTCGTAGATCACGATCGTCGTATGAAACAGCAGCGCGACGACGATCGCGTATGCGAGCATGGATCGCGACGCGAACCATGCGGCCTGGCCGAGCACCGCGGTGACGACGCCGACGTACATCGGATTTCGAACATACTCATAGAGCCCGCGTGTCACGAGTGCGCGCGGCGGATCGATTGGTGCAAGCGTGCCGCGCCCGCGCACGGCGAAGTCACGTGCGCACCAGAGCAACACGCTCCATCCCGCGGCGATCGTCGCAGCGCCGATCGCGGCAAGCCAGCGATGTCGGGTGACCGACGGCTCATCCGCGATGATCCAGGGCAGCCAACCCGCAACGGTGCCCGGCATCAACAACACGAACAACGTGGCGCGAATCCAGACGGGCATGGATGGTCAACTCACGTACCCTGCACTGCTGGCGGCGTAGCGAGCTTCGGCGATTCGTGCACGATCTTGCCGCCGAGATACGCGGTGCGCGCAACGACGCTCACTCCCCACAGTGAGACCAGCAGGACGACGACGCGAAGCCAGGTCGGCGGGAGCTGCGTCACGTCGCGGCGAAGCAAGCGCCACCACACGTACGCGTTCAACGCGCCGACGATGAGCATCGATGCGAGCGCGAAGTCCGCGGCTGCTTCATGCTCCTCGACCATCGAGTGCACGACGTACCAGGTGCTGCGGAGCGCGTGCGCGGCTGCGTCGCCCGTGTAGAAGGCGGGATAGACGCTCAGGCCCGCGAGCGTGAGTGTGGCGACCGCATAGAGCCAGATGCCGCGCCGGCCCGTGAGCGCGGCCAGCACCAGGACCGCGGTGCCGACCACACTGAGAATGATCGGGAAATGATTGATGATCGTGTGGAGGTACGGCCAGTTCACCGGGGCTCGGATTGAATTGTTGGCGATCGGACCGCGGCGTGGAGGGACGCCGGTATCTACGCATCGGACATCATGACGATATCCTCAATCCCTCGCGCGCTCGCCTCGGGCCAGGTACAGGCCCGGACTTCGAGGATCATAGCACCCCGGTCCCCGAAGGTCTATCTCGCCGCGTTCCCGACGCAGCCATTCCAGAACAGCACGGCGAGCCAGACGCTGACCGAGATGATCGTGGCGAGCACGAGGACAGTCATTCGCAGCCGCCGGTGGGGCGGCTGTCCACGATGCGATTCACTCATGCGGGCTCCGCGATCGATTGCGCGTGAGGGCGCAACCTGTCGTCACGACACCGACGAGGGTCATTGGCCAAAAGACGTACGCTACCACGCCACGCGCCCGAAGGCTCCGCGATCGACCGCCACGGGCCAAAGTCCAATGCCTCGTTCCGTCCCAAGCGGGCTAATGTGACGCGCATCTCTGCTCGCGTCACTCGATTACGTCGTTCAGTACTCTCTCATACAAGGTTGACTGTCGTGTTCCGGTCCACTCGACTTCTCGCTGCCGCGACGGCACTCATCGTCTGCTCGCATGCGCAGGTTGCGGCGCAGACCGCACCCGAGTGGACGTTCAGCGTCACGCCCTATTTCTGGACGACGGGACTGCATGGCGACGTCGGCGTCCGACGACTCGCCACACACGTCGACCTGAGCTTCAGCGACATTCTCGACGCGCTCAAGTTCGGCGCGATGGGCTACGGCGAAGCGCGCTACCAGTCCTATGTCTTCGGGCTCGACGGCATCTACGTCTCGGTCGGTGGAACAAAGGCGATCGCCTTTCGCAGCGACACCGGTGTGTTCTCGCTCGGACTGAAAGAGACGATGCTTCAGCCAACGTTCGGGTACACCGTTGGCCGCAGCGATTGGAGCGTGGATGGACTGCTCGGCATTCGCTATTGGCATCTCAGCGCGGACCTCGACGTCGATCGCACGCGCCGGCCGTCGAACGAGCGATCCGGCTCTCTTGGGTGGGCCGACGCCACGGCGGGCCTGCGGTTTCACTGGATGCCGATCGATCGCCTCCGCGTTACGGCCGGCGGCGATGGCGGTGGCGGCGGGTCGCGCGGCACGTGGCAGGCGTACGGGAGCGTCGGCGCCGATCCCTGGTCATGGCTCACGTTGGCGCTTGGCTACCGAGGACTCGGTGTGAACTACGACCACGACGCCGCATTGTTCGACGTGACGATGCAGGGCCTGCTGATCTCCGCCGCGTTCCGGTTCTGACGCCCGAAACGATCAGGCACCGGTCCGCCGCGCGACTTACCTCATCACTTCGCCGAGTTGGGCTGCGAATTCATTCGCGCGTCGGCGAGCATGGGCTCGAACAGCTCGACGGGATTCCCTGACGGATCCTCGACGATGATTTGCTTCACGCCAACACCTGTGACGATCTCGTTGCGAAAGCGCGCACCCGCGTCGCGAAGCCGAAAGACCGTCGACGCGAGATCGTCGACCTGAATGCCGAAGCGATTCCATCCACCCGGTTGCGGCGCGGTGCCGTCGGGCATCGTCTGACCGCCGCCGGGCGACGCGTTCGGCGCGCTCAGAAGCAATCGCAGATCGCCGCGCGAGAGCATGGCGAACGGCGGCGCTGGATGCATGTCGAGATGGAAGCCTAGCTGCTCGGTATAGAACCGAATCGCGGCGTCCACGTCGCGAACGATGTACCGCACCTGAACCGTCGCCACAGTTCCCTCCAGTCGAACTCGATGATCACCGCTGCAACGCCCCGCTCACGCGGAGCCGATCATGATTCTCTCAACCGCAGCCCTCGACGTATCCTACTGGAGGAAGCCGTCCGGCGCGATAGCGGGTCACCCGGCTGCCGTCAGTCTCGAAGACGAGCGCCGACTGGCTGTCCGGCGTCACCGTGAGGTCGTGGCCCTGAGTGTATTTCTGCGGCGCCGACACGACCTTGGGATAGAGCGTCCGAATCCGGTCCTCGGAATCGCCGACTTTCGCGCCATCGGCCGTCGCGACCGTTCCACTGTCGACCTCGACGCGGGCGATCGTGCCCCCCTCGACCATCACGCGCGTCCCGCCCGGCAGGTGACTCGTCGGGATGTATCCGCAATTCATCCAATCGCTGTCCCCGGCAATCGCGAGCGACGTTCCCAGTGCCGCTTCGGCCTGCGCGCGCGTCATCCCGACTTGCAGCGGACCGAACGCTTTCGCCGAAACGACCCACGTGGTGTCCGCGGGCTGCGATGCGTCAGCGGGAGGCCGGTCGGAGCCGCAGGCCGCGATTCCGACAACGATGGCGAGCGCGATCAGAGGAGTGTGAATCGGCATAGGTCCTCTACAACCTAATGCCGGCCGCGCGCAGGGAGGGACGCCGGATCAGCTCGGAACGATGAACACCGCGAGAATCTTTCCGTTCAAGCCCACGACCATGCCGCCGTCGCCGAAGCCGGGAAGGAAGTACACGCTCCCGATGCGAAACACGCGAAGCTGCTCGTCGACGAGCCCGAACTGCCCATCGATCGCCTCGGCGACTCGGCGACACTCACGCGCGTCGTCGAGCATGCGGAAGTCGCGGAGGAATGCGTCGCGCTTCGCCGGCATGCCGTACGCCCGTGCGAGCTTCGACATACTCGAGTCGCCGCCGACGAACTCACGATAGGCCGCGGACGCGGCGACCTGCACCTCCTTGTCCGAGACCCGGCAATCCCACCGCCGCGGTCCCGCGCGCGACTCGGGCGTCGGTTGAACGACGTCCACGCGACGCGCGGAGTCCTGCGTCATCGTCTGCGCGGCGACGGGCACCGCGAGCGCGAGCGATACACATGTCGAGAGAACTGTTCGCAACCGCATACTCATCGCACTGAAGAGGTATCGTACAGACGAGCGATGCCGCGACGGATAACGCGTTCGTTCTCGCACGCGCGAAACCGGGAAATAATCCCTTACGCTCCGACGATCCATCTCGCACATTCCCGGACTCCACGCCTCCACCCGAGAACGCAGCAATGCATCTGTCATTCGCACACTTGCGCGGCTCGATCGGCCGCATGTTCGTCGTTGTCGTCACCGCTGCTACCGTCGCGGCGCCCGCCGCGGCGCAGCCGGTCATGACAAATATCTTTCCACCGAGCGAGTTCGCCGCGCGCCGCAACGCGGTCATGCGCGCGATCGGCGACGGGGTTGCGATTCTGCAGGGAACGATCGAGCGGCCTGGCGAGCAGCCGTTCCGGCAAAGCAATCAATTCTACTATCTGACAGGCATCGCGCAGCCGCGCGTGATCGCGGTGGTCGACGGCCGCACGAAGCAGACATCCATCTTTCTCAATCGCGACTCACACGACCGCGCGTACGGTGTTCCGTCCCTGGGCCCGGGCGATTCCGCCGCACGGGCAATCGGCGTCGACGTCGTTGCGCCGCGCGATTCGTTTGCCGCCGCGCTCACGCGCTTCGCGAGCGACAAGCGGACCATCTACACGCCCTTTCGCCCGGAGGTCCTCGGCGAAGCATCGTCCGGCGATGCGCAGGGTCAGGCGCGCGCGACGAAGAACGATCCATGGGACGGCCGATCGTCGCGTGAGGAAACTTTCATCGCGAAGCTCAAGGCTGCCGCTCCGGCCTCCGAGGTCCAGAACCTCGACCCGATCCTGGACTCGCTCCGCGGCACCAAGTCCGAGCGGGAGATTGCGATCATCCGCGAAGCCACGCGCATCACCGGCCTTGGCATCATGGAAGCGATGCGCGACGCGCGGCCTGGGATGCGCGAGTACGAGCTGCAAGCCGATGCCGAGTACGTGTTCAAGAAGTATGGATCGTACGGCGCGGCGTATTTCGCGCTGATCATGTCCGGGCCGATGACCCTCACGACGCACTATCACAAGAACACGCGCGTGCTCCAGGACGGCGATCTCGTGGACTTCGACTACGCTCCGGACTACGAGTACTACGCCTCGGACGTCACACGCATCTTCCCCGCGAATGGCAAGTTCACGCCGACGCAGCGCGAGGCGTACGCGATCTATCTGCGCCTCTATCAGGCACTGATGACGTCGATCAGAGTTCATGCAACTCCACGCGACATCATCGCGACCGCCGTGGTGAAGATGGACTCGATCATGGCGGGCTTCAAGTTCACCGATCCGGCGATCAAGGCGGCGGCCACCGCATTCGTCACCCGGTATCGCGAGAATCGCTCGAACAGCCTCGGCCACACGGTCGGCATGGAAGTCCACGACGTTCGCAATCCCACGCAGACGCTCGAGCCCGGCCAGATTTTCACCATCGAGCCGCAGATGAACGTGCCGGAGCACAACTTCGGCCTCCGTCTCGAGGACATGATCCTCATGACGCCGACGGGCTACGAGAACATGTCCGCGTTCGTCCCCGTGGAGATCGCCGACGTCGAGCAGTTGATGAAACAGCCCGGACTGAGCGACGCCGCGCTCAAGATGCCAATCAAGTAGTAGATGAGTTTCTCGATGACACCTCGCACGTTCAGCGCGCTCGCCTGCGCGCTTCTCGCCGCGCGCATCGCGTCGGGCCAGACACCCGGCACCGTCGACAAAGGCGACTTCCGCTTCGCCTATGATGCACGAGGCATCTCTCTGCTCGCGAACGCGCACGATCCCTTCGGTGCGACGATCATGCCGAGCGCAGGTGGACGCGGCGGCCGCGGCGCGGCACCACTCGGTCCACCGACGCTGGGCCTCGCCATCACCTATCGAACCGGAAGCGACACCGGCTGGACAACCATCGCATCGCGAAGCGGGAAGTGGACTGCATCGCCCGATCGCGGCACGGTGACATACACGAGCGCTCCGGCCAATGCACCGCTTCGTGTCACCGAGACGTACGCGACAAACGGGACGAGCCTCGATTGGACGGTCGATCTCCAAGCGACGCACGCCGAGCCGGTACGCGTCGGCGACGTCGCGATCAACATTCCGATCGCGGGCCCCGCAGGCGAGAACCCGCAGCAGATCTTCGAGCGCGGATTTCTCGCGCACAAGTTCGTTTCGGGCGCGGGCTCGTTCGTCTACTGGGTTCGCGCGTCGGGCGCACCACCCTTTCTGCTACTGACCGTTCGCCCGGGTACGAAGCTCGAGTACTTCGTGTCCGGCGGCCGTGGCGGCGAGCAGCTCTTCGTGCACTCGGCGCGGACCGGGCCGATGGAGACGCGCGGCACGTGGCGACAAGCACACACTGCGCTCGATCTGGCGCCCGCTGGTCGCACGGGAAGTCGCGTGTCGTACGGATTTCGGTTGCAGTGGGCAAACAGCTATGACGAGCTCCGTTCGTTGATCTATGAGGCGGGATTGTTCGATGTGCGCGTCGTGCCGGGCATGACGATCCCCGACAATCTCACCGCGAAGTTCTCGCTGCACACGAAGGCGAAGCTCGATGCGGTGACGGCGGAATTCCCATCGCAGACGACCATCAAACGCGTGGCCGAGCCGCAGCCGGACACGTACGTCTACGAAGTTGCGTTTCACAAGCTTGGCGAGAACATGCTGACCATCCGTCACGATGGCGGCCGTCAGACCTATCTCGAGTTCTTCTCGACCGAGCCGCTCGAGACGTTGATCAAGAAGCGTGCGGCATTCCTCGTCGATCATCAGCAGATTCGCGATTCCACCAAATGGTGGAACGGCGTCTACGCGATCTACGACATGAAAGCGAAGACGACTCGCACGATCGACGATCCGGACATCTTCGTCGATCGCATGGTCTACGCGCTCACGTGCGATGATCCGGGTCTCTCCAAGGCCCCCTACATCGCGGAGAAGAACGTCACCTTCCCCGATCAGCACGAGATCAATTCGCTCGAATACTACATCCAACATTTCGTGTGGGGCGGGCTCCAGCGCCGCGACGACGAGCAGCCGTACGCCTACGGCGTCTACGGAACGCCGAACTGGTACGTGAATCGCGACACCGCCCGCCGCCGCGAGTATGCCCTGCATCTCGCAAATGGCGCGTCGGCGCTCAAGGATCTCGACAAGGAGCACGTGTGGCGCTCGTACGACTATCCACACGTGATCATGCTGTACTATCACATGTACGAGATCGCGAAGCGCTATCCCGAGATGACCAGGTATCTCGACGCGAAGGGCTATCTCGATCGGGCATACCAGACGGCGCGCGCGTTCTACACGTACCCGTACCAGCTCTATCCGTCGTACTACGAGACGTACAAGTGGGGCCTCTACAACGAGCTGGTGGTTCTCAACCTGATCGACGCACTTCGTGCCGAGGGACATCCCGCCCAGGCAGCCTGGCTCGTGAACGAGTGGGAGAAGAAGGTCAAGTACTTCGTGTACGACGACCAGTATCCGTTCCGGTCCGAGTACGCCTTCGATCGTACGGCATTCGAATCTTCATATGCGTTCGCGAAGTACGGCGCGACGCACGACATGAAGCCGGATACGAATCTCTGGTACGACGTCAAGCTCAAGAAGTCGTACTCGCATCCGTCGGTGCGCCGAGCGGATTCTCGCGCGTTCATGGATCGCCAGCTCGCGTCGGGCCTGGTCGTCCGCGGATGGCTCAACCCGGCGTACTACACGCTCGGCGCGGATGCCGGCGTGAGCTACATGGCGGCCATGGGCGGCTGGGGCATTCTCGACTACGCGCTCGAGTTCGCGCCGCGCCCGGCCGACTGGCTGCAACTCGGCTACGCGTCCTATCTGAGCTCGTGGAGTCTGATGAACACGGGCACCGCGGCGACGAACTACGGTTTCTGGTTCCCGGGCAAGGCGAACGATGGTGCGGCGGGCTGGCAGTTCATGTCGTCGAAGGCGGGCGGCGCGTGGATGGGATCGAGTTATCCCGGCGGCGTGATCGTACCGCGCGGGCCATGGAACTACGATGGTGAGATCGATCTCGGCTTCGGCTCGGCGCTGCGTATGGCCGCGACGGTCGTCACGCGTGATCCGACCTTCGGGTGGTTCGCGTACGGTGGCTCGATGAGTGAGCGCGGCGATACACTCGCGGTCAACCCGCGCGACGGCCTGCGTCGCCGCTTCGATGTCGTGATTCCCGACATCGGCTCACCATTCGCCGAAGACAATCGCCGAGTGAAGGTGGAGCTCGATCGCGACGGCTTCGCGGCGGATAGCGACATCGTGCTCGACAAGAAGCTCGATCGCATCACGTTCGTGGTGGAGAATCGGACCGGCAAGCCGCACACGACGGAGCTCTCACTGTCATTCCCGAGCAACGCACGGTACGCGGTGCTCGAAAACGGCAAGCCGGTCGTGCTGACGCCGACCGACAACTTCGACTATCCATGGCGGACGCAGTTGTCGGTCGCCGGAACGAGCTCGCGGATAGAGCTGTTGCTGACTCACTGAGCCTCTCGCGTCTCCGGACAGCCGCTCATCAGCCTCATCCGCAATATTGGTGAACAGATAGACTATTGGCACATCATCTGCCCACAGGGTGCGCAACTCTGTTCCGAGGCCGACGATGCGTTCCTCCAATCTTCGCATTACAACTCTCTCATGCATGGCCGCGCTCGCTGCGGCGGCCGCGTGCTCCGATAAGTCGAGCGTCACGAACCAGGTGAGCTCGCCTCCGCCACAGCTCGTATGCGACGCGGACAATGGCGGGATCACGCTTCCGCCCGGCTTCTGCGCCGTCGTCGTCGCTGATCTCGTCGTTGGCGGCAAACCCGCGGCGGCGCGGCACATCGCCGCTACGCCGAATGGCGACCTCTACGTCGCGATCAACAATCCGAGCAATTCGAATCCCGCGTTCGGCATCGTCGCGCTCCGCGACACCAATGGCGACGGCAAGGCCGACATGCAGTCGCAGTTCAGTCCGAATCTCGGCGGCAGCGGCATCGCCTGGGCCGACGGCAACCTCTACTTCGGCGCGAACGATCGAATCATGCGGTACAGCCTGCCAGACGGTCAGCTCACGCCGACGGCGGACCCGCAGGTCGTTGTCTCAGGTCTTCCCGCGACGGGCGACCACGTCAGCAAAACACTCGTATTCGCGAATGCTCAAACGCTGTTCGTGAACATCGGCTCGGCGAGCAATTCCTGTCAGGTGAACAACCGCAAGCTGCAGTCGCCGGGCGTGAACCCCTGCCCCGAGCTTCCTATCCGCGCAGGCGTGTGGACGTTCAATCCTGCCGGCACGAATCAGACGGAAGCCAATGGACATCACTATGCATCCGGCTATCGCAACATGGTCGCGCTCGACGTCAACCCGTCGAACGGGAACTTGTACGGCGTGATGCAGGGACGGGACATGCTCGCCGACAACTTTCCGCAGCTCTTCACCGCCGAGCAGCAGGCCGTGCTGCCGAACGAGGAGTTCGTGCGCATCACCGACGGCAGCAACAACGGCTGGCCATACTGCTATTACGACGATCAGACACATCACGCGAAGATGCTCGCGCCCGAATACGGTGGCGACGGCGTGAAGACCTCCGGCAACGGCTTCGACTGCTCCACCTTCAATCAGCCGCTCGCGACATTCGGCGCGCACTGGTCGCCGGACGGCATGCACTTCTACAGCGGAACGCAGTTCCCGCAGCACTATCGTGGCGGATTGTTCGTCGTCTTCCACGGCGGGTTCAATCGCGCGCCGCTGCCGAACGAAGGCTACAAGGTGATGTTCCTGCCCATGGGCAGCGACGGCAAGCCGTCGGGTCCAGCCGAAGTGTTCGCGGACGGCTTCGCCGGCCCGAGCACGAATCTGCCGGCGGACGCCGTGCATCGCCCGGTGGGCGTCGCGCAGGGTCCCGACGGTTCGCTCTACTTCTCGGACGACAAGGCGGGTCGCATCTGGCGCGTGGTCTTCAAGCAGTGATCCAGAAGACCGCGAGCAGCGCGCTCATCACTACGATGAGCGCGATCGCGATGCGGATGCTGCGCGCGTTCCATTGCGGCGACTCGGTCTTCTGAAGCGACCGGATGAGACGCAGGGCGCGCGCATAGTCCTCATCGTCGACCGCGATGGAGTTGCGGCGCGTGGAGATGCCATCAGAAAACTGATTCCCGGCGTCGATGTGACGGATGCACTCGGCATCGAGCGCGGTCTGCACGCTGCGAAACTGAGATTCACTCACGTCGGCGATGAGGACGCGCATGCGTCGTTCCTCCCACCGTCGGAGATGGTCCCAGCCGATCGACGTGAGCTCACGCGCCGGCGGGCACGGCGCGCGGGATCTTCACCTCGTAGTGCGCGGAACGTGCGTCGAAGTGAGCCAGCAACGCTCGCGCGGCCGGCGGCACGACCGCCTGCTCGTAGTCCGCGCCGGCGAACGTTCGAACCGCGTCGAGGGAGTCGAACCACATTATCGTCTGAAACTCCACTTCATCGCCGACCGGACGCCGGCCCATCTCGATAGCGAGGAATCCGGCGATCTCGCGAGCGGCGATGCCGCGAAAGACCTCCTCGCGTAGCAAGCTCTCATACGCATCGGCGTTTGCACGGCTGGTCCACCCGTGCCAGACGCGACAGATCATGGGTATTTGTGGTCGTCAGTTCGTTAAATCGATCATGGTCTCGTTCGGCGCGCAATCCGCCTGGCCGCATCGGACGACCTGGTCAATAGCGCACCGACTCGCTCGTCTCGCGCGACGGGATGCCCAGCGCCTCCAGCTCGCGATGCTCGTCGGACGTGAGGCGAAGAACGCCTTCCTGTTCGTGCGAGACCACGCCGAACAGGAGCTCCCCACGGCGATAGATCGTGAGATCCTCGAGCCATCCGTCGGGCCCGGGAGGAGAGTGAAACGGCCCGTCGTCCATGAACGTGAGCAGCCGCTCGAGCGACGTCGCGTCGAACGACCAGAGCCGAACGAATCTCGTCGACTTCGATGAATCAGCCGCCGTCAACACGACGCGCTCCGCTCCGCGCAGCTCGTACGGTCCGAGCTCGTCTTCGAATGCGTCGGCGAATGGCCCCGGTGTATCCTGGAGCGCCAGCACCGTGATCGTGAACTCGTCCGCGCCCTTCGCCAGCAGGTATCGAAGGAGCCGCGGAGCCCGGTCGCCGTGCAAGCCTGGGCGATCGACGTACCGCACGACGAGCATTCGCGCCTCAACGCTCTTGAATCGGCGCGCCGTAGAACGGCCGGCACACGCGCGCGAGATCGGCCTCTTGCTCGGAAGTGAGAAAGAGAATGTCGAGGAGCGCGTCGCTCGGGAATTGCCGCCGGAAGATCTCACCGACCCGCATCACGAGCGATTGATCATCGCGCGCCGACACGATCCCGAGCACCGTCGACGGCTCCGCCTGCGACTGGAAGCGCGCACTCGCGAGATACGCACGCCGGATATCAGGGCGAGTGGCGAATTCGAGAATGAGCTCGCGTTTGAGCGTATTCTCGACCGAGCCGCTCCGTTCGCCGAGGAATTCGGCTTTCTCGTCCCGGCGCTGGAGCGCGCGTCGACTCCACGTATCGAGTAGACCCATGGTTGATCAAGAAATCACCTCGGGTCGCCTACTTCAAGCCGAGCTCACTACGTGCAGCGATCGCTCGGATCGACTCACCTCGGCGGAGTCTGCGCAGATGGGGCGGCCGAGAGCGATTACCGGATGAAATAGCCGGACACGCGCCATGCACCATCAGTGTCGCGCATTGGCGTGACAGTCTCGGTGGCGGCCCGCTTGTGCTCGAATGCGCTCGCAAACTGAAAGACGACATACTCGCCGTCCGGCGCACCTGGAAGCTCGGTTGCAGCACGAGCTGTTTCGAGGCGCCGGTTGACCAGCGCGCCGAGTGGCTCGCGCGCGGCGCCTAGCGCACGTCCCCACTGTTCCTCGGAGACCGCGCGCTTGAACAGGGATGCCGCCGCTTCCCAGCTCGCCGCGGCATCTCCGCGATCGACGAGCGTTAGCCAATCCAGGGCAGCGCGCTCGGCGGCCGGGTCATGGTCGATCACAGGATTCTTGTCGGGATGAGTGGGTTGGCCATCGATGGCAAACGACTTCGGGACGAACGTGTGGCTGCGACGGAAGTTGAACGTCAATCACATCGTCCAGCGCAACGATCCCATCGGCGAGAACGATGCCCACTCGGGCTTTCATCTCTTTCGTGCTGGCGTCGACAGCACTTCAAGATGTTCGGTGACTCACCATGTGTGTTCGGTCGGACACCCGATCCGGCGCTCGCGCTCGCCAATGCGTAACCCCCCCGGCGACCACCGCCAATCGCGTCACCAACACAGAAGGCGCATCAGACCTGCAAACCCCTTGCAGACTGACACGCCTCCGTGCTGTCATTCCGGTGCTCGACTTTGACACACAGGAGCACGCGCAACGAGCAACCTCAGTCGAACGCGGCGCCCACCATGATCTTCCGGATCAACAACCACGGCGACCCGTGGGAGATCGAGTTCGTCTGCGTCGGCTGGCCCTTCGCATCGCCGCCCGTTCCGAACTTCTGATATTCCTTCGGGCCCGTCACGCCATCGAGATTGCCCCAGAAATCCGTCGTGATCGCGTTGTACGTCACGTCGGTCACCTGGCGCGTGATCTTCCCGTTCTTGATCTCCCAGAAGATGTGGCCGCCGAACTGGCCGTTGTAACGCTGCTGGTCGATCGAGTAGCTCCCACGGCCGTCGATCATCACGCCATCCTTCACGTCCGCAATGAGCTCGGCCTTCGACGGCGAGTTGGCCGGTCCCGGCTCGAGATGCACGTTCGGCATCCGCAGGAATGGATAATCGCGCCACGAGTTCGCGAACGTGCAGCCGCGGCTGAAGTTCTCGCCGACGAGATGCGCCGTCTCGCGATTCGTCTGCAGGCCGACGAGGATCCCGTCGCGTACGATCGGAAACTTCTGCGCCTTCACCCCGTCGTCGTCGAAGCCGCATGCACCCAGGCCGTTGTCCGTCTTGTCGGCCGTGATGTTCATGTGCTTGGAGCCGTATTTCAGTTTTCCAATATCAGAGATCTTGACGAAGCTCGTGCCCGCGTAGTTCGCCTCGTAGCCGACGATGCGGTCGACCTCCGTCGCGTGCGCCACGATCTCGTGGATCGTGAGCATCGCGTGACTCGGACTCAGGATGAGATCGCGCAGCCCGCTCGCGCCCAGGGGCTTGGCGGTGCACATCTCGACGGCGTCCGTCGCAACCTTCTCGGCGTTGTCGAGGAAGTCGGTCGCCTCCGCAATCTCCCATCCGCCGAGCGCGGCGACGCCAGGATACTGCCGAGTGCGCGTCACGTCGCCGACCTTCGCACTCACACTCATCGTCGGCGTCGTCGTGTAGAACTCCTGCTCGATGTACGAGCCCTCACTCGACGCGAAATAGCGCCACTCGTAGCTGTGGTTGGCGGAGACGTTCACCGCCGTCACTCCCTGTACGCCTTTCGCCTTGTCGATGATGGCGTTCGCCCACGCCTGCTTGTCAGCCTGGGACACACTCGTGGGCGGCTTCGTCATCGGCGTCACCCAGTGCTGCTGATA
>Ga0070679_100003888_pt1 | contig 13728 bp, 13 predicted proteins | sample KBSC63BmetaG_FD_65652 | JGI IMG/M metagenome (GOLD analysis project Ga0070679, IMG submission 65652) | Corn rhizosphere microbial communities from Kellogg Biological Station, Michigan, USA - KBS C6-3B metaG | ecosystem: Host-associated > Plants > Roots > Rhizosphere | place: USA: Michigan... | reverse complement strand
TTGTCGATGAACCAGGAGATCGCCTGCGGCGTCATGCCAGTGGCGCTGACGTCGTCGTACACGATGGGGCCGCCGTCGATCCGCTCCTGTTGCACGACCGGCGGTTGAATGTCCGCCGGCAAGTCGACCTGTACTTGCGTTACCGCGTTGCGCACGTCGGCCACTGCACGATCGATCGGCGTGCCGATCCGGAATTCGACGGTGACGTCCGCTTCGCCCTGTTTGGCGTCCGAATAGATGTGGTTGATGTCGCTGATGCCGGCCACCGCGGCTTCGACCCGGCGGACGATCTGGGTCTCCACTTCTTCGGGTGCCGCGCCGGGCTGGCTGATGTTCACCGAAACCACCGGGAAGGAGATGGGCGGGTTCAGCGTGACGGGGAGCCTGATGAAGGCCACCGCGCCAGTGAACAGCAGCACCGCGAACAGGACGATCGGCAGCACGGGGTGCCGGATGGCCCATGCGGAGATGTTTTTCATGACTTGGACGCCTGTTCGGACGCGACCGTCACCTTCTCGCCGCTATGCAGGAAGCCTCCATCTATGGCGACGATCTGCTCCTTCCCGGTCAAGCCTTCCGTAATGACTACACCGGCGGGTATGACGCTGCCGACATGGACGTTACGGCGCTGGACCTCATCGCCGCGTGCCACCACATATACGTACGACCCGTCGGCGTCGGACATGACGGCTGTCTCCGGCACGACCGGCCGCTCCGCCCGGGCGAGCGTGACACTGGCCCGTGCGAACGCGCCAGGCCGCAGCCCGGGATCGGGGCTGAGGGCGATGCGCACCTCCCCGAGACGGGACTGCGTATCGATGACGGCGCCGAGGAGCCAGATGTGGCCCGGGAACGGACGCGGATAGCCGATCATGTAGACGTCAGCCGCCTGGCCCACCTTCAGGTCGGCGAGATCCTGCTCGGCCACCTGACCGATCATCTCCACCTGCCCGGCGTCTTCGAGCTGAAACAGCGCCGGGCCGCCGGAGCCTGCGATCTGACCGACCTCTGCATTGCGTGTCAGGACCACGCCGTCGACGGGCGCCACGATGCGTGTCAGCGCGAGCTTCGCGCGCATCACCGCGAGTTGCGCGGCCACCACCTTGATGTTGGCTGCGTCCATGATGGAGGCGGCCTGCAGTTTCTCGATGTCCTGCGCCGACAGCCCGCCCGCCGGCCCGACCTGGACGCCGCGCCGATATTCGGCGGCTGAGAGCGAGGCCTGCGCGCGTGCCTGATCCAGCGCCGCGGTCAACTGAGCGACCTGCGGGGCGAGCACCGAGTCGTCGAGCTTCGCGAGCAGTTGGCCGCGCTTGACACGGTCGCCCACTTGCACGTAGACCGCGACGATGCGTCCCGTGTCGCCGGAGTTGCCGATCGGCAACTGGTGACGCGCTTCGATCGTTCCGGTGAAGGACACTTGAGCAGCGACGGGCTGTACGCCCGGAGTGACGACACTGACCAGGGGAATGGAGGTCCGGGCTGCCAGCGGCACGATGGCCTTGGGCGCCGAAGCCCGGCTCATCCATACGGCCGTGGCCACTGCGATGGCTACCGCGATTCCCGCTGCTACGAGCAGCCACTTCCGCCGTGGGCTGCCCCGCGCCGGATCGAACACCAGCACCTTGCTTTCTTCTTGCGGCTGAGCGCTCATGAGATCTCCTAGATCAGTCCTACACCCTTGGGTACCCGTACGACCACCGTGCCGGCGATCTTGTCGTGCCAGGCCTGGTGCTCATGATCGACGGCAATCCAGATGAAACCGAGTCCGGCGACCACGAGAGAAAGGAAGCAGCCCAGGGCGCGGATGATCGCAGTCCCCCAGTCGAGCGGGCCGCCGCCGATGCGCACCACTTTCAGGTCGCAGACGATGCCCCCGACAGTGGTGCCCTTCACCTTCCACATGATGGCGCCGTAAGTCGCGAGCACCAGCAACATCCCATTGCCGTGGTGCCCCCAGATCCAACTCAGCGCGACGCCGATCAGAATCAGATCGATCAGCAGGGCGAGCATCCGGATCCAGAATCCGGCGCGAGGCAGTGTCGCGATGTCGATCACGTGGGTCGTGTTGCTTCCCACGCCGCCGGACGGCGGTGGTGGCGGTGGCGGTGGCGGTGGCGGCCCGGCAGTCGAGCCGCTCTCCATGGAGCTGTCGGCACCGACGGCGGCCGCGCCGGTAGCCGTCCACGGCGGCGGGGTCGCGGGCCCGCCCATCGCGGCCGGATGTTCGCCGCCAGGCGACTCGCCCGCGGGGGCACCGGCCCCCGCCGTGCCGGCGGGCGAAGCGCCGCCGATGCCGGGGCCACCAGGCACTTGTTTCGGCGGTGCGGATCTCATCGCGAGCAGTATCGTGTAGATCACCGCGCCGAAGCCGAATACGCCCAGCAGGATGTAAAGGAAGAACCCGAGCACCGGCACCATGTAGAGCGCCAGCACGACGAGGCCGCCGACGAGCACCTCGAGCACCGGCCGCGGAACGGCCGCCGAATTGTTGAGCCGCAGGCAGCGGCCGCCCACCCAGCCGACCGCAACGATGCGCCCGAAGATGCCCGCGCAGAACAGGGCGATGCACAGGAGAGGAATGACGGCGATGCCGACCACCGTGATGACGAGCGCCAGCAGCACGACCGGCAGGAGCAGCACCGCGAGCACCGTCGCGAGGAGGGACGGGCCGGGATGTGTATCGAGCGTATGCACGCAACGCCGTACTCCATCCTGGAAGATGGCCGCGATCAGGACATAGAAGCCCAGGGTCGCGAGCGCCAGCCACCACGCCCACAACACAGCGGAGTTGGGAGAGAGCGGCCGGCCGAACAGCAGGCAATCATGGATCCAGGCGTGCAGCCCCTCGACATTGCCGAACAGTCCCGACATGACATTGACGGTGCCGCCCTGGATCACCGAGCCGGAGCTGCGCTCCACTCTCCCCATCACCGAGGTGACCTGACCATCGATCACCGCCTGCGGTCCGAGGTATACGTTGCCCAAAACAGCGACGACGTCGTTGGTTATCCTGCCGTTGATGTAGGCGTTACCCATCACCGCCACCGCGCTGTCGCCCGCGCTTCCATTCACCGTGACGTTGCCCATCACCGCGACGGCGGAATCGGACACGTCGCCGTCCACTCTGCTGTCGCCCATGACCGCGACGACGGATTCGGCGCTTTGCCCGGCGGGCAGCTCGGCGTTGTGTCCGATCGACACGACCTGGCGATCGTTGTCTCCCGAGCTGTCGCTGTCCCTTGCCTGCGCCGACAGCGCGCAGGCACAGAGGCATGCGAGCAGGGCGCAGGTCGACAGCCAGCGGAGGGTGTTCTTCATGTCAGATGAACCTTGGAATATGCGGGTCTGTAGAGCAGCGAATAGCCGACCGCGACCAGCGCGAAGAGAACGGCGTAGAGCGTGGCGGTGGCGATGATGCCGCCGACGAGCCAGTCGCGCGGGATGCTCTGAATGATGTGTGAAGTGATCGTGCCGAACGATGCGATGGCGTGTCCCGCGTCCCAGAGGGAGGCGAGTGGGCCCGCCAGCTGCGGATGAGTGGCTACGGATACCAGGCGTGTCGCCACCCATAGAGAGAGGATCCAGACGAGGGGTACGCAGACGGCGCAGACCCCGATGACGGGCACGCGCACCGCGGGGGGCCAGGTCGCTATTCCCCGGCGCCACCAGGGTAGCCGCGCGCGCGCCGCGAGCTCGCCCAGTACGCGGGCTTCGAGCGAAGCCGGTGCCCGGCGCAGAGGTTGGTCCCGCAGCACCTGGCCGACCAGGCGCTCGAGCTTCTCGTCAGTCTGATCGCGTGAGCTCATGATTGTGCACCGCGCGGGATAGAGGGAGATTGACGCCGGTCATCCGGCGCGGGGCGGCCGCCCGGGGCCAGGAGACCCGCCATGGCGACTCTTCCGCGGAGAATGTCGGTCTTGACCTTGGCGAGGGAGATGCCCAGCCGGTCCGCGATGTCCTGGTAGGGCATCTCCTCGTAATGATACAGCACCAGCGGAATGCGCTGATGATCGGGCAGGCGCTCCAGCGCCCGCTCCACGAGCGCCCGCCGCTCATCGGTCTCCAATTCCGTGAGGACGGTATCGAAAATGGCAGCGGCGGATTCGGCCGAGGGCTCCAGCTCTTCCTCCCGGCTGTCGTCGGAGAAGATCTCGGAGAAAAGGCGCCAGCGCTTGCGATGACGGGTGAGGTGGTTGAGCGTCAGATTGGTGGCGACAGTCTTCAGCCACCCGCCAGCCTTTGGGCTGGAGCGCAGATTGTCGAAGCTCTCATACGCACGCAGGAATACGTCCTGGCTGATGTCCTCAGCCTGGGCGGGATTGCCCGTCAGCCTGACGGCGGTCGAGAAAACCATGTCCTGATAGGCGCGCATGAACGCTGCGAACTCATTCGGGTCGATGGGCCGGGAGCTTGCCAGTTGCACGGGTGTGTCATCGTTTGGGGCAAGAACACGGCGGGCGCCCAAAAGTTACAGCCCCCCTGGCGCCGGTCCCGCGGGGAGGGGTCCGGGACGGCCGTAAGGCTACCTCAGGCCGCGCGGCGGCGCCCGGTTGGGTTCACACCGGGTGACCTCGGCCTCGGCCCCGGCCCCGGCCGGGCCGGCCGGCGCAGCCGCTGCACTCGCCCCGCTGTGGCCGCCGGAGCTGGAACGGGGCGGCGAAGACACCGTCAGGACGGGAGACCTCAGATCAGGCTCTCCGGGAGAGAGCGCGCGTCCCCGGGGGATCGGTCCGCCAGCGGCAGGCCGAACGCATCGAGGGTCGCCGCGATTGGGCCGTGCCATGCCGCAGGCGTGGCCGCGGCGGCCGCCAAGCCCGCCCGCGCAATCAGGCTCAGCGCTTACCGCCTGCAAATACCATGTAGACGTCACTACGCTCGTAGTGCGAGGGGGCCGGGCGTGCGGCATGCACGAAACCGGCGGACTCGTACAGGGTGATCGCGGGGGTGAGTTTGCTGTTGCTCTCGAGAAAGAGCTCGCGGGCTCCGCGCGCGAGATACTCCGCGACGACGGCCTGCACGAGCCTGCGGCCGATGCCGAGCCCCTGATGGCTGCCGGTGACGGCCATCTTCGAGAGCTCGAAACGATCATCGCCCGCGTTGAGCAGAGCGCACGTGCCGACGATCGCTCCGCGATGACGGGCCAGGAAGATCGCGCCGCCCTTGCGGAGAATCGCGAGCGGCTTGGAGAGCACCTGCTCGTCTATCGGCTCCACGCGGAAATACTTCTCCAGCCACTCCAGGTTGAGCCGTTTGAAATCCGCGGCGTAGCGGCGCTCGAACGGAATGACTTCCACGGCGGCGGCTTCGAGGCGGGAGCGGATCCGGGTCGCGAAGCCGCGAGTCTCGAGCGCCCGGTCGACGGCCGTGAGGTGTTGGGAGAGTGGGTGGTCCGATTCCAGGTCGGCCGCTGCGGCGACGATGGCCTTCCAGACCGGCTCCAGACGGGTCATGACACTGCGGCCGCGGGCGGAGAGCGACAGGAGCCTGCGCCTGTCGTCCTTGGGGTCGGGCAACTCCCGCACGACACGATGGCGCAGGAGCTTGCGGCTCATCTGACTCACCGCGGGATGCGATTGACCGAGCTTCTCGGCCAGCTCCGAGATGCCTAGCCTGCCGTGATCGCGCAGCAGGAAAAGGATCGGAAAGCAGCGGGACGGCAGGTCCACCCCGGCGCCGCGGTACACCTCATCGACGCCCGCGTAGAGCGCTTCGCTCACCTTGCGCAGCCGCGAGCCGAGAAGAAGCGATCCATAGTCGTGCAGGGTGGTCATCAGGCAGGCCGTGGCTCGGGCAGGGAGACTTCGCTGTCGGGGCGGCGGAAACGCGTGCCGTTCGTGAGCAGGACACCGTGGCTCACAGCGATGCCCATCTCGAGACTCTGGGCAATGCGCTCGGCGCGCTCGATGAAGTGGGCGGCCGCCGCGGGAGGGCATATCTCCCGGGCGGCTTCCCGGAAGAGCCGCAGCCAGCGATCGAAGTGGCGCGCATCGACGGGGAGCGGCAGATGCTTCTGCATCGGACGGCCGTGATAGTTGCCCGTCATGAGGGCCACGGAGGACCAGAACTCGCCCATGCGGACGAGATGCGGCTCCCAATCGGCGATGCGCTCGTTGAAGACCGGCGCCAGCACCTCGTCCTGCCGCACCTTGCCGTAGAACGTGCGCACCAGCCGGTCGATCATCGTCATATCGATGCCGGTCCGTTCGGCGATCTCCGCCGAGGCACGCACTTGCCGCTCCGTCAACATGTGACCATCCGAACCCGCTATCGACTGGGGGTTGGACTATATCCGTAAGCGCTTACGGTTCGCAATGACCCGCACGATGGACGGTCAGCAGTTCCGGGTGGGCGGCTCTCACCTCCCGCCGGCGACGTCCAGAATCGATCCTGTGACGTACGAGGCGGCATCGCTCAGGAGCCACACGATCGCCTCGGCGATTTCGTCCGGCCGTCCCGCCCTTCCAAGCGGCGTTGCGCGACCCAGCTTGCGGGCCCGATCCGGATCGCCTGTCGTCGCATGAATCTCCGTCTCAACGAGGCCGGGTCTGACGGCGTTGACGCGTACACCTTCGCCCCCGAGCTCTTTTGCGAGCCCGATCGCCAGTGTGTCGAGCGCCGCTTTGGAGCCGGCGTAATCGACGTACTCTCCCGGTGAGCCGAAGCGCGTCGCCGCGGACGACACGAGCACCACCGAGCCGCCTTTGCCGCCGCGGCCGCGAGACAGTGCCCGCGCCGCTTCGCGGGCACAGAGATACGCGCCGAGCACGTTGACGCGAAACATTTTCTGCAGGCGCTCGCCGCTCATTTCCACCAGGGGCATGGCGGGCGCGGTAATGCCTGCGTTAATTACGACGCCGCTGAGCGGTCCGAGATCGGCCTGCGCCCTGGCGAACATCGCCACGACATCCGCCTCGACGGAAACGTCTCCTGGAACGGTGGTGGCGCGCGCGCCACGTTGCTGCAGTTCGGCCGCGACTTCAGCGGCCGCAGCCGCCTCTTTGCGGTAGTTCACCGCGACAGCCCAACCTCGCGTGCCCGCAAGAAGCGCGGTGGCACGCCCGATGCCGCGCGACGCGCCGGTAATCAACACGGTATCCATGCGGCTCTCCGAATGCGGCGACTCGACCTTTCGGGCATCGTGCCATTCTACCAACGCGCGGGGGGCTTGCCGTATGCGCGGCCTTGGCCCAAGATTCCCCGCATACACTTTTCGATCGGAATCCCTCCCGGGCGCTCCAGTGAGCGGTCTCTGTCCGCCCGGCGTCGCTCGCACGGCGGGATGCCAGGGTAAGTTGCATCATGGAGTCTTCATACGAGCGCGGGCTGGCCGCGTGCTTCCGGAGATTTGTCCGCTGCGGCGCTCTGTTCGCGCTCGCGATGGGCGCAAGCGCCATCGCGGCCGCGACATCGGCTACCGGCGTCGTGACCCAACAGTCCCTGGATGATGCCTGGTGGACGGGACCTCTGCTGGCGGCCTCGCCCGGGACGTTGCCGCGAGGCCATTGGTTGGTCGAGCCGTATGTCTTCGACGTGATCAGCTACGGCCATTTCGATCGCGACAGAACGCTGCGTGACACGGGCGCCGCGCACGAGATCGGTAATCAGAGTTACATCGAGTACGGCCTGGTCGACGGGTTCACGCTGGGTCTCATCCCGCGCCTCGGCTTTCACGAATCTGCCGCGGGACAGGACTCATCGGGCTTTGCCGTCGGTGACATCACGTTGCAGGGTTCCTATGGCCTGACGCGATTTCGGCCGGGGAGCTGGATACCAACGACTTCGCTCGTCATCGGAGAGACGTTTCCAACAGGGAAGTACGACCGCCTGAGCGGTCCGACGGATGGCGCTCTCGGCAGCGGCGTCTATTCGACCATCCTGTCTCTCTATTCCCAGACGTACTTCTGGATGCCCAACGGGCGCATCCTGCGCACGCGACTGGACCTGTCCTATCAGATATCACACTCGACCTCGGTGCAGGGTGAGAGCGTTTACGGCACCGGCGAAGGGTTCAGCGGGCACGCGCGCCCGGGCCCGAGTTTCATAGGTGATCTGGCGTTCGAGTACAGCGTCTCGCAAAACTGGGTGCTCGCCACCGATATCAGTTGGGAGCACGACGGCAACACGAGGGTGCAGGGAGGCTACGTGTCGCCCGGCGGCTCCGCGCTGCTGTCGGCGCTCTCGGTGCTGAACTCCGGCTCCGGCGAGCTGCTGTACCTGGCTCCGGCGATCGAATACAACTGGAGCGCTCGAATGGGCGTGATTGCCGGCGCGAGGATAGCCGCCGCGGGCCGCAACACGATCGCAACGGCGACTCCCGTGGCCGCAATCAACATGGTGTTCTGAGCGGCGGGTTCGCGTCGGCGCCGCCGCGGCGATCAGATCTGCGCGGCCATCGCCGCCAGCTTCGCGATCGTATTCATGTTGCGTGCGGTGCCGGCCGCGGCGCACGGGATCACGAGCTTCGAGTGGGCCATTCCGTCGCCGTACATGACGTAGATCTCGCGAGTACCGACAACCAGCCGCTCGGATCGCTTTCCTCTCGCCTCCTCGAGGGCGCGGGGTGGCGGAACCTCATCCAGAAAAATCGCGACGGTGCGATTGGGCGGGGCGGTCCGGAACGGATTCGCGGCGAGCACCGCCGCCATCTCCGCGGCAGTGCGGACCAGAACGCCAACCGGTTTGCCCGCGTAATCGGCAAGGCGCCGCTCGAGGAGCGCCTTGACCCTGTGTTCCTTCAGTCTGCTGCCGAACACTACGTTGCCCGATGCAATGTAGGTCCGCGCGTTCCCGAATCCCGACGCCTCGCACATCTTCACGAGGGTGGCCATCGGGAGCTTGCCAGTGCCGCCGACGTTGACTGCGCGAAGCAACGCGACGTATGCGGTCACGTCCGCTCCATCACGATCCGTCCCGTCTCGAGCAGCGACTTGAGGTTGGAAAGGATCTTCGGCCAGCCCCCGGTCACGGCCTCGATGAATCGGGACTCGGAGCGCTCCATGACGTGGGTGATGGTGAGCTTCACGACGTCCGCCGTCGGATCGAGCTCCATGGTGCAGCGCGAGTATCCTTCGGTCTTCAGCTCGGGCTTGAACTCATTGCGCCACTTGATCACCAGGCGCTTCGGCCGTTCGGCTTCGACGATCTCGCCCGTGTCGGCGATCCGTCCATCGGGAAAGACGAGCTTCCACGCGGACCCGGGCAGCCAGTCGCTGTCCTGATGCATCCCGAACCAGTATTGCCTCATGGTTGCCGGGTCGGTCAGGGCGGCCCAGAGCTTCTCGGGCGTCGTACGGATGTACGTCACGTACATGAAAGTCGATCTATTCATCGCGATCACCCTCCAGAAGTCGCTTGAGGTCGTGCAGCGCCCGCAGGCGCGGCTTCTCGAACTTGCGGATCCAGCGCTCGTAGATTTCCTGCAATGGCACGGGATTGAGGAAGTGCAGCTTTTCCCGGCCGCGCCGCATGGTCGCTATGAGATTCGCCGCCTCGAGGACCCCGAGGTGCTGCGTGACCGCCTGGCGCGTCATGTCCAGGTGCGTGCACAAGTCGCCGAGCGTCTGACCGTCATGCGCGTGCAAGAGGTCGAGGAGCTTACGGCGACTGGGGTCGGCCAGCGCCTTGAACAGCAAGTCGGGGTCATTCATTCCTGGTTCCGGTGCGCGGGAGATAATAGGCAAGTAAACACTTGCATGTCAAGCACGCCGACAGGCTGGCGCAATTGGTACAATATTGCGCGTTGGGCCTGTAGCACAGCGGTTAGTGCAGGGGACTCATCGGGAAAAGGTGCCTGTGCGCGGAAACGCGCACAGTGGACGGGATGAATTCAGGGGAACCTTCGAGCTGCAGACTGCGATCCAGCTCATGGCAATCCTGAGCCGAGCCGGCGGTACACCGCCGGAAGGTGCAGAGACTACCTGAGGGCTCGAGCGCCCTTAATGACAGGCAGGAGCATCCCGCACCCACACGGACGGAGTGAGTCGCCGAGATCCGGCGGCACGCCCCGCTCGCGGGTGAAGAGATAGTCCACTCCCGGCGGAAACGCCGGGGCAAAGTGAATCCCTTGGTCGTAGGTTCGAATCCTACCGGGCCCAGACTTACTGCGCGGTTCTCACCGGGCAGAGGCGCGGCCCCCACGCCGCCTCGATAGCGCCCGCCGAGCTCAACAGCACAATAGGCGGCCACGTGGAGGATGGTGGGGCGGTGGCCAGTGCCGCTCCCGGCACCGGCCTGGGCCCGGTGGCCTGCGACGACACCATCGACACGCATCTCACCTTCGGCGAAATCCATCGCTTCCGCACTGGTCGTAACGGATGTCAGCAAGCTCAACCAAGTCTCGCTGGAGCAGCTTGCGGACTATGCCGGTCTCGTTGGCCTGATGAACATCCGCGCCGATGCGGATGCGGGCGACGCGCCCACGATCCTTCGGCTGTTTCACGACCCCAAGCCCCCGGATGGCCTGACATCGTGGGACAAGGCTTTGCTTTACTCTGTCCATAACACGAACCAGTCGGGCATCCTGCAGCTCAAGGACATGGAAACCCTGATGGTGGGACGGAACGCGCCGTAGCCGCCGCCCCATAGCGCGTCTCCTCCGGGGGTCCCCGAGCCGCCCGATCGGGCCGCCGCACCCACTCCCGTCGGTCCAGGCACGTTTATCGCTTGCCGCCCCGCGGATGGCCAGCCGGAAACTTCACACCTATCGCGCCAAGCGCGATTTCAGCCTCACCGCTGAGCCTTCGGGCAGCGGGACCGTGGCGCCGGCCCCGCGGCTGCGATTCGTGGTTCAGAAGCACGCGGCTCGCCGCCTGCACTACGACTTCCGGCTGGAGCTCGATGGCGTATTCAAGTCCTGGGCGGTGACCCGCGGGCCGTCGCTCGATCCGGCGGACAAGCGCCTGGCGGTCGAGGTCGAGGATCATCCGCTGGACTATGGAGACTTCGAGGGGACCATCCCGCAGGGACAGTATGGCGGCGGCACCGTGGAGATCTGGGACCGGGGCTACTGGGAGCCGCAGGTCAAGGGCAGCGCCGAGCAGGCTCTCGCGGCGGGGCAGCTGAAGCTGACTCTGGCGGGTGAGCGGCTGCGCGGCGGTTGGGTGCTGGTGCGGCTGCGAAACTCACGCTCCGGCAAGAAGCCGAGCTGGCTCCTCATCAAGCATCGCGACGAGTTTGCCCGGCGCGGTGACGGCAGTCTGCTCGAGGATGAGGATCGCTCCGTGGCGTCGGGCCGCACGCTGCAGGAGATTGCCGCGGGCAAGGGCCGCAGCCCGCGGCCCTTCATGACCCGCGGGCGCGGCGCCGGCCGACCCAACGCGGTGTGGAATTCCAACGCGGCGTCCGAACCGGCCGCGAGCGGCATCGCATCGCGCGTGAAGGCGCGAATCGCCGCGCAATCCGGCCGCTCGCCGCCCGCCCGGCCGGCAGGAAGCCGGACGGCTGCAGCCCGAACGCCCGCAGCCCGAAGCACAGGAGGCAAGTCGCCAAAGCAAGGGCGCAACGACAGGCGCGGCGAGGCCCGCGGAGCTCGTACGCAAATGCCGAGATTCATCGAGCCGGCGCTCTGCCGCCTGCTGCCGCGCCCTCCCGAGGAGGAGGGGAGCTGGGCGCACGAGATCAAGCTCGACGGCTATCGGTTGCAGCTTCGAGTCGAAGGCGGCCGTGCGGTCCTCATGACACGCAAGGGGCTCGACTGGACGGAGCGATTCAGCGGCATCGCCCGCGCGGCCGAGGCGCTGCCGGACTGCATCCTGGATGGCGAGGCGGTGGCTCTCAATCGCAACGGGGTGTCGGATTTCTCGGCGCTGCAGGCGGCGCTCGCGGAAGACCGCCAGTCGGCGCTACTGCTCTTTGCCTTCGATCTGCTGTTTCTCGAAGGACGGGACCTGCGGCCGCTGCCGTTGGAGGAGCGCAAGAGACAACTCGAGCGGCTGTTGCAATCGCTGCCGCGGGCGAGCCGCGCGCGGCTTCGCTATCTCGAGCATTTCACCAGCCCGGGAGCGGCGGTGCTCGAATCGGCCTGCCGTCTGTCGCTCGAAGGAGTGGTCTCGAAACGCCTCGGCGTGCCGTACGAATCAGGAAGGACGGGAAGCTGGGTCAAATCGAAATGCCGCGCCGGCCACGAGGTCGTGATCGGCGGCTGGACATCCGAGGGAGCGACCCTGAGCTCGCTCATCGCCGGTGTTTACCGCGACGGGCGCCTCGTTCCGGTGGGCCGTATCGGCACGGGCTTCGGCGCCGCCAAGGTGCGGCAGCTGTTGCCGCGGCTCAAGAAGCTGACGAGCGACGAGAATCCTTTCGGTCAGCGCGTGCCCGTACCGTCCGGCCGCCGGATCCACTGGCTGAAGCCGCAGCTCGTGGCGGAGATCGAGTTTGCCGGCTGGACGGAGGGCGGCAACATCCGCCAGGCGGCCTTCAAGGGGCTGCGCGAGGACAAGCCGGCGCGAGAAGTGCAGGCGGAGACGCCGGCTGCGGCCGAAGCGGCGGAAAGTGCGAAGCCTGACGTCCGGACCTCATCTGCCGCCTCGCCGCGCTCGTCCCGCTCACGCGGCAAACGGGCACCTCATCGCATGAGCCGCGGAGCGAGTCAGAGGTCGTCGGCTACGGAGCGGGGAGCCGGCCCGATCCTCGGCGTCGCGATTTCCAACCCCGACAAAGTGCTGTGGCCGGATGCCGGCGACGGCCGCCCGGTGACCAAGCGGGAATTCGCCGAGTACATGGCCGCGGTCGGCGAGTGGCTGCTGCCGCACATCGCGGGCAGGCCGTGCTCCCTGGTGCGTTGCCCCGACGGCATCGGCGGCCAGCGGTTCTTTCAGCGCCACGCCATGCCGGGTCTCTCCAGCCTGATCAGCCTTGCGCGGGTCTCCGGCGATCGCAAGCCCTATGTGCAGGTCGACCGCATCGAAGGGCTGGCTGCTCTTGCGCAGATTGCCGCGCTGGAGTTGCATCCGTGGAACTGCGCGCCGCAACAGCCGGAGGTCCCGGAACGGCTGGTGTTCGATCTCGACCCTGCGCCCGATGTCGACTTCGAGGCGGTGATCGAGGCCGCGCGCGAAATGCGCGAGCGGCTCGAGGGGCTGGGTCTCGAGACCTTCCTCAAGACGACCGGCGGCAAGGGGCTGCACGTGGTGACCCCCCTCACCCAGCCGCGCAACAAGACGCTCGATTGGCCGCTGGTGAAATCGTTTGCGCGTGAGCTCTGCTCCCGCATGGCGGCCGACAGCCCGCGGCTGTATGTCATCAACATGGCCAAGCGTGTCCGGACCGGCCGCATATTCCTGGACTATCTGCGCAACGACCGGACGGCGACCGCGGTGGCACCACTGTCGCCGCGGGCACGCGAAGGGGCGCCGGTGTCGATGCCGCTCACCTGGGCTCAGGCGCGGACCGGTCTGGATCCCAAGAAGTTCACCCTCCGCACGGCACGGGCGTTGTTGGAGCGCAGCGGCGCCTGGGAGGGCTACCCCGAAGCCTCCCGCCCCCTGCAGCCTGCGATCGCGAAACTGGCGGGCGGTGCGCGCGCCCCGGCTGCCGCGAGAGCCCGCACGCCTGGGGCGCGTAGGCAGATGTTGCACGAAAGGCGTCTGGAATGAACGTGCACGATATCGCCCACAGGCTCGCGTCCGCCGCGAGCTGGCGGGACGCCGGCGATCACGAGCACTTCGTGCAGTTCTACGAGCAGGAGTCGGCGCTGCTCCAGTCCGTCGCGGAGTTCGTGCAATACGG
>Ga0070679_100003886_pt1 | contig 13734 bp, 11 predicted proteins | sample KBSC63BmetaG_FD_65652 | JGI IMG/M metagenome (GOLD analysis project Ga0070679, IMG submission 65652) | Corn rhizosphere microbial communities from Kellogg Biological Station, Michigan, USA - KBS C6-3B metaG | ecosystem: Host-associated > Plants > Roots > Rhizosphere | place: USA: Michigan... | reverse complement strand
TGACGGTCCGAAGGTTCGCCTGCTCCCGCGCCTGTCCGGGGCGCAACGGCTGCTGAGCGCGGCGCGCAAGTGATCCCCCGCGACATCACCCGCGAGGAGCTCGCCGCGCTCGCCATCCGCCGCTACGAGGGCGAGGTGAACCTGGTGGCGACGAACGTGGAGCTCGAGCGGGCACTCGAGGAGATCCGCGGGGAGACCGTGGTCGGATTGGACACCGAGACGCGGCCCGCCTTCAGGAAGGGCGAGAGCTACCTGCCCTGCCTGGTCCAGGTCGCCACTGCGCGCCGGGTGCACGTGTTCCAGCTTGCGCGCCTGGACTTTTCGGCGGCCGCCACCCAGGTGATCGGCAACCCCGCCATCGTGAAGGCGGGCATCGGCCTCAAGTACGATCTCGGGCAGCTCAAGCGGCTGTTCCCGTTCGACGCGGCCGCGGTCGTCGATCTGGGAGAGCTGGCGAAGCGTTCCGGCTTCACCCAGTCGGGCGTGCGCAACCTGGCGGGCGCCTTTCTCCGCTTCAGGGTTCCCAAGGGGGCGCAGACGTCGAACTGGTCCGCGCCGCGCCTGTCGGAGCAGCAGATTCGCTACGCCGCGACGGACGCGTGGGTCTGCCGCGAGCTGTACTTCGAGCTTCAGGACTGGGGAATGCTCGAACCGCACCGTTAGTCCGAGCCGGCCGCGGCGCTTGTCGATCTGGCCGCGACGTGGAACCTTGCGGGCATGGAACCGGACTGTCCGGTGTCGCTGGCCGCCGTCACCGAGAGCTCGCGCCCGGCCTTGGCGAACTTGTTCCAGCTGTACGTCTATGACTGGAGCGAGCTCCTGCCGCTCGACGTCCGGTCCGATGGCCGGTTCCCCGACGAGCTCTTCGCGAAGTACGCGACCGAAGATGCGGAGCGCCACGCCTTCTTGGTCTACGCCGACGCGCGGCTCGCCGGTTTCGCGATCGTCGCAGAGCGCAGCCGTCTCACGGGTGAAGCTGGCGTGTGCGACATGGAAGAATTCTTCGTCATGCGGCGCCACCGCGGGCGTGGCCTGGGCCGTGCCGCCGCGGTGGCCACATTCGATCGGTTCCCCGACCGCCGATGGGAGGTGCGCCAGCGCGACGACAACCCCGCCGCCACGGCATTCTGGCGCAAAGTGATCGACGGCTACACGGCTGGCCATTACCAGGAGCTGCGGTGGAACGACGGCACCTGGGTGGGGCCGGTCCAGACTTTTCGTCGCGTGTCCCCGGCCGACTGACGGGTGATCGTCCAGATCGCCGCTCACGTCACGACGCCGGACTCCACGTGGAGTGTTCGCGTGGTGACCTTGGCTGCGAAGGTGTCGTCGTGGGTGACCAGGACGAGCGCGCCCGGATAGTGCGCGAGCGCCGCCTCCAGGCGCTCGACGCCCGGGAGGTCCATGTGGTTCGTCGGCTCGTCCATGATCAGCGCCCAGACCTGCCGGGAAAGCGCTTCGGCCAGCACCAGCTTGCGCGCCTCCCCAGGGGACAGATGCTCGGCTTCACCGCGCAGGACGCGCTCGGGCTCGCTGCCCAGGGCGGCGAAGATGGAGAGCAGGCGCCCGCGCTCCTCCGTGTTGAGTCCCCGCAGGTGTTCGAGCGCCGCCGCCTTCTGGTCGAGCCCGAGCTCCTGCGGCAGGTACAGCACCCGTTCAGGATGCGGGACCGAACCGACGAGCGCCTCGAGGAGCGTCGTCTTGCCGGCACCGTTCGGCCCCTGGATGCGCACGCGGTCTTCCCGGCCGATGGCCACTCGGACGTCGCGGAGAATGACCTGTCCGCATCGTTGCAGGGCGTCTTCGCTCAGGTGAAACAGCACAGGATTTCGGGCGCGCTGATAGGTCGCGAAGACGTGCCCGCCCAGCGTCGGATCCCGCTCGACGCTGGAAACGGCCTTCCGTGCGCGCTCCAGCTCCGTGCGCGCCGCGGCGGTGACCCGCCCGGCTTTCGACGCTGCCCACTGCGCCTTCGTGGTTGCCAGGATGCCGCGCGCATCGCTGTCGTTGCGATTCTTCATCCGCGCGCCCGTGCTGACATTCCTCGACGCCGCCAGTTGTACGCGGCGGGCGCCATCCAGCTGGGCCTCCGCCGCGCGCACCCGCGCGCGGGCGGCATGATGGGCGGCTTCCTGGCCGGCCCGGGCCTGTTCCCACAGGACCTTCGCCTGCGAGAAACGCCCGGGCCAGAGGGTGACCGCGCGCTGGTGGATCCGAAGCGTGCGCGTGGTGAGCGCGTCCAGCACCGCGCGATCGTGCGAGACGATCACGCCCAGTCCGGAGAAGCGCCGGAGCGCACCCATCAGGCGCTGGCGCGCGTCCTGGTCGAGATGATTGGTCGGCTCGTCGAGGAGCAAGACGTCGGGCTCGCGCGCCAGCGCCGCGGCGATCTGCCAGCGCTTGCGCTCACCGGGTGACAGGGTCTCCCACCGTTCGAGCTCGCCCGGCTCGAGAGCCAGTCGGCCCCGGAGCTCAGCCGCCAGGCCGTCCAGACGGGTGGCCAGCGCGCCGACATCGTCGTCGCGGCGATCGACAACCTGGCGGCAGTACGCGACCACGGCGTGGCGAGGCGAAAGGGTCACCACGCCGTCGGTGGGCGCATGCTCGCCGGCCAGCACCGAGAGGAGCGTGGTCTTGCCCGCTCCGTTGGCGCCAATCAGCCCATGGAAGCCGCCATCGAGCGTGAGGGACACGGAATCGAGAATGGGAGCAGCGGCCGCCCAGGCGACGCTGACCCCGCGCAGTTGCAGCACGGACATGAATCACTCCAAACCCAGGGGCGCACGCGAGAGGGTGCGCGGTCATTCGAGGAGGACGATTGGTCCTCGCGGTGAACGGGGGTCGGGTGACTCAGGCCATCATCGCGCCAGCCGGGCCGGCGCTGGGTCAATGTAGCAGACGGCTTTTCAGTCGGCACGTGGGGCCGCCGCCGCGGGGGTGCGGCGGCGGCAACCGTCGATCAGTTGAGGTGGCTGTTCGGCGCGCCTCCGACGTTCAGCGTGGACCGCGCGCCCCCGGCGTTCGCGTGGTAGGTGCCGGCCGGGGCATGCAGGTAGCTCTCCAGCACGGCCTGGCGCGCGGGCAGGAAGATGCCGCCCAGGACGGGCGACAGCTTGAAGCACTGCTGGGCAGCGTCGGGGCCTGACGCCGCGCAGGGCTCTTGCCTGAGGTTGTTGACCTGGGTGAAGGCGACGATGTCGATCGGATCGGCGTCGGAGGTGGGGACGATGGGCAGGGTGATGCCCTGGCCCAGGTCACGCGAGGCCTGCGTGTCCGGGCGGAAGTGGCAGCCGATGCACGTGCCGGAGAACTCGCCCCGCGCCGCGATCTGCGTGGCGGTCAGGTTGGCGCCCGGGAAGATGGCCTGCGCGCGTGCCACCAGCGCGCTGGCGAACGCGGCGCGTGCCGGGTCCCGGATGGCGTCCTCGAAGCGCGCCACGAAGTTCGTGCTCTCGCCGTCGAAGCAATCGGGCGACAGATCGAGGCCCATCGTGTTCGGGTTGGCGGGGATCAGCGTCCCGAGCGCCGCCAGCAGGTTGTCGCGGCACCCGGCCGCCTTGGAGTTCTCGGTTCCGTCGCTGTCGTTGGAGAACATCTTCGTGGTCAGGCTCTGCGCCACGGGCACGATGTCGACGCCGCCCCCCACCAGGAGGCGGAACTCGCGGAAGTCCCACAGGTTGCTGTTGCCGCCGAACGCCAGGGTGCGGACACGGCCCTTGCCGGGCCCGAAGTTGTCGAAGCTGAAGAACGGCTTGAAGCCGGCGGCGGTCAGGCTCGGTTCGCCGGTCAGGTAGGCCTGCGCGAGCTTGACCCCGCGCGCCGCCGGATCGGCGACGACGCTCAGGCCGGCCCAGAACGCCGACAGCGCGCGGCAGCCCTCCAGCCCCTGCTCCGGGTGTGGGTTCGCCACGGTGGCCTCCAGGATCATGAACGCGCGGGACGGGAGCGTGGCCGGGCGATCGGGCGGCAAGTAGAAGCTGGCGCGTGCCTCGCCGCAGTTCTCGCCGCCGGTGGGCGCCAGGTCGAACCGGTTCGCGACGGCGAGCCCCTTCCAGAAGTCCACCTGCCCGAATGCCGGCGCACCGTTGCTGGGGCAGCTCACGGCGAACCCGTTGATGAGCGAGAAGCCGCCGCCGCCCGAGTCACAGAACGGCCCCGGGTCGTTCGGGAACTGGAACTGGCGCGACATCGCCTTGAAGATCGAGTCGTGCCAGGCGACCCCGCCCGCCACGTTGCCGTTGACGGCGATCCGGGTGAGCGCCTGTGACAGCGTGAAGCCGGTCAGCGCCGCTGCGTTGCGTTCGAACAGCGAGCGCTGGGGGATGATGCTGGCGCCGACCAGGAAGGTGCCGTTCTGCCAGTTCACGCTCGCCGTGTAGCGGCCTTTGAACGGGTAGCGAATCTGGAAGTTCGAGCTCTGTGCGCTGGCCAGCGCGCGCGCGTCGGGGACCACCACCAGCGAAGCCTGGTCGGAGCGAAACTGGTCATACGTCTGCACCGTGCCGAAGCCGTTCAGCTGGTTGGTCTCCAGCAGGCTGCAGCTGTCCGGGCTCTGCACCAGCCAGTCGGCCGCGACATCGTAGCTGACGGTGAAGAGACCGCTGCCCGGCGCCGTCTCGACGAAGCGGGAGCTGTCGTCGAGATTCCAGGAGGTCGCGTTGCAGCGCAGGTAAAGGAACGTATCGACGCCCAGCAGAGCGCCGTGTGTGGTGCTGACCGCTGGCTGTACACCGGTGCCTGGCACGCCGTTGCAGCCGAGCGTGGCCGCCAGGGCCACGAACGTGCTCACTCTGACGCCGACGCTCACGCGTGGACTTGGACCTCTGACGGATCGATCGCGCATCGTGACCTCCAGGGCGGCGCGTTCATCACGGCGCCGCACGCCCCCTCATAAGCCACCACGCGCGAGAGGGAACTTACGCCTCGTGCGCGCGTTCGCCGGCGCACGACAGCCCCGAATGCACTCAGGGGTATGAAGGCGTGGGGTCGGAGATGGCGTCGAAGGAGTACAGCTTCCCGTCATTGCTGCTCGCGTCAGACGTCGTCACCAGATAACGATTCGCGCTTTTGTCGAACGCGATGCCGGACACGGTCTCCGTCGGGCCGAAATAGTACTCTCGGATCAGCGCGGGCCCGGTGGTGCCGTTGTTGCGGTCCAGGAAGAACAGCTTGCCGGTGGTGGTCCCGGCCGCCAGAACTCCGCCCGTGTACATCGGCGCCGATCGGATGGCGTCCGACGAGGTCCCCGGCGAGTAAGGATAACCAGTCAGCGCCGCGCCAGCGGAGGTCAGCGCGACGACCTTCCCCCCCTCGGTTCCGAACATCACCGTGTCCGTCACGTAGTCGTAGTACGGCGAGCTCTTCATCGAGTCGCTCGTCACGGTGTAGCTCCACTGCTTGGCCGTACCGGCGAAGTTGTTCGGATCAATCGACCAGAAGATGCCCGAGTCGTCACCGGCCAGAATTCGGGTCGTCGACGTCGCCGCCACCGAGATACGCCCCCAGATCGACGCGCTGCCAGGGTTGGTGTTGTCCGCCGACAGCACCTGGTTGGTGGCGTCGAGCTTGATGAGGTGTCCGGCGGTGGCCAGGAAAAGCGAGGTCGTGCCGGAGCCCGTCCAGACCAGCGGTGCCGCGCTCGTGATGGTCGGCGTGATCGTCAAGGGCGAACCGGTTGGCTGCGTCTCCGAGGACTGCCCAAGCGTCCAGACCTTCTGCGCTCCGGACTGGCTTCCGCCCCAGTAGAGGTTCGTCGTGTCTATCGAGAGCGGTGTGGTGATCGCGCAGCTGCAGTCGAACGGATTCGTGGTCCATGAGCTGTCCTGGACCAGCGCGGCCCCGGTGTCTGTCAGCCGGTACACCTTGCCGGATGCCGTCGCGACGTACACATAATGAGTCGAGCTGACGGTCATCCAGCGCGGTGTTCCCACCATCGTATCGTCGGAAGAACCCGTCCAGGAGTACTTGGCTGCGCCCGACGAATCGCGCACGTAGATGACCGGTGCGGTGCCAGACGCGTTGTTGTACGCGGCGTAGGTCGAGTAATACGTGAAGGTATTCCAGTCGAACGCCGGCGTCGGAAATCCGGCCAGGCTGCCACTGGTATCGGTGGCGACGGCGCCAACGAACTGCACCACGGCGCCGCCGTTGGTCACCGGCGTGTCGGCGACGCCGTTGTTGTCGGTGTCACCGTCGATCTTCGACGCCTGGCAGCTGGTGAAGCTGGATGAACAGGTCGCGCCGCCGAACACCGCGCGTGTCTCGCCATTGCTGGTTCCATCTCCGGTCAGCCTGACCGTGTAGCTGGTCGTCGCGGTGCTCCCTGAGTCGAAGGTGCACCCTTTCGAGGCGAGATAGAGGGAGGGAGCATAAATCTGCAGCAACTGCCCTCCCGCGGTTCCGTTCGAGAACGCGATGTTGTCGAACTTGGTGAACGTCGTCGCGGACCCCGCGACAGAGTTGATGTACATCCCGTTCGTCCCGGTGTTCTTGACGTTGAGACCGTCAAGATTCAGGACGGGTGTTGCGGTGGCGCTGGAGCCGACGTTGAAGTTATAGGTCCCGCTGCCGTCGGCCTGGATGGTCGGGACGCTGGCTGAGTCAGTGGCCTTCAGCGTTCCGTCGATGACCAGGGATTGGCCGCTGCCGATGGCGATGGTTCCGGTGCTGGTCAGGTCCAGCGTCCCCGCGCCGCCGACCGTCAGGCCGCCCTTGAACGTCAGCGTGCCCGATCCGGCTGACAGGGTGCCTCCATTCACGGTGGCTGCGACGGTCGCGCTGCCGCTGGTCAGGCTGACCGAAGGCCCGACGGTCACCGTCCCCGTGTACGTCGGATCCATCTTCAGGACATTGACCGTGGTCGCGGATCCGAACGTGCAGCTCGTCGACCCGCCGTTCCAGATCGCGGTCTGCGAGGAGGTTGGCGCCGCGCTGGTGGGACAGGCCGTATCGTCCCAACTCTTCCAGGCCGCCGTCCCGCAGTCGGCTCCGGCGGTTCCCCGCCAGTACTTGCTGGGGACCGGCGTCAACGCCTTGAAGGTGGCCATCACGCCGACCCAGGCGGTGTTGACGCCCGTGGCGGTGGCGCCCGTTCGTTGCGGGGCGGTGGCCGTCAGCGTCCTGTCCATGACCTGCATGCTGTTCGTCGCCGTCGAGTTGACCGTTTGCTCGAAGGTGTAGCTGTTGGTCAGCGAAGAAGAAGAGAACGTGATGCCACCCGCCTGGATGTCGAAGGCGCCGATCGCGTACTCGTCGGCTTGCGTCGTCGCGACGTTCCCGGGGTCGCCGGAATCCAGAGCGGTGCTGAAACCCTTCCCCGTGTTCTTGTAGTCCAGGACGCTGGAGGTGGCCGCGCCCCCGAGCTCCATGATCACGATCGTCGTGTCGACCGCCGCCGACACCGTCCAGGTGGAAGAGCCTGAGACCGAGCTGGCGTTCTGGGCGTAGAAGACCTCCACGACCGGTTTGGGTTGTGGGTTGCCGTAGGTGTTGCGCACCGCCGACGTCCAGCCTTGATTGGCGGGCGCGCCGAAGGTCGCCAGCGAATACGACCCGACGACAGCCACCAGGGTGCTACCGGCCAGCGTCGCAGCGGGCCAGGTGGCGGTGACCGTGCACGGACAGGTCGCCGTGGAGGCGGCGGTGCCGGTTGCCTTCTGCCTCAGGTAGATCTCAGCCGACGCCGGCGTCGCGCTTCCGGCCAGCGCCAGCAGCGTCAGGCAGGCGGCTACAGTCGGCGGGACAATCGTCCGACCATGAAACAGTCGGGGAGCTCGACGTCTCGCGTTGCACGTCTGGGTCATGCCTGGTGTTCACCGGGCCCCCCTTTGTGATCGTCGGCGGTACGACGTCGCGGCTTTATTCGCGACCAGCACGGGCGCGCGCGTCTGGCGCGAGAGAGTCCTTCGACCCCTCACTCAGCTGGACGGAACGGAGCACTCCGTCTGCTGCTCGCAATCGATGTGGGCCTGACCGCCGGCGACCGTGAACCTCTCGTTGGCGCTGTTCCGCAGGTGAATGGTGAACGCCAAGGTGAAATGGTCGTCATCGGGCGCGTCGACGTCGAGACTGCCGTCGACCAGCGAGAGCTGCTCCAGATACGTGGTGCCGGGAACGGAGCGTTCGGCGTCCGGAATGAAGACCGTCGGCGACGGCAACGTGACGTGGCCGCGCAGCGTCTTGGACATGGACACGATGACTGTCCCACCCGTGCCTGTCGCCGCTGACATGTCGGCCGCCCCTGCCCTCGTGACGAGGAAGTCGAAGCCCGGGCAGGCCCCGTCGGCCAGGATGCAGGAGCCCGAAGTGACGACTGTCTCGGGTGAGGACAAGCCGTCGGCGTCGGACGTGAATGTGGCGCTGCCCGATGCGTTGCACACCAGCGATTGCTGCTGGTTGCCGTTCAAGCACAGGTCGCCACACCCGCTCGCGGCCGCGACCGACAGAAGGACCAGGGTCCAGATGCGTGACATGGCCGACCTCCTTTGCAACCCTTGCGCCCGCCAGGCGCGGCGTGATCTGCGCGTGTGTTGCGGCGAAACTCGTCCAACATCGGCCAAGCGCTGGTGAATTCCCACCGCGATTGGCGCCCCGCCGGCGCATCCGGTGCTGTACCGATGCCAGGAGATCGTCGGGAAGATCGTTGCCTCCGTCGTGATCGCGATCGTTGGGCGCCGCGGTCGCCTGTACTAACGTGCTTCACGTGCGATCCTCGGTCGGTCTTGGTGGTTGGGCGACGGCTTTCGTGCTGATCGCAATGGCCGGATGCGGTGGCAGCACCCCTTCGACACCGGTGCCCGGCCTCGAAAGCGTCGAGCACTGCGGTGCGGGCTGGCAGCCCTTCACAGCGCCCGAGCCCGGCGCTCCATATTCAACGCTCGTCTACGGGGCCGGGACGCTCTACGACTCGAGTTACAAAGCCCAGGTCCTGTTGGCTGTCCCAACCAACGGCGATCAGCCGCGCACGCTGGCGTCCGTCGCCACGAACGAGCTCTGGATCGAAGACGATCACCTGCTGTTCTCACAGGGAACACCTGCCAACCAGATCTTCAGCGTGCCGCTCGCCGGAGGGACGCCCCAGCTGGTGCTTGACGGCGGCGCGGGGCGGACGAACCCCGGGGACGTTCTCGCTCACGCCTTCACGGCCACGGACTTCTACTGGACCGAGACGAGCCCCACGTCCGACGCGATCCCACCCACCGTCTGGCACCAGTCGCGCGAAGGCGGCACCGCAAATCAGATCGGAACGGTCACCTTTCAAGTTCCGCCCGACCAGACCACGCACATCCCTGGGACCGAGTCCACGGCTCCTCATCTGGCTCTGACCGCCGACTCGATCCTGGTGGCGAACGCGTTCGAGCTGGCGGTCGCGCTCCCGCTGGCCGGGGGCGCGCCGGCTCCCTTGGCCCTGCCCGCGTCGTCGTCGGATCTGGCTTCTGAAGCGGAGCTGGCCGGCCTGGACAGCCAGGGTGCGTACTGGTCGCTCCCCGGCATCGGAAACGCCCCGGCCTCGGTGGTTCTTTCGCCCGCGGACGGCAGTCCGGCCCGCGTGATCTGGTCTGCGCAGCCCGCCGCGTCCGGCGTCAGAATGGTGATGGCTGACGGCGCTGGCGGGTGGATCCTGGTCGGCAACCAGATCTTCGACGATCAGATCGACCACACGACGGTTCGGTCCCTTGACGCGCAGGGAGCGTCGACCCTCCTCGGCTGCTCCCCTGCTTCTCTCTACGACTCCTTCGTCTCGCAACCGTTCGCGGTCGCGCCCGACGCGGTCTACGTCGTGGCCATGAATCTCTCGACGGCCACCACGGAGATCGACCGGATCGCGCGCTAGGCCTGGCTTCGGCACAGTCGACGAAACGGCTCGAGCGCCTTAGGGTATGGGAGTGACGGACCAGGGCGGCGGCCGCTTGACGCAGGATGCCACCTCCCAGGCGGGGGCCAAGCCGCGTGATGTCGCCGTGGAGGAAGGCGAGGACCGGTTTCGCCTGTTCGTCGAGAGCGTCGTCGATTACGGCATCTTCATGCTCGACGTCGGCGGCCGCATCGTCTCCTGGAACGCGGGCGCTGAGCGGATGAACGGGTACACGGCCGAGGAGATCATCGGCAAGCACTTCTCGGTCTTCTACGCGCCCGACGAGGTCAGCGCCGGCAAATGTGAGCTGGAGCTGAAGACCGCCGCGGGCGAAGGGCGGTTCGAAGAAGAAGGGTGGCGTGTCCGGAAGGACGGTTCGCGGTTTTGGGCCAACGTGGTCATCACGGCGCTCAAGAACCGCGCCGGGCGCCTCATCGGTTTCGGCAAGGTCACGCGCGATCTCAGCGAACGAAAGCGCGCGGACGAGGACCTGCGAAGAAGCGAGGAGCGGTTCCGGCTTCTGATCGCTTCGGTGAAAGACTACGCCATCTTCATTCTCGACCCGACCGGACACGTCGCGACGTGGAACCCCGGTGCCGAGCGCCTCAAGGGCTATTCCGCCGACCAGATCATCGGCCAGCATTTTTCTCGTTTCTATCCGGAAGAAGACGTCAAGGCCGGCAAGTGCGAATGGGAGCTGGCCGGGGCTGCCCGGGACGGCCGGTTCGAAGACGAGGGCTGGCGCATTCGCAAGGACGGCACGCGCTTCTGGGCGAACGTGGTGATCTCCGCGATCCGCGACGAGAGCGGGACTCTGGTTGGCTTCGCCAAGGTGACCCGGGACCTGTCCGAGCGGAAACGCCACGAAGAGGAGCGGATCGCGCTGGCCCGCACCGAGGAAGCGCGCCGCGTGGCCGAGGAAAACGAGGAGCGGGCGCGCAGCCTGGCCGACGATCTCCGCGTTGCCCGCGACCGCGCCGAAGAGGCGACCCGCCTGAAGGACGAGTTTCTCGCGACGGTGGGGCATGAGCTGCGCACGCCGCTGGCCGCGATCCTCGGGTGGGCGCGCATGCTGCAGGGGGGACTGGAAGACCCGGCCAAGGTCGCGCGAGCGGTCGATGCGATCGTGCGCAACGCCGTCGCGCAAAATCACATCGTCGACGATCTGCTGGACGTGAGCCGGATCATCGCCGGTCAGCTGCGGCTGGACATTGATTTCGTGGACATCAGCCCGGTGGTCAACGCGGCTGTCGACAGCATCCGGGTGGCGGCGGAGGCGAAGGGCGTGGCCGTGCAAGTGGTGGTCAACCCCGAAGCCGGTGTCATCAAGGGTGATGCCGGCCGCTTGCAGCAAGTGCTCTGGAATCTGCTCAGCAACGCCGTGAAGTTCACGCCGCGGGGGGGCCGCGTCTATCTGACGCTGCGGCGGGTCGATTCGTCGATCGAGATCGAAGTCGCCGACAACGGCAAGGGGATCAGCCCCGACTTTCTGCCGCGCATCTTCGGGCGCTTCACCCAGCAGGAGGGGAGCAACACCCGGAGGGCGGGCGGCCTCGGGCTGGGCCTGGCCATCGTGAAGCATCTGGTCGAGCTGCACGGCGGGACCGTCCAGGCTCACAGCGACGGCGAGGGGCGGGGGGCGACGTTCATCGTCCGGCTTCCCCTGGTCCCGGTGCGGGCTTCGCTGCAGCGGCCCACATCCAGCGCGGCGTCGAACAAAGCGAGTGACCAGATCGCCTACCCCAGCGAGCTGAAGGGACTCCGGGTGCTGGTCATCGACGACGAGCCCGACGCGCGCCAGCTGGTGCGGGCCGTCCTCGAGGGGGGAGAAGCGGTCGTGCGGGCGGCCTCCAGCGGCGCCGAGGCGCTGGAGATGATTCGCCTCGAAAAGCCCGACGTGATCGTCAGCGACATCGGCATGCCCGTCTCCGATGGGTACGACTTCATCCGCAAGCTCCGCCAGCTGACGCGCGAGGAGGGCGGCCGAATTCCGGCCGTCGCGCTGACGGCCTACGCGCGCGCGGAGGATCGACGGAAGGCGCTGCTGGCGGGCTTCCAGAACCACGCGGCCAAACCGACCGATCCGCAAGAACTGGTGGTGGTCGTGGCCAACCTGGCCGGCCGCTACGCCTGACCCGCCGGGGCGGCCCCATGATACGGTCGCCGGTCAGGAGGCACGCGCCGCATGGCCGGACGCTACGGAATGAGTTTCGCCGCGAAACTGATCCAGGAAGGGAAGTATGAAGAGGCGATCGCAGAGGCGACGCGCGCCGTGGCGCGAGACGACGAGGATCCGTCGCCGCTGGTCGAACGAGCGGGCGCCCTCGCCTGGCTCGAGCGCTACGCCGAGGCCGTGAAGGATCTGGAGGCCGCACTCGCGCTCGACGAGACCGCCGGGGTGCTCGAGGTCGACGTGGTCGACGACGCCTATTTCAGCGCCCTGCTCGGCGCCGCGAAGATCGAGGCGCGCACCTCGTTGGACGCCGCCGAGCGAACGCTGGCGCGATACGGAACCGTGCTCCCGAACGGACGCCATCTGGCCGAGGCCGCCGCCTGGCCCGAGCGCCTGCGGGCGGCTGGCGGAGGGTCGTGACGCCGGATTCCAAAGTCGACGGCCGGATCTCGCGCGCGCAGCGGCTCCGTGAGTCTCGCCGCGCGGCGGTGCTGACCGTGGCGCGACGGATCTTCTCGCAGAAGGGCTACCACGCCACCAGCATCCACGACATCATCGAGACGGCCGAGATCGCCCGCGGCACCTTCTATCTCTACTTCGAGTCGAAGCGGGCCATCTTCGACGAGCTGCTGGACAGCCTGGTGGCGACGCTGCAGGCGCAGGTCAAGCGGATCGAAGTCGGTCCGGACGCGCCTCCGCCGGTCGCCCAGATGGACGCCATCGTCGATCGGGTGTTGAAGACGCTGCTCGACAATCGAGAGATCGCGCGCATCCTGCTGCGCGAAGCCGTCGGGATCGACGAGGACTTCGATCGCAAGCTCTCCGAGTTTTACGGCCGCATCGAAGCCATGATCATGGGCGCGCTCAACACGGGCCGGCAGCTCGGCGTGGTGCGCCCCTGCGACGCCCGGGTGGTCGCGCGCTGCGTCCTGGGCAGCATCAAAGAGGTCGTGCAGTGGGCATTCGTGGAACACGAGACGCCGCCGGTCGAGATGACGCAGGTCGGCCGCGAAATGATCGCGTTCATGCTCAAGGGGTGCCTGGCCTGACTGATTCATCGGAAGACGCGATCGCGCGAACCTTCGCCCGCATCGCGCTCATGTCTCCCACCGCGGTGCTGGCGATCTTCAAGCGTTACGGCCGGCCGCTCGCCGTCGACATGCCGGCGCCCGCGCCCGACGACCAGCGAGCCGTCCTGGAACAGCCGGAAGGTGGGCCGGCCACCGTGAGGGTGCTGCAGGTCATGGGGTACGGCGACGTCATCCCCAACGACTACGTCGTGCTGGAACCGCCCGACGGACCGGCCGTGGCGGTGTCGGCCCCCTTCTTCGCCAGCGCTCTCGAGGCGCTGGCGCGCGCGGCCGGCCTGGGTTAGGTCCGCACCATGGCCGACCCCCAGATCCCCGACTTCGTCTCCTTCCTGCCCGACCGCGTCTGGTACCTGACGCACAACGGGCAGGACATGTGGTGCCGGCGGCCGCATGGCTTCTTCTTCACGACCAGCCAGGCGGCCATCGACTTCGCCGCCGCCATCGGCACCGAGCTGGAGCTGCAGCCGATCGGGGTGGCCTCGAAGGAGCTGGTCTCGGCCGAGGGGATCGAGGCGATGGAGCGGCTGGCCCTCACCCGGCTGTTCGTCGATCCCCGGTTCGATCCGGCCACCGGCGACGTGTTCGGGACCATTCTGCGCATCGCCCCCAAGGCCGCG
>Ga0070679_100003883_pt1 | contig 13738 bp, 7 predicted proteins | sample KBSC63BmetaG_FD_65652 | JGI IMG/M metagenome (GOLD analysis project Ga0070679, IMG submission 65652) | Corn rhizosphere microbial communities from Kellogg Biological Station, Michigan, USA - KBS C6-3B metaG | ecosystem: Host-associated > Plants > Roots > Rhizosphere | place: USA: Michigan... | reverse complement strand
CCGTTCTCGGTGATCGACATGGGCAGCTTGTACTTCTCGTGGAAGTAGCGCGGCCCCCAGTACATGCAACCAGGCGTGATCGGCTGCCAGTCGACGCCCGAGCGCGGATAACCGACCGGCGTCGGCACCTGCTCGGGCTTGCCGTCCTTGCCCTGCCGCCAGGTGTCGGCTTTGTAGATGTTCATGCCGATGAAGTCGATGGGCTGCTTCATCTCGGTCAGATCGCTGGCCGGGAACGACGGCATGTCCTTGCCGTACAGCTTCAGGCCGTCCTCGGGGTAGTGCCCCAGCAGCACCGGATCCATCCACCAGCTGTTGTTCCACTGGTTGCGGTCGTGCACGGCGAACACGGCCAGGCGCGCCGCCTCGACGTCGCCGGGCATCTCGCTGGCGGGCTGGGTCAGCTGCGTCGACAGCGTGTAGCCGATCTTCGCGTCGGGCTTGGTGTGCGCGCGCAGCGCCTGCACCGCCTTGCCGTGGGCACGCATCGAGTTGTGCGCCGCCAGCAGGTACTGCGGATCCTTCAGCTTGTCCCCCGGGGCGTGGCTGCCGTCGCGCAGCCCCTGGCCGATGTAGCACTGGGGCTCGTTCTGGGTGATCCACTCCTTCACGCGATCCCCCAGCTTGTCGGCCAGCAGCGCCGTGTAGTCGGCGAACCAGTCGGCGACGTCGCGGTTCAACCAGCCGCCCCGCTTGTACAGCGCCTCGGGGAAGTCCCAGTGGAACGCCGTGCACATGGGCCGGATGTTGGCCTTGGCCAGCTCGTCCAGCAGCCGGTTGTAGAAGTCGAAGCCCTTGGGATTGGGCGTGCCGGTCCCCTCGGGCAGCACGCGCGTCCACGACACGCTGAAGCGGTACGACTTCACCCCCAGCGCCTTCATCAGCGCCACGTCTTCCTTGTAGCGGTGATAATGATCGCAGGCGACGTCGCCGGTCTGCCCCTCGAACACGGCGCCGGGCTTGTGCGAGAAGACGTCCCACACCGACGGGCCGCGACCGTCCTCGGTGGCGGCGCCCTCGACCTGATAGGCGGCGGTGGCCACACCCCAGGCGAAGTCCTTGGGGAACGGCGAGATGGTCATCGGCTTGTGCGCCATCTGCGCGCCGGCGACCGGCGGGTGTGGGGCCCCGGGGACCGCCGGGTGCGGCGGCGCGACCGGCACGACAGGCGCGCCCGGCGTGGCCGCCATCGCCAGCCCGGACGCGCCCAGGACACCACCGGCGGCCAGACCGCCCTTCAAGATTGCGCGACGGCTGGGAGACTTACGCGTTTCGTCCTTCGACATGGGCGGCGTCCTTTCGGGTAGGCGTTCCCCAATACCACGGTCCGTCCCGCGGTATAAGGTTTCGTGCACCGAGGTGAGACGGGCGTGGTCGGCGAAACGGGCAAGGGCGCGCTCCCGACGGTGGCGCGCCGGACCGCTCCCCGGCTGCGCGGCCTTCTGCACGCCGGGACGCTGGCCGCGGCGATCATCGGTCTCGCCTGTCTGTTCTGCACCCGGCACACCCTGTCGGGCACCTTCGACGAGAGCAATCACCTGGCCGCCGGCCTGGAGTGGTGGCAGTTCGGCACGTACACGATGTGGACCGAGAACCCGCCGCTGTCGCGGCTGGCGATCGCCGCCCTGCCCTACCTGCACGGCATGCGCCTGCCGCCGCGCGAGCAGTGGGAACCGAAGACGCACCACTGGGATCGAAGCTGGGACGTCGGCAACGATCTGCTGTACGCGGGCGACGGCTTCGAGGCGAACCTGGCCCGCGCGCGGCTGGGGACCTTGCCCTTCTTTCTGCTGGCGCTCGGCTGCGTGTGGTGGCTGGCGGACGGACGGCGGCGGCCCGGCGCTGGCTTGCTGGCGGTGGCGCTGACCGCGACCCTGCCGGCGCTGATCGGTCACGGCGCGCTGGCCACCACCGACATGACCTTCGCGGCGACCTTCTTGCTGGCGACGCTGGCGCTGCAGCGCTGGTTCCAGGCCCCCTCGCGCGGGCGCGCGCTGGCGCTTGGCGTGGCGTTCGCGCTGGCGCTGCTGTCGAAGTTCTCGGTGCTGCTGTTCTTCCCCGTCACGGTGGGCGCCTTCGCGCTGGCGCGCCGGCTGGCCGGTGAACCCGCGCTGCCCCCGGCGAACGGCGCGCCCATCGATCGCGCCAACCTGACCAAGCAGGCCGCGCTGATGGCGGCGGCGGCGTTCCTGATCACCTGGGCGGGCTATCGTTTCTCGTTCGGCCGCATCGGCGACCTGACGTCCGAGGTGGGGGGCTGGCTGTACCTGTTGCCGCCGGTCGCCGAGCGCAGGGGGCTGGCGGGGCTGTTGCTTCGCGTCCGCCTGCCGATGCCCGAGCTGCTGCACGGCTTGCGCTTCCTGCTGGCGCATGACACCGCGGGGCACGACGCCTATCTGCTGGGCCAGACCGCTGATCGCGGCTTCCTGGCCTTCTATCCGGTGGCGCTGCTGGTGAAGACGCCCCTGCCCTTCCTGCTGCTGGGCCTGGGCACCGCCGTGCTGCTGGCGCGTGGCCGGTTGCGCGGACCGTGGGAGGCGTCGGCGGTCGCCCTGACGGGCGTGGGCATCCTGCTGCTGTCGCTGCCCAGCCACGTGAACCTGGGCATCCGCCACGTGTTCGTCGTGCTGCCGCTCGGCGCGGTGGCGATCGCGCGCGTGACCGGCGCACGAATGGTGACGCTGTCGGATCGGCCGCGGCGCATGATGGCCGTCGCGGTGGGGGCGCTGCTGATCGCCCAGGCCGGCGTCGCCGTGGGAGCGCGGCGGACCGAGCTTGGCTACTTCAACGGGCTGGCGCGAGATCCCGCCGCGATCTTGCTCGACTCGGACCTGGACTGGGGACAGGACCTGTTTCTGTTACGTGACCAGCTACGGGCGCTCGGCGTCGAGGATCTGAAGATCGGCTTCTTCGGCACCCTGCACCTGTGCCGGCACGGCCTGCCGCGCCTGGAAGCCTTGCGCCCCGGCGTCCCCACCACCGGCTGGATTGCCATCAGCGAGAACTACTATCGCCATCGCAGCGCCTTCAAGCTGCTGAAGGCGCCCTGCGATCCGAAGTCGACCTACACCGACGACGACGTCATTCCGCCGCGCGCCTTCGCCTGGCTGCAGGCCTACCAGCCGGTGGCCATCGCCGGCACCTCGGTGCGCCTCTATCACATCGAGCACCTCGCGAACGCCGGCGATCACGATCCCTCGGCGCGGTAATCGATCGTACGCTCGACGGAGATCGAGACGAATCTTCTGACGATCAGGCACCAACGCCGGTACCATCAGCTCGCCCGTCGCGGTCCGGTCACGGAAAAATGGGGCCGCGGCGATTCCCCCCACCCCAGTCAGTCGTAAGAAGATTCGTCATGAAGCACGCGCTCGCAGGCGCCGTGTTGCTCGCCGCGCTGGTCGCGTCGTCGAGCGCGCGGGCCACCTCGTACTACGTGTCACCGAACGGAACCGGCTCGACCTGTTCGCAGGCGTCACCGTGTCCGCTGAATACTGGCGCGATGAAGACCGCGCCCGGCGACACGGTGTACCTGTCGGGTGGCTCTTACACCGGGCCCTTCACCATCCCGAACTCGGGTACCGCATCGGCCTGGATCACCTATCAGGCGCTCGACGGCGCGTTGCCCATCTTCGACGGCCCCGGCAACGACACGGCGCTGACGGGCGTCGGATCCTCGACGGCCACGTACATTCGCATCGTGGGGGTGGTGGCCCGCAACTGGTCCAGCGGCTTCGCGAATGGCTGGAAGGGCAGCGGGCACACCGACTCGAACGGCAACTGGCAGTTCATCAACTGCATCGCCGATCAGAACAACGCCAACGGCATCGCCTTCCGCAGCGCCACCGGCGTGCTGGTGCAGGAGTGCATCATCGCCCACAGCGGCTCCAGCACCGACCACTCGTGGTCGAGCGGCGTCGATCTGTACGGCGCGCAGGGCACGCCGGCGGACAACATCGTGCAGCGCAACGTCTCGTTCGAGAACGCGGACATGCAGCAGCACACGGACGGCAGCGGCTACATCGTCGACGACATCGGCACGGGCGCGTCGTTCATCAACAACATCGGCTTCCGCAACGGCGGGTCGTGCATCCGCCTGACCACCAGCTCGAACACGCACATCATCAACAACAGCTGCTACGGCGACGGCCTGGACGCGAGCGACACCGGCCCGTCCAGCCCGGGCGAGATCTTCTTCTCGGGCGGGGCCACGCAGACCGGCGTCGTGCTGGTGAACAACCTGGCCGTCGCCACCGGCAGCGCCCAGGACAGCATGGCCATCTTCGGCGCGCCGTCGCAGACCGTGTCGAACAACTACACGAACAACAGCGGCGCCGTCGATTTCTGGACCGACGCAGCCGGCATGCACCCCGACTTTCACCTGAAGACGTCGTCCACGGCCACCGCCAGCATCATCGACAAGGGCACCACCGCGAACGCTCCCGCAGAGGACATCGGCTTCGATGCGAAGTGCATCACGAAGATGTCTCCCGCCGGGCTCAGCTGGTGGAGCTACTCGATCGACTACACGTACATCACCAGCCTGGGCGGCGTGGCGAAGTGCTTCCACCCCAGCGCGCGGCCGGTGGGCAGCGCGCCCGACATCGGCGCGTACGAGTACGGGGGCACGTCGTCGGGCAACGGCGGCGCCATGGGGGGCATGGCGGGCACCATCGGTAGCGGCGGGGTCCCTGCCAGCGGCGGCGTCACCGGCGCGGCGGGCCAAGGCGGCATGGCGGGCGGACTGGGCGGCGCGGTGGGGTCGGGCGGTGTGACCTCGACGGGCGGCGTGTCCAGCGGCGGCGTCACCGGCAGCGGCGGCGTCACGGTGCCGCCTGCCTCGGGGGGCGCCGTTGGCAGTGGCGGCATCGTGTCGACCGGCGGCATCACCGCCAGCGGCGGGCGCACCGGCTCGGGTGGCATGATCGTCGCCGGCAGCGGCGGCAGGCCCGCGTCCGGCGGCACGGTCGGCACCGCCAGCGGCGGCGTCACCGCCAGCGGCGGCGTCACCGCCAGCGGCGGTCGCACGGGCTCCGGCGGTGTCGCCAGCGGCGGCATCACTGGCTCGGGCGGCCTCACCGCCAGCGGCGGCGTGACCGGCTCGGGCGGCGTCACCAGCTCCGGCGGCACCACCGGCCTACCCGCGGGCAGCGGCGGCCACACCGGCACCGGCGGCACGTCACCAGACGCGGGCATCGACAGTCACGACGCCGCGGCCAGCGACGCCAGCGTCGGCACCGGCGAAGTCCACGGCGGCTGCAACATCGGCGGCGGCAGCCCCACCGCGCTGTCACTGCTTGCGGCCTTCGGTCTGCTGGGCGTCATCCGTCGCCGGCGCCGTTAGTCTGCGCCCGTACGTTGTTCGCAGAGTTCGCGGACCCGTTCATACTGAACTGATTATCAGTATACTGATCGGCCCACCATGGCCGCCAGTGACTACGTCGAGCTGCGCTGTCGATCGGCGTTCTCGTTCCTGGACGGGGCTTCCCTGCCCGAGGATCTGCTGGCGGCGGCCGCGCACCAGGGACATCACACCCTGGCGCTTGGCGACGTGAACGGGCTGTACGGGGCGCCCCGCTTCTTCGGGGCCGCCCAGCGGGCGGGGGTGCGGGCGCTGGTGGGCGCCGAGGTGACGCTGGCGGATTCGCATGCACCGCCGGTGCTGCTGCTGGTCGAGAGCCGCGCCGGCTACCAGAACCTGTGCCGGCTGCTGACGCAGGTCCACGCCGGGCGGCCGAAGGGCACCGGCTCGGCCACGCACGACCTGCTGGCCGCGCACGCCGAGGGGCTGATCGCGCTCGGGGGCGCGAACGCGCGCGACGATGTGCCGGCGTTGCTGGCCGCCTTCGGGCGCGACCGCCTGTATCTGGAGGCGCAGCGGCACTTCGACGCCGCCGAGGCCCATCGCGTGCGGGCGGCGCGCGCGCAGGCGCAGGCCTTCGGCATCGGGATCGTCGCCACGAACGACGTCCGCTACGCCACGCCCGATCGCCGGCGCGTGCACGACGTGCTGACCTGCGCCCGCCACAAGGTCACCGTCGACGAGATCGGACGCCGCCTGTCGCCGCACGCCGAGCACTACCTGAAGCCACCCGCCGAGCTGGCGGCGCTGTTCCGCGACCTGCCCGACGCCGTGCGCGCCACGCGCGCCATCGCCGAGCGCTGCGCATTCACGCTGGCCGATCTGGGCTACAGCTTCCCGAGGTTCCCTGTCCCCGACGGTGAGACCGAGCAGAGCTACCTGGTGAAGCTGACCTGGGCCGGCGCCGCCGCGCGCTACCGCGCCGGCTACCCGCTGATGGAGAAGGCGAAGCGGCAGCTCGAGCGCGAGCTGTCGCTGATCGGCCGCCTGAACCTGGCCGGCTACTTCTTGCTGGTGTGGGACATCGTCCAGTACGCGAACGGCCAGGGCATCATGGTGCAGGGGCGCGGCTCGGCCGCGAACTCGGCGGTCTGCTACGCGCTGGGCATCACCGCCGTCGATCCGGTGGGCATGGATCTGCTGTTCGAGCGCTTCCTGTCGGAGGAGCGCGTGCGCGCCGCCAGCAGCATCACCGATCGCATGCCCGACATCGATCTGGATCTACCGTCGGGCGACAGGCGCGAGGCCGTGATCCAGCACGTCTACGAGAAGCACGGCGCGCGGGGCGCCGCCATGACCGCGAACGTGATCAGCTACCGCCCGCGGCTGGCCATGCGCACGGCGGGCCGGGCGCTGGGGTTCTCCGAGGAGCAGCTGACCCGCATCACCAAGGGGCTGCCCGGGTGGATGCACCACGAGGCGGACGCGCCGCTATCGTCCTTCGTCGAGAGCGCCGGCTTCTCGGCACGCGAGGAGCGCGGGCGCCTGCTGGTCGACCTGGCGATGGAGCTGCTGAACCTGCCCCGGCACCTGGGCCAGCACTCGGGCGGCATGGTCATCGCCGCCGGCCGTCTGGACGAGGTGGTGCCGCTGGAGCCGGCCAGCATGCCCAACCGCGTGGTCGTGCAATGGGACAAGGACGACTGCGCCGACCTGGGCATCGTGAAGGTCGACCTGCTGGGGCTGGGCATGATGGCGGTGCTCGAGGATGCCGTGCCCTTGATCCGGCGGCACGAGGGCGTCGCCATCGACTACGCGCACCTGCCCGCCGACGATCCGAAGGTCTACGGCATGCTGTGCGCGGCCGACACGGTGGGCGTGTTCCAGGTCGAGTCGCGCGCGCAGATGGCGACGCTGCCCCGCATGCAGCCGAAGAGGTTCTACGATCTGGTGGTCGAGGTGGCGATCATCCGTCCCGGCCCCATCGTCGGGAAGATGCTGAACCCGTACCTGCTCCGGCGCGCCGGCCGACAGGAGGTGACCTACCCGCACCCGTCGCTGGAGCCGATCCTGAAGCGCACCCTGGGCGTGCCGCTATTTCAGGAGCAGCTGATCCGCATGGCCATGACGGCGTCCGGCTTCACCGGCGGACAGGCCGACGAGCTGCGCCGGGCCATGGGCTTCAAGCGCTCGCAGGAGCGCATGAACGCCATCGAGGTCGAGCTGCGCGCGGGCATGCTGAAGAACGGCATCACCGGCGCTGCGCAGGACGAGATCGTGCAGGGGATCAAGTCGTTCGCGCTGTACGGCTTCCCCGAGTCGCACGCGGCGTCGTTCGCGCTGATCGCGTACGCATCGGCGTACCTGAAGGCGCACCACCCCGCGGCGTTCCTGTGCGCGTTGCTGAACAACTACCCGATGGGGTTCTATCACCCCTCGACGCTGGTGACGGACGCCGGCCGCCATGGCGTGGTCACCCTGCCCATCGACGTGGCGCGCTCGGCCTGGAGGTGCGATCTGGAGGCGCAGCCGGGGAGCGCCCCGCCGGCGGTGCGCCTGGGCCTGAAGTACGTACAGGGCCTGCGGGAGGAGCTGGCCAGGCGCGTGGAGGCGGCGCGCGCGGAGCGCCCATTCGATTCGCTGGCCGACTTCGAGGCACGCGTGGGCGCGAATGCCGCCGAACTGTCCAACCTGGCCGCTGTCGGCGCGTTCGGCGCCCTGGGCGGCACCCGGCGGCAGGCGCTGTGGCAGGTCGAGTCGCTGGGCCGCTCGGGGCCGCTGTTCTCGGGCGTCGCAGGTCACCAGACGACGGCTGAAGACGCGCTGCCCGAGATGTCCGCGTTCGACGAGATGATCGCCGACATGCGCCACACCGGCATCAACACCGGCGACCACCCCGTCGCGTTCGCGCGCGCGCGCCTGCGCGCCGAAGGGGTGACCACCGCGGCGGCGCTGGCCAGCATCCCCGACGGCCGCCGCGTCCGCGTGGCCGGCGTCGTCATCGTCCGCCAGCGCCCCGGCACCGCCAAGGGCTTCGTCTTCGTCACCATCGAGGACGAGACCGGCTTCGCCAACGCCATCGTCACCCCGCAGCGCTTCGCCGCCCACCGACAGGACATCCTGCGCCTGGGCGCCATGATCATCGAGGGCACCGTGCAGAACCGCGACGGCGTCGTCACCATCAAGGCCGACGACTTCCGCCCCATGCCCGGCGCCACGGCGCACAACAACCCCATGACGACGATCGACATCTCGCACGACTTCCACTGACGTTCGCTGGTAAGACAAGGGGATGCACGCGGTCAGGTTGGCGGCGCTGGTGGCTGCCCTGTCAGGCGCGACGACCGTGCAGGCCGCCGGCCTACCGCCGGTCGGCGTGATCGCAGGCCCTGCCGTGGCCTGCCCGTCACGGGACGCGGTGCAGACGGCGTTGTCGAGGCTGCGCGGCCGACCCGCGGTCGAGTCAGCGCCGGCCCATCGGTTGTTCATCGAGAGGATGGGCGACCAGCTGCATGTCGAGCTGCGAGACGGCGCGGATCACATCCTGCTGGTGCGTGAGCTTCAGGTGTCGGCGTCCGACTGTGAGCACGCGGCGCAGGCGATCGCCCTGATCGTCGAGCGACATTTCCGCGCCCTCGACTGGTCACCTTCCGTCCCATCATCCTCGGCGTCGCCAGGGGCGGCGGCGCCACGCTCTCCGCCGCCGTTGCCAGCGCCCGCGAATTCCGCGCTGCCGGCCGCCACGGCCGGGGCCGCGCCAGCGCCGCCGATCGCGGTTCCCGCCGCCGCCCCTGAGGAGGTCAGCGCGACGCCCGCCCCTACGGCGCCGCCCGCTATCGCCGTGACGGCCGCGGTGAAGGCGTCGCCCCCGACCCGCCCTGCGCTGCTGCGTCTCGATCCCGTCACCTTGCCCCGCCTGGTGATCGGCGTGGGGCCCGCGTTCTGGAGCCGCGACAGCACCTTCGCGATCGCGGTCGGCGGGCGCTGGCGCGTCCTCGCCGGCGGCCCGTTCGAGATCGGCCTGGGGACCTTGTTGCCGCCGCTGCAGGCCAGCGCCCCGGTGGGCAGCGGCGGCAGCGCTCACGTCACCGCCGTGCCGCTGGCGGGATCCCTGGGCCTGGCCGCCGCGCTCGGCCGGTTAGCCACCGGCGCACACGTGGGCGGGATGTTGACCATCGAACATGGCCGGAGCGAAGCCATCCCCGACGCGGCGGCCGCATGGCGAACCATGTTCGCCCTGGGGCTGGGGATCTCCGCCGCCTGGCCGATCATGGACCGGTTGCGCCTGATGGGCTCGCTGGACGGCTATCGCACCGTCCTCGGCCAGTCCTACGCCATCGCGGGGGTCTCCGGGGCGGTGCTGGAGCCCGCCCCCTGGCAACTGGTCGCCGTCCTGGGCGCGGAAGTGGTGATCAGCCCGTGAACATTTGGGCCGGCGCCGGCTCAAACTAGGGAACGCAGGATCATGACAGCCGTGGCCGCCACGACAGACGCGTTGGTTGCGCGATGCATTGCCGGTGAACGGCAAGCCTGGCGCGAGCTGCATCAACGCTACTACGCCACGGTCTACGGCTTCCTGAGGCGGCTGGGCGTGCGCCCGCCCGACACCGAGGACGCCTGCCAGGAGGTGTTCGTGCAGGTGTTTCGCTATCTGGCGACGTTCCAGCACCGGGCCGACCTGCGCACGTGGCTGTACAAGCTGAGCATCAGCCAGGCGGCGCGCGCGCGGCGGCGCGCGGCCGTGCGGCAGGCGCTGCGCTGGCTGCTGCGCCAGCAGACCGGCGCCGACGCCACCGCGCCCGGTCCGGCCTGGTCCGAGTCGGACGTCCAGCGGCGGGTCCACGCCGCCCTGGATCGCATGAAGGAGATCCACCGGGGCGTGTTCGTGCTGTTCGAGCTGGAAGGTCTGTCGGGCGAAGAGGTCGCGGCGACCACGGGCCTGCCGCACGCCACGGTCAGGCGCCGCCTGCACCACGCCCGGCAAGAGTTCGAGGCGCTGATCGCCGCGGACGAGGGGGAGGGCCCGTCGTGAGGTCGCCTTCGAAGCAGCTGCCCGAGCGGCTGATCGAGGGCGAGGGCCCCGCGGCGGAGCTGCTGCAGCGGTTCACGCGGCAGGCGCCGCACGCGCCCGGCGAGAACGCCGCCTGGGACGGCACGCTGGCGCGGCTGGGGCGGGACGCCGGCGGACACCGCGGCCGGTTGATCTTCGCGCTGGTCCTGGGCGCGGTGACGGGCGCCGCCGCGCTGTACGTGGCGCTGGTCCCCCACCCCCGACTCTTCGCCTCCTCCATGAAGACGAGCGCGGCTCGGCCCGCGCCTCCCAGCGCGGCACCGTCCGTCGCCGTCGCGGCCCGCGTCCCGGCGCGCGGCGCGCCCACCGCGGCTCCCGCGGCGGCGGACACCCCTCACATCCGGCTGGGGCGCGCGGCCGTCGGCCTGCCTGTCGGCGCCGCCGAGTTGGTCGATGAGGCAAACGTGACGCTGTCGCGCGACGGCAGCGCGCGTGCGTTCACGACCCCCGCGGCCGCCACCGTCGCGCTGGCCACGGGCGCCGTCGATCTGCACGTCGAGAAGCGCCACGCCGAGGCCGGTCACGCGTTCGAGGTGCAGGCCGGGCCTTACCGCTTCACGGTGCTGGGCACCGTGTTCCGGGTGGCGCGCACCCCCAGCGACGTCACGCTCTCGGTCACCGAGGGACGCGTCGCCGTCTGGCAGGGCGACACCGCGCTGGCGATCGTCACGGCGGGCGGCTTCTGGTCCGGCGTGGATCACGGCCCGCCCGCCCCGCCCCACCTCGCCACGCCTGCCCCAGCCCGGCTGCTGGCGACAGGCAGCCCTGACCGGGGGTCCCTGGCGCGGGGTGCGAAGGCCGCTTCATCACCTGCCGCTGACACCTGCGCGGCGCGCGCGAACACGGGCGACGCGGCAGGCGCCGCCGCCTGCTTCACGGCTGCCGCGACGGGCACCGACCTGGGCGCGGAGGTCGCGCTGTACGAAGCGGCCCGGCTGTACCGCGATGTTCTGGGCCGTCCCGAGCAGGCGGCCGCGACGTTACAGGAAGCCCGGCGCCGCTTCCCGGGCGGCGCGCTGTCCAGGGAGGTCAACCTGTCGCTGGCCGAGCTTCTGCCGAAGCTGGGCCGTTACCGCGAGGCCCTGACGGTGACGCAGGCCGTGCTGGACGGTCACCCGGCGGGGCCGCGCGCGGCCGAGCTTCACCTGCTGCGCGGGGACGTGCTGCGCGCCGGCCTGGCAAGCTGCGCCGCCGCGGAGTCCGAATATGCCGCCGCGGCGAGCACGGGCGACGATCGCGTCGCGGACGCCGCGACCTTCTGGCGCGCCGCCTGCCTGGAGGCAGAGGGGCGCCGCCCCGAGGCGCGGGCCGCCTTCGCGCTGTACCTGACCCGCCCCCACCCCGCCCGCACCACCGAGGCCCGAGCTCATTTGCAAGCCCTGGCGGGCCCCCGCCCCGATTGATCCTGATTCTCGTTACCCTAGTCACGTTTCACGCGAACATTCGGGCGCCGCCCGGCTCAAAACAGGTCACACGCCCGAGCCCCAGGAGACCAGCCATGAAACGATTGTCGCCGCTCGCTCCCCTTTCCCTGTTGCTGTTGGCCACGCTCGTCGCTGGCGGGTGCGATTCGAAGCCGCTGGGCGGCTCGGACGGCTGCACGTACAACGGCAAGAGTTATCCGGCCGGGGCGACCTTCAAGGACAAGGACAACTGCAACGACTGCAGCTGTCAGGACGGCCAAGCGCTGTGCACGCTGAAGGCGTGCCTGGACGGGAGCACCGACGTGGGCACCGGCATCTGCTTCGATAGCAGCGGCAATCAGGTCATGTGCACGGCGTCCGACGCGGGAGCCAAGGACGGCGGGACGCCGGACACGGGGGCGAAGGACGGCGGCGGCACCTGCTTCGACAGCAGCGGCAAGACCATCCCCTGTGCGACCGACGGCGGGGTCAGCTGCACCTATGGCGGGAAGGTCTACAAGCCCAGCCAGAACTTCCCCTGCAGCGACGGTTGCAACGTCTGCGCTTGCGCGATCGACGGCCAGATCACCACCACGGGCAAGGCCTGCGCCGATGCCGGCACCGACCTGCCGGCCACCTGCTTCGACGCGGCCGGGAACGTCATCCCCTGCGGCAGCGACGCCGGCGTCGAGTGCCTGTACGACAACAAGCCCTACCCGCTGGGTGCATCCTTCCCCAGCGCGGATGGTTGCAACACCTGCAACTGCACCGCGGGGGGCATGATCGCCTGCACGGAGAGAGCCTGCGCCGACAGCGGCATGCCCGCCGACGGCGGCACCGACGCGCCGGGCATGTGCTTCGACGCGAACGGGAAGATCGCGCCCTGCGCCCCCGACGGCGGGCCGGCCGGGGTCTGCATGCCCGGCGTCGATCAGTCGTGCAACGACAACGTCATGATGAACTCCATCGCCGGGAAGTGCCGGCCCGACGCGACGTGTGACTGCGGCGCCGGGACCAAGAACCCGGCCACCGGCCGGTGCGTCCCCTCGGGCACGGCCGCGGGCTGCACGTACGACGGCGTCACCTACCCCGTGGGCAGCAAGTTCATGTGCACCGTCGACGCCGGCTGCAACGACGGCGTGTGCGTCTGCGCCACGCCGGGCGTGACGGTCCCTCTGTGTGGCGGCGAGCCGGTGCCCGCGTGCGGGTTCGACGCGGTCTACATCTACGGCCAGATCGGCGGCCTGGTCACGTACAGCGATCAGGTGACGCTGACGCCGCCCGCTTCGTACGTGCTGGTGCGGACGGCGACCCCCAACACGGGCAATGCCACCAGCGGGTCGTGCGGTCCGGTGCTGCCCGCCTGCACGTCCGGCCCCATCGACGTCTCCGTCATCATGCGCGACATCTCCGATCCCACCGTGCAGCTGCTGCTGTCCCTGTCGGCGATGCAGCCCACGCTGCTGGGCATCGATCAGCGCCCGGTCGATGGCACGGTCTTCTCCTTCAAGAAGAGCGGCACGGCCGGCTTTTTGGTCGGCGCCCCCTGCAACGGCGCCGCGAACTGCACCGACGTCCCGGCCGGTGTGCGCAACCTGATGGACGACCTGCAGAAGCTGGACGCGCAGCAACGCCAGGACCCCAGCTGCGCGTTCACGAAGACGATGTGACCGCATCAACATTCGCGGCGGGGCGGGCTCCAACAGGAATCAGCCCCGCGTCGAGGAGACGACGTCATGCAGCGACTCTTGCCGATGTTCCCGCTGGCCGCGCTGTTGCTGGTCACGATGGGCGTGGGCCCCTGCGACTCGAAGCAACTGGGCAGCGTCCAGGACTGCTCCTACCAGGGCATGCGTTTTTCGGTCGGTGCGTCCTGGACCGCGGCCTGCGCCGCCTGCACCTGCACGACTTCCGGCCCGGTCTGCCAGGACGTCGGGTGCGCCGATGCGAGCACCGACGCGA
>Ga0070679_100003880_pt1 | contig 13740 bp, 11 predicted proteins | sample KBSC63BmetaG_FD_65652 | JGI IMG/M metagenome (GOLD analysis project Ga0070679, IMG submission 65652) | Corn rhizosphere microbial communities from Kellogg Biological Station, Michigan, USA - KBS C6-3B metaG | ecosystem: Host-associated > Plants > Roots > Rhizosphere | place: USA: Michigan... | reverse complement strand
GTCAAGGCGCACGCCGCGATCACGCCTCCGGCCGCGGCGGCCCCGGCGCCGTCGGACCGCCCGCGCAGCCCGACCGACATGACCGATCTGATCCCGCGCGGCTCGTCGCGCCTGCCGCTCCTGCTCGGCGGCGCCGCGTTCCTGGCCGTCGTCGCCGCCGGCGCCGTGCTGTACATCTCGCGCGCTCCGGCGGCCGCCGCTCCCGTCGCTACGGCGTCCGTTCCCATTGCCGTTCCTGCACCTGTTCCCGCCCATCCGCAGCCGGTTCCGCCGACGCACCCATCGCCCCTGTCGCCCGCCATCTCCGTCGTCGTCGAGCCACCTCCGCCGTCGGCCTCGCGCAACGGCCACCACGATCACCACGCGCGCGGTCACAACGCCGTTGCCGTCGCTGCGCCGCCGCCGGCCGCGCATCCCGCGACCGCCGCCGCCACACCGCCGCCGGCGCCCGCGCCTGCGCCTGCGCCCGCGTCGCCCTCGCCGCCGCCCGGCCCGCCCGCCAAAGCGCATCTCACCGTCACCGCCGACGTCCAGTCCGACGCCTACATCGACGGTCAATACATCCGCGCCACGCCCATCGTCGACTACGAGCTCGCTGCCGGCCGGCACACGATCCACCTCGAATCCGCCGCGCCCGGGTTGCGCCTGATCCCGCGCGATCGTACCGTCGACCTCAAACCGGGCGAGCTCAAAGAGGTCCGGATGGAGCTCAAGTGACCACGCGCAACGACGATCCCAAGCAGACGCGCGCGATGTCCGAAGGCGAGCGCCCGCTCGTCCGCCACGCCGAGCGCTTCCGCCTCACCGTCGCCGGCCAGTCCGGCGAGGCGAGCGGAGCGGGCCGCGGCGCCGCCCGCGAGGCCGCGCCGAGCGGGATGCCGGCTACGATCGAGGGCGCGGGCACCATCCTTCGCGTCGGCAGCAAAGACGGCAACTCGCTGCGTCTGCAGAACGAGACCGTCTCGCGCTACCACTTCGAGATCGAGCCGACGCCGCTCGGCTTCCTCTTGCGCGATCTCGGCTCCACCAACGGCACCTTCGTCGACGGCTATCGGGTGCGCGAGCTGTACCTTCCCCAGGGGAAGCCCGCGACCATCAAGGCCGGCGAGGTCACGCTGCAGTTCGAGGCGCTCGGCGAGGAGGTGCCGATCGCGCTCTCGCACGAAGATCGCTTCGGCGACGTGCTCGGCCGCTCCGCCGTCATGCGCGAGCTGTTCGACATGCTCGAGCGCGTGGCGCAAAAAGATCTCACGATCCTCCTCGAAGGCGAGAGCGGCACCGGCAAGGAGCGCCTCGCCGAGGCGATCCACCTGCGCTCGCCGCGCGCGCACAAGCGCTTCGTCGTGTTCGACTGCGCCGCCGTCCCCGCGTCGCTGATGGAGTCGGAGCTGCTCGGCCACGAGCGCGGCGCCTTCACCGGCGCCGACCAGAAGCGCATCGGCCGCTTCGAAGAGGCGCACGGCGGCACGCTGTTCATCGACGAGATCGGCGAGCTCCCGATCGAGCTGCAGCCGAAGCTCCTGCGCGCGCTCGAGAAGCGCGAGATCCGCCGCGTCGGCGGCTCGCAGGTCATCCCCGTCGACGTGCGCATCGTGGCCGCGACCAATCGCGATCTGGTCCGCGAGGTCAACCGCAACACCTTCCGCGAGGACCTCTACTATCGCCTCGCGGTGGTGCGCGTGCGCGTGCCGCCCTTGCGCGAGCGCGAAGGCGACGTGCCGCTCCTCGTCGAGCACTTCGTCAAGGAGGCGCTCGACGGCGACGAGGCCGCGACCAAAGAGGCTGTCGCCAGCATCACCGACGAGAACTGGAAGCGCCTCATGTCGCATCCGTGGCCGGGCAACGTGCGCGAGCTGCGCAACTTCATCGAGCGCACGATGGCCATCACGGGCGGCGTCGACGCCTCGGCCGCGACGGCCACGGCGCGCCCGCAGAACGTGCCCAGCACGGTCGGGCCGGCCACGCTCGCGGGCGCCGCGATCGATCTGGCGCGTCCGTTCATCGAGGCGCGCGAGGAGCTGCTCGCGCACTTCGAGAAGGGCTACCTCGAGGCGCAGCTGGCGCGCCACGGCGGTAACATCTCCCGCGCTGCGAGAGCCGCGGGGTTGGACCGCATGCACTTCAAGCGGCTGCTGGCGAGACATCAGACGCCCCAGGAGTGATTCACAGGGAGTTCCGAGAGATCAGAGAGAACAAGAATTCCGGAATTCCTGATCCTCTCTGATCTCTCGGAACTCCCTGTGAGCTTGGCCGGCTCACCGTACGCTGAGACTGCCGGACTCATTCTCGTCGGTGAGCGTCGTGGTTGCGGGGATTTACGGGCGGCATCGGGGGTGCATTGAGGGGCGGGCATGCGCAAGCTCGCCGTTTCGCTGATCGTCGCTGGAGTCGCCTTCACGGGGTGCACGTCGCAGAACCCGGCCGCCACCGATCCCGGCGGCACACCGCCGGCGACGGCGCTGACCTACTACCAGGACACCGCGCCCATCTTCGCGTCGCGCTGCGCGAGCTGCCACTCGCCGGGCAACATCGCGCCGTTCTCGCTGCTCACCTACTCGGACGCGATGACCTACGCGTCGCTCATCAAGCCGGCGGTGATGAACCACCTCATGCCGCCGATGCCGCCCGACACCTCCGCCGAGTCGGGCTGCCCGCAGATCGACGACGCGCGCGTCATGCCCGACGACGAGCGCAACAAGATCATCTCCTGGGTCGACGGCGGCGCGCTCGCCGGCGACGAGAGCAAGGCCGCGCCGGCGCCGATCCCGCAGGGCCCGCTCGGCGCGCCGACCGCGACCTACGACAGCGGCCTCGACTACGAGTCAGCGTTCCAGGGCGCCGACGAGTACCGCTGCTTCATCGTCGATCCGCAGCTGACCTCGACGTTCAACCTCATCGCCATCGGCGTGCACTCGACGAACCCGGCGATCGTCCACCACACCATCGTCTACGCGCAGCTCGCGGGCGACAAAGCCGCCGTCGACGCGCTCGACGCCGCCGATCCGCTGCCGGGCTACGAGTGCTTCGGCGGCCCGGGTTGGGCCGGCGCCATCGAGGTCGGCGCCGCCGCCGTCGGCTCGCAGCCGCTCGCCTTCCCCAACGGCTCGGGCGCGCCGCTCCCCGCCGGCACCCGCTACGTCGTGCAGGTGCACTACAACTTCGACAACGGCCGCGGCTCCAACCGCATCGCCGTGCAGGCCTGGTCGGCGCCGACGCTGACGCAGGTGCCGCACGGCCTGTCGACGGCCAACTTCACGTTCGACATCCCGCCCGGCGCCGTCGGCGTGACCGCGACCGCCACCGGTGACTTCACCATGACGCCGGCGGCCGGCAACCAGACGCGCCCGGGCCTTCTGTGGGCGGCGTTCCCGCACATGCACCAGATCGGCAGCTCCATCCGCGTCGACCTCATCCGCGCCGACGGTTCCAAGTCGTGCGTCATCAGCATCCCGAAGTGGGACTTCCACTGGCAGGGCAGCTACCAGTTCTCGTCGCCGATCAAGGTCGCCGCCGGCGATCGCCTGCAGACCACGTGCGTCTGGGACAACTCGGCCGCGCACCAGCCGATCGTCAACGGCCAGGTGCAACAGCCCAAGGACGTGCGCTTCGGCGAAGGCTCCACCGACGAGATGTGCCTGGCCGGCTTCACGCTCACCGACTTCTAAGGAGACACGACGATGAAACGACTCGCGTTGATTGCATTGCTGCTGGGCGGCTGCATGAGCCCGGTCGACGAGTTCCGCGGCGCCGCTCCCTCGGCGTCGACGGTCAGCCTCAACGTCCCCGCCGGCGCCGGCACCACCTCGGCCAAGGCCAGCGGCGCCGCCACCGCCGAGACCATCGGCCAGCGCGCGACGATGTACGAGATCACCCGCGGCGTCACCGCCATCGTCAACGGCGGCGTCGGCGTCACGCTGCTCGTGCTCGAGGCGATCGTGGCGCAAGAGCCGACCGCGATCACCGTCGACCACGCGACCTGGGGCCCGTACACCGGCGCGCTCGATCCGACGACCTGGAAGTTCGACGTCGCCAAGGTCGGCCCGAGCGACTTCAGCTACGTGCTCTCGGGCAAGCCGCGCAACTCGGCCGATACGTCGTACGTCGGCGTCATCACCGGCACCGCGCACGTCGTCTCGCGCACCGTCGGCTCGGGCGACTTCGTGTACGACTTCACCGCGCTGCACACGCTCGATCAGGGCAACAAAGCCGAGGGCACGATCACGGTGCACTACGACAACACCGCCTCCCCGCGCGTGGTCGAGGTCGCCTTCAAGGGCTTCGACGACGGCAACGGCAACTACACGCCCGACAGCGCGCTCTACAAGTACAGCGAGAACGGCGATCGCTCGGGCAGCTTCGAGTTCGTGGCCAAGGCCGACGTCGACCACGATCCGCTCGGCATCCAGGAGACGCTGGCCATCAAGTCGCAGTGGCTGGCGACGGGGCAGGGCACCTCGAACGTCGCCGCCGACGGCGGCAGCCTCGGCGGCAGCGCCACGCTCGAGGAGTGCTGGGACGGCTCGTTCGCGCGCAGCTACTTCACCGACTCGTGGAACAGCGCCGACACCGAGGGCGATCCCGCGTCGTGCAAGCCCTGAGGGTGTACGATACGGCGCGTGAAGCGCTACCTCGACGCCTTCGCCGACGTCCCCTCCACGCTCGCCTACGGTCTCCGCCAAAAGCTCGCTGAAGGCTACGACGCCGCCGATGTCCGCGCCCTCGGCGCGCACATGAGACGACTCGCCTTCTTCCTGTTGATGGGCGCCACGCTCGGCTGCCCGCCGGCGGCGACGCTGCCTTCGGGCTGCGGCAAGGACGTCGACTGCAAGGGCGCGCGCATCTGCGTGGCCCACGCCTGCGTCGATCCGCCGCCCAAGAAGGCAACGAGCCCGCAGCCGCCCGCCGGCGCCGACGGCGGCCCTGGCGACGGCGGCGAGACCACGCCCGCCGACGGCGGCGCCTCCGACATGATCGCGTCCGCACCGCCGGCGCCGCTCGGCGCGTCGCAGATGTTTCACGTCGATGCCACGCATTCCGGGCGCAGTCGTTTCAAAATGCCCCTTGCGCAACCGCAAGAGCGGATGCATGTTGCAACCGGCGGCGTAGTCTACTCGTCGCCCGCGATCACGGACGACGGCATCCTCGTCTTCGGCTCGCACGACAAATCGATCTACGCGACTGACTCATCCGGAAACATCAAGTGGCGCCACCCGACGGGCGATCTCGTCTGGGGCGCGCCCGCGCTCGGCCCCGGCGGCGTGGTCTACGCCGGCAGCGACGACGATCGGCTCTACGCGTTCGATCTCGCCGACGGCACCGTGCGCTGGCAGTTCACCGCCGGCCCCTGCCGCGTCTCCACCGGCGTCGGCCCCGAAGGCGCGCGCTGCGACGTCGACGGCGTCACCGTCGCCGCCGACGGCACCGTGTACGCCGCCGCCGACGGGCTCTACGCCCTGGCGCCCGACGGCAAGCTCAAGTGGAAGTTCGCGCCCGGCGTCAGCACCCACTGCGCGGCCACACCCGCCGTCGGTTTCGACGGCACCGTCTACGTCGGCTGCCGCGACGACGCCCTCTACGCCATCGGCCCCGACGGGCAGAAGCGCTGGGACTTCCGCGCCGGCGACGACGTCGACAGCTCGCCCGCCGTCACCGCCGAGGGCATCGTCTACGTCGGCAGCGACGACCACAAGCTCTACGCGCTCGGCCCCGGCGGCGTGCTGCGCTGGGCGGTCGCCACCGGCGGCCCCATCCGCAGCTCGCCCGCCGTCGCCGCCGACGGCACCGTCTACGTCGGCAGCTTCGACGGCGCGCTCTACGCGGTCAAGCCGGGCGGCGTGGTGGCGTGGAGCTTCCGCACCGCCGATCGCATCGTCAGCTCGCCGGTCATCGACGCCGCCGGCAACGTCATCGTCGGCTCCGAAGACGATCGCCTCTACGCCGTCGCCCCCGACGGCAAGCTCCTGTGGTCGCTGCTCCTCGACGGCGACGTCGACGCCACGCCCGCCATCGGCCCCGACGGCACCATCTACGTCGGCGACGACGACCGCGCCTTGCACGCGCTTCACTGATAGAGTCCGCTCCCAAAAAGAAAGATCATGAACATCGACAAAGAGAATGTATTGAAGGCCCTGCGCAACGGGCCGCACGAAGGCCTGCGCTCGCACGAGCTGGCCGCCGTCATGAGCGCCGACGTCAAAGGTCGGCATCGCCTGCGTACGCTCCTCGACCACCTGGTCGACGAGAGCGTCCTCGAAAAGGCGGCCGGCAACCGCTACCGCATCGTCGGCGCGCCGCCGCCGACCACCGAGCCGGGCAAGACGCTGCCGAAGGGCTGGGTCGCCGGCTCCTTGCGCGTCCACCCCGCCGGCTACGGCTTCGTCGCGCGCGACGACGGCGAGGACGACGTCTACGTCGCCGGCCGCAACCGCGGCTCGGCGATGGACGGCGATCGCGTCGCCATCTCCACCTGGCTCGGCTACAAGGGCACCGAGGGCCGCATCGAGAAGGTCCTCGAGCGCGGCCGCGCCAAGCTCACCGGCACCTTGCGCAAGCAGGGCCGCGCCAGCTTCATCGAGCCCGACGATCCGCGCATCAGCGCCACCGGCGGCCACGTGCTCCTCGATGGAACCGCCGGCGGCGCCAAGGACGGACAAGCCGTGGTCGCCGAGATCACGCGCTATCCCTCGAAAGCCGACGAGCCGATCTCGGCGCGCGTCATCCACGTCCTCGGCGATCCCGACGATCCGCGCACCGAGGTCGAGAAGATCCTCATCATCAGCGACATCCCGACCGAGTTCCCCGACGACGTCACCGGCGCCGCCGAGCGCGCGCCGCAACTGGTGCGGCCCGAGGATCTCGCCGACCGCGTCGACCTCCGCGATCGCGGCTTCATGACCATCGACCCCGAGACCGCGCGCGACTTCGACGACGCCGTGTGCGTCGAGCCGTCGCCGAAGGGCCCCGGCTGGGCGCGCCTATGGGTCGCCGTCGCCGACGTCTCGCACTACGTGCGCCCCGGCGCCGCGCTCGATCGCGAAGCGCGCGTGCGCGGCTGCTCGGTCTATCTGCCCGATCGCGCGATCCCGATGCTGCCGCACCAATTGTCTTCCGGGATCTGCTCGCTCAACCCTGAAGTAGACCGCTGCGCCATGGTCGCGCGCATGGAGATCGATCCGTCGGGCGACGTGCACGACGAATACTTCTGCGCCGCCGTCATCAACAGCAAAGCGCGCCTCGACTATCCGGGCGTCGCCGCCGCGCTCTCCGGCGACTTCCGCGGCACGCGCGCGCGCTACAAGCAGTTTTTGCCCGAGCTCGAGCGCATGTCGGCGCTCGCCAAGAAGCTGCGCGTGCGCCGCCTCGAGCGCGGCTCGCTCGACTTCGATCTGCCCGAAGCCAAGGTCATCCTCGACGAGGACGACCCCAAGCGCGTGCGCGACGTGGTGCAGTCGCGCGGCGACGCCGCCGTCAAGGGCGCCTATCAGCTCGTCGAGGACTTCATGCTCGCGGCCAACGAAGCGGTCGCGCGCCACTTCCGCGAGCGCGAGCTCGACACCGTGTGGCGCGTCCACGACGTGCCCTCGGACGAGCGCCTGCAGCAGTTCGCCGAGCTGGCGCACGCGTTCGGCATGCACTTCGACGCCGAGGCCGGCCGCTCGCCGAAGAAGCTGAAGGACTTCCTCGCGTCCTTGCACGGCAAGCCCATGGAGCGCCCGCTCAACTTCCTGCTCCTGCGCACGCTGAGGCAGGCAGTGTACGACGTGGTCAACGTCGGTCACTTCGGCCTCGCCGCGCCCGACTACGTGCACTTCACCTCCCCGATCCGCCGCTATCCCGACTTGATCGTGCATCGGCTCCTCAAGCTGTCGCTGCACGGCGACGGGCTGCCCGCCGGCGGCAATCCCGGCACGCGCCCGACGCGCGAGACGCTGCAGTCGATGGCCACCGAGTCTTCGAAGGCGGAGCGGCGCGCCATGGAGGCCGAGCGCGACGTCATCGACCTGTACCGCGCGGTGCTGATGCGCGATCGCATCGGCGAGGAGTACGACGGCACCATCGCCGCCGTCGTCGCCTTCGGTCTGTTCGTGCAGATCGAGTCGCCGTTCGTCGAGGGTCTGGTGAAGATCGGCGGGCTCGCCGACGATCACTACGACTACGACGAGGAGACGCAGCGCCTCGTCGGGCGCAGCCACGGGCGGCAGTTCGCGCTCGGCGATCCGGTCAAGGTGCGCATCGAGAACGTGTCGGTGGCGGGGCGCAAGATCGACCTCGCGCTCGTCGAGCACGCGTCGACCGCGCCGCCGATCCCCGAGTCGCGCGGCAAACGGCGCTTTGATCGCGAGCCGAAGAAACCGCTGCGTCCGGCGCCGTCGCGCAAGCACGATCGCGGCGGCAAGGGCGGCGGGCGCAACGGCCACGGCGGCCATGGCGGCAAGAACGGCCGTCCCAAGCGAGGTCGCCGATGAGCACGAACGCGCTGCGCGCGATGCAGTACGAGGTCACCGGCCGCGTCGCGCGCATCACGCTCGATCGGCCCGCGCGCGGCAACGGCATCACGCTCGACATGCCGCGTGAGCTCGCCGCGTGCGTCGAGCGCGCCAACCTCGATCCGGCCGTGCACGTGATCCTCTTGTCCGGCAACGGCAAGGGCTTTTGCGGCGGCTACGATCTCGTCGACAGCGCCGAGCGCCTCGGCGCCGGCATCGGCGTAGACGACGCGCCGGCGGGCTCGCCGCTCGATCCCGCCGTCGTCGCGCGCAACCACGATCCGCACGGGCAGTGGGATCCGATGGTCGACTACCAGATGATGTCGCGCAACGTCCGCGGCTTCATGTCGCTGTTCCACTCGGACAAGCCGGTCGTCTGCAAGGTGCACGGCTTCTGCGTCGCCGGCGGCACCGACATGGCCCTGTGCAGCGATCTATTGATCATCGAGGACACGGCCAAAATCGGCTATCCGCCCGCGCGCGTCTGGGGCGTGCCGACCACCGCGCTGTGGACGGCGCGCCTCGGCCCGCAGCGGGCCAAGCGCCTGCTCTTCACCGGCGACTGCCTGTCGGGCACCGAAGCGGTGGAGTGGGGCCTGGCGCTCGAAGCGCCGGCGCGCGCCGAGCTCGACGCGCGCACCGAGGCGCTCGTCGAGCGGATCGCGCGCGTGCCGGTCAATCAGCTCGTCATGCACAAGCTGCTCGTCAACCAGCAGCTCCTCGCCGCGCTCGGCCCGACGCAGATCTTCGGCACCGTCTTCGACGGCATCGCGCGCCACACGCCCGAGGGCTACGCCTTCCAGGCGCGCGCCGCCGCCGCCGGCTTCAAAGAGGCCGTGCGCGAGCGCGACGAGCCCTTCGGCGACTTCGGCAACTCCACGAATAAGAAGTAGAAATCCGATTTCTCGAGGGGCGGAGGCAACTTTTTCTTGCACGTACTGATAATATGTTCATGACGATGGAAAAGCAGCCGATCCGAGAGCGCCTCGAAGAGGACGAACGGAAGATCCTCTCACCGTTCGCCCAGCTCTCGTCGGCGACCAAGGGGCGCGCGCGCCCCGAGCCGCCCGATGCGATGCGCCCGCCCTACCAGCTCGATCGCGATCGCATCATCCACTGCAAGGCGTTCCGTCGCCTCGCCGGCAAGACGCAGGTGTTCCTCGCGCCCGAGGGCGATCACTACCGCACGCGCATCACGCACACGCTCGAGGTGGCGCAGTTCGCGCGCTCGGTGACCCGGTTCCTCGGGCTCAACGAGATGCTCACCGAAGCGATCGTGATGGGCCACGACCTCGGCCACACGCCGTTCGGTCACGCCGGCGAGAAGGTGCTCGCGCATCTCATGCCCGACGGCTTCCATCACGTGAAGCAGTCGCTGCGCGTCGTCGACCAGCTCGAGGGCGACGGCGCGGGGCTGAACCTGACGCAGGAAGTGCGCGACGGCATCCTCAAGCACTCCAAGGGCAAGGGCGCCATCTTCAGCGACAACCCGAACCTGACGGCGATGACGCTGGAGGGACAGATCGTCCGCATCGCCGACATCGCCGCTTACGTCAACCACGACTACGACGACGCCGTGCGCGGCGGCCTCATCGCCGACGGCGAGCTGCCCGAGATCGTGACCAGGGAGCTCGGGCGCACGCACTCGGAGCGCATCAACTCGCTGGTGACCGATCTCGTCGAGAGCTCGCGCTTCGAGGAGAGGCGGATGATCCGCATGTCGGATCCCAAGCTGCAGGCGCTCTACGCCATGCGCGACTTTCTCTACGAGCGCGTCTACGAGTCCAAGGACGTGCGCGAGGAGTTCGCCAAGGCGCAGCGCATCCTCGAGGAGCTGTGGAGCCACTTCCACGAGCACGGCGACGAGTTCCGCGCCAAGCACTGGCTCAAGGCGACGCGGCCCGACGAGTCGCTGCCGCGGGCGATCGGCGACTTTCTGTGCGGCATGACCGATCGCTACGCGATGCGGCTGTATCAAGAGAAGCGGCTGCCCAAGCCATGGACCGTCTACTAGCGCTCTTCCTGCTCGTCCTCGCCGGCTGCAATCCGTCACCACCGAAGCTGCTCGTCGGCGGCGGCGCGATCTTGTCGGCGGTGTCGAGCGATCAGCAGTCGATCGCCGTCTTGACCCACGCCATCCGCCTGCCGACAGGCCTGCACGTCGGCGCGCTCGAGGTAGCGCCGGGCAGCGGCGGGACGCCGCTACAGCTCGACGGGATGTCCGACGGCGGCGTGTTCAACCGCGGCAACACGCTGTGGTACCTCGGCGGCGCGCACGTCGTGTCGGAGGACGCGATCGCGGGGACGCCGCCGGTGGTGGCGCACGTATACGGCCGGCTGTTCATCTGGTCGCCGTCGCTGGCCGCGCCGATCGCGGTCGGCCAGATCGTGCGCGACTACTCGGTCGCGCAGAACGGCGGCGCCGCGGTGTTCATGGATTGGTCCAAGCCGTCGAACGACGCGGCCACCACCGGCGCGCTCGTCGCCGTGTCGGCGTCGTCGTGCGGCGGCGGCGCGTGCAACCGCATGGTCATCGCCGACGGCGTCACCGGCGCGCAGACCGCGTGGCGGCTGTCGAGCGACGGCAGATTCGCGATCCTCACCGTGCGCGGCGTGGCCGCGACCGATCCCGGTCAGGTGGTGCTCGTGTCGTTCGACGCCGCGACGGCGACGGTGGTGTCGACGGGCGTCAACCCGCGCGCGCCGATGATGAGCCACGACGGCAGCACCGTCGCCTGGGTCGAAGGCGCCAACGAGATCCACGTCATGCCCGCCGCGGGCGGCGCCGCGACCGTGATCGTGCCGACGTCGGCGATCGTCGAGACCGCGGCGATGGTCGATCCGAGCACCTACATCGCCCGCGCGCTCGACACCACGGCCGACCCGCCGACGCTCGTGAAGCTGAGCGCCGACGGCGCGGTCACGCCGCTTCCGGTCGAGCGCCCGCTCGAGCTCTTCGTCTCGCAGTACGTGCCGGGCAAGACCGATCGCTACGCCTTCTTCGAGCTCGACACCATCGCCGCCAACGGCGAGCCCGACCTGTGGATGATCGATCACGTCACGCCCGGCGCGCAGCCGGTGCAGCTCGCCAACGCCGTCGAGAATCCCATCGGCGTCAGCATCGGCTTCAGCGACGACGGCTCGAGCTGCGAGTACCTCGACAACTTCGATCCGGTCACCCGCCGCGGCGACGAGTTCATCGTGCCGCTGGCTGCGCCCGTGCGTACGCTCGTCGGCGTCGGCATGCACAACGCCGCCTTCATCCCCGGCGACGCGCACCTCATCTACGTCAACGCGCCCGACCCGTCGACCGGCGCCGGCGTGCTCACGACGCTCTCGTCACCGACCGCCATCCCCGACGTGCACGGCGTCGGCTCGCTCAACTTCGTCGACTCGCGCCAGCCTCCCGCGCGCACCTGGTTCACGCAGCTCACCGGCGCCCCCGACGACGGTGTCTGGTACATGCCGCAGCCTTGATCGAGGGCAACCGAGCGTTACCTTTCTTGTTCATGGAGACCATCGACTTCGGCAAGGACGCGGCGTCCCCCTCGGGCGCGCCGCAGTTCGGCGGTGCCACCTCGCGCGGCTCGCGCTTCGGCGGCGATTCGGTCGCGGCCATGATCTGGCGCGCCATCGCGCGCGTCGCCCGCGACATCGAGGCCCAGGCCTACCGCCGCTTGCGCGATCTCGATCAGCGCGCGGCGGCCGCCGATCCCGATGCGCCGCGACCCGGCGCGCCCAATCGCGTGCGCCACGCCTACGAAGCGCACGACTCCCGCATCCACTGACCGACCTGCTACGCTGCGGGCATGCTCGATCTCAGCGCCCGGCAGCGTCTCTACGTCTACCTGTGCGCGATCTTCCTGACGGCGCTGCTCATCGGCGACACCATCGGCAGCAAGCTCTTCACCGTCGACATCCCGCTCGGTTTCACCACGGTGCAGGCTTCGCTGTCGGTGGGATCGATCTGGTTCCCGATCACGTTCCTGCTCACCGACGTGATCAACGAGTTCTACGGCTCGGACGGCGCGCGCTTCGTCACCTTCGTCGGGTTCTTCATGGCGCTCTTCGCCTTCGTCGTCATCTACATCGCCCGGCTCATCCCGGCCGCCAGCTTCTCCCCGGTGAAGCAGGACGCGTTCAACAACGTGCTCGGCAACGCCAACCGCATCTTCTTCGCATCGCTCGTTGCCTACCTCACGGGTCAGCTCACCGACATCGCCGTCTTCCAGGCGGCCAAGCGGCTCACGCAGTCGCGCCACATCTGGCTGCGCTCGACCGGCTCGACGTTGGTCTCGCAGCTCATCGACACGCTCATCGTCACCTACGTGGCGTTCTACGGGCAGATGACGATGGCGCAGCTCCATCGCACCGCGACCACGAGCTACATCGTCAAGGTGCTGCTCGCCGTCGGGCTGACGCCGGTCATCTACGCGCTGCACACGCTCATCCACCGCCGCATGCACATCGAAGAGCATCCGGCGGACGCGGCGCGCGTCCACGTCGAGATTCCGTGAGCGAGGGAGCGAGCTCGCCGGTTACGGCGTGAACAGCGGCTGCGTCGGATTCGGCGTCGTGCCCCACGAGAGCAGCACCTTGCCGCCGGCAGGCGCTTCAATGGTGATCGTTGGCGCGCCGCTGTCGCGATAGGGTCCATCGGTGCCGGCTTCGGAGCGAATGGCGCAGCGCCCGAGCACCACCACCTCGCCACCTGGAATCAGCGCAGCCTCGGAGAATTGCAGGTGCCTCTTTGCAATCCCCAAAAACCGCGAGTGGCCGCCTCTGGTGCGCAGCCAGCGCTCCTCTCGGCCGTCCCGAATGCCGAAGTCGTACGACCCGGCGACGACATCCGCATGGGCGGCGCGAACGAGCGCAACTCCCGTCTCGTCGCGAACCAGGAAGTCCTGCGCACGTTTCTCGTCCCGATAGAGGTGGACGCCGTCCGTTTCCCGGGTCGAGCTGTGGATGTGGACGCGGGTGACGAAAGCGATCGCGCTGCGTCCACTCAAGGGCGCTTCGATCAGCCCCTCGACGGCTTCGGCTCTGCCAACGATCTTGATGACCGAGCCCGGCCTCGCGTCAGCGATGGACGTCGACGGGCGATCGAGCCGGCGACGGCGACGTGCGTCCCGATCGCCGCGCCAGAAACCGGTCTTCAGGACTCCAGCGATACCCAGGCCCCAGATCAACGCGATGAAGCCCCAATGCTCGGGCATGTGCGTCATCGTAGCAGACCGTAAATGATCGATTCCTA
>Ga0070679_100003878_pt1 | contig 13742 bp, 13 predicted proteins | sample KBSC63BmetaG_FD_65652 | JGI IMG/M metagenome (GOLD analysis project Ga0070679, IMG submission 65652) | Corn rhizosphere microbial communities from Kellogg Biological Station, Michigan, USA - KBS C6-3B metaG | ecosystem: Host-associated > Plants > Roots > Rhizosphere | place: USA: Michigan... | reverse complement strand
CTGGCTTCGCTGGCTGATTTCGCCGGGTGGCTCGCGCAACCCGGCCCCTGGATCGGCGGGTTCGATTTTCCGTTCGGCCTTCCGCGCGCTTTGGTCGAGCACCTGGGCTGGCCGTCGCAATGGCGCGAGTGCATCGAGCATTACGCGAGCCTCACCCGTGCCGACATTCGCACCACCTTTGCCGCCTTCTGCGATGCGCGGCCCGCCGGAGCCAAGTTCGCGCATCGTGCGTTCGACAAGCTGGCGGGTTCCAGCCCTTCGATGAAGTGGGTGAATCCCCCGGTCGCCTACATGTTGCATGCGGCGTTGCCGCTCTTGCTTCAGGCCGGCGTACACATTCCCGGCTTGCATGCGGGCGACACGCAGCGCGTCGCGTTGGAGGCGTATCCCGGTTTGCTGGCGCGCGAGCTGATCGGACGGCGCAGCTACAAGAACGACGACAAGGCCAAGCAGACGCCCGAGCGCCTGATCGCGCGCAAGGACTTGCTGACCGCGCTGGAGAATGGCCAGACGCGCCTTGGCCTGCGCATCAAACTCACTCATGCGCAGCGCGATTCGCTCGTGCACGACGCGAGCGGCGACAGCCTGGATGCCGTGCTCTGCATGGTGCAAGCCGCCTGGGCCTATGGACACGGTGCGCCGCGGTATGGCTTGCCCGTGGACCTGGATCCGCTCGAAGGCTGGATCATCAGCGCGTGAGCGCGCCGGCTAGGGGCTGAGCCGCCCGAACGCCAACAGGGCTTCGGCATCGGTGCGGTACATGTGCAGCAGCGGACTTGCGTCGAGCGCGCCGGCCTTGCGCAGCACGCTCTCCACCGGCAGCTTGAGCCCGCTGATGTGCAGCGCGATCCCGCGGTCCGTCAGCATCGAGCGGATCCGCATGAAGACTTCGACGCCGGTGGCATCCACGCGATTGATCGGGTGCGCGAACAGGCTCACGTGACGCGTGTCGGGATGGGCAGCGATGTGTTCCACGATCGAGCGTTCGAAAGCCGTGGCCGAAGCAAAGTCGAGTTCGGCATCCATGCGCAGCGCGTACACGTGCGGCGCCAGCGTCGGCAGCTGCCAGATTTGCCGGTCGCGCATGCTGCCGTCCGGATGCAGGCCCACCTCGATGATGCGCGGATGCAGGCGCAGATACAGGAAGTGCGCCAGCCCCATGAGCACGCCGGCCAGCACGCCAAAATAAATGCGCGGCGTCGACAGCAGCGTGCTGCCGAACGTGACCAGCGCGGTGACGCCCTCCACCCGGTCGATGCGCCACAAGCGCATCAGCGTCTGCGGCCTGAACAGTCCTGACACCGCGACGACCACCACAGCAGCCATCACCGCGCGCGGCACCAGCGCGAGCACGGGGGTGAGGAACAGCAGCACGCACAGCACCAGCAGGGTGGCGAAGACGGTGGCCCAACCGGTCTTCGCGCCGGCGTACAGCGTGATCGCCGAGCGCGAGAACGACGTGCTGGTTGGGAACGCACCGGAGAAAGCCGATGCGAACTTGCCCATGCCTTGCCCGACGAGGTCCTGGCTGGCGTTCCAGCGTTTGCCATCGCGCTGGCTTTCGATCTTGGCGCTGGCGGCCATCTCCAGCGAGCTCACCAGCGCGATCACCAGGCTGGGCGCCAGCAAGGAGCGAAAGTCGTTCCATTGCGGCAGGCCAGGCCAGTAGAACGAAGGCAGGCCTACCGGCAGCGCGCCGATGACCGCGCCGTGTTGCGAGTAGCCGGTCCACTTGCTCAAGGCGGCAGCAGCGCCCAGCACCAGCAGCACCATGGGAACACGAGGCACGAAGCGCTTGCCCGCGATGAACAACAGCAGGCTGGCCATGCCATAGCCGAGCGCGGTGAGATCGAACTGCGGCGCGCTCAGCAAACTGTGCAGGTCGCCCGTCAGTCCCAGCAGCGAAGGCAATTGCGACGCGATGATCAGGATGGCCGCCGCCTGGCTGAAACCCGCCAGCACAGGAGAGCTCACCAGGTTCAACACCCAGGCGGCATCGGCCGCGCCCAGCACCAGCTGGATGCCGCCCGACAGCAATGCCAGCCAGACCGCCAGCATGATCCATTGGCTGCTGGAAGGCTCGGCCAGGCCGATCAGCGAAGCGCCGACCAGCACGCTGGTGAGCGCCGACGGCCCGACCGACAGCCGCGTTGACGCGCTGAACAGCACGGCGAACAGCGCCGGCAGGAAGGTTGCATACAGCCCGGTGATCAGCGGCATGCCCGCGAGCCCCGCATACGCGACTGACTGTGGAATCATCACCAATGCGACGGTGACTGCGGCGCCGACCTCACTGTGCAACAGTGCTGCGTTCAGGCGGGGCCAAGCCAGAAACGGAAACCAGCGGGACAGGCGGGGCATCCGCCAAGTATGTCATCCCGCCGGGCTTGCGGCAGGGCTAGCGTTGCGGCATGTCCTTGGCCGAATAGCCCAGGCTCACCGTCGCATCGGCGGGTATCGGCGGCATCGTCGCATTCCAGTCTTCCCAGGCGGCGCGCAACTGCTGCAGGCGCTGGGGTTCGCGCGGCGCGAGGTTGGCGCGCTCGCGCTCGTCGGCGGGGATGTTGAACAGGTAATCGTTGCCGTCCACGCGCAGGTATTTCCAGTCTCCGTCGCGCATGGCGCGCTGCCCACGGTGGTTCATCCGCCAGTACAAGGGACGCGCGAAGCGGTGATTCGCGTCGCGCAGCACCGGCAACAGCGACACGCCGTCCAATGGGTAGTCGCGCTGCGCAGCCACTCCGGCCGCCTGCAGCATCGTCGCCGACCAATCCATCGTCATGCATTGCTGTTCGCTCACGCCGCCGGGTGCGATCACCGCCGGCCAGTGCGCGATCCATGGAACGCGGATCCCGCCCTCCGTCAGGTCCATCTTGCCGCCCACCAGTGGCCAATTGTCGGAGAAGCGCTCGCCGCCGTTGTCGCTGGTGAACACCACCATCGTGTTGTCCTGGATGCCATGCCGGCGCAACGCGTCCATCACCCAGCCGATGCCTTCGTCCATGTGATGGATCATGCGGTGATAGGTGTGGATGTTGCCGCCGTGCAGGTGGAACAGGTTGTCCTTCACTTCCTGCGCCAGTGCTTCGTCGTCGCGCGTTTCCCAGGGCCAATGCGGCGCGGTGTAGTGCAGGCTCAGGAAGAACGGCGCGCGCTGGTCCGCCGGTGCTTGCATGACGCGTTCGATCCAGTCGACGGCGCGGTTCGAAATCAGGTCGGTGAGATAGCCTCCCTCGGCCTTTTCCTGTTCGCCGAACCACAGGTCGTGCGTGCCGTTGCTCGAACAGTGCGTGAAGTAGTCAACGCCGCCGGACATGGGGCCGAAGAACTCCTCATACCCCGAGAGCAAGGGACCAAACGAAGGTGGATAGCCCATGTGCCATTTGCCGATGAGCGCGGTTCGATAGCCGCTGTGTTTCAGCAGCGAAGGCAGTGTCGGGTGCTCAGGCGGCAGTCCGAGCGTCGTGCTGCCGCGGCTCTTGCTGTTGATCGGCTCCTCGGCCGCGCCGCGCAAGCGGTATTGGTAGCGCGCCGTCATCAGCGCGAACCGCGTTGGCGAACACACCGGCGAATTGGAGTAGCCCTGGGTGAATTTCAGTCCCTTGGCGGCCAGAGCATCCAGAACCGGCGACACCTCGCCGAACTTCGCCGGCCGGCCGCCGTAACACCCGAGATCGGCGAAACCGAGATCGTCCGCGACGATGAAGATGATGTTGGGTCTTGAGCTCACCCTATTCCACTTTCAAGCCGGTGGCCTTGATCACGCGGGCGTACCGATCGGACAGCTCTGCGAGGCGCTTGGCCGCCGCCTCGCCCGTCAGACCTTCGTAGTTCATGTCGAGGTTCTTCATGCGGGCCTGGATGTCCGGCCGCTTGAATGCCTCCGCGAACGCGCGCTGCAAGGTTTGCACCACCGGTTCCGGCGTCGCCGCCGGCACCATCGCGACGTAGAGCACCTCCTGCTCCAGGCTCTTCAGGCCAAGCTCGCCCACGGTGGGCACCTCCGGCGCCAGCGGGGAGCGTTGCCGGCTGGTCACGGCCAGCGCGGTGATCTTGCCGGCCTTCACGTGCGCCAGCATGCCGGGCGTGGCCAGGATGCCGCCATCCACTTCGCCCGACAACACGGCCATCACGGCGGGCGTGTTGCCTTTATAGAAGATGTTGTTGATCTTCACGCCGGTGGCCTCGGTGAGCACCGCCGAGGCCAGATGGCCGGGGCTGCCGCTGCCGGCCGAACTGAAATTCAGCACCCGCTTCTTGCCGGCCGCGATCAATTCGTCGAGCGACTTCAATCCCGTGGAAGGATGTACGCCCATCAGCAGCCCGGACGAAGCCATGATCATCACGGGCTTCAAGTCGGAGGGCTTGAACGGCATGCTCTTGTAGATGTGCGGATTCACCGTCTCCACGGTGTCGATGCTGAACAGCACGGTGTAGCCATCGGCCGGGCTCTTGGCGACGGAGTCAGCCCCGATGTTTCCGGCGGCCCCGGCCTTGTTTTCCACGACGAAAGGCTGCTTGAGCGTGTTCTGCAGCACGTCGGCCAAGGACCGGCCCAGGATGTCCGAAGGGCCGCCCGGCGGAAAGCTGTTGACGAATTTCACCGGTCTGGATGGATACGGCGTCTGCGCCAGCACCGGAAATCCGGCGACGAGGGCCATCGCCGCTACGCACAAGAGAGCGCTGCGGCGCGAACTGAAGGCAAGAGCACGTTGCGACATCGGGAGACTCCTTTGCATCCAACTCAATCCAGGCTGATACCGGTCGCCTTGATCGGCTTTTCCCAACGCGCAAGGTCGGCGCGTTGCTCCGCTGCAAGTTGGGCCGAGGTGGAGCCCACCGGCTCGTACCCGAGGCTGCGCAGGCGTTCCTGCGTGGCGGGCTTCTTCACGGCCGCGGAAACCGCATGCTCCAGCCGTGCCAGCACCTCCGGCGGCAGGCCCGCGGGCCCATACATCGCGAACCAGGCGGTCGCCACCATGTCGACGCCCGATTCCTTCAGCGTGGGCACTTCGGGCACTTGCGGGTCGCGCGTGGGCCCGGTGACCGCGATGATGCGGACCTTGCCGGCGCGATGCAGTTCGGCAGTCTCTGAAACCACGTCGAACTTGTAGCCGATGTGTCCACCGACCAGCGCGGTATTGGCGGGTGCGCCGCCCTGGAACGGCACATGAATGAAGGCGAGCCCGGTGCTTTGCTCCATCAGCACGCCCATGAAGTGCGGCAGCGTGCCCAGGCCGGGCGAACCGTAGGTCGCGCTCTTCGGATCGGCTTTGGCCTTCGCGAGCATCTCGGCCACGGTGCGCACGTTGGTGGCGGGACCGGACACCACGCCGAATTGAAAGCGCGCGATCAGCGACACCGGCGTGAAGTCCCTGACCGGGTCGTAGTCGAGCTTCTTGTACACGTGCGGGAACAGCACCATCGGACCGCTGGGCAGCACGATCACCGTATGGCCGTCGGGCTTTGCGGCTTTGACCGCATTCAGGGCGATCCGTCCGCCGGCGCCCGGCTTGTTCTCCACGATCACCTGGCTGAAGTCATCGCGCACGGTATCCGCGACGAGGCGGGCGAGCACGTCGGCCGAGCCGCCCGGCGGAAAGCCCACCAGGATGCGCAGCGGCGGCTTGTCTTGCGCAACGGCATTGCCGCTGAGCAGGGCGGTCGCGGCGAGCAGGATCGCCGCGAGCGCGGACCGACGAAATTCCATAAGAGTCTCCGGATTCCTTGTCATGTTGCAGTGGCACTGTAGTGCCTCCACAATCGATTGATCAATCCAAGCGCACGTAAACCCTGATGAGTCTTTCTGGCCATGCCGCGACGGCGTCGCTGGATGCCGTGCAGCAGTGGCTGGCGGAACGCGGCTGGCTGCCGTTCGATTTTCAACATGAAGTCTGGCAGGCGATCGCCGATGGCCGCAGCGGCATGTTGCACGCGACCACGGGCTCGGGAAAAACCTATGCCGTGTGGCTGGGCATGCTGGCGGGCCTGCTGCGCCGCCATGGAGCCGAGCGTGGAGCGCAGCCTTTGCGCGCGATCTGGCTCACGCCGATGCGTGCCCTGGCATCCGACACGACGAAGGCGCTGACGCAGCCACTGCGCGATCTCGCGCCTGAATGGACCATCGGGCAGCGCACCGGAGACACGCCGAGCGCCGAGCGCGCGCGGCAAGACCGGCGCTTTCCCACGGTGCTGGTCACCACGCCCGAGTCGCTCACGCTGATGCTGACGCGCGAGCACGCACGCGATGAGTTGCAAGGCGTGGAGTACGTCGTCGTCGACGAATGGCACGAGCTGATCGGAGGCAAGCGCGGCGTGCAGGCGCAGCTCGCGTTGGCCCGGCTATGGAGGTTCAACCCGGGCCTGGTGGTCTGGGGCCTGAGCGCCACGCTGGGCAATCTGCAGGAGGCGATGGAAGTCCTGTGTCATCCCGGGCTTCAGGCCGGATCGAAGCCGGATCGCGGACCGGCTCTCGTGCGCGGCAAGATCGACAAGAACCTCGTCATCGACACCCTGATCCCGCCTGATCCCGGCAAGTACTCCTGGGCCGGCCACCTGGGCGCACGCATGCAGCAGCCGGTGGTCGACGAGATCGCAAAGTCCGGCACCACACTGGTGTTCACCAACGTGCGTTCGCAAGCGGAGATCTGGTACCAGCTGCTGCTCGAAGCGCGGCCGGACTGGGCCGGCGAGATCGCGCTGCATCACGGCTCGCTCGATCGCGCCACGCGAGAGTGGGTCGAACTGGGGTTGAAGGAAGGAACACTGCGCGCCGTGGTCGCAACATCGTCGCTGGACCTCGGTGTCGATTTCCTGCCGGTGGAGCGGGTGCTGCAGATCGGCTCGGCCAAAGGCGTCGCGCGCATGATGCAGCGCGCCGGACGCAGCGGCCATGCTCCGGGTCGCGCCAGCCGCGTGACGCTGGTGCCGACCAACACGATGGAGATCATCGAAGCGGCGGCAGCGCGGCGGGCGGCGCAAGAGGGCAGGGTCGAAGAGCGCAAGTCGCCGGACAAGCCGCTGGACGTGCTGGTCCAGCATCTCGTCACGATGGCGCTCGGTGGCGGCTTTCACGCCGAGGAGTTGTTCGGCGAGGTGCGCACCGCGTGGGCCTATCGCGACCTCACGCGCGAGGAGTTCGATTGGGCCCTGGCGTTCTGCGAGCGCGGCGGCGAGAGCCTGACGGCTTATCCCGACTATCACCGCATCGCGCTGGATGAACAAGGCATCTACCGCGTGCCCGATCGCGGCATCGCCAAGCGGCATCGATTGGGGGTCGGCACGATCGTCAGCGACGCTTCGATGCAGGTGAAGTACCTGAGCGGCGCCAACATCGGCACGATCGAGGAGGGCTTCATCGCGCGGCTGCGCAAGGGCGACTGCTTCTTCTTCGCCGGCAAGCTGCTCGAGTTCATCCGCGTGCGCGAGATGGCTGCCTATGTGCAGAAGGCCGCGCGCAACAAAGGCACGGTGCCCACCTGGCAAGGCAGCAAGATGGCGTTGTCCGCCGAGCTAGGCGACGCGGTGCTGGAGATGATGCAGGCAGCGGCGCAAGGGGACTTCTTCGAGCCCGAATTGCAGGCGGCCAGGCCCATGCTGCAGACCCAGGCGCGCCTGTCGCGCATTCCCACGCCCGACAAGGTGCTGGTCGAGGTGTTCCGCTCGCGCGAAGGCTATCACCTGTATGTCTATCCGTTTTCGGGCCGGCATGTGCATCTCGGACTGGCGAGTCTGCTGGCGTGGCGGCTGGCGCGCGGCCGGCCCAATACGTTCAGCATGTCGGTCAACGATTACGGCTTCGAATTGGTGAGCGCCGAGGAGTTCGACTTGGCGCCGGTCACGAGCAAGCAGGTGTTCGCGACGAGGAACTTGCTGCCGGACGTGCTGGCTTCACTGAATTCAACCGAGCTGGCGCAGCGGCGCTTCCGCGAGATCGCGCGCGTTGCGGGATTGGTGTTCTCGGGCTATCCCGGGCAGCCCAAGAGCACGAGGCAACTGCAAGCGTCCAGCGGCTTGTTTTTCGAGGTGTTCCGCAAGTACGACCAGGGCAACCTGCTGCTGAGCCAGGCGCAAAAGGAAGTGCTGAGCCAGGAGCTGGACATCTTCCGGCTGCGCGCCACCTTGTTGCGCATTCATCGCAAGCAGCTGGATTTCGTGGAACTGCGGCATCCCAGTCCGATGAGCCTGCCGCTCATGGTGGAGCGCTTCCGCGAGCAACTCACCACCGAACAGCTGTCCACCCGGCTGGATCGCATCCTGCGCGACATGGAGCGCGACACCGCGGCGAGCGGCGCAACGGCCGTCTGATTTGTCCTACGCCGGCATCGGCTGTCTCCCACCTTGCGCGCTCTGCTCGGTCCCTACGCTGAAAGGCCTCGCGCTTGCCTTTGTGCGGGCGAGCGCTTGTGAAAGGCAGATTTCATGAATCCCGTCTCACGCAAGAGCGCGGCCCTGGTTGTCTCCACGGCGATGCTGCTGGCCTTGGGTGCATGCAATCGCTCGATGAGCGATCGCCTGGAGACCGGCGCCAGCAGCAAGATGCGAGCGACGGATGCCGTGCGCCAGTCGAAAGACGCGAACTCCGGCGCCGCATCGGCGCACACCGACGCCGTGGACGAAACCAAGGCGGACCCGACGACAGCCGATACGGACAGCACGAGGTCGATGGGCGCAGCCGCCGGGAAAGTGGACGATGCGACGATCACCGCCAACGTGAATGCCAGGCTGGTCAAGGACAAGGACCTCAGCGGGATCAGGATCGACGTCGACACGCAGGACGGCGTCGTCACCTTGAGCGGACTGGCGCCCTCGGCCAGTGCCAAGGAGCACGCGAGCGAAGTCGCGCACAAGGTGGACGGCGTTCATTCCGTGAACAACCAGCTCACGATCAAATCGAGTTGAGCGCCTGCGTTGTGCCACCCATCGCCTGGCACGATGGCTGGGGCGTCGAATTCTGGTCTTGCGGCACCGCCGCTTGCGGCGCATAGATCACGTTGTGCACGAAGCGCAGCTTGTCCAGCGCCTGCTGGGTCAGCGCGAAGGGGTACGCGTCGTCCTGGCCAAGGCTGCGGTTCAGGCTGTTCAGCAGCAGCGTGAGCGGCACCCACTGGTCCACCAGGTGGTCGAAGTCCGGCGCAATCCGCTCGAAGGGGCTGGTGACTTCCTCCACTTCCTCCGCATCGTTGCCTGGCACGACCAAACGCGTGTTGTACGACGAGGCCGTCTCCAGCAGGTCCACCATGTGCAGGTAATGCGCCCAGGTTTCGGCCCAGTCCTCCCAAGGGTGCGCCGTCGCGTAGGCGCTGACGTGATGCTGCTGCCATCCTGGCGCCGCGCCGCCCGCGGCGTAATACGCATTGAGCGCTTGCGCATAGTCCACGGACTCGTCGCCGAATTTCTCGCGGAACGCGTTCAGGCGGCCGGCATCCTTGATCAGCGAGTCCCAGTAGTAGTGGCCCGACTCGTGCCGCAGGTGACCCAGCAACGTGCGATACGGTTCATGCAAGGCGACGCGGCGGCGCACGCGTTCTGCGTCGTCGGCCTCGGCGATGTTCAGCGTGATCACGCCCGCGCAATGGCCGGTCAGCACCTGCTGGCCCGGCAGGTCGGCCAGGAATTCGAATGCCGGTCCATCGCGTTCGCCGGCGGGAGGGTCGACGGATGCGAGCCCCAGCTTGGCGAGCGTATAGAACAGCCGCCGCTTGGCGGCCTCGATACGGTACCAGCGTTCCTGGTTTTGCGGCAGCGACAGGTCGGGCAGCACGCGAGTCTGGCGGCACGACACGCACAGCGGATTCGCGTCATGCGAAGGCACGGCGAAATTGCAGGCCTGGTACTGAACGTGGTTTTGGCACAGGCGGTAGTGATGGCTGGCCTGGTTGCGCCGATTGGGCTTCTTGCGCTGCCACAGCTGCTGGCCTTGCTGATCCGGCACAGGCTCGATCGCGCACAGCGCCAGGCGATCGGGCAGGAATGCCAGCGCGCTGCCGCATTGCAGGCACTGCACGTTTTCGAAGAACAGGGGATGGCCGCAGTTGTCGCAGCGAAAGGTTTTCATCGTTTGGCCTTCTCCATGAGAAAAGGCAGGCGCGGCCCCGGCCGCTTGCCTGCCTTTCATGCCGACGCGCAGGTCGGCGCCGCCGGATTACGGACGCACCACCAGGTTGTTGCGCACTTCCCGCACGCCCTTTGTGTTGCGTGCGATGCGCTCGGCCTGGGCCTTCTCGGCGGGCGATTTGGCAAAGCCCGACAGGGCGACCGTTCCGTTGAGCGTCTCGACCTTGATCGCGCCGGCGTCCACGGTCTTGTCTTCAACGAACTTCGCCTTGACCGCGGTAGTGATCGATGCGTCATCGATGTAGGCGCCGACGGTTTCCTGCCCGCGAATCATGGCGCAGCCGGATCCCAGAATCGTGGCGCCCGTCAATGCGGCGATGGCAAGTGCTCTTGTGAATTTCATGACTTTCTCCTTGAGTTGTCGTTTCGGTGCCGAAGCTTCCCAAAGCTCCCCGGACGACGGCACCACGCCTCCGGCTTGCATGCGGTTCATCGATGCGGCGCGCGGTCCTTCGGATCGTCCGCGGCCGACATGGCAGACATGAGAAGGCCCGACAACTGTCCCGACTTCAGCAAGGCCATCGCGATCCCGCCCAGCGAGATCAGCCGCCAGGGCCGGGCGATCATCGCCACGGCGCCCACGGCCACCGCGATGGCCAGGAATTGCACCGGCTTGCGCGCGGCGTACTCGGACAAGGCCGGCGTTGCCAGTTCCAGTCCGTAATGCGCCGGATGCTGGCGCCACCAGCTGCTGGCTGCGCGCTTCAAAGTCGCGAACCAACTCGCGGGACCGGAGCCCGAAGCTGCTTCGCCGCCGTGCACATCGTCTGGCTCGAACTCGCCGGCGCGGCGTTGCGGCCGCCCTTCGCGGCGATGGATCTGCTCGATGATCGCCAGGCGGGTCTTCGCCAATCGATCCGCTGCGTCGCTCATTCGAGAACCTCCGCCCTGCGGGCTGCGGTGCCATGAGCATTGGGTGAGGCCGGCCGCCTCATGCTTTGGCCCCGACCGCGCGCAGTGCTTGCGCATCCGCATCGAGCTGCGCTCTCAGTTCCGTGAATGCTTTGTTCGGCAGCCGCTGCCGCGCGACCAGCCAGCCCACCAGCGAGACGCCGAGGGCAATGCCCGGCACGATCACCAGGGCCCAGTGGAACTCGCCTTGCACGGCGCCCAGCATTACTGCGACGCCGGCGAGGATCAGGAACACCAGCAGGCCGATGACAGCCACTCCCCAGGCGATCACCCGCTTGGCCACTTCGAGGCCGACGCTCGATGCCTCTTCCTGAACCAGCGCCGCGTAACCCGCGACGTGATCCATCACCAGTTCAGGACGGGTGATCAGCACCGAGAAAATAGGATGAACCATTCGCGCCTCCCTCGAAAGTCTTTATTCGCTTGTCTCTTGTCAGTAGTAGCGCTGGTCGCTGTTGCGGCGCAAGGCCAGTACCAGCGCCGCAACCGCCGCGCCGATGGCCGCTGCAATCAGCGCCGACTTCAACGGCTGCTCCGAGACATAGCGTGTGGTGGCCTGCGCATATTCGCCGACGCTGCTCGCGCTCTTGTTCGCGAGGTCTTTCACGCCATAGCGCAGGTCACGTACTTTTTCTCCGGCTTTCTCGAAAGCCTGGTTTGCGAATTCGCGCGTGCTCTCGAGCGCCTGGCCCGTGATGCTGCGGGCGTCTTCCGCGTAGTTGGATGCTCCGCTGCGGAGCGATTTGCTGCTGTTCATGTGGATGTCCTCTGGTTGGTGGTGGAAAAGGGCCCCCCGGCCCCTTGTTGGAACGGCGCGGGCCGCTAGCCCTTGCGCCCGATGCTCATGACGAAAGCGACGATGGCCATGATCACGAAGATGAAGAAGAGGATCTTGGCGATCGACACGGCGCCCGCGGCGATTCCGCCGAAGCCGAACAAGGCGGCGATCAGCGCGATCACCAGGAAAACGATGGCGTAGTGCAACATGTGGAACTCCTTCGGGCGCACCCGGTTTCGCGGCGCAGCGCATGTCGCACGACGCCTGCACGAAGGGTAGGGCGGCCACGGCTGCGCTGTTGATCAGCGGCAGGCGTGACTGTTTGTCGGCAGGGGAGATGGGTCCATGTAGGACCCGGCCGACGCGCAAAGAAGAAATTTCGGAAAAACGCGGCGTGGTCAGCGCGCCGGATTGCCCTTGGGCAGGACGGCGGAAATACGGGTGCCTTCGCCGATCGTGGAACTGACCATCAGCCGGCCGCCGGCCGCTTCCACGCGATGGCGCATGCCGGCCAGCCCGTGCGTCGAAGGGCGGATCTCGGTGACGTTGAAACCCTTGCCATCGTCGCGGATGTCCACTTCCACATGGTTCTCGTAATTGCGCACGCTGATTTCCACCTGCTTGGCCTCGGCGTACTTGCCCACATTGGTGAGCGACTCCTGCACCAGCCGGTAGACGGTGAGCTGGCGCGACTCGTCGAGTTCCACGGATTCCAGCCCGGTGGTGATCTCCACCCCGGAGCGCTCGGAGAATTCGCGCGCCAGGATTTCCAGCGAAGCCGTCAGTCCCAGGTTGGAAAGCGAGGACGGCCGCAGGTCCTCGATGATGCGGCGCTTCAAGGCGATGCCGCTGTTCAAGGCTTCGGTCAAGTGCTGCAGCCGTTGCGCGATTTCGGGCGCCGACTGCGTGCCCAGGCGCGACTTCAATCGAGCCACGTCCAGCTTGGCGGCCGTCAGCAGCGCGCCGAGTTCGTCGTGCAGCTCGCGCGCCAGATGGCCGCGCTCTTCTTCGCGCACCTGCTGCAAGTGCGTCGCCAATTCCGCCAGGGTGGCCGTGCGTTCGCGCACCTGCCGCTCCAGCAGGTCGCGCTCCTGCTGCAGTACCTTCTGCTGCTCTTCGCCGGCGAGTTTCAGGGCCGTGGTCTGCCGCAGGTAGAGATAGAACGCCAGCAGGCCGGCCATCGTGACGGCGGCAATGCCGATGCGCGACAGCATCAGCGACCGGCGCACCTGCACCTGGCTCACCTCCATGCGCGCCGTCGCGGAGTTGATCAACTTGGTCGCCTCTTCGCGAATGGCGTCCATGTGCTCCTTGCCCACGTCCGTCATCAGCACGAATTTCCACGCGTCCTCGTTGCCTTGCTTGCGCATGCGCACCGACAGCTCCATTTCGGCCAGCTTGCGCTGCACGTTGCGAGTGAGCTGCGCAAGCGTGCTGAATTCATCCGCGCTGGGCGTGTACGCGATTCGCAGGGCATCCAGCTGCTTGCCGATATCCGCGACGGCCATGTTGTAAGGCTCCAGGTAGCGCGGGTCTCCGGTGAGCAGGTAGCCGCGCGATCCGGTTTCCGCGTCCAGCACGAGCTGCAGCACGCGATTCAAGGAGCCCCGGGTGCGCGAAGCCTCCGCGATGTCGTTCAGGGCCTTGGACGATTGGTTGAAGCCGGTTTCGTTGATGCCAATCAGGATGCAGGCCGCCAACAGCGCCAACGCCAGGCTGATGGCCAGTTTCGGCATGGAAAACGAGCGTACGAATCTCACTCGGAACAGTCCTTCTTATGCATAAAATCCAGAATAATCAAGGGTGAAACCAGACACCTTTCCAATGTGGGCAAAATGGACGCCCTTGATATCTGAAGGCGAACGGACATGATCAAAGTCGGCATTGTGGATGACCACGCTATTGTGCGTTCGGGACTCAAGCAGTTCTTTTCCGA
>Ga0070679_100003873_pt1 | contig 13746 bp, 13 predicted proteins | sample KBSC63BmetaG_FD_65652 | JGI IMG/M metagenome (GOLD analysis project Ga0070679, IMG submission 65652) | Corn rhizosphere microbial communities from Kellogg Biological Station, Michigan, USA - KBS C6-3B metaG | ecosystem: Host-associated > Plants > Roots > Rhizosphere | place: USA: Michigan... | reverse complement strand
ACGCGACGAGCGTGGCGATCGTAAACATCGCCAGGACCACGAGAGAGCGGCGCCTTGCCAAGCGCCGCGTCCGCTCGGGGGCCCGCGTGGCGTCCGCGCGAGCCAATACACGTAACATGGGTTTTGCGGCGGAAGGTCGCGGGCGCCGGAGCGGCCGTCGTCAGCCTGGCGGCGACGCAGATAGATCGAACGGCAGTGCGCCTCGCCATTCGATGAGCGCGTGCACCGCGATTCGAACCGCGGAGGCGTCGTCGAATTCGCTGTCGCGATCGAGCGCGAGCAGGGCGTTGCATAACAGCGCATATCGCATTTGTTGCAATGGGCTGCGCGGCGACGCCTGCGCCTGAGCGGCGCAGATCGCCTCGGCGAGCGCCGTCCTCAGGGCGTGCATGGTTGCGCCATTGATCATCACGCCGGCCTCCTCGCTGCCCTTACGACAGGATGAATGAAACTTCGTCTTCGTCGGACAGGGCGATCGCGGAAGGAATGAAGTCGTAAAGCGAAGCGCGAATATCGGGATGGATATCGGCGTATCGAACGGGCGCGCCGGTCTGAGCCACGCAAAAGAGCCACTCGGCGACGAACAGCAGCAAATCGCCCACGTCCTGCACGCTATCCTGTTCCGAGGTGACCTGTTGGCCGAGGTTGTCGCAAACGTCACTGGCGGCGTTGAGCCATAACCGCGGCGCACCCTCGTGCGTTGTCACGAGGTTACGTCCGCCTCTCCACGCCGCGATGTTCACGCCCATCCAGTACAAACCGTACGCACGCACGGAATCGAGTCAATGATTCACCGTAAACTGGCAAGGAAGCGGCTCCGATAGCCGCGGCCGATCGACCTATCTTGATTGTCGTGTCGGCCATCGACGACGAGGACGCAGCGATCGAGCGCGATCTTTCGGAAGCTCGTGCGAGCATCCTTCTCGTCGACGACATTCCCGCCAACTTGCTCGCGCTCGAGGGGGTTCTCGACCCCCTCGGCCATCGTCTCGTCAAGGCGCGATCGGGCGAGGAAGCGCTGCGCCACCTGATGTACGAAGATTTCGCGCTCGTATTGATGGACGTTCAGATGCCGGAAATGGACGGATTCCAAACCGTCGCTCTCATCAAACAGCGTCCCAAGACGATTCGCATTCCGATCATTTTCATTACGGCGATCGCCAAGGAGGCGAGACATATCAGCGCTGGTTATGAATACGGCGCCGTCGACTACATTACGAAGCCGTTCGATGCCGAGATTCTGCGCGCAAAAGTCAGCGTGCTCGTATCGCTTCACTTACAAACGGAGCGAATCGTTCGACAGCAGGCTCTTCTGGCCAAGCGGCGTCGTGAGCTCGAACAGAAGGAGCTGCAGCGGGACCTCGCCGAGACCCATAGTCGCATGAAGGACGAGTTTCTCGCCGCCATCTCGCACGAGCTGCGAACGCCGCTGAACGTCATCGTCGGGTGGACCGATCTCCTCGTGAGCGGCGCCCTCGACGAGGACAAAGCGCGTCGCGCGCTCGTCACGATTCAACGAAACGCGAAGCTGCAGAAGCATCTGGTGGACGATCTTCTCGACGCCGCACGGCTGATCACGGGCAAGCTGCGACTCGAGCCGAAGGAGATGATGCTCTCGAAGATCATCGAGGCCGCAGTCGATAGCGTGCAACCGGAGGCGACGGCCAAGGGCGTTCAGCTGCGAACGGGGATCGTCGAAGAGTGTGCGACGCTGACGGTGGAAGTCGATCCGGATCGTATGCAACAGGTGCTCGGCAACCTGCTGTCGAATGCCGTCAAGTTCACGTCGCCGGGCGGCGCCGTCGACACTTCGTTGCGCCGATGTGACGAGCTCGCCGAGGTCGCGGTGCACGATACCGGCGTCGGCATCGAGCCGGCGGAGCTGCCGTTCATCTTCGATCGCTTCTGGCAATCGGCGACACGTCCGAAGCAGGAACAGTCGCAGGGCCTCGGCCTCGGCCTCGCAATCGTGCGCCAGCTCGTCGAGCTGCACGGCGGCACCGTCGCAGCGTCGAGCCCGGGCCTCGGACGCGGCGCGACCTTCACCGTGCGCCTGCCGCTCATCGCAACGTGAGCAATCATGCGCTCCGGCGAGTCGCGGTGCTTAACGCCGCGGCGTGTGGAATGCACTCAACCTCGAAGTGAACACCAATCGAGGAGATGCTCCATGACGCTCGAACCGACGACACAGGCGTTCATCAATAGCTTGACCGGACCGCCGCTCACCGAGCTCAGCCCCGCAGACGCGCACAAGATGCTGACCGACTTGCAGTCGCAACCCGTCCCGCTCGAGGACGCACAGATCGAGGACGCGGTGTGGCCGGTAGGCCCGACGGGGGAGACTCGCATTCGAATCGTCCGTCCCGCCGCTGCCGGAGCCAGCGAGGTCCTGCCGGTCATCCTGTACGCCCACGGCGGCGGCTGGGTTCTCGGCGACAAGATCACGCACGACCGGCTGGTGCGCGAGATCGCCAATGGCGTCGGCGCCGCGGTGATCTTCGTCGACTACGTGAACGCGCCCGAGGCGAAGTATCCGACGCAGCAGGAACAAGCGTACGCGTCGTTGCTCTACACCGTCGAGCATGCGCGCGAGCTGCGCGTCGATCCTTCGCGGCTCGCAATCATGGGCGACAGCGTCGGCGGCCACATGGCTGCGGTGGTCACGCTGATGGCGAAGCAGCGCAAGGGGCCGAAGATCCGCTTTCAGGTTCTGTTCTACCCGGTGCTCGACTACATCGCGGACAATGACTCGTATCGGACGTTCGCGAATGGGCCGTGGCTGACCGCCGCGTCGGCGAAGTGGTTCTTTGACCAGGAGGGCTTCACGGGCAAGGAGACCGACGGCCTCGCGTGGCCGCGACGCGCTTCGATCGACGAGCTGCGGGGTCTACCGGACGCGCTCGTCGTCGTCGACGGCGACGTTCTTCGCGACGAGGGCGAAGCCTACGCAGACAAGCTGACGGAGGCAGGTGTGCGCGTGACCTCGGTCCGCTACAACGAGACGATTCACGACTTCGCGATGCTGAATCCGCTCGCGAGCACACCGGCGACGCGTGCGGCGATCCGCCAGGCGATCGACGCGCTGAAGAGCGCGCTGGCGTGACCGTTTGCAGGTGCTCGCGGCCGTTGCCGGCCTACTTTTGGGCGCGGAAAGGACGTAGACGATGCACGACATATTGGACTACCTCGAGGTGGTAGTGCCGCCCGCCTTCTCGTGCGACGAGTTCGAGGTCTCGGCGGCGGTGGTGCTCGAATGCCAGGACTTCGTGGCACTCGGCTGCCCGGGCGTAGCGCCGTCCGAAGGGGAGGCGGCGCTCTATTACGCTTCGCTCATGGACCATCGCTCGCTCGTCGCGGTGCTCTCCGCGTGGGAGCACGCGGACGACGAGGCGCGGGCGCACGGCGAGCACGCGGCGCTGCGGCCGTTCCTGCAGGATACGGTCGCCCACTCCGCGTCGCTGGCGCTGGCCGAGCCGATCCCGCCGGGCTGAAGCCGTCTACGCAGGCTCGTTGTAGAACAACGTGATGGCGATGCAGTGAAAGGCGCGGTCGCTCGATTGCGTGACGGTTTTTGCGACGATTTCGATCCCGGGATGAGCCAACAACCACTCCCGGATCCTTTCTCCGAGGTTCTCGCGATCCTGCGCCATCGTCGCCGAGAAAATCTTTACGCCGTTGAACGGCCGAGTACCGATGCCGTCTGAGGCTGACGTCATGAGTAAACTTTACACTGCGAGAGCATGGCGGGTCAGTCGGGACGTAGCACTCGCGAAATTTCTCGCAACAGATCCTCGATCCGCATCGATCCCTTCGACACGATCGCCGCCACGTCGCCGCCGAGACGCGCACGATCAGACGCGCTCAGGTCGTGCGCCGTCACGAGGAGGATGGGAAGGCAGCGCGTGCGCTCGTCGGCGCGGAGCTGCATGACGACCTCGACGCCGCTCATCTCGGGCATCACGAGGTCGAGCAGAACGACGTCGAACGGCTGGGCGAGCGCGGCCTCGATGCCGGCCGGGCCGTTCGTCTCCGTCTGCACGACGAAGCCGTGCGGATCGAGCGCCGCCCGATAGAGGTCGAGCTGCTTTTCGTCGTCGTCGATGGCCAGCACGCGCACCGTCTGGTTTTGCGACCGCTCGGTGAAGCCGCGCCGCGAGAGCGCCTCCATCAGCGCTTCGCGCCCGACCGGTTTGACGAGGTGCTCGATGGCGCCGAGGCTGAACGCTTTTGCGCGATCGTTCGACACGCTGACCATCACGACGGGGATCTTCGACGTGTCGGCATCGACCTTGAGTAATCGCAACAGATCCCAGCCGTCGATGCTTGGGAGGAATACGTCGAGGGTGATGACGTCGGGCTTGAGCAAACGCGCCTGCGCGAGCGCGTCTTCGGCGGTGGCAACGGTGGTCGTGCGGTAGCCGTTTTGCTCGAGGAGCAAGGACAGCAGCTCCTGCGCACCAGCGTCGTCGTCGACGATGAGCGCCAACGGGGTTCTCGATGTCGATGCGGCGCGGACCGGCTCCGCGCGAGCGTCTCCATGATAGGTCGGAATGTCGACCCAGAACGTCGAGCCGGCTCCGACGGTGCTTTCGGCGCCGGCGCGGCCGGCCATGAGCTCGACGAGCTTCTTGACGAGCGCGAGCCCGAGCCCGGTGCCGCCCTGATCTTTCGCGTTCTCGAGCTGAGTGAAGGGGTTGAACAGCCGTGTGAGATCGGCTGGAGCAATACCCGGCCCGGTGTCCGTGACGGCGATGCGTACCATGTCGGAAGACGGCGATCGTCCGAACGTCGCTTTGATGACGCCGCCGGTTGGCGTGAACTTGATGGCGTTCGACAGCAGGTTGTAGAGCACCTGTTTGAGGCGCGCCGAGTCGGCGTACATGGTGTGCTGGATTTGCGACGGCGGATCGAGCTCGAGTCGCACGCCCTTCTGGTCGGCTTGCGGCTGCAACGTCGCAGCGGCGTCCGCGATCAGCGTCCGCGGCGCGCACGCCTGCCGCACGATGTCCAGGCGCCCCGCTTCGATCTTCGAGAGATCGAGCAGATCGTTGATCAGGCTGAGCAGGTGACGTCCGCTCTCGTTGACGTTGCGAACGTACCGGGTCTGTCGCTCGTTCAAGGCGCCGAATTTCTGATCGACGAGCACGTCGGAGAAGCCGATGATCGAGTTGAGCGGCGTCCGCAGCTCGTGCGACATCATCGCCATGAAGTCGCTCTTGGCGCGACTGACACGAATGAGCTCCTCGTTCTGCTCGGCGAGCCGCTGGTTGAGCGACGCCAGCTCGCGCTCGATGCGCTTTCGCTCGGAGAAGTCGCGCGTCACCTTGCCGAAGCCCTCGAGCACGCCGCCCTCGCCGCGGATGGCGGTGATGACGACGTTCGCCCAGAATTGCGAGCCGTCTTTGCGAACGCGCCAGCCTTCATCCTCGAAGCGCCCGTCGCGAGCCGCCACCTCGAGCTCCCATTTCGGCTTGCCGCGCTCGACATCCTCGCGTGGGTAGAAATGGGAAAAGTGCTTGCCCAGGATCTCGTCGGGGCGATAGCCCTTCACTCTTTCGGCGCCGCGGTTCCACGAGATGACGTGTCCATCGGTGTCGAGCATGATGAGCGCGTAGTCTTGGAGGCTGTCGACGAAGAGATGTAGACGCTGCTCGGCCAGCGCTTGCTGCTTCACCTGGAGATAGGCCTGGCTGATCTCGGCCATTGCGCGATCGACGAACTCCTGCATTCCGGCGAGCGCATCGCACAGCCGCGCGTCGTCGCCGGCGTACTCGCGGACGAGCAGCGGCAACAGGTGTCGATGGAACCCGCGCACGATGTCGTACCAGCCGGTGAAGGCGATCCCCAGGCGCGCATACGTTTCACCCTGACGGCGCAGGTCGTCGGCGTACGCGTCCCAGTCGCCGGCGATGGCCGTCTGCAGCATCTGTCGGCTGCGCCCACGTTGCGCCGCGAGCTGCTGATCGGTCATCGCGGCCACGAGCGGTCCGAACTGCGGATGCGCTCGCGCGGCTTCGAGCGCTCGTTGCGATACTTCGTCGTAGTGTCGCTCGTAGACCCGCCAGAAGTCGTTCAGACCCGGTTGCATGCGTCGAGCCTCAGCCCACGCCGCCGCGACGGCGCGTCGCGTGGCGCTCGATGTCGGCGACGAATGTGCGCGCCTCGATGGGCTTGGTCATCACCGCGTCGAAGCCGGCGTCGGCGAAGCGTTGCAGATCGCCCGGCAGCGCCTGCGCGGTCACGGCCACGATGGGGAGGTTTGCGAACGACGAGCGGCGTAGGTCACCGAGAAGCGAGACGCCGTCGGCACCGGGCAAGAGCACGTCGAGCAGGATGATGTCCGGGGTCATCTCTTCCAGTCGCGCGCGCATGGCGGCGCCATCCGCCGCGATGACGACGGTGTGACCGGCGGCTTCCAGAAGATCCGACTCGAGCTCTTGATTCAGGCGATTGTCTTCGACGAGGAGGATTCGCATGTCCGTGGGTGAAGGATTATGCCCACCTTGTGAGGCGCGCAGCCAGCGCGAAATGGGCTCGCGTGGCGGAAACAATCGCCTCTGCGACAATCGGCCGCAGTGGAACGCGTGCGAGCGTCATGCTTCCGTCGCGGCAGCGCCAATTCGATGACGATCGGCGGGCCCGGGCCGCGCGATCCTCAAGCGCGGCGCGGGCGGCTCGCTGGCAAGCGGCGTGCATTGATGCGCCGGCATGCTCACCGTCGAGACGCGCCGCCGCATCAAGCTCGAGGACCTGCTCGCCCTGATTTCGACTCCGGCGAACGACGTCGACCGCGACGCGTTCGACGAGGACGTCAAGACCGCGCCGAACATCGTGCCGACCGAGCTGCGTCAGCTCGGCGCCGGCGCGCCCGACTCTCGCTGACGAGCTCTTGGCGACGCGAGTAGCGCCTCGCGCCTGCGGCAAAATGTCGCAGAAAAACCGCCCTCGCGCAAAACATGCCCGATGTTTGAGCGTCGAGGCGTGTTACGATTCCGGTGCCGATGTCTGCGCAACCACTCAGCAGCGACGCTCCCGCCAAGAGCTCCAGCGAGCCGCGGCCGCGCGTGCTCGTCGCCGATGACGATCCGCAGCAGCTTCGCGTCTACGAGCGCATTTTGCGGAGCGCCGGCTTCGACATCGAGGTCGCGTCCGAGGGAACACTCGCCGCCCGAGCGATCAAGAAGGGGCGCTTCGATGTCGTGCTCAGCGACATCGACATGCCGGGGCTCGACGGCATCGGGCTTCTGCGCGCGGTTCGCGAGCACGATCTCGACCTGCCGGTCGTGCTCATGACCGCCAGCCCCGCCGTCGAGACCGCGGTGCAAGCGCTCGAGCTCGGAGCGCTGCGTTATCTCATCAAGCCCGTGACCGCGACTGCGCTCGCCGCGGCGGTGAAGCACGCGGCGCAGCTGCGGCGCATGGCCGCGCTCAAGCGCGAAGCCGCCAACCTCGTCGCCGACGAGCAGTTCCGCGTCGGCGACCGCGCCGCGCTCGAGCCGGTGTTCGCGCGCGCGCTCGATGCGCTGTGGATGGCGTATCAGCCGATCGTGGCCGTTTCGCAGCGCACGACGTTCGCGTTCGAGGCGCTGGTGCGCTCCGGCGAGCCGGCGATGTCGGGGCCGGCCGCACTGTTCGACGCCGCCGAGCGGCTCGATCGCCTCGTCGACGTCGGCCGCCGCATTCGCGCGCGCGTCGCCGCCGCCGCCAGCGAGTCGCCCGACGCGACGATGTTCGTGAACCTTCATCCGCGCGACCTTCTCGACGACGAGCTCTATTCGCCGAGCGCGCCGCTGACGACGGTCGCCCGCCGCGTCGTGCTCGAGATCACCGAGCGCGTCGCGCTCGACCATGTTCACGACGTCCGCGCGCGCGTCGCGCAACTGCGCGCCCTCGGCTTCCGCATCGCCGTCGACGATCTCGGTGCCGGATACGCCGGTCTGGCCAGCTTCGCGCAGCTCGAGCCCGAAGTGGTCAAGCTCGACATGTCGCTGGTGCGCGACATCCATCTGCACCCGACCAAGCGCAAGCTCGTGCGCTCGATGGTGGCGCTGTGCGCCGATCTCGGGCTGCTCATGGTCGTCGAAGGTGTGGAGAGCGCCCTCGAGCGCGACGTTCTCGTCGACGTCGGCTGCGAGCTGATGCAGGGATACTTCTTTGCCAAGCCGGCGAATCCGCCAGCGGCGGTGACATGGGGCTAGGGTCCGCGCGCGCGCAGCCGAGCAGGGGGCCCCGATGGCGACGATCCTGATCGTCGACGACGAACCGATCAATCGCGAGCTCTTGCACGCATACCTCGAGGGAACCGGTCATCGCCTGTGTGACGCCGACTCCGCCGAAGCGGCCCTGGCGCTCGCGAAGACTGTTCGGCTCGATCTCGTCCTCCTCGACGTCATGCTTCCCGGAATGAGTGGATACGACGCCGTTCCGCTGCTCAAGGCGACCGCCGGCGAGGAGCTCTTGCCCGTCGTCCTGATCACCGCGCTCAGCGATCACGAGTCGCGGCTGCGCGGCCTTCGTGCCGGCGCCGACGATTTTCTGACGAAGCCGGTCGATCGGCACGAGCTCCTGTTGCGCGTCGGCAACCTGCTGGCGCTGCGCGCCGATCGCAATGCGCTGCAGCGGCGCAACATCGAGCTCGTCGAGCTGCAGCGCTTTCGCGAGGAGATGTCGGCGATGGTCGTGCACGATCTGAAGAACCCACTGGCGGTGATCCTGGCGAACCTCGACTACGTCCTCGACGGCACCGCCGAGAGCAACGAAGATCGCGAGGCGCTGCTCGACTCGCGCGCCGCCGCCCAGCGCATGGTGCGCCTGTTGTCGAACCTGGCCGACCTGACGCGGCTGGAAGTCGGCCACATGGAGCTACGGCGCGCGCGCATGTACGTCGGCGATCTCGTGCAGCCGCTGGTGCGCCAGCGCGCGCATCTGGCCGAAGCGCGGCGAATCACCATCGACAGCACGATCGACGCCACGGCGCAGATCGATGCCGATCCGGAGCTCATGAGCCGCGTCGTCGAGAACGTGTTCGACAACGCCCTTCGGCACACTCCGCCGGGCGGCCGCATCGCCGTCTGCAGCGCCGGCTCGAGCGATCGCGTGCTGGTCCGCATCGGCAACACCGGGTCGCCCATTCCGGTGGACGCGCGCACTCGCATCTTCGAGAAATTCGGTCAGGCCAACTCGGACGTGGGGCGCATGAACCTGGGGCTGGGCTTGTACTTTTGCCGGCTCGCCGCCGAGGCGCATGGCGGACGGATGTGGGTCGAGGAGACCGCCGAGCTGCCGACGGTGTTCGGGCTCGAGCTGCCGGCGCCGGCGGACGCGTCGTGACCGTGCGCGCCGCAGGATCGTGGTTCGCGCAGGACGACGAGGCGCTGCGCGATTTTCTCCGCGTCTACGACGAGCACTATGAGGCGCTGGCCGCGGCGACGTTGCGCGCCGCCTCGCAGCATGCCACGTTCGCGCCGATCCTTCGCTCCATGTCGCCGGCCGCGCTCGAGTCGCAGAATCGCGAATCGCGTGAGCGGCTGCGGCGCGCCGCCGCCGGCGCCTGGGACGCCTATGAAACCGATCTGCGCGCGCAGGGCACGACCTATGCGCGCATGGGGATCGACTTCGCCGGTTGGTACGATCTCGTCGGCGCCTTTCAACGCGACATCGTGCCGCTCTTGGTTCGCGCCTACCACGCGGCGCCCGATCGGTTGAGCGCCGCCATGCAGGCGATGCAGCACTTCGTCGACCGCACGATGATGGTCATCGGCGGCGCCTACCTCGACGCCAAAGAGCAGACCGTGGTCGAACAGCGCCGGCTCGCCGAGCGCAACGAAGAGCGGTATCGCATGCTCTTCGACAACGGCCCCGTGCCGATGTGGGTCTACGATCCGGAGACGCTGCGCTTCCTCGAGGTCAACCGCGCCGCCGTCGAGCACTACGGCTACAGCGAAGCCGAGTTTCTGGCGATGACGATCGAGGACATCCGTCTGCCCGAGGACATCGCGCAGCTGCGGGCCGAGAGCGCGCGCCGCAAGAGTCTGCGTGCCGCGAGCCACCTCGGCGAATGGCGTCATCGCAAGAAGGACGGCACGCCGATCGACGTCGAGCTGCGCCTCGAGAACTTCATCTATCTCGGGCGGCGCGCCCACCTCATCGTCGCCACCGACGTGACCGAGCGCCGGCGCGCGGCCAAGGCGCTCGAAGACAGCGAGGTGCGCTATCGCTCGCTGGTCGCCGCGACGACGGCTGTCGTGTGGACCTCCGACGCCGCCGGCCACTTCGTGACCGCGCAGCCGTCGTGGCAGGCGTACACGGGGCAGAGCTGGGAGCAGCATCGCGGCGTCGGCTGGCTCGACGCGGTCCACGCCGACGATCGCGAGCAGCTGCACGCCGCGTGGAAGAACGCCAGCGCCTCGCTCACGTTGTATCGCGCCGAAGGGCGCTTGTGGCACGCGGCCAGCGGCAAGTATCGCTACTTCGTCGTGCGCGCCGTGCCGCTCCTGAACAGCGACGGGAGCGCGCGCGAATGGGTCGGCGCCGTCACCGACGTCGACGACGAGAAGAAGGCCGAGCAGCCGGGGCGCTTCTTCACGCTGTCGCTCGACCTGTTGTGCATCGCGGGCGTCGACGGATATTTCAAGCGGCTCAATCCGGCCTTCAGCATCCTCGGCTATTCCGAAGAGGAGCTGCTGTCGAAGCCGTTCGTCGAGCTCGTCCACGAAGACGATCGCGCGGCCACGATCGCCGAGGTGGAGAAGCTCGCGCGCGGCGAGCAGACGGTGCAGTTCGAGAATCGCTTTCGCTGCAAGGACGGCAGCTATCGCTATCTCAATTGGAAGTCGACGCCCGACCCGTCGGGGCACATCTATGCGGCCGCGCGCGACACGACCGAAGCGAAGCGCGTCGAAGCGGAGCGCATCGCGCTCAATCGCCTGTTGACGCAACAGAACGAAGAGCTGACGCGCGCCAGCCGCGCCAAGTCCGACTTCCTGGCGATGATGTCGCACGAGCTGCGGACGCCGCTCAATTCGATCATCGGCTTCTCCGAAGTGCTGATCGACGCCAAGTTCGGAACGCTCAACGACAAGCAGTCGCGCTACCTGCAAAACGTGCTGCAGAGCGGCCGCCATCTGTTGGGGCTCATCAACGATCTTCTCGACCTGTCGAAGATCGAGGCCGGCCGGCTCGAGGTCGTGCGCCAGGCGTGCTCGGCGCGCGTGAGCGTGGCCGAGGCGATCGCGACGTTGCAACCGCTCGCCGACGCGCGCGCGGTCAAGCTCGTGCTCGACGGCGACGCGACGACGAGGCTTCCGCCGGTCAGCGCCGACGCCGGGCGTTTGAAGCAGGTGCTGTACAACCTGTTGTCGAACGCCATCAAGTTCACGCCGTCCGAGGGGCGGGTGTCGGTGGCGTGCACGGTCGCGGAGAAGGGCGGCCGCATCCGCATCGCGGTGACCGACACCGGGCCGGGCATCTCGTCCGACGATCTGGCGCGGCTGTTCACACCGTTCACGCAGCTCGCCAACGCCAAGGATCACGGCGGCACCGGGCTCGGTCTGGCGCTCACCAAGCAGCTCGTCGAAGTGATGGGCGGCGACATCGGCGTCGACACCACGCTCGGCGGCGGCACCACGTTCTTCGTCGAGCTGCCGGTGCACGCGGCCGAGGTGGCGGAGCAACGGGTGGCGGCGCGGTCGGCGATCGCGCCGCTGGCGCTCGTCGTCGATGACGACCCGGCGGCGCGCGAGCTGCTGGTGCTGGCGCTGCAGGGCGACGGGTATCGCGTCGTCGTCGCCGGCGGCGGAGACGAGGCGCTCGCCCTGGCGCGACGTCATCGTCCGGCGGTGATCACGCTCGACGTCTTCTTGCCGACGATCGACGGCTGGGACGTGCTGCGGCTGCTCAAGGATGATCCGACGACCGCCGACATCCCCGTCGTCATGGTCACGATCTCGAGCGATCGCGGCAAGGCGTTCAGCCTGGGGGCGCTCGAGCACCTCATCAAGCCGGTCGGGCGCGACGCGCTGCTGGCGGCGCTGGCGCGCCGTGACTTCACGACGACGGTGCGGACCAAGCCTGTGCACGTGCTCGCCATCGACGACGACCTGCGGCAGCTCGAGCTCTTTCGCGCGACGTTGCAGCCGCAAGGATTCTCCGTGCGCACCGAAGCGAGCGGCCGCGCCGGCATCGCCGCGGCGACGAGCGAGCAGGTCGACCTCGTGCTGCTCGATCTCGTGATGCCCGATATCTCCGGGCTCGAGGTGGTGACGGCGCTGCGTGCCAACGAGCGAACGCGTTCGGTGCCGATCTTGTTGGTGACGGCGCACGAGCTCGGGCCCGCCGACCGGCGGCGCCTCAACGGCGACGTCGAGGCCATCTTGTCCAAGGGGACGATGCGCATGCAAGACTTGCTGCACGAGATCGCGCGCGTCCTGCGCGAGCAGCCGGCGGCGCCGGCGCTCTGACCGGTCGATGGCGCTGCGCATACTCATGGTCGAGGACAATGCGCTCAACGCGGAGCTCGCGCGCGATCTCCTCGAGATGGGCGGCCACTCGGTGGTGGTGGCGTGCGACGGGGCGGACTTTCGCGATTGGCTCGCGCGCGATCCGCCGGACATCGTGCTCATGGATCTGCTCTTGCCCGACGCCGACGGTCGCGAGCTCCTCGGCGAGCTGCGGCGGGTGACGAGGTTCGATCGCGTTGCCGTCGTCGCCCTCACGGCGCAAGCACTCTCCGGCGACGCCGAGCGGCTCCTGGCGGGCGGGTTCGACGGCGTGCTCAACAAGCCCATCGACACGCGGACCTTCGTCGCGTCGGTTCAAAATCTGGCGACTGCGAGACGGCGCTGATGGCACGGGTGCTCGTCGTCGACGACAACGCGCTCAACCGCGAGCTTCTGCGCGCGTACCTCGAGCCGACCGGCCACGAAGTCGTCGAGGCCGACTCCGGCGAGGCGGCGCTCGCCGAAGCCGCCGCGTCGCCGCCCGATGTCGTTCTGCTCGACGTGATGATGCCGGGCCTCAACGGCTTTCAAACGGCCACGCTCTTGAAGGAGCGCGCGGAAGGATTCCTGCCGGTCATCATCGTGAGCGCGCTCAATGACGCGTCGTCGAAGTTGCTGGCGCTGCGTGTCGGTGCCGACGATTTTCTGACGAAGCCGGTCGACCGCTTCGAGATCGCCGCGCGCGTGGGCAACCTCCTCAAGCTGCGAAGCAAAGAGCACGAGCTCAAGCAGAGCAACGCGCGCATGGCCGAGCTGCAGCGGTTTCGCGACGAGATGGCCGAGCTCATCGTCCACGATCTGAAGAATCCAATGTCGGTCGTCATGTCGAACCTCGACTACGTGCTCGAGGATCCACGCTCGGCGGCGATGACCGATCTGCGCGATGCGATCGACGACGCGCGCCGCGGCGGTCAGCGGGCGCTGCGGCTATTGGCGAATCTGCTCGATCTGGCGCGCCTCGAGGCCAGCCGCCTGGAGCTCAAGCAAACCTCGTTGACGCTGCGAAACCTGGTGCAGCCGGTCCTCGATCAGCGAACGCGCATGTTTCAGCTGCGCAAGCTCCGTCTCGATGCGCAGCTGTCGGAGGATCTGGTCCTCGTCGACGTCGATCTGTTCACGCGCGCCGTGGAGAACATCCTCGACAACGCGCTACGCTACGCGCCTGGCGAAGGGCTCATTGGCGTATCGGTGCGGCGGAACGAGTCGACGCTCGAGCTGCGCGTGGGAAACTCGGGGCCGCCGGTTCCGG
>Ga0070679_100003868_pt1 | contig 13755 bp, 7 predicted proteins | sample KBSC63BmetaG_FD_65652 | JGI IMG/M metagenome (GOLD analysis project Ga0070679, IMG submission 65652) | Corn rhizosphere microbial communities from Kellogg Biological Station, Michigan, USA - KBS C6-3B metaG | ecosystem: Host-associated > Plants > Roots > Rhizosphere | place: USA: Michigan... | reverse complement strand
GCGGCCCATCGGGCCGCCTGGCTCGCGAGCGAAGCTCGTGAGCGCGAACATCACGCGCCCGATGCGCGATCGGTTGGCGGCGCCGGTGGTGGCGATCTATTGGATCGCGCTCGTCGTCGGGCTGGTGGTGTACTCGACGGCGCGCAGCGACGCGGAGAACCTGGCGGCGCTGTGGGCGGGCGCGCTCGGCGGCACGGCGCTCGGGCAGGGGCTGGCGCTGCGCAACGTGCGCGGCTGGTTCGCGGCGGCGATCGTGGCGCTGATCGCGATCTTGCTCATGCCGATGCTCGCCGTGGGCGGCGCGCCGGCGGCGTGGTGGCAGGCGCTGTTGCCGGCGGCGCTGTGCGGCTATTTGTCGCTCGGCGAGCGCACGGCGGCGGCGGCGTTCTGGTTCCCGGCGATGACGTGGATGCTCACCGTCGTCGATCGGCTCGACGGCGACGACGCGGCGGCGACGATGGATGCGCGCGCGTTCGTCCTGCTCGGCGGCGTGGCGGTGACCTTCCTCGCGCTTTTGTGGGCGGCGGAGCGGCGGCGGCTGGCGCTGGCGCAGCTCGTCGGGGCGCGGCCGGTGGTGCCGGGGCGCGCGGCGACGTTGCGCGAGCCGGCGGGGCGAACGATCGCGCGCGCGGGCTGGTGGGCGTCGGTGGCGGCGTTGACGTTGGCGCTGACGGCGTGGGTGGCGCCGCATCTGTGGCAGTCGGAGACGCTCGGTGGGCAGCGGCTGACCGAGTTCGCCGACGGCGTGGGCGTGGGCGAGCGCGACGGCGTGCCCTGCTGTCCGCTGGTGACGGGCGAGGCGCCGCGCGTGCGGGTGCGCGAGTATCTCGACGTGGCGCACGGCGTGCTGCGGTCGCCGGCGCGCGTGGGCGTCACCTGCATGGCGTGCGATGACGGCTTCGGCGTGCCGGCGGGCGGTGGTGGGGCGATGGTGGCGGCGATGACGCCGGCGCCGGCGGTGCCGACGGTGCCGTCGCACGCGCCGGGCGACGTGGCACCGCTGCCGGCGATGACCGAGCCGCCGCCGCGGCACGCGCCGGTGCCCACGCCGCCGACGCCGGAACCGACGCCGACGGCGCCGGAAGCGAAGACGCCGCCGACGCTGCCCGAGCTGCCGCCGGCGCAGGCGGAGCCGCCGGTAGCGCCGTCGCTGGAGCCGCCGGCGCATCATCCGGTGGCGGCGCCGGCGGTGAAGGCGCCGATGCGCGCGGCGCCGCATGCGCCGGCCGATGCGTCGGGGCTGATTCGATGGCTGCTGACGCTGCTCGTCGGCGCGGCGGCGTTCGTGGTGGCGACGATGACGCTGCGGCCGCTCCGGCGCGCGATCGCGCTGCGCCACTTGCGGCGGCCCTACTGGGCCGAGACGCTCGAGCAGCGCGTGTCGAACTTCTGGCAGTTGGCGCTCGTCGGGCTGCGCGACGCCGGGTTCCGCGCGCACGCGGGCGAGCAGCCGGAGGAGCTGGCGCGGCGCGTGCGCGTCGACGGCGTGAGCGCGTGCGCGTCGGTGCTGGAGCGGGCGCGGCACGGGCTCGGGCTCGACGAGGGCGAGCTCGCGCGCATGAGCGAGGCGGCGGACCTGGCCTATCGCGCGGCGCGGGCGCGCTTGTCGTTCTTCGCGCGCGCGGCGGCGGCGGTGCGCTGGCCGCTCGCCTAGCCTCGTCAGCCGAGCGCGGCTTCGACGCGCGCCCGTTGTGCCTCGAGCTCGCCGAGCTCGCGCTGCCAGCTCGTGGGCTCGTCCCAGTCGGGGAAGGCACGTTTGAACGCGGGATCGCGCCAGCGCTGCGCGATCCAGGCGGCGTAGCGCAAGATGCGCAGCGCGCGCAGCGGCTCGACGAGGCGCAGGCTGCCGCGATCGAAGTCGCGCATCTGCTGGTAGCCGTCGGCGAGGAGCGAGCGCGCGCGATCGGCGTCGTCGTCGCGGCCGGGCGCGAGCAGCCACAGGTCCTGCACCGCCGGGCCGTGGCAGAAGTCGTCGAAGTCGAGGAAGAAGAAGCCGCCCGAGCCGGCGAGCAGGTTGCCGAGGTGGCAGTCGCCGTGGATGCGCGCATCCTGCGCGGGCCAGGCGCGGGCGCAGGCGTCGACGATGGCGCGCCCGGCGACGGCGAAGCGCGTGCGCAGCTCGGGCGGGAGGAAGCCGGTGGGCTGGGCGTCGGGATCGGCGGGGGTGTCGCCGAGGAGGATGCGCAGGCTGGCGTCGCCGTAGGTTGTCGGATCGAGGCGCGGGCGCGCCGGGGCGCGATGCGCGGCGCCGACGGTGTGCAGGCGCGCGACGAGACGGCCGAGCTGGCGCAACGATTCGTCGTCGAGCTCCTCGGGGGCGCGGCCGCGCGCCTTGGCGAAGGCGGCGAAGTAGATGACGCCGCCTTCGACGGCGAGCTCGCCGAGCGTCGCGCCGTCGTCGCGCACGAGCGGCGGAACGACGGGGATCTCGGCGGCCTGGAGCTCGGCGAGGAAGGCGTGCTCGTCGAGGATCGCCGCCTTCGACCAGCGGCCGGGGCGATAGAACTTGGCGACGATGCGCGACTCGTCCTCGAGCTCGATCTCGTAGACGCGGTTCTCGAGCGAGTTGAGCGCGAGCGCGCGGCCGGTGGCGCGGCGGCCGCCGAACTCGACGGCGTCGAGGATGCGCTCGGGGGTGAGCGCGAAGAACTGCTCGACGACGGCGCTCACTCGTGCACCTTGCAGGTGCACGGCGAGCAAACGAATCGATCCGCTGGCCCTACGGGCCGGACGCTCACGTTCGCTCGCTCGCGCATGCTCATTTGCCTGCGAGCCGGCGGTTTTCGAGCGCTTCGCGCACCACGCGGTCCTTGTCGGCGCCGAGGATGGCGAGCGCCTCGGACGGCGCCGCCGGATGGCGCGCGACCATCGTGCGCACGCGGACGTACTCGCTCTTGGCCAGCTCGACGAGGCGCGCCGCCGGCGTCGATGGGTTTTCGGCGTCGGCGAGGCCGCGATCGAGATCGTCGGCGTGCTCGGCCTTCTGCGCCTCGACCTCGCGCGCGATCCAGGCGGCGAAGCGCGCGCGCGTGGCGGTCCAGGCGGCGGCGAGCTCATCCGTCGTCGCGGCTTTGGCGGCGGCGAGCGCCTTGGGGGGATCGTCCTCGTCGCTGGTGAGGGCGAGCGGCACGAACGGCGCCGACAGTGACACCGCGGGCGCGCCTTTGCCGGCGGCGAGCGCGCGCGCGATGATGAATGCAGTCGAGCGGTGGGTCTTCTTGGCGGCGTCGGCGATCTCTGTCGCGATCGCGGACGGTAGATCGATCGAAGCGGCTTTACCCTTGGGCGGCACGGCGCGAGCGTAGCATGGCGGCGCCGAGCAGCAGCGTGCCGACGGCGAAGAGCGCGAGCAGCGACACGGTGTCGCAGGCGGCGCGCAGCGGCGTGCGGCCGTAGGCGAGCGCGAGGTGGTGGCGGCCCGGCGCGACGCGCACGCGGATGAGGCCGCCGTCGTCGAAGCTGCCGTGGCCGGGGCCGATGGAGACCGGCGCGCCGTCGACGGTGGCGCGCCAGCCGGGGAACCAATGCGCGTTGAATTCGACGGTGGCCCAGGTGGCGGCGTCGACGTCGGCGTCGTAGTGGCCGGGCGTGCGCCCGAGCGACGAGAGCTGCGCGACGCCGTCGATGACGTGGGCGACGTCGCCGAAGCGCGGCACGGTGCGCCGGACGGTCTTCGGCAGGTACTCGTTCATCGACGTGACGTAGTCGGTCTCGAGGCTGCGCAGGAACGCCTGCGGATCGAGGCGGCTGCGCACGAGCGGCGCTTGCGGGCCGTACTCGGGCAGCACCAGCGCGAAGAGCGCGAGCACCACGCCGGCGGCGGCGAGCCAGCGCGCGCGCGGTGCCGCGAGGAAGCCGTCGACGGCGGCGGGCGCGCACAGGGGCGCGAGGCAGCCGGCGAAGAGGAACATGCGCCAGGGGAACTGCACGTATTCGGCGAGCGGCACATATTTGACGACGGGCCGGCCGATCGGCTTGGTCGCGAGCGCGAGCGCGAGCAGCACGCCGCTGGCGCCGAGGAGCGCGAGCAGGCGCGCGCTCGGCTGACGCAACGATTGGCCGCGCGGGCGGCGCGCGATCACGGCGGCCAGCCCGGCGACGACGGCGGCGCTGGCGGCGATGCCGACGAACCAGCGCATGCCCCAGCGCGGCGTCGTCGTGAGCACCTTGTCGATGGCGATGAAGTTGGAGAGCGCGTAGTAGAAGCCGGTCATCACGCGCTCCATCCAGACGCGCTTGGCGTCGCCGATGGCGGGGACCGCGTAGCCGACGGTGAGTAGGAAGCCGAGCACGCCGCCGGTGACGGCGCGGCGGAGGCCGGCGCGCGAGACGGTGCCGAGCGCGAGGCGCAGCGCGATCCACAGGACGAGGAAGTAGACGCCGAAGTAGGCGGTGATGTTGTGGCAGGCGCCGAGCGCGAAGAGCGAGAGCGCGAGCCAGGCCACGTCGAGCGCGGCGCGGCGGCCGTCGTCGGCGTCGTATGCGCCGAGCCGAGTGGAGCGAGGCGAGTCGGCTTCGGCGAGGCTGTGCCGAGCCGAATGCGCGCCTCCATCGAGCGCGCGGTCGAGGGTCATGATGGCGAGCGGGAAGCAGGCGAAGCCGAGCGACTCGGCGAGATCTTCGCGCACCCACAGGTTCGTCTGCAGATATGGCGCGTAGGTGAAGAGCGCGGCGGCGACGAGCGCGCCCGGACGCGAGGCGCGGCGGCGCGCGGTGTGATAGGTGGCGGCGGCGCCGACGGAGACGAGGGCGAACGAGATGACCTTGACCGTGTGCAGCGACGAGAGGCCGGCGAGCAGGAACGGCGTGGCGGCGATGTAGAGCAGCGGCGCGTAGAGGCAGAGGAACGGGTAGCCGCGGCCGTAGACCGGATCGGGCCACCAGCGGCCCATCGGCACGCCGCCGGTGAGCGCGATTTTGTATTCGGCGAGCCGCACGATGTACGACTCCTCTTCGTGGCAGGCGTAGAAGCCGGGCGCGAAGAGCGGAGCCACCATCGGCGCGACCACGACGGCGAGCGCGATCGTGACGCCGACTTTCTGGGCGAACGGATCGGCGGCGAGCGCGCGCGCGTAGTCGAGCGCGCGGCGGCGGCGCGCCTCTCCGGCGGCGAGCGCGACGATGACGATGGCGAGGAGCGTGAGCACGAGCGGCGCCCAGTCGAGCGCGCGCACGATGGCGATGGCGTGCGGGCCGAGGCGCGCCTGCAGATCGGCGCGCGGTGTCGCGACGACGTCGCCCGGCCCGACGAGCGGGCTGCGCCACGGCTGATCGGGCGGCCGCACGCCGAGCGCGACGCTGCCGGCGGCGTCGCTGTTCCACATCGTCACTTCGATCGAGTGCAGCCCGGCGCGCAGCTCCTGCTCTTTGGGCGCCACGCGGCCGGGGCGCGGCGCGTGCATCCAGGTGCCGTCGACGACGAGCTTGACCGGCGCGGTGCCGCCGAGCTGCCAGGTGTACTTGCCGTCGCTGCGCGCGAGGTAGGTCGCCTTGGCCACCAGCGTGCCGCCCGGCGGCGGCGTGGGCGCGACCTCGGGCGTCAGCAGCTCGGGCACGCGCGCGCGCGCCACCTCGTGTCCGTCGCGCGCCGTGACGACGACGTCGAAGCCGGGCGGGCCGAGGAGGCGCCAGCCTGCAGCGCGCAGCGAGTAGAACAGCGCCAGCACGGCCAGGATCGCCGTCGCCGCCGGAACGAGCCGTCTCATCGCCGCGGGCGCCCCTTCATCAGGGGCGAACGTATCACGGCGCTGGCGTTCCGCTGAGCTGCAACACCACGCCGCCCTCGGCGCCGGCCGCGTCCGCGTCGACGATGAGGTGGTACTTGCCGCCCGGCAGCGCCGCCAGGTTGATCGCGCCCGTCGACTGATCGGCCGACGAGGTGCAGCCGATGAGCATGCCGGCGTCGCACGCGGCGAGGTCGTTGACGTCGGTGTAGAGCGCGAAGTCGTGGTTGCCCGCCTGCGCCCACTCGATCTTGAGGTTCGCCTTCGACGGCACCGTGAAGTCGACGACCGCGTCCTGCCCGCCCGGCATGGTGGCGCACGGCGAGACGAACTTGTCGCCGTTGCCGGCCGTCTGCACCGTCGTCGACACCGTCGAGCCGTCGAGCGGCACGATGCCGAGCGTCGCGTCGGCCTTGCAGACGAACTTCTGGCAGTAGGGCGAGGTCACGCACTTCAGATCCGCGCAGTCGATCTTGCCGTCGCCGTCGTCGTCGATGCCGTTGTTGCAGATCTCGAGCGTCTTCTCCTGCACGCCGAACAGCGTGAGGTTGACGTTGCCCTCCTGTCCCGACGAGAAGGCCTCGACGAGCACGTCGTAGGTGCCCGGCTGCAGGTTGGGCATGACGAAGTTGCAGCCGAACGGCAGCACCGACGGATCGGCGCAGTTGACCGGGTTGGCGTCGCAGGCGTCGAGCGGCTGCACCAGCTGCGTGAGCTGCAAGACCTGCGAGCCGGTCTCGTCGCACGAGTAGCCGAGGCCCATTGGTTGCGTCAAATTGACGCGAACGACTTTGGTCTTGCCGCCGCCCTTGGCGCACGTGGCGGTGTAGTAGTCGCTGCCGGTGGTGACGTCGAGCGAGACCGACTTCTGCGTGCCCCAGGCGAAGTCGCCGAGATCGACGTCGGGGAGGCAGATGGGCGGCTTGCAGACGCCGACGCCGTAGCAGGCGGGGTCGTCGCAGTCGGTCAGGCCGTTGCCGTCGTCGTCGATGCCGTTGTTGCAGATCTCCTGCTGGCGGTTCTTGAAGGCCGAGACGCTGATGTGCATCGGCCCTTCGGCGCCGGACTGGATGGCCTTGAAGATGAAGATGTAGTCGCCCGCCGCGCGCGGCGAGAAGGCGACGGTGCCGCCCGAGGCGCCGCCCGGGTAGTAGCAGCTCATCTGATCGGCGTCGCAGGCTTCGCCCGGCGGCGGCGTGTGGAAGATGGTGATGACGTGATCGGAGCCGTTACTTTGCGTCCATTGCACAAGAACTCCGGCGGTCTCGTGCAGCGTGAAGCGCACCACCTCGTCGTTGCCGGTGGAGCTGCCGGCACAGGTCGGGTGGTAGCGGTTCGAGGTCGTGCGCGTGTCGAAGTCGGCGGTCTTGGGCGCATCGCCGACGACGAGCGCGCCGAGGTTGATCTCGGGCTTGCACTCGACGGTGAGGCAGTTCGGTGCGTTGATGCACGCCTGATCGGCGCAGTCGACCAGCCCGTTGCCGTCGTCGTCGACGCCGTTGTCGCAGATCTCGGAGCCGTGGCCGGTCGAGAGGCGCACGGTGGTGGCGCCCTGCGTACCGGGGAACGACTGCACGATGATGTAGTAGGTGCCGGCCGAGAGCGTGGCCGCCGTCAGCGTCGTCGAGAACGTGGCCGCCTCGCCGACCTTCAGGCAGGTCACGGGGTTCGCGTCGCACGCCTGGCCGAAGCCGGCGCGCTCGATCGAGATGACGTGCGCGGCGCCCGACGGCTGCGTGAAGTCGAGGCGCACGTCGGTCGCGCCGTCGACGGTGAACTCGCCGACGCGCGCGGTGCCGCCGGCGAAGGCGCAGGTGTTGTACTCGTTGGTCGCGCCGCGCGTGTCGAAGGTGCGCGTCTGATCGTAGTCGTGCGGCGCGACGGTGCCGTACTCGATCTCCGGCATGCACGTCATGTGCAGGCACTGCGGCAGCGTGTTGCAGCCCGGCTTGTTGCAGTCGATGCCGCCGTGGCCGTCGTCGCAGGTCATGGCCATGTCGTGCGAGTTGCAGAACGGGTCGCCGGCGCACGCGGGATCGGCGCAGTCGACGAGGCCGTTGTCGTCGTCGTCGATGCCGTTGTTGCAGATCTCGTGGCCGGGCTGATGGCAGCGCGGATCGCTCTCGCAGCGCGGATCGGTGCAGGGGATGGTCGTGCCGCACAGCGGGTTGCCCATGTCGCCGCCGCGCATGTCGCCGCTGCCGCGCATGTCGGCGCCGCGCATGTCGGCGCCGCGCATGTCGCCGCGCATGTCGCGCGGCTCGCGCATGTCTTCGGGGCGCATGTCGAGCGACATGTCGCGGCCCATGTCGCGGCCGGCCATGTCGGGCACGCAGTGCGCGCCGGGCGGGCAGTCTTCGCCGCTCACGCCGACGAGCGAAGAGCGGCCGCAACCTGCGAGCGCGAGCGCCGACAGCAACACCGCGGCCGACAGCGCCTTTGGCGCGAACGCGGCGGAGCCCCCAAAACGGCGCATTGCCCGCATTATGCGCCTATTGCGCGTCGGCCGAAAGAACCACGACGGAATGGGCCGGCACCACCACGTTCAACGAGCCGCGCGCGGTCCCCAGATCCCCGTCGCTGACGGTGACGTCGGTCGCGGCCAGGGTGGCGCCGGTCAGGGTCGAGGCGTGCGCCGCATAGCGGCCGGCCGGCAACGCCAGACGGACGGTGCGCGCCGGGCCGTCGTCGGTGCGGCGATCGACGAAGAGCACGACCAGGTGGGTCATGGCGTCGTCGCGCGTGGGCAGCGCGACCAGCGTGCCGTCGGCGGCGAGATCGGCCGAGGTCGGCAGCGCCACCGGCTGCAGGCGGCGCACCAGCTCGGAGGCGAACCAGCCCGGCTTCTCCGCCAGCGACGGGCCGATCGCGGCCGAGTCGGCGAAGGGTCCCGAGGCGTCGGTCTCGATGAGGATATGTCGAACGCACAATAAGAGCCGCTCTTCGATCGCCATGCGCGTCATGTCGGCGGTGACGATGGCGTTGAGCAGCGTGCCGCCGCCGAAGAGGAAGCCGTATTCGGTGATGCCCACCTGCTTGGTGGGCGCGGCGGCGCGCAGGTCGCGCACCGTCTTGCGCGCGCGCTCGGCGAGGCGGACGCGGGCGTCGTCGTCGACGGTGAAGTCGTAGGGGTGGAGCACGAAGAAGTCGAACGCGTCGCCGGCGTCGGACAGAAGGCGCGCGTTCCACGGGTCGCCGCCCGCGAGCGCGTCGACGTCACCGACGGCGTCCATGGCGTCGGACGTGCCGTCGTATTGCGACGTCGCCGGCGCGCCGATCAGCAGCGCCGGATTGGCGGCGCGCACCTTCGGCGCCGTCGCCGCGAGCTGCGCGGCGTAGTCGGCGGCGGTCGTCGGGATGCGCGTCGTGCCGTCCCAGCGCTCGTCCTGCACGAACTGCGTCGGACGGCCGCACGAGCCCGACGACGGACCGGCGGGCAGGCCGAGGTACGGCTCGTTGCCGATCTCGAGGTACTTCACCGCCGGCGTGGCCGCGACGAACGACGCGATCGCCGCCGACTCGTCGGGGCTGCCGTCGACCCACGGCGCGACCCAGGTGACGTCGGCGCCGAGCGTGACGGCGAGCGACAGGAACTCGTCGGGCCCGTATGTGGTGGCGTCGGTGGTGCCGCGGAACGGATCGCATTGCGGCGTGCGCGTGGCTCCGCGCGCCTCGGCGAAGTGATAGCGCATCGCGCGCGTGCCGCCGGGGAAGCGCAGCAGGCCAGGCGTCAGCTGCTGCGTTTCCTGCACCGCTTGCGGCACGAGCGCGCGCGCGCCGTCGTCCCACAGGCCGAGGCCGCCTTCGGACCAGACGGTGTTGTGCCCGAAGAGATCGCGCGACACGGCGACGCCGCCCGACGCCCACGCCGGGTCGAGCGCGATCCCCGACGGCGACGAGCAGCCGCCGGCGAGGATCGCGATCCCGAGCGCGATGGCGAGCGCGAAGCCGTGCGCTGCCGTCAGCCGATCGCCTCGAGGCTCCACTCGTACTTGCCGCCGGCGAGCGGCTCGCCGCAGAAGTTGCACTTGGCCAGATCCGAATCGGCGAGCGGCCCACGACAGTTGGGGCAGTCGAGCGAGTTGAGCCCGCCCTTGGACGTCGCGCCGGTCGCGCGCGCCAGCACCACGCGGCTCGTCTGGTTCACCGGCTGGCCGCCGTTCTCCGACGCCGACCAGACGATCTCGACCTCCACCCGATCGACGGGACCGATGGGCCCGTCCTGCGCCACGGTCACGTCCATCAGCTCCGAGCTGCCGACGGCGACCTGCGACAGCGCCGCGCGATCCGCCGGCGGCTGCCCCGGCTGCAGGCAGAAGCGCTCGAAGCGCTGCCGCGTGCCGGTCACGCGCGCATCGATCCACTTCCAGAACACGACGGACGCGCGATCCTCGAGCTCCTGGCGGCTCACCGCCGGATCCTTCGCCTGCAGCGCGTTGAGCCCTTCGAGGTCGGCGTTCGTCATCCACGGACGCCACTCCTCGGGCTGCGTGATCTCGGCGAGCACCCAGTCGTGCTCGCCGGAGTTGACCACCGCCTTGCAGTACTCGCAGCGCACTACGTCGCTCACCGGCAGATCGGCGCCGCAGTTGGGGCAGCGCCCCTCCAGCGTGGGCACGCCGTTCTTCGATTTGCTGCCGCGCTTGCGCAGGAACGACCAGACCTCCTCGTAGCGCTGAAGCGGCGCGTGCTTGGCCTTCTCCATCGCCTGCTGCGCGCTCAGGCTCGCCGGCACGTCGGCGTCGCGCGCCTGGCCGACCATCTTGACGTGCACCGTGTCCCACTTGGCGTCGCTCTCTGCGGCGAGCACGTCGCACGCGACCACCGACCAATCGGCCATCGCGTTGCGCAGGCCCTGCGCCTTCAAGAGCGCGAGCTGCGTCTGGAAGCGCACGTAGACGCCGTCGGAGATGTGCCGTCGCGCCGGTCCCATGGCGCCGGCGATCCACGCCTCGTTGACCTTGGCCATGACGCCCTTGGCGCGCTCGGCGAACTGCGCCTGGTCGAAGCCGGGATCCTGGCCGCGCAGCGCGTTGAGCCCTTCCTGCTGCGTCGTCTGATCGACGGCGACGCCGGCGCGGTTGCCGCCGCGCTTCTGCGTGAGCACCACGATGCCGACGATGAGGACGAGCACCACGAGCAGCGTGAAGGCCGCGCCCGGCGACATCGAGCCGCCGCTGCCGCCCGACGACGTCGAGTACGAGTGCGACGAGCCCGAGTACGAGTGCGACGACGACGACGACGAGTGCGACGGCGCCGCGTGATAGCTCTGCCCGCCGCCGGGCCGCGCCAGCGCGTAGAGCGGGAACAGCGTCAGCGTCATTAATAGGAGCAGCGCGCGCGTCTTCATGCCGCCACCTCGTCGTTGTCGATCGCGACTTCGCACTGTTCCACGGTGTGTCCCCCTGCTGGTTGATCGAAATGGATCCCGAAGCGGCCGCCGCGCACGCGGGAGCGCACCAAAGATGCCACACCGCCCGCTTGCACGCAGGCGCCGGCGACGGCGCGGCCGCGCAGCGTGCAATCCTCGACGGTGACGGTGCCGCCGCGCGCGACCGACACGGCGACGAGCGCTGCCTCAACGTTGGTACGTACGAGCACGGGCCGCGCGCCCTTGCCGACCGCGACGCCGGCGGCGCCCGCGCGCGCGACGAAGCAGTCCTCGAAGCGGCCGGCGCCGCCTTCGTCGCATTCGATGCCGGCGGCGCCCGCGCCCTCGACGTGGCAGCGCTCGACGCGCGGCTCGCCGTCGTCGCGCACCTCGACGCCGCACTTACTGTGATCGGCGATGGTGCAGTCGAGCAGCGTGCCGCCGCCGCCGCGCTCGAAGACGACGCCCGAGTCGCGGTTGTCGCGGATGACGCAGCCGACGAGGCTCGGCGCGGCGCCCGACTGGATGAGCGCGCCCGAGCGGCCGTGGCCGAACACGACGCAGTCCCACAATTCGCCGCGCCCGTCCGAGTGCGCGAACAGGCCGTTGCCGCGGCCGTTGCGCACGATGCAGCGCACCAGCGTCGTGGTCGCGCCCTCGCGCAGCTCGACGCCGGAGAGCGCGTTGCCCCAGACTTCGCACTCCTCGAGCGTACCTTTGCCGCCCTCGAGCGACATCATGCCGCCCTCTTTGCCGTCGTGGATGCGGCAGCGCACCAACGTCGGATCGGCGGCCGACTGGATGAACAGGTTGGCGAGCGCGTTGCCGCCGAGGTCGCAGTCGTGCAAGCGCGCGCGCGCCGACGAGTGGAGGTAGACGCCGCCGCGCTTGCCGTTCTCGACGCGGCAGTGGCACAACGTCGGCTCGCTGCCGGCGTCGCGGATCTCGACGTTGGACCAGCCGCTGCCGACGATGTCGACGCGCTCGAAGTGGCCGCGCCCGCCGCCGGTGACGTAGAGCCCGATCTGCGCGCCGTCGCGCACGCGCACGTCGGTGACGCGCGGCGCGGCGTTGGCGCCGCGCACGAGCAGGCCGTGGCCGGTCGGCTCGGCGACGGTGAGGCCGGCGAGCTCGCACTCGCTCGTGATGGTGACGCTGCCTTTGACGACGACGGCGTCACGGCCGCCTTCGCCGATGATGGCGACCGGCTTGTCGATGCGCAGATCGCCGACGTACCGGCCCGCGCGCACGACGATGCGGTCGCCCGGCGCGGCGGCGGCGAGCGCGTCGCGCACGGTCGTGTGATCACCGCCGGCGTCGGCGACGGTCAGGAGCACCGCGGTACTGTATCACGCGGCGCGGGCGGCGCGACGGCGGCGGCGCGCGTCGACGCTGGTGAGCGCGGCGGCGCCGAGCAGCGCGAGCATCGTGATCACGGCGCCGGCCTGCAGCGGCGGGCTCGAGAGCTGCCACGCGACCGTGTGATGGCCGGCAGGGACGCGCACGCCGCGCAGCGCCAGATCGACGCGCAGCATGTGCGCCGGCTTGCCGTCGACGCTGACGCGCCAGCCGGGATACCACGGCTCGGCGACGACGAGCACCCCCGGCTGCGCAAGCGTGACGTCGAGGTACAAATCGTCCGGCCCGTCGCGCATCGTCTCGGTGCTGCGCGTGGCCATGAGCGGATGCGTCGCCGACGGCGGCGGCACGCCGATGTCCTCTTCGACCACGACCGAGTGGGCCGGGTTCCACGTCGCCGATGCGACCGCGCGCGCCGCGGCGGCCTCGTCGGGCACGCGCTCGGCGCCGTAGACGACGAAGGCGCGCGGGAAGGCGCGCCGGTTCTGCCAGACGTCGACGCCGTCGTCGCCGGTGAAGACGCGCTTCCAACCGGGCGCGTCGATGGGCCGATCGTGCGGCGCCGCGACGAAGCCGACGCCGAGGAGATCCACGATCGGCGACGAGAAGCGCCACAGCCCCTGGCCCGTCAGATCGTCGGCGAGCTGCGCGTGCGGGTAGGGCGCGCCGTGGTTGGCGATCCACAGAAGGTGCAGGTAGCGCCAGATCGGCAGCGAGTGATAGCCGCCCGCCGACTCGAAGCGGTAGCGCAGCCCGAAGTTGTGCGCGGCGTTGCCGAGGTGCACGTCGTTGGTGGTGCGACGCGGCCGCGAATAGGCGCGCAGCCAATCGTAGGCGGCGGGATGCTCGTTGGCGGCGGCGAGCGTCTGCGACGGGTTGTCGCCGCGGAAGGTGAGGCCGAGCTCGACGGCGACGGCGACGAGCACGAGCGCGCGCACGACCGTCGCCCGCGACGGCGCGCGCGCCGCCCACGGCGCCCCGAGCGAAGTGATCGCGTCGAGCCCGTCGGCGGCGAGGATCGGCGCCGCCAGCGTCCACACGTAGAGCGCGCGCGCCGGGCAGCGCAGCGACGAGTAGAGCGGCACGTGTGCCAGGATCGGCTGCGCCCACCCGCGCGCGATCACGCAGGCGATCGCCGTGAGCGCGAAGAGCGCGATCCGCTCGCCCCGCCGCTCGCGCAGCCGCAGCGACGCCAGCGCCAGCAGGCCCGCGACGACGCCGATGCCGTACCCGCACAGCTCCCACTGGTCGGGCGCGCCGGCGTAGGTGCCGCGCGCGACGTCGCCGTACAGCGTCGGCGCG
>Ga0070679_100003863_pt1 | contig 13758 bp, 9 predicted proteins | sample KBSC63BmetaG_FD_65652 | JGI IMG/M metagenome (GOLD analysis project Ga0070679, IMG submission 65652) | Corn rhizosphere microbial communities from Kellogg Biological Station, Michigan, USA - KBS C6-3B metaG | ecosystem: Host-associated > Plants > Roots > Rhizosphere | place: USA: Michigan... | reverse complement strand
CTCTTCTCCTACCTCGCGATACTGCGACCGCAATAGACCATGTCACTGCCGGTCATGTTAGATCGCCAAAGACCGCTGCGTGGGTGTAGAACTATCGGCGGAGCTCTAACACCTTTCAGCCCAGGAGAGCAGGAGAGGCATCGGTTTGGATCATGACGACCGGGGCGACGAGAACCATGCGCCAATGGAACACCGTTCGGTGAGCCCAGCTGGCGAAAATCCGGTCGATATTGCTTCCCGAAACCCATTTCTCGACCCAACTCGCATCCCTTGCTTCTTGTGCTATGGTAGTGTCACTACCACAGCCTAGTGGCCAAACGTTCCAGATTCGTTCCAACAGCGTTCCGTTGGGAACGGATCGTGCGACTAAGTCTCATTACTATCCTTGAACTCCGGCTTGCCGGTGGGTGTAGTCGGCGAGCGGCCCGAGTTCACGTCTCCAGAAGAGTGGCACCAGCGTCCCCAACCACAATCCTTCGAATCTTCGAGGGAGGCAGCCGTGATTCGCATCTTGCTCGCAGACGACCACGACATCGTCCGACAAGGACTACGTGCCCTGCTCGAATCCCATGAGGGATGGCAGGTGTGTGGTGAGGCCCGCAACGGCCGGGAAGCCGTCGAGATGGTGGCGCAGATGGAGCCGGACATCGCGGTGCTCGATCTCACAATGCCGGAACTGAATGGGCTAGCGGCAACGCGCCACATCCGTGAGCAGACGCCAGCTACCGAGGTGTTGATCTTTACGATGCATGAGAGCGACCGATTGATCCGTGAAGTTCTGGCAGCCGGCGCTCGTGGCTATGTCCTTAAGTCAGATGCCGCAGAGCATCTGGTCTCGGCCGTCGAGTCGCTCCTGATCGGTCGACCATTCTTTACGTCCAGCGTCTCTGAGCGTCTCATTGATGCCTTCTTGAAGCCCACAGATCAATCCGCAGCTGATTTCGGACCCGAAACGCCGCTGACGAATCGTGAAGGCGAAATCGTGCAGCTTCTGGCTGAAGGCAAAAGCAATAAGGAGATCGCCGCGCTTCTATCAATCAGCGCCAAGACGGTCGAAACGCACCGGTCATCGATTATGCGGAAGATCGGGGTGCGCTCGTTCGCGGAACTCGTACGGTACGCCATCCGCAACCAAATTATCGAACCTTAATGGCTGCAGTACGTTCTACTCAACTTTCCTATCGATCTTAGGGGACATACCTGATTCCCTCTACCCGTATCGCTTCCTATCCTTGGGACTACAGAAACCGATATCTTGGCAACCGACTGAGATATCTGGCACTCCAGTCGGAGGAAACCACGACCCGTGTTCGGTTGGGGAGGAGTTGGTTCATCACCGCTTGGTCGTGGGCCGACGTGTCCGGCACTTGGACGCACGCTCCAAACGATTTGAGTTAACGGAGATTTGCTGAAATGACCGGGACGATCGACGCCCGAAGAACCAGTCGTGGGGCTGCTCGACAGCGAACCGGCCGTTCTCGGTGGAGCCGGCAGGCAATGCTGAGAGTGCGGTTTCTCGGCTCACCCGAGGTGTTTCTTGGTGACACGCCCATCGTGTTTGCTCGGCGCAAGTCCCTTGCGTTGTTCTGCTATCTCGTTGTTACGAGGCGGCCCCATGCACGTTCCGCGCTGGCGATGCTCTTCTGGGACGAGTTGTCAGAATCGCAGGCAATGTCCAACCTCCGAAAAGCGTTAACCGAGATCCGTTGTCTTGTCGGGCCATTCGTACAGATCACCCGCCAGACAGTGGGGATAGATCCGGACCTCGCCATCAACGTCGACACTGAGCGCTTTGAACAGCTACTGGCAGACGGTTTCACTTTTTCCGTTGTTGCGCACCTTGAATCTGCGCTGCGCATCTATCAAGATGACTTCCTATCCGGTTTTAACATCATCGACTCGCAGCCCTTCGAAGAATGGAGCCTCCTCCAGCGCGAGCGCTATCAGAGCCTCTTTTGCCAGGGACTTGAGATGAGCTCGACACTGCATTACCGGCAGGGTGACGACAGCGCCGCCTTGAAATGTGCAGAGCAGCTCGTCGCGGTCGACCCGCTGCGCGAGGGCGCCCACCGGCAAATCATGAACATCCTCGCTCGGCGTGGCCAATTTGACGCGATGCGTGCGCAGTTCAATGCGTGCTGCCGCATTTTGGCTGATGAGCTTGGTGTTGAACCATCGGAAGAGACGACTGCGCTCTTCGAACGACTACTTCGGACTTCAGGTCGACCTCAGCACAATCTGCCGGTTCGCCCGTCGAAGCTGATCGGCTATCGTCGCGAATTGTCTCAGATATCAGCCCGTCTGCTCGATCCAGAGTGCCGCGTCGTATCTCTCATTGGACTCGGAGGCAGTGGGAAAACTCGTCTGGCACTCGAGGCTGCTCACACGTTGCTGGAACAGTCCGAAGCAGATGGCGCTGACCGTTTCGCGGATGGCGTGCGCTTCGTCGATCTTACACGACCAAAAGAGCCTCGCTTGATTCATATGCCCCGGGACGAGTTGACGCTCGCCATCGCGCAGGCGTTAGAACTTCCGATCGCATTTGGGACCGATATTCGGAACATGTTGTTCAATTCGTTGCGTGACAAACGGTTACTCCTGATTCTCGATGGCGTTGATGGCGACCTGGATGCTCTGGACGTCCTTGAGGACATTCTGGCCAGTGCGCCCAACGTCAAGCTCCTCTTGACCTCGCGCATCAGAACCGGGCTAGACACCGAGTGGATAATCACGCTGCCCGGCCTGACGCTCCCACAATCGCCGTTCGATTTGGAGCAGGCAGACGCAAGCAGATTCTTCATGTTAAGCGCGGTCCGAAGCCAACCCTCGTTTATCTTGACGAAGGCTGAGCGTCCGTACGTCGCTCGGATCTGCCAACTCGTCGGCGGTTTGCCACTTGCCCTGACACTCGCGTCTCAGTGGTTGCGTGTAATGTCCTGTTCAGAGATTGCAGATGAACTGGAGCAAAATCTCGACCTCCTTTCGACAAAACGATTCGGCAGCGCGGGCCGCCACTCGAGCATCAAGGGCGTGTTGGTCTCATCATTCCGTCTGGCGGCCGGTGACGAGATGCAGGCGCTTCGGAAACTCTGTCGCATCAATGGAAGCTTCACACCCGCGGCCGCACTGAACGAGGGCGGAGTAACTCGGTCGCAATTGCTGTCGCTGGTTGAGATGCAGATGCTCGTGCGTTCGTCAAAGGAATGCTTCGAGGTTCATCCCCTCGTGCATCGACTCGTGAAGTGTGTATCGACCTTCGATCTATCTGCAACGCTTCAGGATTGGTTCCCCGTCGTCAAGCTTCCGTCCAGGCGGATACCAGCCCTTGAGCGGCGCAGCTCTTTTGGCTAGATGACGGTTGGTTCCGCCGAGTCGAATGAGCAGTTTACCGCGACTACGACCCTCTACTACGCCTTGGGTTGATTCGAACCACGCACTGACATCAGTAGCATGTGAACAAGTATCACCTCGGGTTCCTCAAGGGCGCTGCGTGAGCGAGCCGTTCCGGGCGGCCCTCGAATTTACAACTGCCCATGTTGCTTTGCAGCAGTCGCGCGCCCTTCGGACGATTCCAGCCGTTCGGTCCGCGACAGGAGATGATCCGCTCGCTGGTCGATCGTTGGAGGCCACGTGTGGTGCGTGAGGTGCAAGAGCTGCGGGCTCGATATCGCCAACACTGGACAATGGCGCTGGCACGTAACTACCTCGAAGACGACGCGGATGGGCTGGCGTCCGCACTCGCCTTTGGCGCGATCTTTTCACTGATGCCGATTCTTGTCGTCACGTTTTTCGTCCTCACCTTGCTCCTGAAGACCGAGGTCGTCTACAAGATCGCGAGCAGCTTGATTGCCGACGACGCGCCGTCATCCGTTACCAACGTGGTCGGCAATCTCCTCCACACAGGAGAGGAAAACGCCGCCGATCTCGGCATCATGACCCTGATTACGTTCCTGCTGGGTGGTGGGCGCCTCTATACGGCGATGGAACGCGCATGCGCCCAGGTCTTTCGAACAGAGCGCCGCCCTCGGGCCAGGCGGCGCGTCTTCTCCGTCGTAATGATGCCGTTGATCCCGCTTCTCCTCCTGGCGACCACGATCGTGGCTGGACTCGGCACCGCAGCGCTGACGCTGCCACTCGAAGATCTGGTCGATGTACAGGTCTCGACCGGTGGCGCACTCGCCGTCTACGGCAGCGCATTCTTGCTTGCCTTCGGGATGTTGCTTCTGGCCTACTGGAGGATCCCGGTCGAGGGCCCCAGTTTCGGCGATGCGGCGAGCGCTGCCGCTGTCGCGGCGGCGCTCACCGTCCTTCTGGCGCAGGTATTTCCGATCTACATCAAGATCACCGGTGGCTACAACCCATACGGCAGCGTGTTTGCCTTCGTTCTGGTTCTGTTGCTCTGGCTCTATCTGGAGGGCCAGATCTTCGTGATCGGTGCCGAAATCGCGGCCTACCGTCGGGCCGACGGGCCGCGACGCCGACGCAGCGAGGGACGCGAGGGTGAGACGAGGTGATCGACCAGCCCGTAGGCCAATCCCCGCTCCCTCCAACTGTCAGCACGCCACACCTGCTCACGCGCCGCAGATTGCTCATCGGCCTGGCTGCGATACTGGTCTTCGTGGCGCTCGTCGTGATTCTGCTCACGCTTGCCGAAGGGGATGGGTTCGGGCTCCTCGACGGCACGGAAGGCAATTGGGCGTACCTGACGATCTTCGCCTTCATCTTTGGCGACGCCATCTGTGCCTTGCTCCCCGGTGAGACGACGCTCAACACCGCCGCAACGCTCGCGGCGAACGGCACGCTCGAACTCGAACTCGTGATGGTGGCCGGTGCGCTTGGCGCGATCGCGGGCGATTCCGCCGTCTATTGGATCATGCGGAAGTGGGGAAAACGGCTTCAGAAGAAACTCGAGAATGCCAAGGAGAACGATACGGTGGCGAGCGCGCTCGATTTCCTCGGTTCGAGCGCGCCGTTGCTGCTCGTCGCCGGGCGCTACGTGCCGGGCGTGCGAACGGTCGTTAGTGCGACGCTGGGCCTTTCTCACTTTTCGTATCGGAAATTTGCCCTCTGGTCAGCGGTCGGAGGAACGTTCTGGTCCGTCTACACCTGTGGTTTGGCGTATCTGGTGGCGAGCGCGTTGGTGGGTTTTCCACTCGCTTCTATCGTGATCTCCGGTGTGGTGACGACTGCCGCGCTGGTCGTAATTTTCTTCGTTGCCAGGCGGCGTCGGGCAATTGGCCACGTTCGGGGAGGATGAGCGAGCGGCCTCGCTCTAGCTGGGCGAGATCCTGGCCGCGCCGATGAAGTATTAGCCGAAGGCGCCGGCCCGATCTTCGGTTGTGGCGCTGGCACGCTGCTGAGCTCGTCGGCAAATCGGTCAGGCTCCTCACCGTGCTTAGCTACCTGGTCACGGGCGTTTTCACGATCTGGCAATAGACGGCGCGGTCGACGAACGGGCGAGATGGATTAGACCGTCAGATACGACCCCTGGGTGATGCTTCGTGTCAAAATACCGGGCATCATGAACGCACACGGCGCGTCCGGCCCGACAGGTTTGACGCCCTTCCCTTCCCAGACCGAATCTGGACGGAACGGATGCGCCGCTTTTCAGAATGCGCGATCCACTCTCGCTCAGTCTGCTGGAGGCGTCGGCAACCATGCAAGAGCGATCCGGTAGCGCGGCACAGCGCAAGACCGATGAACGCGTCGTTTCCGCTAAGGAACGAGCGGCGGCCCAATGGCGCCGAGTCGGCGACGCGATCCTCACCGTCACGCCGAGCGCGGTCGCGCGGATGATCCTTGCGGTGATCGCGATCGCCGCACCGATCTGGCTGGCGTGGGCAAGTTGGCCTGCTGTCGTGCCGTTCATCGTCGGCGGAGCGATCGCATATGCGGTGCTTCCGCTGGTGAATGCGCTCGATCGGATCATGCCCCGGCTCGCGGCTGCCTTGCTTGCCACCGGATCGGTCATTCTGATTATCATCGCCATCCCTGTCTTGATCCTGCGCGTTCTCACACTCGAGGTCTACAACACGTACCGCTCTCTGCCGACCGCTGATGAAGTTCGACACTTCATGGAGAACCTTGATCAGTCAATGAGCAGCTGGCCGGTGCCGATTCAGATCTTCGTGCGTACGCGAGCGCAGGACACGCTCCTATCCTTGCGTGCGAGCGTCGTCGATCATGCGTCAAACGTTGACAATTTGGCCGTTCACGTACTACTCGGAGCGTTCACCACCATCGGCATCTTTCTCGGCCTGCTCGTCCTCCCGGTTTGGATTCTGCTTGCGCTCCGCGATCAGCGTACCGTTCACGAGTCCATTGATCGCCGCCTGCCGGCCTGGCTCAAAGGGGATTTCTGGGCGGTCGCACGTATCCTCGACCGATCGATCGGCGCCTATCTCCGTGGTTTGAGTGTGATCGCTCTCGCGACCGGCGTGGGAACATTCATTGGGCTTCATGGACTCAGTACCGCCGGGATAGACGGTATTCGCTATCCGCTTGCGCTCTCCGTGCTCGCTGCTGTCCTCGAGCTCATCCCAACGATCGGGCCAATACTCGGCACACTGGCAGCGTTCGTGATCACCCTACGCGCCTCGCCTGACGCGGCTCTGGCGGTCGCACTGACCTTCGTCGCCGTCCACATACTTGTCCGTAAGTTCGTCGGCGGGCGGGTCGAACGGCGAGTCATCGACCTCCATCCGGCCATTCTCATCATCGGAGTGGTCGCGCTCAGTCAGTTCGGGTTGGCCTGGGCGCTGTTCGCCGCTCCACTCCTCGCTATCGCGCGGGACCTCTTCCGCTATACGTACGGCCGTCTGAGCGATCCGCCGCACCCGGCTGGTTTGCTCCCCGGTGAATCACCGCCGCTCACGGCCGCCAGGGATATGCAGGCCCAGGCGGCCCTGCCGCTCGTCTACCGACGCATCCATTCGACAGAGGAGCAGTCTGAACCGGCCGCAGGAGAATGATCGCTATGGCTACCGAACCAAACTCTGCTTCAACAAGCGGCTATCAGCTTGCACAGGTGAAGATTCCACTCGATGACGCAGACGAAGCGTTCGCTATGCGCGATGCGAGTGGCCGTATCCCAATCGTGATCGTGCCGACTCGACCAAACCGCATTCGCAACGATCTCGTTGTCTACGGTCTCGGGCTTGGTGCCCTCTCGATCATTGCCAGCCTCTCCGTGGCGCCTGGTTGGACCTCTATTCCGGGTTCTGGGCTCGCGCTCGTGCTGATCGTGCTCGGGGTCTTTCGATCGTTTATGGTTCGAATTCCCGAGGGAACGAGCGGGCTGTTGTCGCGCGGCGGACGTTTTTCTCGCACGGTTGGCAGCGGTGGGCACATCATTCCACCGTGGATCGCCGTCTCCCATATCGTTACTCGGCGTGAAATCCCCTTCGACGTCCCGGTCGTCGCGACGCCAACCAGGGAGACCGTGCGGATCAATGTCGATGCCCTACTGACCTTCACGATCGAGGATCCGTACCGCTTCGTCTTCGCCATCTCGGCCGACGACTTCGATCATGTGTTCCAGGCCGCGTGCCAGGAAGCGATGCGAACGTTCATTCGACGGATAACCGTGGCTGAAGTATTCGACCTGGTGAGTCAGGACACGTCGGAACTGCGCACGCTGTTCGATCCAGACATCGAGCCATACGGTGTAAAGGTCAAGATGGTCAAGATCACCTTCGCCCAGCCGCCGAACGACTTCATGCGCTCTGAAGAGGAACGTCAGCTTGCCGTCTTGCAACGCGCCGAACAAACTGAGAAGCAAGCCCTGGCGGAGCGACGCCAGACCGACGCTGACATACTCGCCCGACAACGACTGCTGGCGCGCATCCAACGCGATCAGGACGAACTCCAGATCGCCGTACAGCGCGCCGAAAACCAGCGACAGCTTGTGGAACTCAACGCCGAAATCGAGGCGTTGCGACTCGCCAGGCTCGAAGAGCGTCTGCGGGCCTACCCGGAAGCGGTCCGGGCCGACGTGGGAATAGCTCGGCTCGATGTAGCTCGCGCTCTGGCCGGCAACTCACGAGCCGTCCTGCAGATTGGCAACGCCGACGATATCAGCCAGGTCCTCATGGTCCGCGATCTCTGGAGTGAAGCGATGGCGACCGCCAACGGCCAACGGCTGGCTGACAATGTCGACGTCGCAACCGACGAGACCGATACCGTGACGAGCGAATCGCCGAGTGCGACCGCTGAGATTGAATAGTTATTGCTGGTGTACCGCTGAACCCTCGCCCGTCTCCAGCACCTCTCTGGAATCCACGATTCTGCCCAGCTGGCGCACGATGAACGAATACGCCCTGCAAGTACGCCCTTTGATGCGATCTCCGCCTGATGCCTACCGGTTACCGTTGAATAAAGTGGTGGACGAGTTCGGAGGAAAGAACTGAGACGTCGTCGTCATCGCCCGTATGAGTTGGGCGTCCGTGTTCATGACTTCCCCGATCCCTCGACAGTTCTCCGCAACGATTCCGGAGATCGGCATCACCGACGATGCGCGGCTTTGATGTTGGAGAAGCGGTTCATGCCTGCGATCACGTGGATACTCGCATTCGCATATGTCGTGACCTATATCGCGAGCCTGTTCACTGTATGCAGGTCGACGTTTCGCAAGGGGTACCGCCTGCTCGGGATCGCCGGATTCTTCGTGTTGCCGTTGTGGCTCGTCGGCGCCACACGTCCCGCTCTCGCTGGATCCAAAGACTGGATCGACGAGTTGGTCCGATCGGCCCTGGAGCCGCAACGCCTCGACCGACGCTAAGTGCATCGCTTCAGCACACGCGACGTCGCCAACGATCGCCGGGAGGTGACGAGTGTCCTGCACTGCGGTTGAGTCAGGACTCGTCGTCGGTTTAGGCGGTGGCGGGAGAACGCACGCTCACGAGGCGTTACACCTCAGCCAGCCGTTCCGTGACGATGATCCGACCTGCCGCCTCGATCAGTGCGAGGTGGGAGAAGGCCTGGGGGAAGTTTCCGAGGTGCCGCCCGGTCGCGACATCGAATTCTTCGGCGTAGAGCCCGAGCGGCGACGAAATGCGTAGGAGACGCTCCATCCGGTCGCGTGCCTCCTGCATGTCGCCCATCATTGCCAGGGCGGAAACGAGCCAAAATGAGCAGATGATGAAGGAGCCCTCTTTTCCGGTGAGACCATCATCCGCCTCGTCGGTCCGGTAACGGAGAACGAAGCCATCTTCGGTAAGTTCGTCTGCGATCGCACGAACGGTGTTACGCAACCGCTCGTCTCCCGGCGGCAGGAACTTGAACAGAGCGGCAAGGAGCGTTGAGGCATCGAGCACATCGGTATCGTAGTGCTGGCGGAGCACCCCGCGGTCGCTGACCCCATGCGCGAGGATATCTTCGCGGATTTTCCGGGCCTCGGCACCCCACGTATCGGCAAGTTCCGAGTCGCCCCGAATTGCGGCCAGAGTCGCTGCCCGGTCGAGCGCGACCCAGGACATGAGCTTGGAAGAAACGTAGTGCTGGGGATTCCCTCGTGCCTCCCAGATGCCCTGGTCCGGCTCGGTCCAGACGCGCATCGCACATTCGGCCTGGGAGCGCACTAATGGCCAGAGACGCCGCGGTAACCGCTCGCTGCGTCGGGTGTGCAGCAGGACCGAGTCGAGAACGGCGCCGAAGACATCGTTCTGCCGCTGATCAAACGCGCCGTTGCCAATACGGACCGGTCTGGCCCCGGCATACCCTGAGAGGTTGTCCAGGATCGATTCAGTGAGATCGCGGCGACCGTCGATTCCATACATGATTTGCAATCCGCCGTCGGCATTCGGTTCGACATCCGCGACGAACTGCATGAACTCATCCGCTTCCCAATTGAGGTTGAGCCAATGCAGCGCTTGAAGCGTGAAAGTCGTATCACGCATCCAGGTAAAGCGGTAGTCCCAGTTGCGCTCGCCGCCGGGTGTCTCCGGCAATGAGGACGTCAGCGCTGCAACGGTTGAACCGGTCGGCATGTATGTCAGGCCCTTCACAGCAAGTGCGGAGCGCTGGAGGTGATCAAGCCACTCGTGATCGGGAAAGCGTGCTCCGTCCAGCCAGTTACGCCAGAAGAGCACGGTCTCGTCGATCTCCAACTCTGCCTGATCGACATCGGTAGGAGCCGCGAATCCTTCGGACCAGGTGATCGCACAGTAGGAACGCTCTCCGGCGGCGAGCATGTGACGGCCCCGTGCGCGACTCTCCTCGATTCCGAGTTCCAGATCAGTCTGGAGGCGAATCGTCTGACTCGCGCCTGTCGCCTCGGCCACGTGTCGATTGCTCTCGACGAGCGTCCATTCGGCGGGCATTCGACCATAATCAAAGACCGGCTCGCACACAAGCTCGATCTCGACGCGCCCGTCGATGCACTGGGCGGTGCGAACGAGCCGGTGATAGCCATCATGATCGGCCGGTGGGCGCGTGTGCGGGGTTACCTCATCTTCGTGGTCGCGACTGCCCATTGTGAGCGCGTCTCGAATGACGACCCAGCCGGTCGGCGTCCTCCAGGTCGTCACCAGCACGTTCGTTCCCGGCTCATACTCTCTGGAAGTCGGATGATTGATGCCGTATGGCGCGAACCGAAATACACCTGCCTGACGATCGAGAAGACTACCGAAGACACTGGGTGAATCGAAACGGGGAACGCATAACCAGTCAACCGCGCCGTCCGGTGCAACCAGGGCGCCGGTATGGCAGTTCGACAGAAATGCATAGTCGGCAATGGGCGGAAATGGTGACGGAGCGGCGGCACTCATCCCGTGCTCAAGGTGGTGGTTGAACGGTCGGGGATCAACCGCGTCGAAGTCGATAGCTGTCATGACGATTTTCCTCTTCCGTATCACGCGCCACGAACCGGTCGGGCAACGCCCGCATCGCGAAGCAAAACCGAGCGAGGGTAAGCGATGACCGGTGACGTATTGCCCGGTGTCAGAGGAGCGTGACAGGAAAAGGAGAGCGCCAATTCACCCGGCGGGTCGTAATTTGACGGTGTAATTGCTGTCTCTGCACGAGAAAACTCGCCAGCGGGACCCCATCAACGATCGAACAAGGGCATTCGAGTCCGCGGCATACGACATCGCATACGCGACCGCCGCCCCTCAGGTTACGGCATCTAGCCGCTGGCTGGATGGATTCCGTGTCCACGCGATCGCAGACCCACGTTCTAGTTCGGGCAACATGCTCAAGCATGTGCAGCATATCCGAGCGGGCTACGGGCGTTCGGTTCAGGCACGTCCGGTGCTCGCCGCGCATGGCTGTGCTGGATACATCCCCGAGTTACACCTTCGCGATGCTGCTCAAAACGAGACAACCTCCCTACGCTTCGTTTCGTATATCCCGCGGCCGCTCGCTCACCGACTCGCCTACCAGAGATGAGGGTGCACATGACTCATGCCGACCCATCACCTCGGCGACCCATCAACCGCCAGAGTCGCTCGGAGGGAGATGCACCGCGCTCAGCGTTACCACTTTCATCAACCGACGCCCAACGGATTGTCATCCCACTTGCACTGACCCAGTTCATCGCAAGCTACGGTGGCTCCAATATGAACGTAGCGATCGGCAACATCGCCAACGACCTCGGGACGACAACACATGGCGTTCAGGTTGCGATTACGCTCTTCACCCTGACCATGGCCGCGCTCATGATACCGGGCAGCAAGCTCACCGATATTTGGGGGCGGAAGACCTGTTTCTTGCTCGGCCTCATAGCCTATGCTGTCGGTGCAATCGTAGCGCTCGTCTCTCGGGGACTTCCATCACTCATCGTCGGCTACTCATTGATGGGGGGTGTCGGCTCCGCACTCATGATTCCCCCAATTTACATCTTGCTGACGGTGATCTTTGAGAACGTCGAGTCCCGCGCCAAGGCATTCGCAACGGTCAGCGCGGCGGCAGGATTGGGAGCCGCGGCTGGACCGCTCATCGGCGGACTGATTACGAGCTCGTTCAGCTGGAGGGCTTCATTCCTGGTGCAGGTGCTTGTCGTCGGCGGCATTATCCTTGCCACTTGGCGGTACCCGAGCGGCGACATTCCATCGCCAAAGCCTTCGTTTGACGTGACGGGAGCAGTGCTCTCAGCGCTCGGTCTGATCTTCGTGGTGTTGGGCATCCTGCAATCGGGCACCTACGGCTGGCTTACTGCGAAGCAGGACGTCGTCATCGGCGATATTGTGCTAATCGGTAAGGGAGGCATTTCGCCGGTCTGGCCGCTGGTGGCCATCGGTGCGCTCTTCCTGGCGCTATTCTTCCTGCACATCCGGTCTTCTGAGCGAAAAGGGAAGACGCCTTTGCTTTCCACGCGCCTTTTTCGCAACCGCACCTCCAATCTGGGCCTCGTCACGCAGAACATCCAGTGGCTGACGTTGCAGGGAAGTTTCTTCGTGATTTCGGTCTTCTTGCAAACCGAGCGAGGGATGAGCGCAATCCAAACCGGGCTTATCCTCACGGCTTCGACGGTTGGAATCCTGGCGTCCTCCGGTGCGGCCGGCAGGCTCGCTCGCCGCTTCTCCCAGGTTTCACTGATATGGTTCGGGTTTGTTTTGACGGCAGCTGGTCTCGCGTTGCTCTTGTGGCTTGCCGATGCCAGTTCTCCAATTTGGACGTTTCTGCCAGGACTCTTTCTCATGGGGCTGGGCATAGGCGTGATGTTGACCGCGTCAGTCAACGTCGTGCAGTCAAGTTGGCCGGAGTCCGACCAGGGGGAGATTTCAGGTCTCTCGAGAAGCGTCTCGAATCTCGGCTCCTCGCTCGGTACAGCGCTCGTTGGCTCTGTGCTGGTGTCGAGCGCGTTCCCGAAAAACCCGAACGCGGTCTATGCAGCAGCGCTGATTGTAATGGGAGCATTCACGTTCGCTGGATTGAGCGCGGCATTACTGATTCGCGACCCGAATACTTCGACACAGAAACCGACGTCCGGCGAGCAAGCGCCGTAGGTGAACCGTTGTCACGGTACGCTCCGTGCGCTCGCCGGCCCGCTCGTATTCGTTTAGCTTGCCGGCTGCTCACTCTTCATTTGCTCGTACTTCGGAGCGAGTTCATCGCGCAGCGCCGACTTCTGGAACTTGCCGGTGGATGTGCGCGGGATCGAATCCCGGAACTCGAATGCGTCCGGGAGCCACCACTTGGCAAAGGTCGGCGCCAGGAAAGCGCGCAACTCGTCGTCGGTTGCCGACTGTCCTTCGCGCAACACGATGACCGCAACCGGCCGCTCAAGCCAACGTGGATCGGGCACCGCGACGACGGCCGCCTCAGCCACGGCCGGATGACCCATCAGCGCGTTCTCAAGTGCCAGCGAACTGATCCATTCGCCGCCCGACTTGATCACGTCCTTAAGTCGATCGCGGATCTCCATGTAGCCGAGTTCGTCGATCGTGGCAATATCACCCGTCCGGAACCAACCATCGTCGGTAAACTGGTCGGCCGCTTCCGGCATGTCGTAATACGAGGCGGCCACCCACGGACCCCGGACTTCCAGTTCACCCATTGTGGCGCCGTCCCAGGGCGCGATGCTGTCGCCGTTGCGCACGCGCATTTCGACGAAGGGTAGCGGACGACCATGTTTGGTCAAATAGCCGTATTTTTGGTCCTGGGTCAGCTCGCCCTGCTCGTTGGGACTGTAGCAAACCGCCGCGACCGGCGCCGTTTCCGTCATGCCCCAGCCCTGGTAGACATGCACGCCATGCCGTTCGAGAAAACCCCGGATCATCGACTCGGGCGCGGCCTGTCCGCCGGAGAGCAACGCCTTTA
>Ga0070679_100003862_pt1 | contig 13759 bp, 15 predicted proteins | sample KBSC63BmetaG_FD_65652 | JGI IMG/M metagenome (GOLD analysis project Ga0070679, IMG submission 65652) | Corn rhizosphere microbial communities from Kellogg Biological Station, Michigan, USA - KBS C6-3B metaG | ecosystem: Host-associated > Plants > Roots > Rhizosphere | place: USA: Michigan... | reverse complement strand
CGTCGGGTTGTGCCGGGATGACGTTCGCGCTCGACAGAACGGCTTCGCTGAGTGCAGCCAAAGCCGTAGCTAAAGGGAAAAGCCGCTCAAGCGGTGCGGCACCCTACGCATCGAGATGAATCACCGGCTGTGGGCAGGAAGGCCCGGTTGAGTTTCCGCACCGACCAGTTCCTCATTTTTCTTCCAGCAGCTTCAAAAACTCAGGATCGATCCACGCGCTCTTTACCTGTCCAGGCTTCACTTGGACCGATGCTGGATCAAACGGCTGCAACAAATTGAGGAATTCACCAAAGTCCGAGGCAAGTTTTGTCAGTGGTTCCGGGAGTTCGTGGTCCCAGAAGAAAACGGCGCCTTGCTGATCTTCATCTACCACTACGTAATTGCCGCAATCGTCCCATGCGATGGGATAGGCGTGGGCTGAAAGATCGTCAAGAAATGTCAATTCATGAGGTATCTCCGCGACCGGAATAAATTGACGCACTCCAGATTCGTTATCAGAACCCACTTTGAATATGTTGTTTTCAGGTTCAGCGCCGTCGCTTGCTTCAACAAACGTCCTGAAGGCTGCCGAAAGACAGCATCCCAGAGCTGATTCGAGCGCGAGAATATCGCGTTCCGATGCGGGTTTTCCGCCGTTGATTGCAATGTTCATTCTTTGTCACGTCCTTCATGAGGAGTAGCGCAGATCAGCCATCGGTTTGGAGAGTCTACCATTGCGCGATTTGGTGGGAATGCTCTGGATGAGGATGTCGGATAAATCTTGAAGGCGTGGCTGGGATATAGGTGGAGCACCCGTCCGACGAGAGGATGACGTAAGTTCAGCGGTGCGCATCCAACACGTTTGTCAGGGACAGGAAGCGGCGGAAACAACGTTTGCTTGAGGACGATCCACTCTAAAGGCGCAAGAAGCGGAGGAAACAACAGATGAGCAGTGAGAAGCATGACAACGATACGCATTATCACGAGATGAGCGGAGAAGAAGGCAAGAAGAAGATTGCCGAACTGGCGCAGGGGATTCACATCTGCATGATGACTACGGCGAACCCCGATGGGTCGATGGATAGCAGACCAATGGCGGTGCAGAACACTCCGTTCGATGGGACGATGTGGTTTCTGACACGGAACACCTCCGACAAGATCGGAGAGATCGCACAGGACCAGCATGTCACGCTGACGTTCGCCGAGCCTTCGGATTCGAAGTATCTCTCCTTGAAGGGACGAGCAAGTGTGAACCAGGACCGTGCGAAGATCCATGAGCTTTGGAACCCGATGTACAAAGCGTGGTTTCCTGGTGGCGAGGATGATCCAGAAATTGCTGTGCTGCGGGTCGATGTATTCGAGGCGGATTACTGGGAAGCTTCGGGAATGAAGGTGGTGACGCTGGTGAAGTATGCCTTTGCCGCGGCGACCGGAGGCAAGGTGCCGCTCGGGGAAGCCGGGCACGTCGAGGTTTAGAGAAACGAAGGAAGCCCGTCTCATCGTGGGTTTTTCGCGATGAGACGGGGACCGGAACGTATGCGTCGTATGCCAGTGGCACACTACCTGCCGCACTTTCTATAACGGTGTCTTCGGGCCTGGATGGATTCGCCATGCGCCACGAATCGTCTTGAACACATCGGTGGAGGTCTGCGCATATAACCTCCACGCTCCCGCATGTTTTACGCCGATGACGACCGCGTAAGGGGCCCCTTCGTAGTCCTGCCGGCCAAACGCTTGCAAGGGATCGTGTGGCGCTAATCCAAAACGTCCAATCGCTGCCAAATTGTCCCTCAGCAGCGAGGCGTCGATTCCTTCCGGGCGAATGTGAATGCACCGCAGTCCGTTGGGAATCGTGTTCCACGCGAAGGAGCACCCTGTAAGCAGCCCTGTGGTCATGTATTGGGCGCCCCCGTCCACCTGGTAGTAGTCCATCGCAGCGATGTTCGCGTTCAGATTTACATTGCCGTCTCTATGGGAGTTGTAGTTCACCATCGGCACGCCATGTGTTGTCAGAGGCCCCGAGCAGTTCGGTTGAGTGAACTCCTCCAGTTTGAAAGAAGAAATATTAAGAGTTTGTCCGATCCTGCCTTTGCGCGTGGCCCCATAATGGCCTTCCTTCGTGTCCGAACCGCGGCCCTGGCCAGTACTTCCGTCCCCCTTCTTCGCCAGATGAAAGGTTTTCACATTCACTGCATTAGGAAACCATTGCCCGGTTGTTGCTCCGGCCACCATCACCGGATAGCTTTTGAAAAAATCATCCGGACGCGTCAACATCTGGGCTGCCGCTTCAGTAGCAGTCACTAAAACCTCCAAAGAGTATGAAATCGTCCTTCCATCATCCCCGTATCCCGCCGCCATGTCAAAAGCAGCGAACCGCTACAGGCGGACTAAACAGTTACTCACCTCATACGTTTCTTTTGTTGTCATTTCCGCATGGAATGTGCGTGCCGCTTCTCGTGTGGGTCACTTCACACACTGGCCAATTCGAAGCCGTTGAGGTCGTAGTAACGGCGTCTCCAAAGCTGCGTCCGGTCGTGTTTGAGAAGTTCGGACTCCTGAGTTTTGAACGCGTGGAAGATGTCTTTCAGCCCGGTTGCAGGCGGCCCGCTCATGAGCAGATGGACGTTGTGCGGCGTTTGGCGATCTCTATTACTTAAGGTGAATCGGATGCACTGTTCGTGATTGTCTCTCTGGACTCGTGCTGACTATACTCTGGGGGATTCTTGATGCACCGCGAAGGTGCGTGTTCTTCAAGATTCCCGGGCCCGTTCCGCCACAGATCTGTAGATAAGTGAACCTTCCAAAAAATGGAGCATTCTTTTTATGAGACACACACTCTTGTTGTCTGCCGCCGTCGTCGTCTGTTCAACACTCGCTATCCAGGCCAGGGCCGATACCTCCAAGCTTAATTTTTCAGGCTCCGGCGTAAGCGGCTCTTTGGTTGTGACCTATGGAACCGCGACCGACGCCAAGTATCCCGGCGCGCTTGAGATCACCGGGATCACCGGAACCTTCTCGGACACCAACGTTGGCATCACCAACGCAACCGTCTCCGGGCTGGTGGGAATCACCCACTCGATTCCCGAGTCTGGCAACCTGCTGGCTCCGGACGACTTCAGCCGCTTCGCGGTCGCGACCGGCCTCCCGCCAGTGAGCAACGGGTTTGTCACCTATGACAATCTGCTATGGCCTGGCGGAGCGCCGCAAACCGCAACCGACTACCCTTTTGAGGGAGGCATCGTCGACATCTACGGCCTGGCGTTCGATATCGGTGGAGGCCGCATCGTGGACTTCTACAGCAATGGCAAGTTCGTCGGCTCGAACGATCCGTTCGACTATGGTGTGGTTGTGGCGACGTCCGCTGCGTCGCTGGACTATGTTGGTGGCGGCGTGCAGGTCACGCCCGAGCCTTCGAGCGTTGCATTACTGGCGACGGGCGTGTTGGGCATGGGCGGGATGGTTCGCAGGCGGTTTTTGCGGCGTGCATAGGTAGATTGTTGTGGCAGAACCCCGGCTGAGCGCCGGGGTTTCTGTTTTAAGAGGAGATAATCCCAGAGACGCCGGAGCGCGCCTGAGGAACAATTGAGTTCCCAAAGGGTGATATGAGACCCGTTTTACAGGCTGGTTGCGTCGCGTGGCGGTCCATAAGTCCGCCCCGACGCTGCTTACGCGTATCGCAAAATACGGGGCTTGAATGGCCACCCTGGCTTGAGGGGGTTACCTGGCTTCCGTAGACCGTAGTAAGATGACCCCGATTCGGCAAACAACAAGCGGTGCGGAGGTACGAATGTTTTTTGACGGCGGTTCGGTGCACCCCTATGGCAGCTTCTGGCTGGACTTTGCCGACAAGGCTATCAAAGGGGCCGCAGTCCTGGTGGGCGGCGCATGGACGCTGATGAACTTCGAGCGCTCAAGGACGTTCCGGCGAAGACTGGAGCCGAAGGTGGCCGCCCAGATATTCAAGGCTGGTCCCGATTACTTTCTGCTGACCACCAGCCGGCTGAAGAACATCGGGCAATCGAAGTATCCGATCCGCCGCAGGGGGACCGTGGTAGAGGTGGAATCGATTGAGACTAGCGGACGGAAACGGTTGAGAGTTTCCAGGGTGTTCGACAAGCATGGATGGGTAGAGCCCGGGGAGGAGATCGAGCATTCCCTCATCTTCCCGGTGCCCGACCCGTCGCAAGTAGTGGCGTTTGAGGTGAGCCTCAGGGTGGTCTCGCAGGACGAGACGGATGCGGAGGCCATCGAGTGGAATGCAAGTTGCGTGGCGAGCGCTTACTTTCCGGACGGAAGTCTCGGCGGCGAGAAGGCTGTGGACAAGGCGGCGAGTAAGGCAAATGGACCTGAAGTGTAAACACAAAGGAGGAACGATGATTCGATACGAGGCGCAACAACAGCGAGAAAATCAGGACCGGACCCGGCAGATCGAAGAAGCATTGAACCGTCCGCAGCGGGACAGAGACAATACCCTTGCTCAAAAGGAAGAAGACGAGGGGAAGACCGACGACATCGAGAAAGGGACACAAGGGCCGGGTGCGCTTTAGACGTTGCGGTATGGGAACTCCTTCACAGCGGTCTTGCCATGAGTGAGCGATCGAGCGGGAGCTTTGTCCATGAGCGCGTTTGTGGGGTGGTGAGGGTAGTGGAGGATACGGGCACCCTTACCCGCTCATGACGATGGAACAGTCATGAACGGGACACCCCTTATGTGGTTATGATCGGGGCCACCCGGCGGGCGTTCCATGTCCAGTTGGACTCGATTTGGACGCTGCCCGGTTCACCGGTGAGCCATTGGCGATAACTGCTCCAGGGCCAGTCTTCCGGTTTTTCCACGAGCCCGCGCTTCACTGGGTTCCGATGGATATAGCGCAATTTCTCTGTGAATTTGGGACGAGTGAAGACGTTGAAATCGTGATACTTGGGTAGCCAAAAGTGCGGGCGGGGACCTTTGAGTTGCTTTGATGTCTCGGTTTTGAGCGCGCGAAAGATGCCGCTTAGCTTCATTTCCGGTGGCTCGCTGAGTAAGAGATGAACATGCTCCGGCATGACCACGTAGCCGTAAATATGGAAGCGGTGACGTTCTCTCAGGCGTTCAAGATGCTCAAGAAAAATGACGCGCGCGTGGTCGTTGTTGAGATAAGGAAGACGCTGATAACAACTGAAGGTGACGAAGTGGTCGTGACCGAAGTTGTGATAGCGCTTCAGACGGCTCGGCATGTTTGGAGGGTACACGACGGGTGCCCCGTTCATGGACGTAGTTTGTCCATGAGCGGGTTTGTGGGGTGGTGAGGGTGATGGAGGATACGGGCACCCTTACCCGCTCATGACGATGAAACAGTCATGAACGGGGCACCCTTGTGTGCTGGTCATGAGGGAGCACTCGCCTCATCTCGAAGGTACACGATGGGTGCCCCGCTCATGGACGTAGTTTGTCCATGAGCGGGTTTGTGGAGTGGTGAGGGTGGTGGAGGATACGGGCACCCTTACCCCCGCTCATGACGATGAAACAGTCATGAACGGGGCACCCTTGTGTGCTGGTCATGAGGGAGCACTCGCCTCATCTCGAAGGTACATGATGGGTGCCCCGTTCATGGACGTAGTTTGTCCATGAGCGGGTTTGTGGAGTGGTGAGGGTGGTGGAGGATACCGGCACCCTTACCCCGCTCATGACGATGAAACAGTCATGAACGGGGCACCCCTTGTGTGCTGGTCATGATGGAGCACCCGCCTGGTTGACGGGAGTCGGGAATGGGCGTTCGCCCATCCGCCTTTTGTTTGTCCGGCTATAATCGGCATTCGCCGAATAGCTACGAAGGCGAGGCGATGAGGGATCTATGACGAGTGTGCGCACGCGGGTGGCTGGGGTTGTATTGGCTGTGGCGATGATGGCGGCCGGAGGCCATGTAGTTGCGCGGGGACAGGCCGCGACGGCAAGCGGTGCACCGGGAATGCTCTATGTTTCGCGGAGTTCGGTTGTGTATTTGCCCGGCGCCCGGCTTCTGAAGCTGTGGGGCACAATCGACGGTAAGAAGGTGGAGATGATCGCAGACTATAAATTCGGCAGGACGTGGATAGTCGCTCCCGGAGACTACCCGGTGCGTGTCACTCGCGACGAGAATATGGAAAAGGGAATTTCACGCACGTATGACGTGGAAGTGATGCCGGGAAAGCATCAGACCTTTGACCTGACGGGAATCGCGGAGTAACAGAGGCCAGCCGCCCTCTATTGCCGGCTGGTCAATGGGCACACCGCTTTCTGTGGTGAGGATACGGGTGGGCCACCCTCCACACTCTTCATCGGGCTGTGATATGTTTCTCTACTGAACGCTGGATGCATTACCAACGAGGTCCACCAATGAGTGATAGCAGAGTCACGGTCCGTGTACCAATCCTCGAATCCTTGGCGGTAACTGGTCAGCAAACCTTTGCAACCGCCATTCGCTCGCTCGTTCCCGAAGAGAAGAAGCTTGCTCTACAGATTTTCGGACACTCGGTGAATCTTGAGCCCGTTCGCATCGCATCTTCAACGCTAAGTGCCAATGCCTACGTCACTCTGGGAAACACGATCAATGTGCCTCAAGGTCAGATTCTGGACGCAAAGTATTTCGTGCATGAGATGACGCATGTTTGGCAATATCAGACGCGAGGCACAAAATATATTTCCGATTCGGCTCTACGTCAAATCAATCATAGTTGGTTCCAGGGACCCGACCCATATAAGGTAGACATCGTACCCGGTCGATCATTCTATGACTATCAAGCGGAGCAAGAGGCGGTGATCATCCAGTATTACTATACGAATAAGAACGGATGGAAAACAAACCCCGATGTTCTGCGGATGCTTGGAGAAGTGCGAAGTGCCAGACCATTATCAGCGCAACAAATTGACCAAGAGCGCTGGTGGGGTGCCGCTGGTCCACCAAAAGACGATTTCGGGACTCCCGGTCGAGGAAGTCCGACGACTGTGCCACTATTCCGCATCGAGTTCTAAGTCACATGTCTCGTCATCGCTGTCCGATGGTAGAGCGGGAGCTTTGCATGGCCAGTTGGGTGCTTAGATGCCTTGCGCGCGGTGGTTCGGGATTCTGAGGTTCTCCACTCGGTGGTTGTGGTGAGTGGGCCACCCCCGTAGTTTCGGTGAATTTAACGCGGGCGAAGACGCTGAAGTCGTAGCAGTTAAGTTACCAAAAGTGCGGTCGGTGGCCCTTGAGTTGTTTTGCGTCTCGGTTTTGAGCGCGCGAAAGACGCCGCTTAGCTTCATTTCCGGTGGCTCGCTGAGTAAGAGATGGACACGCTCTGGGATAAGCACGTAGCCGTAAATGTGGAAGCGGTGACGTTCTCTGAAGCGCTCAAGATAGTCGAGGAAAACGACGCGCGCGTGGTCGTTGTTGAGATATAGAAGACGCTGATAACAACTGAAGGTGACGAAGTTGTCCTGACCGAAGGTGTGGTAACGCTTCAGACGGCTCGGCATGTGATGAGGGTACACGATGGGTGCCCCGTTCATGGACGTTGTTTGTTTGTCCATGAGCGGGATGATGGATTGGTGAGGGATGTGAAGGGTACGGGCACCCTCAACCCGCTCATGACGATGAAACAGTCATGAACCGGGCGCCCCTGAATGTGGTTGTGGTCGGGCCACCCGCTCACCCCGGCTTGAGTGGTGGCCTACGAGTTGGCGACCACTCCGCCTCAACTCTCTAGATACCTACTAATGGTCGTCAACTTGGTGCCGCCCGTCACGCAGCTTTTTCGTAAGAACTTAATGTCTTCTGGCTGAAAAACGCCGGAAGCGGCAAGCGGAGATTTCTTGATGAACCAAGTAACGAGTCGGAATGGGATTGCGACTAGCGCATGCTCCGGGTCGGCCAAATAAATTCCCGAGATATCCATATCGTAAGCGTTTAGTAGACGTTCGACCTTCTGTAAGTCAAATTGTTTCAAAATATCCGGGAATTCGGGGTCTGAAAATCGTGGCGCACGATATTGCCAAGCTTCACGCTGTTCCATGAGCCAATCGATTGGATCCGCGCCGTCGACAACTAGACTTGCCATAAAAGCTGGGTATCGGAGACGAAAACGTGCCGAGACCAGTTTGTGGGTGCTGGGAATATTCGACACAGAGGGCATCTCACCCGCTGATATCCTTAGCTCAAATTGTGTGTGGCCACTTCCTGTTCCCTTCGGAACATGAAAAATAACGCGTGGCTCTGTGCACAGTGCAGCACGAGCTATATAGAAGGCTGAGTAATACATCTCAGTGATTGCCCAACCTGCTTGGCGTTTGTCGAGTGCAGCTAAACCAGCCAAAAATGAAACGAGGCCGTTATATGCGTACTTGAAACTGTCTTCTCGAGCGGCTAACACTAAAGTGGCCTGATCTGCCGACGTAATCGTGTAGGTTTCAAGAAAGGACTTGCCCTGTGAACCCGAAGGAATGAGCCCAAGTAAGTAGTTTCCACTTCTGCTTACAAGGGAATAGCTCATACTTTAATTTGGCGTCCTTTATTTTGGCTCGGATCAAAAATTTCTTCTAGCGCATTCGCGACGTAGTTGAAAGCCCTGCGGCCTTGAAGGCCCTCGATCGATTCGCGATAGATGAGGCTGCCTTCGGAAATTCTCAATACATCAGCGATAGCTGCTGCTGTGAAGTTTCCAGTAATGTTGCAATACACGACTAATTTATTCTTTACGAACTCCATCGCTCCCACGAAGCCGGCTGCCATTCGGAAGACGTTTGACGACGACTCCCATTCCGCGCCGTAAGCGTCGCGCAAAACACTGAAGAAGTTTATGAGGAATTGAGCCTGCATCTGCAGTTCCATGAGCCCTACCTGCTCGAAGACTCCTTTGTCTTCCACCAATGGCTTGACTGCTGACACTATTGTGGAAAGCGCAAGGCCCTTCTTACCTTTTGGTGAGCCAGGAAAATTCACATAGGCCAGAAATGGGGAGTCAGTTCTCTCGTTGAGTTCCGACGCGAGATCCCCTGCACGCAACGCGGCTGGATCGACGATGTAAGTGCTCGCGACTTTGTATAGGTCGAAAACCAAACTTCTATGTACAGGTTTCTGCTCGGTGTTGATGGAAAGGAAGATGTCCGCGCATTCCTTTGTGGTCAATCCGGAATAAAGCGTCACTGGAATTTCCAGTTTTGCGAGCGATGCCTTCCGCTGGATGGCGGCAGCTAGGCCTAAAACTCTATGCTGACCGTCGATGATCTGAGCTGCTCTCGGTGTCTTCTGGATGACGAGCTTTCCACTTCGAGTCTTGGGTGCTGTCGAGACGTCATACCAATTGAGCACTAGAGAGACTGGGAAGCTTCCTCCCGACAGGATGAAATCTCGAATCCCATTGATTCGCGCCGGGTTGAGGAGTCTCTGAACGGCGCCTTGTTCGTCATCGACCCCACGTCTTGCTACATAAGAGATCCGGACGATATCAGCTGCCGACAACGACACCACATAGAACGACCTTGCGTGCTGCTTCGCGACGACATAAGGCACTACAATCTCGGTTGGCAATGAGGCTACCTTCGATTTCATGGGAATCCTGAGTGAGAGAATTCTACCTCAAGAGAACAAAAACTCCTTAGTTCGCAATTCTTTGACCGTATCGCGGAGTTTGGCGGCTTTTTCAAACTCAAATTTCTTCGCAGCCTCGCGCATATCCGATTCGAGGTTGTTGATATAGAGGTCCAGTTCGGCCTGGGTGCTGAATTCCAGTTCGTCGGCGCCGGCTTCTTCGGTCAGGTCGGCGTAGTCGGCTTTGAGGATGCTGGCTAGCGAGTCGTTGATGGCGCGGATGATGGTGGTGGGGGTAATGCCGTTGGCTTCGTTATACGATTCTTGTTTAATTCTTCTTCGGTCGGTTTCGTCGATGGCGCGGCGCATGGAGTCGGTCATCTTGTCGGCGTAGAGAATGGCGCGGCCTTCGAGATGGCGGGCGGCGCGGCCGATGGTTTGGATGAGAGAGCCCTGGGAGCGGAGGAAGCCTTCCTTGTCGGCGTCCAAAATTGCGACGAGTGAGACTTCGGGTAAGTCGAGGCCTTCGCGGAGGAGGTTGATGCCGATGAGGACGTCGTACTCGCCCTTGCGGAGGTCGCGGAGGAGCTTGATGCGCGCCAGGGTTTCGATTTCGGAGTGCATGTAGCGGCAGCGGACGCCGACCTCGGTGTAGTAGTTGGCGAGGTCTTCGGACATGCGCTTGGTGAGCGTGGTGACAAGGACGCGCTGGTTCTTGGAGGCGCGGTCGCGGATCTCGGCGAGCAGGTCGTCGATCTGGCCCTTGACCGGGCGAATTTCTACCTGCGGGTCGACGAGGCCGGTGGGGCGGATGATCTGTTCGACGACAACTCCGGCGGACTTGGTGAGTTCGTAGGGGCCGGGCGTGGCGCTGACGTAGACGATCTGGCCGGTACGGGTTTCGAACTCTTCAAAGCGCAGCGGGCGGTTGTCCATCGCGCTGGGCAACCGGAAGCCGTAGTCGACGAGGTTTTGTTTGCGCGAGCGATCGCCGTGCCACATGCCGTGGAGCTGCGGGACGGTGACGTGGGACTCGTCGATGAAGAGGAGGAAGTCGCGCGGAAAATAGTCGAGCAGCGTGGGCGGCGGCTCGCCGGGAAGGCGGCCCGACATATGGCGGGAGTAGTTTTCGATGCCGTGGCAGAAGCCGACGGACTTGATCATCTCCAGGTCGAACATGGTGCGCTGGTGGATGCGTTGCGACTCGACCAGGCGGCCTTCTTTTTCAAGCTGGGCTTCCCACTCGAAGAGCTCGTCGCGGATGCCGTCGATGGCAGACTTCTTGCGCTCGGGCGCGACGACGTAGTGCGACTTGGGGTAGATCGGGAGGCGCGAGTACTTCTGCTTGACCGTGCCGAAGAGGGGGTCGATCTGCGAGAGCGAGTCGATCTCGTCGCCGAAAAGCTCGATGCGGAAGGCGTTTTCGTCGTAGGTAGGGTAGACCTCGATCACATCGCCGCGCACGCGAAACGTCCCGCGGCGGAAGTCGACGTCGTTGCGCTCGTAGAGGATTTCGACGAGACGCTTGGTGATGTCTTCGCGGCGGATCTTCTGGCCGCGCTCGAGCAGGAGCAACATGCCGTAGTACGCTTCGGGCGAGCCGAGGCCGTAGATGCAGGAGACGGAGCTGACGATGATGGCGTCGCGGCGTTCGAAGAGCGAGCGCGTGGCGGAGAGGCGGAGCTTGTCTAACTCGTCGTTGATGGTGGATTCTTTTTCGATGTAGAGGTCGCCGGCCGGGATGTAGGCCTCGGGCTGGTAGTAGTCGTAGTACGAAACGAAATACTCGACGGCGTTGTTAGGGAAGAACTGTTTGAACTCGTGATAAAGCTGGGCGGCGAGGGTTTTGTTATGCGCGAGGATGAGGGCGGGGCGCTGCGACTGCTCGATGACCTTGGCCATGGTGAAGGTCTTGCCCGAGCCTGTGACGCCGAGCAGGACCTGGTCCTTGTCGCCGGCGTTGAGGCCGGAGACAAGCTCGGAGATGGCGCGGGGCTGGTCGCCCTGGGGGGTGTAGTCGGTTACTAGCTGAAAGTCCATTGTTAAGAGTGTAGAGCGTAGCGTGTAGAGCGTAAAGAAGGCGAAAGTTGCGGAGGTGAATTTCGTCGCGCGTAGACTTTGAGCATGGAGGGTTGAGGCGGATGGCGAAGGTGGAACTTTGGTTGGTGAGGCATGGCGAGACGGAGTGGAGTGCGAGTGGGAAGCATACGAGCACGACGGACATTCCGCTGACTGACCGTGGGCGCGAGAAGGCTGCGGCGCTAAAGGAGTACCTCGCGGGGAAGAAGTTCGATGCGGTGTTCGTGAGTCCGATGGGACGCGCGCGGGAGACTTGTGCGATTGCGGGATATGGGGATGTCGCAGTAGTCGATGACAACTTGAAGGAGTGGAATTATGGGGATGCGGAGGGGAAGACGACTCCCGAGATGAGGGAGCTGCGAGGGGCTGACTGGAGTGTTTGGACTTCTCCGATTGTCGGTGGGGAGACAGTGGAGGCGGTGGGAGATCGTGCGGACAAGGTGATCGTGCGCGCGCTCGAAGTTGGGGGGAGCGTAGCCCTGTTTGCTCATGCGCATATTTTGAGGATTCTTGCGGCGCGGTGGATCGGGTTGGCGGCTACCGGTGGAGCGAAGTTCGCGCTGGGAACGGGGAGTCTGAGCGTGCTCGGGTTTGAGCGGGAAACGCAGGTGGTGGAGAGGTGGAATCTTGAGACAGGGGATAGAGGATAGTGACGCGGGAACAGGCTACAAACGCAAAAGCAGATGCTCTGCGAGGATGACAACAAAGAAAGACAAGAGCAAAAGCAACGTAAAAGGGCAGCCCGGGTGATGGGCTGCCCTTTACTTTGGAAATGATCGCCTATTGCTGGCCAGTGATGCCGGGGCTGGTGACTGTCCAGTAGATGGTTGTGGTGTGGGTGATGCCGGCGCCTGTCACGGTCACTGTGATGGGGTAGGTTCCGGCGGGTGTGAGATTGGGCTGGTAAGCCCCGGGGCCGCCGGCGCCGCAGCCGGTGAAGATGAGTGAGGAACCGGTGAGGGTCAACAGAAGAGCCAGGAGCGAAATCCCGCGGAGGTTTGCTTTGCGGCGGAAGCGGAAGATGCCTGCGAAGCCGAGGAGGGTGATCGGCCAACCCCACAGCAGCGCGACGGAGATGTTGGAGTTGGTGCGGAGTGCGGCGGTACCGACTCCGGGTTGCAGGTCCGTCCAGAGTGTCATGTCGACCGCTACCGGCGATGCAGGAGCGGTGGAAGCGGTGAAGGTCAGGCTGGTCGGCGCGAAGGTGCAGGTGGAGGCTTTGGGCAGGCCGGAGCAGGAGAAAGTAAACGTTCCGGAGGCTGTATTGGAGGGGGTGATGAAGATGGCCACGTCGGAGGTGGAACCGTCCGCAACCGCAACCAGGGGAACGCCGGAAATGAAGTTAGAGACTTGGCATGGGACGGCGAGGCTGGGGGTCTGGTATCCCGATGGCACCAACGAACTCGACTGGCAACCGCGTGTTGTGAGGGTAAAGCCGACGGGAGAGGGCAAAACGGTGAAGGTGATTCCGGCACAGTTCGACGCTGCGAAGTTCGCCGCACCGCTGTACTTGCAGGTAAGAGTGTAGGTGCCGGGAGCGAGCGTGTTGTTGTAGACGATGTTGTTGCCGGGATCGACGTCGAAAGTGACAGGCAACGTAGCCGTGCCAGTGGTTGGGTCAACCGACGCTGAACCGAGCGAAGTCCCATTGGCGAAGAAGGCGACAGAGCCGTTGGGAATTCCGGTCGTGTTGGAAAGGACCGTGGCCTTCAGCGAGGCGTAGGTGCAGAGGGTGTCGCCTTTGTGATTTTGATCAAGATCGGGTACGCAGTTGTTCGAGAAAAATTGTGTCTGATTGTTGTTGGTAGCGGTAAGCAGTGAAGTGGTTGAAGCTGTTGAAACAGTGATCGTGGAAGCCGTGCAGGTGCTGGCGGCGTAGAAGCCGCCGCCGCTGTACGAGCAGGAGATGGTGTGGGTTCCGGCGGAAACCCCTGTCTGCGCTTGCGAGGCCGTCGAGGATCGGTTGGCTGGAGCTGTTCCGGTAAGCGCGACCGGCGAGCCGGCCGTGCCGTCGATGATGAAGCGGACGGTACCGGTCGGGTAGCAGGTGGATGCCGCTGTATTGCAACTGTCCGAAGTGATGGTGGCCGTGAGTGTGAGCGGATTGCCAAACACTGAGTTGCCAGTGGCGGGGGAAGTCTGTGCCACCGTGCCGGAGGTCTTCGTAAGGACCG
>Ga0070679_100003861_pt1 | contig 13760 bp, 13 predicted proteins | sample KBSC63BmetaG_FD_65652 | JGI IMG/M metagenome (GOLD analysis project Ga0070679, IMG submission 65652) | Corn rhizosphere microbial communities from Kellogg Biological Station, Michigan, USA - KBS C6-3B metaG | ecosystem: Host-associated > Plants > Roots > Rhizosphere | place: USA: Michigan... | reverse complement strand
AGCGCCGTGCGTGGGATCGCGTAGATCACCGCGCATGCGATGGCGAGCAGGCCGATCGCGACAGCGAACTCGATCGGATAGCCGAGCCGCGCGAAGGCGTCCGTGACGGGCTTGATCGTCGCGAGCTTGATACCGCCATCGAAGAACATGAAGAGAATCGGCAGTGCGCTGAGAATCCGTCCACCCCACACGCGGGATCGAGCTGCTGGCATCGTAGCCTCCGTGTTGGATTTGGTGCCGGGGAATGTGCTCCCGATGTAGCGTCGAACGAGGGGGCGCGGAATCGACATGGCCGCGTCGCGCAAACGGCCCGCGTGTCGTAGCATTCAGCATGTCACGCACGCTCGCATTTGCGCCCCTCGTCGGCGCCATGTCGCTGGCCGTCCTGGCCATCGGCCAGAGTCCGCGTCAGGCGCCCGTGAGCGAGGCCACGGTGCGGCGGCTGGAGTCGGCGCTCGCGGACGATTCCATGGAGGGGCGGCTCACCGGCTCGCGCGGCGGGGCGCGCGCCGCGCGATTCATCGCCGGCGAGATGCAGGCGGCCGGCCTGCGCGTGGCGGGCGACAGCGGCTACTTCCAGCGCGTTCCAGTGACCGTGACGGACAGCGGCATCGATCTTCGGTCGAGCTTCAAGGACAGCGCGGGGGGCCGCCACGAGACGGCAGTGAACGTGCTGGGGCTGCTCCAGGGGAGCGATCCTCGGCTCGCGGGTGAGATCGTTCTCGTCGACGCACACTACGATCATCTCGGCATCGGCCGGCCAGTGCACGGCGACTCGATCTACAACGGCGCGGACGACGACGCGTCCGGCACGGTGGCGGTGCTCGCGATGGCGCGTGCCCTCGCCGCCGGACCACGCCCGAAACGGTCGGTGCTGTTCCTGCTGAGCACCGGTGAGGAAGAGGGGCTGCTCGGCACGCGATGGCTCATCGCGCACTTCCCGCTGCGGCTCGACAGCGTCGTGGCGAATCTCGAAACCGAGATGATCGGTCGCCCGGATTCGCTCGCCGGCGGTGCGGGGCGGGCGTGGCTCACGGGATACGACCGATCGACGATGGGGGCGATGCTGCGCAAGGCGAACATTCCCATCGTGGCCGATCCGCGTCCGGACCAGCACTTCTTCGAGCGCAGCGACAACATCGCATTCGCGCTGCGCGGCATTCCCGCGCACACGCTCTCGACCTTCAACCTGCACGCCGACTACCATCAGCCGTCGGACGAACTGTCGCGCATCGACTTTCCGCACATGACGGCGGTTGTCAATTCCGCGGTGCAGGCGCTCCAGCTGCTCGCGAATGGTCCGCTGCCGGTGTGGAACCCCGGCGGCCGGCCTACCGCCAATTAGCTAGCCGGCGGTCTCCTCCGCCACGGCCCCCGCGTGCAGCGCCCGGCGTACAGCGCCGCGCGCCGCGACGATCGGGACGCCGTGCACCTTGCTCCCCGGCACGGCGGACTTGAGGCGGTGCTCCACGCGCTTTCGCAGCGCGCTTCCCGGCTCGAGCAGACCGCCGCCCAGCGCCACCTGCACGGCGGCGCGCTCGTCCACGAACAGCGCGCGCGCGAGCGTGCGCACGTGAAGCACGAGCTCCTCGGCCGCGAGGCCGAGCAGGGCGTTCGCGCGCAGATCGCCTGCCTCCGCGCTGGCGACCACCACGGGGGCGAGCGATGCCAGCTGCGACGTCGTCGCGCCCGCGGCCCACGGGATGAGCGCCTCGACGTCGTCGAGCTCCGCAGCGGTGAGGATCGCGCCGACGAGCGCCGTCGCCGGCTCGCGTCCGTCGGTGGCCGCGGCCACGATCGAGAGCGCGCGGCGAGCGATCCAGAGTCCGCCGCCCTCGTCGCCGATTGTCGGTCCCCAGCCGCCCACGCGCTCGAGCGTGCCCGACGGCGAGCGTCCATAGGCGATGGAGCCGGTGCCGGCGATGAGTACGATCCCGGCCTCGTCGCCGAACGCATCGGAGAGCGCGATCTCCGCATCGGTGAGCACCAGCACCTCCTCCGCGAGCGACTCCGCATGCAACGCCTCGGCGAGCGCGCGGCGCTCGTTCTCGCGTCCCGCGCCGGCCACGCCCGCGCACAGCGCGCGCGGCTCGCCAAGCGTCGGATCGATCGTCGCCAGCGCGTCGCGGACCGCCGCCGCGATGATCGACGCCGAGCGATCGATCTCTCCGGGCTTGATGGCGGCGCCCTCGCGCTCTGCGGTCGACAGCGTCTCGCCGGCGGCATCCGCGACGATCACGCGCGTGCGCGATCCGCCTGCGTCGACGCCGATCACGTGGCCGATCACGTCGTCACCTCGCGAGGTGGCATCGGGTGCGTGAGCGAGGAGAGAATGCCGGCGAGCATCGTGATCGTCGTGCCGATGAGCACGTACCAGGGCCAGGCGATGCGCGCGAGCGGCGCGAGCGGGCCGGCGAGCGCGGGGATCACGGCCGCGATCGGCTTGGCCGAGACGACGAGCGCCATCGCGAGGATTCCGACACTCATACCGAGCAATGCATCGCGCTGGATCGCGCGCCGCCAGAAAATTCCGAGAAAGAATCCACCCAACAATCCTCCATAGGTAAAGCTCGCGATCGAGAGCGCGAGCACGACCACCGGCGTGCCCTGCGCATGAAACATGAGGGCGCCGCCCGTCAGCACCACTCCCCACACCAGCGCGAAGCGGCGCGCCGCCTTCAGCGCCCGCGGATCATCGGCCGGAATTTTCGCGATCGGCAGATAGATGTCGGTGGTCGCCGCCGCCGCCAGCGAGTTGATCGCGCCCGAGTGCGTGCTCATCGTCGCGGCGACGATCGCTGCCACGATCAACCCGAGCAGCCCGGACGGCATGTGCTCCACGATGTACGTGGGAAAGATGACATCCGTCGCGTCGAATTGCCGCCCGTGATAGAAGGCCCAGAGCCCGAGGCCGATCACGAGAAAGAGGGTGAACTGCGCGAAGACGGCGAAGCCGCTGCCGATGATCGCGCGCTGTGCATCGCGCAGCGATCGCGCGCAGAGCAGCCGCTGCACGATGAGCTGGTCCGCGCCGTGCGACGCCATGGAGAGGAACGCGCCGCCGAGCAGCCCGGCGAACAGCGTGTACGGCTTGTCGAGTCCGAGGTACGGGTTCACCGTGCGCAGCTTGCCCGCGGCTCCCGCGGATCGGAAGATCTCGCCCCAGCCGCCGTGCACCGCGTGGCCGAGGAGCACGATGGCCACGATGCCGCCGAACACGTAGATGCCGGCCTGCACGAGCTCCGTCCATACCACCGCCTTCATCCCGCCGCGGTACGTGTAGACGATCGTCAGCAGCCCGAGGATGAGCACCGCGACGGGCGTGACGAGTGCGGGGTTCTTCACCGCGGGGCCGATGATGAGCGCGATCGGAATCGCGGTGGCGAAGATGCGCACCGAATCGGCGAGTGCGCGCGTGGCCATGAACACGATCGACGTGAATCGCCGCGTGGTGGTGCCGAACCGCCGCTCGAGCAGCGCGTACGCGGTCACCAGCTTCCCGTCGTAGTACCGCGGCAGGAGCGTGTACGCCACCACCACCCGCCCGATCACGTAGCCGGCAACGATCTGCAGGAACTCGAGCGTCCCGCTGCTTGGCGGGTTCCCGTAACTCAGCCCCGGTGTGGAGATGAACGTGAGCGCGCTCGTCTCGGTGGCGACCACGGAGAATAGCACCGCCCACCACGGAATCGTGCGCTCCGCCACGAAATAGTCGTTGGCGCTGCGCTGGCGGCGCCCCACCCACATGCCCAGCGCCGTCGTGCCGCCGAGATAGGCGAGCAGCACGGCGAGGTCCAGTGCGCCGAAGGTGTGCGTCAGCGGAGGAGACCGCGCACGAGACCGGATGCGACGAAGCCCGCGACTGCGTGTGCAGTCGCGGGCCTCGTGGCGACGGGGTGCCGGCGCATCGCCTGCGCCGGATTCCGTGCGCTAGCTATTACGCGTTGAACGAGCTGCCGCAACCGCAGCCGCCCGTCGCATTCGGATTCGAGAACGTAAAGCCGGAGCCCTGCATTGACGAGACGTAGTCGATGGTGACGCCGTTGAGGTACTGGGCGGAGAAGGGATCCACGAACACCTTGAATCCTTCCTGCTCGACGATCAGATCATCGTCGGCCGCCTTCTCCTCAATGAGGAGACCGTACTTGAAGCCGCTGCATCCGCCCGGCTGCACGCTCACGCGAAGTCCGCCGCCAGTCTCGACGACCCCTTCCTGCTCCATGAATCGCTTGACCTCGACCGCGGCCGTGGGAGTCACGGTGACGGTGACGGCGGGTTGCTGAGTGGTGCTCATGGCTACCTCGAAAAAATGGGGCGGAGTGAAGCGGTAACTCGCTGATAAATATAGTACCTAGCTCGCGTGCCTTCAACGGCTCAGGTTGTGAACCGGTCCCCCGTAAATGACCGGGCGATCCACGCGAACGCAACGGCAGCGATCACAATCAGCACGAAGCCAGCCGTCCACTCGCCGAATACGATCTTCCCGATCCCGAACAGCGTTGCATACACCGCAATGACGCCCGCGAGCCAGTTGGCCCACGCCAGCCGGCCGCCCGGGATGACCTCCTTGCCATAGCCCAGCCGCGTGGACACCCGCAGCCAGCCAGGCCCGCCGGGCCGCACGCGGCGGTAGAACGCATCGAGCACCGCCTCCGGTTCCGGCTTGGTCAGGAAGGTCACCGCGAGCCAGACGACGGTAGTCACGCTCACGGTGATGATCATGACCCAGGCGTCGCCAGCCGGCCCCCCCTGGGACACCAGCGTGGGGACGAGCGCGCTGCCGAAGTGCCCGAGCATCGCGAACGAGGTGACGAACGACGCGATCATCGCGCTGATCTCCGACCAGGCGTTGATGCGCCACCAGTACCACCGCAGGATGAGCACGAGCCCCGTGCCCGCGCCGAGCGCGAGCAACAGGCGCCACGCGTTGCCGATGGACGACAGCTGCCAGGTTACGATCACCGACATCCCGAACAGGAACACCGTGGTGATGCGCGAGACGTTCACGTAGTGCCGCTCGCTCTCGTTCCTGCGCAGGAATCGCTTGTAGAAATCGTTGACGAGATACGACGCGCCCCAATTGAGCTGCGTGCCCACGGTGGACATGTACGCCGCCGCGAAGCCGGCGAGCATGAAGCCGCGCCAGGGAGTGGGGAGCAGGTCCACGAACGCGTGCACGTATCCCGACTCCTTGTCCTGCAGGTTCGGGTAGAGGATGATCGTCGCGAGTCCGGTGACGATCCACGGCCACGGGCGCAGCGCGTAGTGGGCCACCTGGAAGAACAGCGTGGCGAGCACGCCGTCGCGCTCCGTGCGCGCGGAGAAGATGCGCTGCGCGATGTAGCCGCCGCCGCCCGGCTCGGCGCCCGGATACCACGCGGCCCACCACTGCATGAAGAAGAACACGCCGAGCGCCGTGAGCGGCATCCACGGGTAGGCGGAGAGATGACCGTGCTGCAGCGACACCGGGAGCACCGAGAGCGCGGCGGACTCGTTGCCGAAGTGCGCGCTCACGCCCGCCTTGAGCGCGGCCATGCCGCCCACCGCGTGCACCGCGAACACCGCGAGCACGATCACCGCCGTCATCTTGATGACGAACTGGATGAGATCCGTCCAGAGCACCGCCCAGAGGCCGGCAGCCACCGCGTAGAACATCGTCACGAGAAAGCAGATCCCCACTGCCGCGTACGGGTTCACGCCGAGCGAGATCGTGAGGATCTTGATCATCGCGCGCGTCACCCAGCCGAGCACCAGCAGGTTGATGGGGATGGCGAGGTAGAGCGCGCGAAAGCCGCGCAGCACCGCCGCCGGTTTGCCGCTGTAGCGAATCTCCGCGAACTCGACGTCGGTCATCACGCCGGCGCGACGCCAGAGGCGCGCGAAGAAGAACACGGTGAGCATCCCGCTCATCAGGAAGTCCCACCAGAGCCAGTTCCCCGCCACGCCGTTGGCGACCACGAGCCCCGTGACCACGAGCGGCGTGTCCGCCGCGAAGGTGGTGGCCACCATGGAGGCGCCGGCGAGCCACCACGAGACGTCGCGCCCGGAGAGGAAATATTCGCTGAGACTCTCGCCCCCGCGCTTGGTGAAGTAGAATCCAATGCCGGTGGAGAGCATGAAATACGCGGCGACGATGGCCCAGTCGATCGCGGTGAGTCTCATGAGTCTGCTCCTGGCCGGGCGGGATCGCTGCACCGAACGGCAACATGCGGTGTATCTTGTGGCGTCATCGGCTCACATCGGAGAGGGAATGACTCGATATACCAGAAACGGCGCAGTCGCGTCACTGGCGCTCGTGATCGCGTGTGTGGGCGGGATGCCCTCCGCCCACGCGAGGCAGGGCGCCGGCCACGTGAAGCCGGGAATCACCGTGCTGCTGGCCGACAGCGCTGCGCTCATCGATGGAAAACGCGTTGGCCTTCTCACGAATCAATCGGGTGTGAACGAGAAAGGGGTGAGCGACATCGATCTGATCTCCTCGCGCCAGAAGGCGCGCGGCGCTTCCGGTCCGACGCTCACCGCGCTCTTTTCGCCGGAGCACGGCATTCGAGGTACCGAAGACCGGACGAATCTGGCGAACGGACGTGACGCGCGCACGGGCGTTCCGATCTATTCGCTGTACGGCGCGACGGCGCTCGCGCCGCCGGACAGCGCGCTCCACACGATCGACGTGCTGGTGATCGACCTGCAGGACCTGGGCGCGCGGCCGTGGACGTACGTCGCGAGCATGGTGTACGCGATGCGCGCCGCGGCGCAGCAGCACCTCCCGGTCGTGGTGCTCGACCGTCCGAATCCGATCACGGGCGCGCACGTGGAGGGGGCCGTTCTCGACAGCTCGTTCGCGTACGCGGGCACGCACAGCTCGTCGCGTGCGGCGACGCCGACGGCGCTCTATCCCATCCCGATGCGTCATGGGCTCACGATGGGCGAGCTCGCGCGCTTCTACAACGACGTGCTCGCGCTCCACGCGCAGCTGCACGTAGTGCCCGCCGAGGGGTGGCGGCGCGGCGACTGGTTCGATCAAACCGGGCTGCCGTGGATCAAGCCCTCGCCGAACATGCCGAACCTGAAGAGCGCCGAGCTCTATCCCGCCATCGTCGTGCTCGAGGCGACGAACGTGTCGGTGGGGCGCGGCACCTCCGAGGCCTTCCAGCACATCGGCGCCCCCTGGCTCGACACGCGAAAGGTGCTCGATCTGCTGAAGGATCGCACGCTCCCCGGCGTCGAGTTCGAGGAGGAGCGGTTCACCCCCGATCATCCCGGCGACGAGAAGTACGGCGGCGTGAGCGTGCACGGCATCCACATCATCGTCACCGATCGCGACCGGCTGCAAACCGCGCGGCTCAGCGCGGACCTGCTGTGGGCCATCGAGAAGGCGAATGGCGATTCGCTGCGCTTTCAGGACAAGGGATTCAACCAGCTGTTCGGCATCAAGGGCGGGCGCCAGGCGATCGTGAGCGGAGCCGACCCGGATTCGCTCATCGACAAGTCGCTCCCGGCGACGATTGCGTTCGAGCAGGCGACGCGGCGCTACCGGCTCTACAAGTAGCTGTGCAGCGCCGCGAGCATCGCGTCGATGTCGGCGGTGGTCGCGAGCGGATTCACGATGCACGCGCGGAGCCACAGCTCGCCGCGCAACACGGTGCTGGAGAGAAAGGCGACGCCGCCGAGCTGCAGCGCGGAGGTGAGCCGCGTGTTGAGCGCGTCGAGTGACTTGGTGTTGCCGCGCATGGACGTGGGCGCGGCGCGGAAGCACACGATGCTCAGCCCCGTGGGCTCGAACAGCTCGAGGTCGTCGGACGCGCGCACGCGCTCGGCCAGGTGCCGGGCCAGCGCCATGTCGTGCTCGATCATGCGGCGGTAGCCCGACAGCCCGTAGTAGCGGAGCGCCATCCAGATCTTGAGCGCGCGAAAGGGGCGCGTCTGCTCGGAGCCGTACTCGCTGAACCACGGCGGCCCCTGCACGCCCTTCGCATCCTCCTCCACGCGCAGATACGCCGGCACGAGGCTGAACGTGTCGCGCATCGCGCTCACGTCGCGCACGAGCACGACTCCGGCGTCCACGGGCACGTACATCCACTTGTGCGCGTCGATCGCGACGCTGTCCGCGCGCGCGATGGGAGCGAGCTGTTCGCGGTACTCCCTCGTGATCACCGCGGGGGCGCCGTATGCGCCGTCCACGTGCAGCCAGACGCCGTGACGCTCGCACACGTCCGCCACCTCGGCCAGGGGGTCGATGGCGCCGGTGTTCACCGTGCCGGCGCTCGCGACCACCGCCACCGGCAGCGCGCCCATCGCGATGTCCTCGGCGAGCATCGAGTCGAGCGCCGTGGGGCGCATCCGCAGCGCGTCGTCCACCGGCACGGTGCGGATCTGGGCGCTGCCGAGTCCGAGCAGCTCGACGGCTTTCTGATGACAGCCGTGCGCCTCGGGCGACATGTAGACGAGCAGTCGCGCCGGCAGCTGCACGCCGGTGGAGCGAACGTCCCATCCGCGGCGCTCCGTGGCGCGGTGCCGCGCCGCGGCGAGCGCGGTGATCGCCGCGGCGGAGCTCCCGCTCACGAGCAGCCCCATGCTCCCCATGGTGAAGCCGATGAGCGACTTGAACCACTCGAGCACCTGACGCTCGATCCACACCGCCGCGTGATTGCCGCCGGCGACGCTCGGATTCATGGCGGCGGCGCACAGCTGCGCGAAGACTCCGATCGGCACCGGCGGCGAGTTCACCCACGCGTAGAAGCGCGGATGACCGTTGCCGAACGGATGGGGCGCGACCTCGGTGGCGAAGAGCCGCAGAATCTCATCGGCGGTCTGGCCATTCTCGGGGAGGGGCGCCCGGAGCATCGCCGCGGCGCGGTTCGGCGACATCGGCGTGAACACGGGCTTTTCGGGGAGCTCGGACAGATAGCGCGCCAGCCACTCGGTGACTTCGCCACCCACCCGGCGGATCTCCGCGGCTGTCCACGCGAAATCGGGATCGGGGCGGTCATCGGGCGTACCTGGCATGCACACGTCACGGAAGAGACGGCGCAGAATATCGGGTGTGGGCACGATTCCGGCAATCGGGAGCGCGTGTGCGGCGCGCGTGGATCGCGCGCGCAGCACGTACCTTGCATTGATTCGAGGCTCCATCACTCCGGACCCAGGAGACAGCTATGCGAATCCTCACCGTCGTTTTGCTCGTAGCCGCGATCGCCGCGTGTAATCGCAAGGTCGAAGTGAACACCGCGCCCGCGCCGTCGAGCGGCATGGCGGTTCATCTCACCAACAACGCCAGCCAGGCGGTGAACGCGTACGTCACGTCAGGCGGCAGCGACATTTTCATTGGACAGGTGGCTCCGAACAGCGCGAAGACGCTGCCGGTATCGGGCGTCGCATCGGGGAGCACCGTGATGCTCAAGGCCCGCACGGCGGATGGCGCGCGCACGTACACGAAGGACAACGTGTCGCTCACGTCGAGCTACGACTGGACCGTGCCCTGATGCGCGCGAGCGTTCGGGTTGCTCCGCCTCAGACGGCGGGATAACTTACCGGGCCGGAGTTTCCCCCTCCGGCTCGTCGTGTGTTCGGGGATCGGGGCGTCGTCGGCGCCGCGCGGGAACGGATGAAATTACTGCCGGACTGGCTACAATCGGGGTATTTGCGCCTCATCGAGCCGGTGGCGGAGTGGCTCGTTCGCCATGACGTCCATCCGAACACGATCACGACGATCGGCACGCTGTGCACGATGGGGTGCGGCGTGCTGTACGCGCTCGGACACATCGTGCTGGGCGGATGGCTGCTCGGTGTGACGGCGCTCTTCGATGTGCTGGATGGCGTCGTGGCGCGGCGGACGCGGCGAAGCTCGGTGTTCGGCGCGTTCTACGATTCGACGCTGGATCGGGTCGCGGATGGGTTCGTGCTCGGCGGGCTCGCCGTGTTTTTCGCGACGCGCCCGGAGTGGTGGGGCGTGCCGATGGTGGGCATGTGCGTGCTGGCCCTCGTCGGGTCGTTCGTGACGTCGTACACGCGGGCGCGGGCGGAGGGGCTGGGGATCGAGGCGAGGGGAGGGATACTGCAGCGGCCCGAGCGCGTGGTGCTGCTGTCCGCGCCGCAGGCGTTTTTCGGTTTGGCGTTTCATGGGCTCGTTCTGATCGCAATCATCGTTCTGTTGACCGTTACCGCGTGGATCACCGCGGCGCAGCGCGTAATGGCCGTCCATCGGGGGCTGCAGACGGCGCCCGCGGAACCGGCTCGCGCGTTGCACGACACGACACGAACGCTGTCCTTCGGGGCAGGTTCGCGGCGGCGGTTCATCGCGAAAGGAGAATAAGTCGTGCAGGGTTCGACCACGGGGAGCGGACGCCCCACGGGCGACAAGCCCGCAATTCGTCCCGCCTCCGGCCGCCTGGGTGTGCTCACCCCCGGACTCGGCGCAGTCGCGACAACCTTCATGGCCGGCGTCGAGAGCATCCGCACCGGACACTCCCAGCCGATCGGCTCGCTCACCCAGATGGCGACGATTCGCCTGGGCAAGCGCACCGAACAGCGCTCCCCGCTCATCAAGGACTTCGTTCCGCTCGCCCGGCTCGAGGACATCGTCTTTGGCGCCTGGGATCCGATTCCCGACGACGCGCTCACCGCGGCGCGCAAGGCCGGCGTGCTCGAGGAGCGTGACATTCAGCCGATCGCCGACTTCCTCGCGGCGATCAAGCCGATGCCCGCGGTGTTCGACAACAAGTACGTCACGCGCATCAACGGCACGAACGTCAAGAAGGGAAAGACCAAGCGCGATCTCGCGGAGCAGCTGCGGCAGGACATTCGCGACTTCAAGGCGAAGCACAAGCTCGATCGCGTCGTGATCGTGTGGTGCGCGTCCACCGAGATCTTCATCAAGCCGGGGCCGCAGCACGCCACGGTCGAGCAGTTCGAGAAGGCGATGGACCGCAACGACGACGCGATCTCGCCGTCGATGCTGTACGCCTACGCCGCGATCATGGAAGGCGTGCCGTACGCGAACGGCGCGCCGAATCTCGCCGTCGACACGCCCGCGCTCATCCAGCTCGCCAACGAAAAGGGCGTGCCGATCATGGGCAAGGACTTCAAGACCGGGCAGACGTGGATGAAGACCGTCATCGCGCCGGGACTCAAGGCGCGCATGCTCGGCCTGGCGGGCTGGTACTCCACCAACATCCTCGGCAATCGCGATGGCGAGGTGCTCGACGATCCGGCGTCGTTCAAGACGAAGGAAGAGTCGAAGCTCAGCGTGCTGCACAACATCCTGCAGCCCGAGAAGTATCCGGAGCTCTACAAGGATTTCGCGCACGTGGTGCGGATCAACTACTATCCTCCGCGCGGCGACAACAAGGAAGGGTGGGACAACATCGACATCGTCGGATGGATGGGCTATCCGATGCAGATCAAGATCAACTTCTTGTGCCGCGACTCGATCCTCGCCGCGCCGATCGCGCTCGACCTGGCGCTGTTCATGGATTTCGCGCACCGCGCCGGGATGAAGGGCATCCAGGAGTGGCTGTCGTTCTACTTCAAGAGCCCGATGGCCGCGGCGGGGCTGCAGCCGGAGCACGACCTGTTCATTCAGCAGACGAAGCTGAAGAACACGCTCCGTCACTACATGGGTGAGGATCAGATCACCCATCTCGGCGTGGAGTACTACGCGACGTGATGCGCGCGCTCGTGACTGCGGTCGCGCTGGGGTGCGTGCTGGCGTGCGGCCCCAGCGCCGCGCCGAGCGGCACGGGCTATCGCGCGTTCACGCAGCACTACGCGTTCGTGATCACGAGCGACCCCGCGCCACCGCACGCGCGTGAGCGCACGACCTTCAAGATCGTGGTGCGCGACAAGAGCTCGTCCGAGCCCATCGAGGGCGGCGAGGGCATCATCTATGCGAACACGAAGGATGGCGCCGGCAAGACGTGGGACAGCTTCACCGCCGGTCCGGCGCCCGGCACGTATTACGCGAATCTCAACTTCATCGTCGCCAACGACAGGGCGATCGCGCTGAAGTTCCACAAGGATTCCACGCAGGCGCTCGAGACCGTCGACACGTGGTACCAGACGGTTCAACCCGAACGACCCGGCAGTCACTGACCCGATGCGACACTTCCACCGGACGCACCTCACCAGCGACGACGTACTGGCGCTGGCGGACGAATACTTCCCGACGCTCGGGCTCACCGCCGAGGCGCCGGGGGCGCGGTCGCGCACCTTCACGGGTCCGCTCGGCACGGTGACGATCAGCGCACGGCCGGAGGGCGGGCACTACGTGTTCATCGAAGCCGTCACCGATCAGGAAGGCGAGAGCCGCCTCGATCGCAACGTGAAGCGATTCTTCGTGCTGGTGCATCGCACGGCCGATCCGGCGCACACGCTCGCGGCGGCGTACTGATGGCCACGCGCACGGCTTCCCGCGCGCCGTCGCGGCCGTCGGACGCGCTCTCGCTCGAGCAGAAGGTCGAGCTGTACTACTGGATGCGGCTCACGCGCTCGCTCGAGGAGCGGCTCGTGAACCTCTACCGCCAGACGAAGGTCGTGGGGGGGCTCTTTCGCTCGCTCGGCCAGGAGGCGGATGCGGTGGGAAGCGCGTTCGCGCTCGACCGATCGGCCGGTGACATTCTGAGCCCGCTCATCCGCAACCTGGGCTCGATGCTGGTGCAGGGGGCGAAGCCGCTCGAGATCATCCGGCAGTACATGGCAAAGGGCGACTCCCCGACGCGCGGCCGCGAGCTGAACATCCACTTCGGCGACACCGAGCGCGGCTTCGTCGGGCAGATCTCGCATCTGGGCGACATGATTCCCGTGATGGCCGGGGTGACGCTCTCCTTCAAGATGCGCGGCGAGAAGCGCGTCGGCCTCGTGTACGTCGGCGACGGCGCGACGTCCACCGGCGCATTCCACGAGGGGATCAACTTCGCGGCCGTGCAGCGCTGCCCACTCGTCGTGATCGTCGAGAACAACGGCTACGCGTACTCGACGCCGAACACGAAGCAGAGTGCCGTGAAGGAGTTCAAGGACAAGGCGATGGCGTACGGGATTCCCGGCGTGCGCGCCGATGGCAACGACGTGCTGGCCACGTACGACGTGACGCACGACGCGGTCGCGCGAGCGCGACGCGGCGAGGGCGTGTCGCTCATCGAGCTCATGACGTATCGCCGCAAGGGACACGCGGAGCACGACAACCAGTCGTACGTGCCGGAGGGAGAGATCGCGCGGTGGGAGCAGACCAACGATCCGATCGACCGCTACGTGCGCGTGCTGCTCACTGAACTGCAGGTGGAGAAGAAGGAGCTCGAGGCGATCGACGCGCGCGTCGCCAGGGAGATCGATGAGGCCACCGACCTGGCCGAGCAGTCGCCGGCGGCCGAGCCCACGGACGCGCTCAACGGCGTCTACGCGAATCCTGCCTCGATGGATCCACTGTGGTATCGCACCGGTGTCCGCTCCGCGGTCGAGAAGCACGAGCGTCCAGCGTCATGGGGAACGTACAATGGCTGAGGTCACGTATCTGGAGGCGATTCGCGAAGCGCTGTTCGAGGAGATGGAGCGTGATCCGAACGTCTTCTGCATGGGCGAGGACATCGGCGCCTACGGCGGCGCCTTCAAGGTGACGGACGGGCTGCTCGCGAAGTACGGCGAACAGCGCGTGATCGACACGCCGATCTCGGAGGCGGGGTTCGTCGGCGCGGCGGCCGGCGCGTCGCACATGGGGATGCGTCCGGTCGTCGAGATGCAATTCATCGACTTCATCTCGTGCGCGTACG
>Ga0070679_100003860_pt1 | contig 13768 bp, 13 predicted proteins | sample KBSC63BmetaG_FD_65652 | JGI IMG/M metagenome (GOLD analysis project Ga0070679, IMG submission 65652) | Corn rhizosphere microbial communities from Kellogg Biological Station, Michigan, USA - KBS C6-3B metaG | ecosystem: Host-associated > Plants > Roots > Rhizosphere | place: USA: Michigan... | reverse complement strand
GCTGATGCGGACCTCGTGCGCGGCCAGGTCCACGACCACGTCCCGGTCGGTGAGGACCCCCTGGTCCGCCTGACCCGGCGTGTCTGGCCTGTCCGTGGGGGCGGCGCTGCGCGAGCGCCGAAGCACCGAGCGGACCCGCATCGCCAGCTCGCGCGGGCTGAACGGCTTGGTCACGTAGTCATCGGCGCCGATCTCGAACCCGGCGAGCCGGTCCGTCTCGTCACCCAGCGCGGTCAGCATCACCACCGGGATCGGCCAGCGCTCGCGCAGCCGCCGGCAGACCTCGAGGCCGTCGATGCCGGGCAGCATCAGGTCGAGGACCACGAGGTCAGGCTGCCGCTCGGCGATGCGCCGCAGCGCCTCCTGACCATCGTGCACGCACTCGACGGTATGTCCGTCGCGGACCAGGTAGCGTCCGACCACGTCGGCGACCGTCGGGTCGTCGTCGACCACGACGATCCGGCCAGGCAAATCACTATTGCTCACCGCTACACGGTAGATCGAACTGTGATGTCACAGATGGGGAAACCGGCCAAAACGTCAGAGACCGGTAAGATGTCCTCGTGCACCGGCTCTTCCCGATCACCCCGCCACCGCGCTCCTAGCGGGGCGGCAGGTCCGCGCGTCTAGCCATCCGGGCTGACGTGCCTCTTTCGGGTTTCTTCCCGCCTGGGTGGCCGGTGTCGCCCCGCTTCCGCGACTCTCTCGTCCTTCTCGTCGCTGGAGCGATTACCCATGTCTTCGTCCGCGTGCTCTTCTTCTGCTGCTGTGGCCGCGTCTGCTGCTGCGCCGGCCTCGCCGACCTCGCCGACCTCGCCGGTCCGTCGCCCGTCCGCCGCTCCCCTGCTCTGCCTGGTGGTCGCCGGGCTGCTGTGGGGGACCGGCGGCCTGACCGGGTCACTGCTCGGCCGGGCGGCCGGGCTGTCCCCGCTCTCGGTGGCCGCGCTGCGGCTGCTGGCCGGCGGCGGGCTCATCGCCGCTTTCCGCGTCATCCCCGGGCGGCGCTGGCCCTCGGGGCGCGCCGCGTGGGGCAGGGTCGCCGTGACCGGCCTGCTCGCCGCCACGTTCCAGGCGGCGTACTTCTCATCGGTGTCGCTGACCTCGGTCAGTCTCGCCACCCTCGTCACGATTGGCGCCACGCCCGTCATCGTGCTGGCCGGCGAACTGCTGCTCGGCCGCCGCCGCCTCGACCGGCCGAGTGTCATGCGGACGGCCCTGGCGCTGGCCGGCCTCGGCCTGCTCGTCGGGCTGCCGGCCGGCGGCTACGGCGCGGGCGCCGTGCTGGAGAGCGCCGGTATGGCGCTGCTCGCCGCGGCGGGCTTCGCGGTGCTCACGCTGGCCGGCGCTGTCCCGGTACCCGGCCTTGGCGAGGAAACCGTGACCGGGCTCGGGTTCACGCTGGGCGGCCTCATCCTGCTTCCGCTCACGGCGGCCGCGGGCGGGCTGGCGTTCCGGCCAACGGCCGCGGCGCTCGGCTGGCTGGCGGCCCTCGCCGCCGGCCCGACCGCCCTCGCCTACACGCTGTACTTCCGCGGCCTGCGCGGCGCCCCCGCCAGCACCGGCGCGCTGCTTTCCCTGCTTGAGCCGCTCACCGCCACGGTGCTCAGCGTCGCGCTCCTCGGCAACCGGCTCAGCCCGACGGGGATAGCGGGCGCGGGCCTGCTAGCCGCGGCGGTCATCAGCACGGCCCGTCCGCGTAACTAGCGGTACCGGCCCGCCGGGTCGGGCTGATAGCCAGCTCGACCCGGCTGATGGCCACTCGGATTGGGCTGATGGCCGTCCGGATTGCGTGGGTGGCCGTCCGGGCTCGACTCGTAGCCGGCGGGCGGTGCCCAGGTGCCCTGCGCGGCGTAAGGGCCGGGGACCGGCCCCTGCGCGTGGCCCGCCGGCGGGACCGGGCGAGCCGGGCCCGCTGGCCGAGCCGGGCCCGCCCGGTGGGCCCGGCCGTCCGGCTGGAAACCGGCCGCGGTGCCAGGGGCGGGGGCGGCGGCCGCCTCGGCACGGCGGCGGCGCACGATGATGACGACGACCGCGATCACGAGGATGCCCGCGATCGCGTATGTCGGCCCGTGGAAGTCGTTGGCGACGTGCTCCCAGTTCGCGCCGACGGCGTAACCGAGGATCGCGAGGGCGGCGGTCCACGGGATGGCGCCCAGCGTGGTGTAGAGGCCGAAGACGCCGGCCGGCATCTCCGCGAATCCGGCCGGCAGCGAGATGAACGTGCGGATCACCGGGATCACGCGGCCGACGAGCACCGCGAGCGTGCCATGCCGCTCGAACCAGGCGGTCGCCTTGTCGATCTCATGCTCGCGGATTCCGACCCGCCGCCCCCAGCGCCTGATCGCCGCCTGGCCCGCGTACTTGCCGACCGCCCAGGCGATGTAGCTGCCGACGACGTTGCCGAGCACCCCGGCGGCGAACACGCCGACGAGCGAGGGGTGCGCGCCACCGAACGCGCCGGCCGCGAGCGCGCCGCCGATCAGCATAATGGCCTCGGAAGGTATCGGTATGCAGGCCGATTCGGCCAGCATCAGCACGAATACCGCGAGGTACCCGTACTGGGAGATCAAGTGCTGCACAAACCGTTCCTTCCAGGCCGGCCGATCAATCTTCTACAACAGAGTAGAAGATAATCCCGCCCCGCGCGGCCGTTCCGTCACTAACGCGGGTGTTTGCGCAGAAGATCCCTGGAGCCCGACCCGGTAGGCGCCAAGGCCCGCTAAGTCGCGGCTACGGGCGCCACGGCGACCAGCGCCGGCCAAGATTCTGGGTGATCGGCAGCGAAAGCGGGGGCGGAGACGCCGGCCCGGCCGCGGGTGCGGCACCGCCGCCGTCCGGGGTGACCAGGGGCGACGGGACGAACGACGGCCGGTGCACCCGCGGGGCGCGCAGCGCCGCGAGCAGTTCGTCGAGCGCCTCGAAGTTGTGCGCGCTGACCACCGCGTCGCAGTACGGCCAGGCGGCGGCCATGCCGCCCACCTCGGGCCGGTACCGCTCGGACTGCGTGCGCGGGTTCGCCCACACGACCCGGTAGGCGATCCGGTGCAGCCGGGCCATCTGCGCGCCGAGCAGCGCGGGCTCCCCGGTCTCCCAGCCGTCGGAGATGATCAGGATGACCGCGCCGCGGGCCATCCCGCGCACCCCGTAGCGGTCGTTGAAGTCGCGCAGCGCCGCGCCGATCCTGGTGCCGCCCGCCCAGTCGGGCGCCGCCTCTCCCGCCTTGGCGAGCATGGTCTCCGGTGACGCGGCGGCGAGGAACGGGGTGAGCCTGGTCAGCCTCGTGGCGAACGTGAACACCTCGGTCCGCGGCCGGGTGGCGTCGCGGGACGGCCCGGAGAAGCCGGACCCGCCCCCGCCCGCCGCGCCGGACGACCGGGCGGCGACGTACATCAGCTGCAGGATCGCCCGCGCGTACGGCTCCATGGACCCGGAGATGTCGCAGAGCACAACGAGCCGGCGCTGCCGGGTCCGCACCGCGCGCCTGGCGATCCGCACCGGCTCGCCGCCAGTCCTCGTCGCCTGCCGCATCGTGCGGCGCATGTCGAGCCGGGCGCCGTCTTTCTTCGGCCGGTACCGCCGGGTGCGGCGCGGCGGCACCGCGATCACAAGTTCGCGCATCAGCGCGGCGAGCTGGGCCAGTTCCACCGACGTGAGCTGCGCGAAGTCCCGCTCGCGGAGCCGCTCGGTCTGCGACGCGACGCGCCGCACGGCCGGCACGCGCTCGTCGGAGTCGTCATCGGCGTCCGGGTCAGCCGGCCCCTCGCCTGTGTCGCCCGCGGACAGCGCCTCGTCGAGCCCGGCCAGCTCCGGCGGCAGCTCGTCCTGCCCGGCCGCCCGCGACTGGTCCTCCTCGGCGTCGTCCGCGCGCTCGGCGGACTCCACGATCATGTTCTGCTGCGGCGCGGTCACCTCGGGCCGCCGCGGCCCGGAAGGTCCCGCGCCGAACATCTCGTTGAAGACCCGCTCGAACGCGTCGATCTGGTTCGGCGCCGACACCATCGTGGCGAGCGCGCAGGCGTGCAGCTCCTCGATCGTGGTCGCGCGCATTACGGCGAGCGCACCCGCGAGCCGTTCGCTGCGGTCCGGCCCGGCGGGCAGCCCCGCGGTCCGCAGCGCGGTCGCGAGGGCGGCGGCGAGGGCCGCGTAGTCCGGCGAGCGCAGCCGCGTCCGCCGGTAGCGGGTCAGCCCGTCCGCTCCGTCAAGGCCGGCCTGGTGATCAGTCATGCCTGACGACAGAAGCCAGCCCGGCCTCCCGTACCGACTGCTCGTCCTCCGGGTACTTGACGACAACGCTCAGCGTGCGCTCCGCGGCCTCGACCGACAGCTCCTCGGTGCCGAACACCGTGAGTGCGCCGGCCCAGGTGATCGCCTCGGAGATGCCGGGCGCCTTCGTCAGGCCGAGCTCGCGGAGGCGGGCCACGGCGACCGCCACCTCGCCCGCGAGGGCCGCGCTCGCGGCAGGCACTCGCCGCCTGATGATCTCGGCCACGCGGCGCGCGTCGGGAAACCCGATCCAGTGGTAGAGGCAGCGCCGCTTGAGCGCGTCGTGCAGGTCCCTGGTCCGGTTGGATGTGAGGATTACCACAGGCGGCACGACGGCATGCCGCGTCCCCAGCTCGGGGATCGTCACCGACGATTCCGCGAGCATCTCGAACAGGAAGGCCTCGAACTCGTCGTCGGCCCGGTCCACCTCGTCGATCAGCAGCACCGCGGGCCGCGGGCCGGGGTGGTCGAGCGCGGTCAGCAGCGGCCGGGAGAGCAGGAACTCCGGCCGGAACAGGTCGGTTTCCCGCAGCGTCTCGTGTGTCGCCTCGGCGAGCCTGATGGCGAGCAACTGCTTGGGATAGTTCCACTCATACAGCGCCTCAGCTGCGGAAATGCCCTCGTAGCACTGCAACCGCACGAGCATGGTGTCAAGCGCTTCCGCGAGTGACTTGGCCGCCTGGGTCTTGCCCACGCCCGGCTCGCCCTCAAGCAGAATCGGCTGCCCCATCCGCACCGCGAGAAACAGCGCTGCCGCGAGCTGATCCCCTGCCATGTAGCCGGTCTTGTCGAGCGCCGCGGTCAGCGCGGCCACGTCAGGAAACCGCTCGTCGACCTCAACGGAAACTTCGCTGCTCACAAGCTGTGAGTTTATCTCCCGGGTTCGACAGGGAACGCATCGCGACAATGCGGGCAACAGAACCAAACCGCCCGCCTTGTGCCGTGACCCGGATTAGCGCCGCCACCGCTCGCACCGCTAACGCCCGGCCGGCTTCGGCTCCTCGGCGGGTGTCACGGCCGGGCAGATCGTCCTGGCGATGGGCAACCCGCTCGGGATCACGGCGCACAGCGCCGTCACGGCGAGCGGCCAGCCCGCCGGGGTCGTCGTCGTAGCGCTGTCCCCCGGTGGCCCGGCGGACAGCGCCGGGCTGCGGGAAGGCGACGTGATCACCGAGGTCGACGGCCAGCAGACGCCGACCCCGGGCGCGCTTACCGCCGTTCTCGCCGGGCTCAAGCCCGGACAGCAGGTGAAGGTGACCTACCTCCGCTCGGACGCCTCGCATACGGCCACGGTCACCCTAGGCAGCCTCGCCAGCTAGCGGCCGCCGATGTCCTCGCTCCAGACCTGCGGGTAACGGGTCTGGAACTCCTGCATCGCCGCCATGCAGCCGGGGTCGTCGAGCAGCACGATCTCGACGCCCTTCGACCGCAGGTAGCCCAGGTCCCCCGCGAAGGTGCTCGCCTCGCCCACCACCACGCGCGGAATCTGGAACAGAAGGATCGCGCCGGTGCACATCTGGCACGGGGAGAGCGTCGTGTACAGGGTGGTGTCCGCGTAGGAGGCGCGGCGGCCCGCGTTCCGCAGCGCGGATATCTCACCGTGCGCGACCGGGTCGCCGTGCTGCACCCGCTCGTTGTGGCCCGCGGCGATCATCGCGCCGCCGGCCGCGAGGACCGCGCCCACCGGAACACCGCCCGCGTCGAGGCTGGCCCGCGCCTGCTGGAGCGCGAGCGCCATCATTTCCTGGTCTCCTGGCCGCAGCACATCACCCATGAACGGATACGTTACCGATCACGCGGCCCGGTTCAAGGCCACGGGTGCCAACGGGTTAAAAGGGTTCAGCGGCGGTGCGGCAAGCGGCGCGGCTCCCCGTCCCGTTGCCTAGGCACTGCGCGCAGCACACGAGTCGTCGCACGGGCCGACGCCGGCCATTCGTACACGAGTTCCTCCCCGACCCTGAGCCTGGCCCAGCGCGCCGCCTCCACCTGCAGCGCGCTGGCCGCCGCGGCCAGGACCTCGGGCGGCGGCATCGCGATCACGTCGGCCGGATCCCGGCCCGGCTCCACGACCGGCACCACCGACAGCTTCATCTGGGCGATCCGCCGGATCTCGTCGGCCGACGGGTTGTCGAGCACCGCGACCGCCTCCACGAGGTTGGCGAGCAGCTCCGCGCGCATCACCCGGCTCCGCTGCGCCCGCTTCAGCTGCTGCGACCGGTCCGCCGCGTGCGGCGGGCGGCGTCCCCGCAGGTGATGCATGCTCGTCCAGACGGTCCCGGCCGCGATGGCGCCGAAGATCCCGTCGGTGACGCGCAGTTCGCGTTCCACGATCAAGTGCCTGACATCGTGCGGCAAGTCGGACCCCATGGTGGTGAAGCCGTCCATGCGATAGACGACTCCGTCGTCGCGCTCGACGACGGCGTACCCCCGCTGATGATCCGCGAGACGCGGAAACGTGACGCGCATATCCCAACTATGCGCAGCACATCCGGCAACCTGCCAACCATTTTCCGCCGCGCCACCTCAGGCACTAGGGTGACGGATCGTGGCTGGACGCGGCACCACGGCGACGATCGCCCTCGACCGGGCGAAGATCCCGTTCACCCTGCATGAATACGAGCACGACCCACGATCGGGCTCCTACGGCCTCGAGGCCAGCGAGGCGCTCGGCGTGCCCCCGGAGCGGGTGTTCAAGACCCTGGTCGCGGCGGTCGACGGCGGCACGCTGGCGGTGGGCGTCATTCCCGTGCACCGCCAGCTCGACCTGAAGGCGCTCGCCGCCGCCGTCGGCGGGAAGAAGGCCGTGATGGCCGAGGTCGCGGCCGCCGAGCGGGCCACCGGCTACGTGGCCGGCGGCATCTCCCCCGTCGGCCAGAAGAAGCGGCTGCCCGTCGTCATCGACTCCTCGGCCCTTGAGCTGCCCACGATGTTCTGCAGCGCGGGCCGGCGCGGCCTCGAGATCGAGATCACGCCCGCGGACCTGGTCAAGGCCGCCGCGGCGAAGCTCGCCGCGATCGCCGCGGGCTAGCCGCCGGCTGAGGCCGCTAAGTCCTCGGAACGAGTGGCGGTGATACCCGCGTCGTCCATTTCCCCCGCCGCGGCGGGGGACGGGCCAGGCTTGTCCGCACCGGGACCGTCGGCCGGGTCCCGCTCCGCGACCGCTTCGTCCGCGACCGCTTCGTCCGCGACGGGCTCGTCAGTGCCGGCGCTCGCTTCGGTCGCGCCCGCCGCCTCGGGGGCGCCCGGCGGCAGGACCGTGTAGGGGCGCTCCGGCCGTCGTTGGACAAGGTAGAACCAGACCAGCCCGATCACCGTCAGGGCAACGGCGACGAACAGGTTCAGCCGCAGCCCGAGGAAGTACTCCGACGAGTCGACCCTGATCGTCTCCTCGAAGATCCGGAAGCCGGAGTAGCCCGCCACGTACAGCGCGAACAGGCCCCACGGCCTGATCCTGGCGTGGTGCCCGAGCCAGACGAGGAAGGCGGCCAGGGCCAGGTCCCAGATCAGTTCGTAGAGGAACGACGGCTGGAAGGTCGCGAAGTGCAGGTCCTGCGGGGGGATGCCGCCCGCCGCGCGGTACTGGTACGGGATCTCAAGACCCCACGGCAGCGTGGTCGGCTTGCCGAACAGTTCCTTGTTGAAGTAGTTCCCGATCCGCCCGACGGCCTGGGCGACGAGGAGCGCCGGCGCGATGGCGTTGGCGAACGGGCCGACGGTGATGCCGAGTTTGCGCAGCCGCCAGGCGCCGGCCGCCGCGGCGAGCGCGACGCCGCCCCAGATGCCGAGTCCGCCGGTCCACACGGCGAACACCCCGTACCAGACGTGCGGTATGTCGGACGGGGTGGTGATGTCGAAGTAGATCCGGCCGCCGATGATGCCCGCGGGCACCACCCACAGCGCGATGTCGTTGACGAGGTCCGGGTTGCCGCCGAGCGCGCGCCAGCGCCGCCGGGTGATCAAGATCGCCAGCGTGATCCCGATGATGTACCCGAGGGCGTAGAAGTGGACGTTAAGCGGGCCGATGTGAAAGCTGCTGATCGGCGGGCTCGGGATAAATTGCGGCAGCGCGCCGGTGCCATGCGCCATGGGCCCGAGACTACCGCGCACCACGCAGGTACGGGACGTTGGTCCGTAGCGTCGGCGACCCGGGACACATAACGTCTTATGGTGACAGCCAAGGCAGGAGAGCCCGTGGAAACCGCAGCTAGCGAAAACGGCACCAGCGAGCCGGTCAAGGTGTTCCTGCTCGACGACCACGAGATCGTCAGGCGGGGCGTCCGCGACATGCTCGAGGCCGAGGGTGACATCAAGGTGATCGGCGAGGCGGGCACGGCCTCGTCGGCGCTGGCCAGGATCCCCGCGCTGCGGCCTGACGTGGCGGTACTCGACGTCCGGCTGCCCGACGGGGACGGCGTGACCGTCTGCCGGGAGATCCGCTCCAGGATGCCGGAGGTGGCCTGCCTGATGCTCACCTCCTTCGCCGACGACGACGCGCTGATGGACGCGGTCATGGCAGGCGCGGCGGGGTACGTGCTCAAGCAGATCCGCGGCACCGACCTGGTGGGCGCGGTGCGCACGGTCGCGACCGGGCAGTCGATGCTCGACCCGCGGGCGGCCAGCCAGCTCATGGCGCGGCTGCGCGGGCAGACGGCCAAGCAGGACCCGCTGGCCGGGCTGACCCCGCAGGAGCGGCGGATCCTCGAGCTGATCGGCGAGGGACTCACCAACCGGCAGATCGGCGAGCAGCTGTTCCTCGCGGAGAAGACGGTCAAGAACTACATCTCCGGCCTGTTCGCCAAGCTGGGCATGGAGCGCCGCACGCAGGCGGCCGCCTACGCGGCCCGCGTGTTCGGCGACCCCGCCGAACGCGGGCACGCACCAGGCGGCGGCCGCTAGCCGGCCGGTACCGTCTCCCGGCTACCGCAAGGGGTACTTGCCCGGCGGCGCGGGGGGGCGGCCGGTCGTCGGTGCCGTCGGGCGTCCCCGCGGGCACCGGGACCTTCCATGCGAGTTCGGTCCCGCCCCGCCTGCAGCTCCGCGAGCAGGTCGTCCAGCCGCAGCCGGGGCAGCAGGCCGCCGTCTCCCGCGTTCGCCATGGGATTTAGATTAAATGCATAGCAATCGCGGCTAGAAGTCCTGCCCGAACCAGGCAATCAGGCCCTACTCTTACTACTACTGAATGGGATCGCATCGTAGCAGTGAGCAATTGAGAGCCTGCCGTTCGCGCCGCGACAGGCGATCACCGGGCGAGGTGAAGTGTGATGCGACTTAGAAGATCTCCGCGCATCCAGGGCTGCTGGCTGCTGCGCGCGATCCGCGGCGCGCGGCCCGACCGTAACCCGCTTCGCCGCGGCACCGACCGCCTGGAGACCTGCCTGCTTGTCGGCCTGTTCGTGGCGATGGCGATAGTGACGCCGTTCGCCGCCCAGCTGGCCGGCCACGCCTCCTACGGCGCCGCGCTGCAGACGCGGCAGGAGCAGTTGGCGAACAGGCACCAGGTGCAGGCGGTGCTGACCAAGGACGCCGGCCCGGTCAGCGGGTACTCGCTCAGCGCCTTCGTGCTGACCCCGGCGACCTGGACCTCGGTCACCGACGTGCGCCGGTCCGGTGAGGTGCCGGCCGAGCCGGGGAGCCACAAAGGCGCGTCGATCAGCGTATGGACCGACCGCAACGGTTACCTGGCCAGCCCGCCGCTCGACGTGTCCGAGGCGGCCGGTCAGGCCGACGCCGCGACGGTCGGGGTGATCGTCGCGAGCGGGGTCGTCTACCTAACCGGAGCGGCGGCCATCAAGCAGCTGCTGAACCGCCGCCGGATGGCCGCCTGGGACGCCGACTGGGTCGCTACCGCGCCGACGTGGAATCGTCAGAGCTGGTGAGGCCGGTCTCCGCCCGCGTGGCCTCCGGCCCCGCCGGGTGCGGCGCGACCATAACCGAGGGCGTGGACAGGCTTACCGACCGGTCCGGCTGGCCCGCTAGCCGGTAGACGTCGGAACCGTCAACCGTCTCCTTTTCCAGCAGCAGGGTGACGAGCGACTCGAGTTCGCTCCGGTGCGTGGTGAGCAGGTTGACCGCGCGCTCCTCGGCCTGCCGCAGCAACTTGGACACCTCGCCGTCGATGGCGGCCTGGGTCGCCTCCGCGTAGGGCCGGCTTGACATGCCGGGCCCGCCGCCGCCGAGGAACACCGAGCCGCCCTCCGGGTATCCCACGGGCCCGAGAACCGGGGACATGCCGAACTCGCGGACCATCTTGGTCGCCAGATCGGTGGCGCCGGCCAGGTCGTTGCCCGCGCCGGTCGAGCCCTGGCCGAGGACGACAAGCTCCGCGGCCCGCCCGCCCAGCCGGACCGCGAGCGAGTCGTACAGGTAGTCCTCCCCGTACATGTGCCGTTCCACCAGCGGCAGCTGCTCGGTGACGCCAAGGGCCTGCCCGGCTGGCAGGATCGTCACCTTGGCCACCGGGTCGGCGTGTTCGGACAGGGCCGCCACCAGGGCGTGGCCCGACTCGTGCACCGCCACGGCGTGCTTCTCCTCGGGGAGGAGCACGTTCGAGCCTTCCCTGCGGCCGAGGATGATCCGGTCGCGCGCGGCGTCGAAGTCGGCGCCGGTCACCACGTTCCTGTTGTCGCGCACCGCGAAGATGGCCGCCTCGTTGGCGAGGTTCGCCAGGTCCGCGCCGGAGAAGCCGGGCGTGCCGCGGGCGACGATGTTGAGGTTCACGTTCGGCGCCAGCTTCTTGCCCCTGGTATGCACGCGGAGGATCGCCTCGCGCTCGCCGACGTTCGGCAGCGGGATCGTCACCTGCCGGTCGAACCGGCCGGGGCGCAGCAGGGCCGGGTCGAGCACCTCGGGCCGGTTGGTCGCGGCGAGGACCACGATGCCCATCGTGGGGTCGAAGCCGTCCATCTCGGCGAGCAGCTGGTTGAGCGTCTGCTCCCGCTCGTCGTTGGCGACGACCGCGCCCTGGCCCGCCCGGCGCTGGCCGATCGCGTCGACCTCGTCGATGAAGATGATCGCCGGTGACCGCTTGCGCGCCTCGGCGAACAAGTCGCGGACGCGGGCCGCGCCCACGCCGACGAACATCTCAACGAAGCTGGAGCCGGTGACCGAGAAGAACGGCACCTGCGCCTCGCCGGCGACGGCGCGCGCGAGCAGCGTCTTGCCGGTTCCAGGCGGGCCGACCATGAGCACGCCGCGCGGCACCACGGCTCCGGCCCGCCCGTAGCGGTCGGGGTTGCGCAGGAAGTCAACGACCTCGCTGATCTCCGACTTAGCCCCTTCGTACCCGGCGACGTCGTTGAACGTCGTGCTGGGCCGCTCCTCGTCGAACACCTTGGCACGGGACCGGCCGACGCCGAGAATCCCCTGCATCTGGCCTCCCGCGCCCCGCGACAGCCGCCGCCAGAGCCAGACGAGGATGATGAACGGCGCGAGGATGATGATCCAGTTCAGCAGCTCGGTGCCGAAGCCGGGAGACGAGGTGGAACTCGTGATCTGGACGTTGTTCGTTTGCAGTTCGTCGAGCAGGGACTGACTGGCCTGTGGCGGGATGACCACGGTGTAATCCGTCCCGTTAGTCAGCGTTCCGCTGCTCGTCCCGCCCGGCTGGGCGATGGTGATCGTCTTCACCGCGTGCTTGGTCACATCGGTGAGGAACTGCGAGTACGTCAGGGTGGTCTGCCCGGCCGTGTGCACCGCCGGCAGGAATATCCAGAGGAACAGCGCGACAAGGATGCCAGCCGGCAGCAGCCAGTGCCGCCACGCGGGTGGGGGCGGCGGCGGGTTCCCTGGCGCCGGCTTGTCGCCAGGTGGCGGGGGTACGGCTTGCTTGCTCATGCGGACCTGCCCTCTCCGGCAGGCGAGCCCCTGTCCAGGGGCGCGATGTCCTGCGTCGTCCACTATGCCTGCCCAGCAGGCTTACGTTTTAGTCAACGCGGCGGATACGTGGCCTCTTCCGGCGCATGCGGACTCTATGCAAGCTCACAGCGAACGCTAAGAAATCGTCACCGCGCCGGGACGCCGGGCGCTCCCCCGGCGGCGAGCATCGCCGCCGCGCCGCGCATGACGCAGCGAAGCGGGTCCTCCACCACCACGGCGCCGATCCCCGCGAGTTCCGCGATCCGGTCCGCGAGACCGGGCAGCAGCGCGCCGCCGCCGGAAAGCCGGACCTGACCGCGGACCACGTCCTCGGCGAGCCCCGCGGGGATGTCGGAGAGCACGGTCTGCACGGTGGTGCCGATGGCGCCGACGACCGGGGCGAGGGCGCTGGCCACCAGGTCCGCCTGAACCTTTTCTATGCGCGGCGTCCGGCGGGCCGCGTCAAGCCCGACGGCCTCTGTCCAGCCGTTCGTCCCGCCGGTGAGGCCGAGGTCGCACTTGAGCTGCCGCGCCGCCCGCTGGCTGAGGATCATGCCGAGGCCCGACCTGGCCGCGCTGACGATCGCCTCGTCCATCGCGTTCCCCGCCATCCGCAGGGTCTCCGCGCGGACGACCCGCCAGCCCGCTACCGCCGCGACCTCGGTGGTCCCGCCGCCGACGTCCACCACGAACCCGCCGTCGCCCGCGCTGAGGTCGAAGCCGGCGCCGGCGGCGGCCGCCACCGGCTCGTCGACAAGCTCGACCACGCAGCGGGGCCGGCGGGTGCCGAACGCGGCGACCACCGAGCGCCGCTCCACCCAGGTGGCACCGCCCGGCACGCACACCAGCGCGCGCCGCTTGAACGGCCCGTTCAGCGCGCCGGACTTGCTCAGGAAGCCGTGCAGCATCTCCGCGGTCGCATCGAGGTCGGCGATGACGCCGTCGCGCAGCGGGTGGATGACCCTGATGTCTTTCGGTTCCTTGTCCGCGAGGGCCTCCGCCGCGGCGCCGATGGCGGCAACTGACCCGGTGCTGTCGTCGACCGCGATCGTGGACGGCTCCTCGAGCACAAGCTCACGACCGTCGACCCAGACGAGCGTGTTGACGGTTCCCAGGTCAATCGCGACGCTTCCCCTGCTGAGCATCCTCGGCCACCCCTAGTCCGCTCATGGTGCCTCGCACCAGTTTTGTGCGGGTACCAGGGTATGACTTTGGCCTGTCCAGGGTGGTCGATCTCACTATGTGTAACCAGCGGTATCGAAACGTCACTTGCAAACGTTCAGTAAGAAGAGGATTACAGAAAGATCACGAGAACCTTTTGGCCCGTTCTGACGTTTTATTCAGTAAAAGGGCAGTGTGGCCGTAAGGTTCGCTGGCTTCACTAGGTCACCTGAGCCTGCTCGCCGCGACGGTGAGATGGCACGAATGAGACGAGGCTGGTGCAGAGCGAGCATTTCGTTCACTACGATGTTGGAGGGGATGTTTGATGGTTCGCGCGAGCCGCGTCGGAGGGGACCGGACTGCGCCTGACGGGGGGAACGGGGATATGGGGTCTGTGATCGACCTTGCGCAGGCTCTGCAGCTAGAGCTGGCGTATCAGGTGGCGCCCGACGGCAAGGCGACCGTGCGGGTGCGAGGCGAGCTTGACATC
>Ga0070679_100003859_pt1 | contig 13768 bp, 10 predicted proteins | sample KBSC63BmetaG_FD_65652 | JGI IMG/M metagenome (GOLD analysis project Ga0070679, IMG submission 65652) | Corn rhizosphere microbial communities from Kellogg Biological Station, Michigan, USA - KBS C6-3B metaG | ecosystem: Host-associated > Plants > Roots > Rhizosphere | place: USA: Michigan... | reverse complement strand
GGGGGTGGGGTGCCATTGGGGTATAAACCGGTCGGATGTCGGGCAGATTGAACCGGGCGGGCTCAGGCGGACGGAGTGCATACCAGAATTGTGAACTGACGATGCGGAATTCGCTGCAAAAATGGATTGATTGGATGAGGGTATGAGACCGTCAGGGCCGGAATTCTGGATCAGTTCTGCGGCAGCAGATTGGCCTGAAATTTGAGCGATTAATTCAGCAACTAATTGTTTAGTTTTGCGTCTATAGGGTTAGAGCGGCCAATTCCAGGGCCCTGATTTAGTGGAATCAAGAGCTTATCGATGCCTCCGAAGAAATCCAATACGTTGACTGAAGCCGAGCTTAGGCTGATGAAGATCTTGTGGCGCCGTGGCGAGTCGGCGGTGACCGACCTGGTGGCCGCGATGCCCGATGGCGAATCGCTGGCCTACAATTCCGTGTTGACTACAATCCGCATCCTGGAACAGAAGGGCTATGTCCGGCACCGGCAGGAGGGCAGGGCGTTTGTTTACCGCGCCGCCGTGGCTGAGGAAGAGGCGAGCCGCTCAGAAGTGAAGCACCTTATGAGCCGCTTCTTCGGAAATTCGCGCGAGCGGCTGCTGCTTTCGCTGCTGGGTGACCAGGAGATCTCATCGGAAGAATTACGGCGGCTGAAAGAGGCGATTGAGAACTCAGCGGCTGACGACGAGCCCGAGAAATCGGAGGAGGTTTAGCGCATGGAAATGGCTGCCCTCGTCCACTTGTCCAATGTGCTCTCTGAACGCGCTGCAGATGTTGCGGTAACCGCGCTGTGGCAGGGTGTGCTGGTCGCAATTGCGCTCACGCTCTGTTTGCGGATGGCCCCGCGTATTTCCGCTGCGTACCGTTTTGTTTCCTGGGCAACGGCGTTTCTTGCTCTCGTTTGCCTTTCGGTGTTTTCACTCTTGCCGCAATCATCTGCCATCTCAAATGTAATCTCGGCGCATGTGGCGGAGAATGTTGCCCGGCCGTGGTTCAGTGTTGATGCGCGGTGGAGTCTCGCGATTGCCGGGCTTTGGCTCGCCGTTTTGCTGTACCGCGCTGCGGATCTTGCGATTCATTCATTACGGTTGCGCAAGTTGTGGAAGGATGCGAAGCCAGTTTCACTCGACGCACGACTGGCAACTCTGCTGGCGACAGCTTCAGCGGAATGTGGACGCGGCCCGGTCGAGGTTTGCACCACGTCAACACTGCAGCGGCCGAGCGTGATCGGTTTTTACAAACCGCGGATCCTGATCCCAGACTGGCTGCTGGGTAGGCTGACTCAGGGCGAGCTGGAACAGATTGTCTTGCATGAAGCGGAACACCTGCGCCGGCGCGACGATTGGACCAATCTGGTGCAGAAGCTTTGCCTGGTGCTCTTCCCCCTCAACCCAGCGCTCCTGTGGATCGAGCGTCGGTTGTGCCGTGAGCGGGAGATGGCTTGTGATGACGCCGTGATTCGCGTGACCCGTGCGCCGCGCGCGTACGCGGCATGCCTGGCCAGCCTTGCAGAACGCGGCCTGGAACGGCGAGTGGAAGCGCTCTCACTGGGTGCATGGCAGCGGCGGCCGGAACTGGTGCACCGTGTCCATAGCATCCTGCGCGGCAAGGGCGGGCTCGGCCCAGTGGGTGCTCGCCTGCTACTTGGAACGCTTGGCTGCGGCTTGCTTGCAGGGTCGGTCGAACTTGCGCACAGTCCGCAGCTGGTCGCGTTTGTGCCGGTGCGCAGCGCAGTGGACGGGGTTAAGAACCTGAATGCGGCAAAGACGCTTACGGACGGGCCTGTTCAGACTGCGTCGATCGGAAAGTCGATGGGAAAACAGAAAGCGCGGTTGAGCGGGATTCACGCCGTGACAGCGACCAGTGTGACATTGCGGCAACCATCCATGCCGACGACGTTGAAGCCGCAGAGTTCTCCTTCGGCAGTTATGGCAAAGGCGGAGCGTCCCACCGACAAGCAGCAGAACGCGCGCAGCGAGCAATGGGTGATACTCACCGAGTGGGAGCAAGTGGGAACATCGGACAACAACGCTGGCCTCAAGCGTGACTATGACATCGACACGAGTGCAGGAACGAATGCTGATGTGCCTGCAACAGCTGGCGCGCGGCAAGGCAACAGAATCGCTGTGATGCAATTGTTCTTCAGGATTGTTCCCAATGGTTCGGGACTTCCCGCAAAGACGGGCTCGAAATCCGTGAGTAAACCGGCAATAAGTTCATCAACAAGCCAGCCTGGTATTGCTGCGATCCGCGACGGCTGGCTTGTTCTCCAACTTTAACCAGCAAACCAAACCCTTGTGAGAGGTAGATATGTCTGCATCAACTAATTCATTAGTAGCAAAGGTAAAGAGGTTGATCGTTCCCCTCGGCGCAGTGGCAGCACTGCTGTTGACCATTTCGTTTGCAATCAACCATGGCGTGGCGCATGCGGCAGTGGGAGCCGCAGAGCCCATCAATGACAACAGCGTCTCTTCACTCGTATCTCTCGATAATGCAGTGGAAGCCGTAGCGGCGCGCGTCACGCCGGCAGTTGTAAACGTGGCGGTAACGGCGCGCGGCAAGCAGGACGAGGCAGAAGGCGACAACCAAGGTCCCGATGGTGGGCAGAACCAGCTTCCGCCGGGGTTCCAGTTTTTCTTCGGTCCGCAGGGCCCGATGCAAGGCATGAATCCAAAGGCGCAGATTGAGCACGGCATCGGCAGCGGCGTCATCGTCTCCCCCGACGGTTACATCGTGACGAATAATCACGTGGTTGAAAACGCCACCCAGCTTCGTGTGACTCTCAACGACAAGCGCGTGTTCCCGGCGAAGGTGGTTGGCGTGGACAAGCTGAACGACTTGGCTGTAATCAAGATCGATGCGCACAATCTGGCCAGCATTGCATGGGGCGACTCGACGCAATTGCACCCGGGGCAGACGGTGCTTGCATTTGGAAATCCGTTTGGCAACTTCCCGTTTACGGTAACGCGTGGAATCGTCAGCGGTCTCAACCGTCCGAATCCCTACTCCGATAATGCTCGCAAGCCGGGCGCGTTTATTCAGACTGACGCTGCGATCAACCCGGGCAATTCCGGTGGGCCGCTTGTGAATGCGCACGGTCAGCTGGTTGGCATCAACACGTTCATTATTTCTGGTTCTGGCTCCTTTGCCGGTGCGGGGTTTGCAATTCCGACGCAAATTGTGAAGTCGTCGGTCGACCAGATTATGAAGAACGGAAAAGTGGAGCACGGGTACCTTGGCATCAGCATGAACGATGTGACGCCCGAGAATGCAACGTTCTTCAACCTTCCGGATGCGACGGGCGCACTGGTCAGCCAGGTTACTCCCGATTCTCCGGCAAGCAAGGCGGGGCTGAAATCGGGCGATGTGCTGCGCAAGCTGGATGGCAACAAGATTGAGAATGCAAGCGCATTGCAGGTTGCAGTTTCAGAAATGCGGCCAGGGAACCCGATTGAGCTTGGAATTCTGCGCGACGGCAAACCGGAAACCATTCACGTGACCGTTGGGCAATTTCACAACAATGCTGAAGTTGCAGAGAACTCAGGCGAAGGCGCGCAGCAACGGGGTAAGATCGGCGTGTCCGTCGACAACCTTTCGCCGGATCTGCGCAGCCAATTGAACATCCCCTCGAACGTGAAGGGTGCTGCAATCCAGAGCGTGCGTCCGGGCAGCCCGGCAGATGATGCAGGGCTTGCACCTGGCGACGTGATCCTTGAAGTGGACCGCAAGCCGGTTCAGGACGCAAGTTCGCTGGTGAGCCAGCTTCACTCGGTTCCGGCAGGGAAGGATATTCTGCTGCTGGTGTGGTCGCATGGCGGCGCTTCGTATCGCGTAGTTCATCCTGAACAGAACAGCCAGGACAGCGGTATGTAATTTCGCTGATATCCCGGCAAATCATGCGGCGGTGTGCTATCCCAGGTCCGAAAGCCCGGACCTGGGGTGCTGGAATTTCTTCGAGAGCCCTGGTGGTGCTTTGCACCGGCCGGGGCTTTCTATTGCCGACGAAGGTGCGAACAGCTAGGATTGCGTCTGGCGATCGAATCCGTTTGATCTGCATGTTCCCCGTCGGTAGGCATTCATGAATCGAATCTGTTTCGCGCTCGCGTTCTTTGCCGCTGTTGGTCCAATCTCCGGTCGTGCACAAATGAAGCCGCTCGAAGGCGTGATCGATATTCATGCGCATACTGCGCCCGATTCGGTTCCGAGGAGCATCGACGCGATTGATCTGGCGCGATTGGCAGAAAGCCGCGGGATGCGGGCGATCGTGTTGAAGAATCACTACGAGCCGACTGCCGATGTCGCGTACCTGGTCCACAAAGTTGTGCCTGGCATTCAAGTGTTTGGCGGCGTCGACCTCAACTTGAGCATGGGTGGCATGAATCCGGCCGCGGTAGAGAAGATGGCGCTCACGACCGGCGGTCTGGGCAAAGTGGTGTGGATGGCGACTTTCGACACGCAGGCGCAGGTCCATGCCTCAAAGGAAAATCGCCCCTTCGTTGCTGTCGCTCGGGACGGCGAACTGCTGCCGGAGACGAAAGCAGTGATCGCGATGATTGCGAAGTACAAACTCGTAATGGCCACTGGCCACAATTCGCCGGATGAGGACTTGTTGCTGATTCGTGAGGCGCGCCGGCAGGGAATTACGCACATTGTTGTCACGCATCCCATGATTTCGCCGATTCACATGAGCATCCCCCAGATGCAGGAAGCGGCTAAGGAGGGCGCGTACCTAGAGTTTGTCTACAACGGGCTGATTGGATCCTATAAGGAATTCGATTTCGCCGATTACGCGAAAGCGATTCGGGCGATTGGAGTGGAGCACTGCATTCTGTCGTCGGATATGGGACAGCCGGGGAATCCGTTGCATCCGGACGGGCTGCAATTGTTCTTCGATGGAATGCGCAAGCAGGGATTCACACAGGCTGAGATCGACAGGATGTCGAAGGTAAATCCGGCACTCTTGCTGGGGCTGGAGTAGGCCGAAACGCTGGGTAGAAAGCTTACTCTCCCGTGTGATGTTCCGCACATATGATGATGCCCAAAATGGTAGTCTTGGGTAAGGCACTGTTGCGAGCATTCGGGACGATGGGGATTGCCGCTTGGTGGTTGATTGTGCAGCAGTAATCGGCCAATCAGCAAGCTAATGCCATAGCCAAAGTTCGAGACTGATGAAGAAATTTCTGGCGAGCGGACTCCTTCTCTGCCTGGCGTGCTCAGGCCAGTTCGCATGTGCTTCAAAAAAAGCAAAGCAGACTGACATTGAACTGGCAGAAATCGCCCAACGCAATCAGGTCGTTATGCCACTCATCGATCAGGCCCTGCACCTGTCTGATTTTCCCAATATGGCGCCTCGGGCTGATCTTCGCAATAAGCTCGAATCGGTTTCCGATTTCATTCAGCGTGCGCCTGAAGATGGTGAACCGGCAACGGAAAAAACCGAAGTATGGATGGCATACTCAAAATCGACAGTCTACTTCGTCTTTATCTGCCACGATAGCCATCCGAGCCTGATCCGCGATCATCTGGCCCGACGCGAGAATATCTTCTTCGACGATACGGTAAGCGTGCTGCTGGATCCTTTTCAGGATCGGCGTATCGGCGTGTATTTCACGGTGAATGCAGCCGGTGTACAGGCGGATGCTTCCTGGATGGAAAATAGTTACCCAAAGTACAGTTGGGACACCCAGTGGGATTCTGAAGGCCGCATTACTCCGGAAGGTTGGATGGCCTTGGTGGCGATTCCATTCCGCAGCCTGCGTTTTAATGGAAATCAGCCAGATTGGGGTGTAGTGTTCTCGCGGAATTTTCCGCGCAACTCCGAGATAGATTATTGGCCACGGGTTGCTGCGAATGTGAGCGGTACGTTGAGTCAGGAAGGCACTCTGCAGGGCATTGAAGGTGTTTCTGGCTCGCGCAATTTGCAGGTCAATCCCTATGTCCTTGCACAAAATGAGCGCCGCATGGATGTTGTTGACCCGGCGAATCCGTTCTTCAGTTCGCGCCATCTGCAGGGCGCGGCGGGCGGCGAAGCAAAGCTCATTCTGAATGACAGCTTTGTACTAGACACAACGGTGAACCCGGACTTCAGCGATGTGGAATCAGATCAGCCGCAGTTTACGGTGAATCAGCGTTTTTCGGTTTTCTTTCCGGAACTGCGTCAGTTTTTTCTGGAGAACTCAGAATATTTTTCAACACCGATTAACCTGGTGTACACGCGCACAATTGCACATCCATCGTGGGGTGTTCGCTTCACAGGCAAGAGCGGGAACACCAATGTGGGACTTTTCGCGACAGACGACCGTCTGCCTGGAGATTCTCTGGCTCCGAATGACCCGCTCTACCGCAAGCGTACGGTCGCCGCGGTTGGGCGGGTTTCGCGCGATCTGGGCACGGGATCCAATCTGGGCTTGATTTACACGGACAGGGAATTTGGAGATGGGTGGAATCGCGTGGGCGGCGCCGATTTTACGGCCCGTGTGGACGAGAACTGGACCGCCAAAGGACAGCTGTTGGCGAGTTCGACCATGGGCGATTTCGACAGCGGCACGCCACCCTCGTACTCAGCTGGCCCTGCTGGGCTGGTGCAGATTTCGCGCTCCGGTCACTCCTTTAATCTGTTCAACAACTACGCGGATATCAGCCCCGGATTCCAAACGCAGTTGGGCTTCATCCAGTCGTCTAATATCCGCCGCAACTACTTTCACGCTAGTCATCAGTGGTTTCCGAAGGAAAGAATTTACCAGAGCTTCGGGCTCGAAGTGAATCAGGAAGTCGCGTTCGATCACCAGGGCAATCGTGTTTACAGCTACTCAAACTTCAATCCGTTTTTGCATCTGCCACGAAGGATCGTGATTGCACCCTCGGTGGGCCAGAACTCCGACACAGTGAGCCCATCTTCCTATTCCGCACTGACGAACTACAGAAACTTCACTGAGAACTATGGCGGCCTGTGGATGCGCGGTGCCCCATGGACGCAGTTCAATTTCCAACTGGATTCGTACATCGGCGGCCATGTGAATTACAACCCGGTGGATGGAAAAGCGCCCTCGTTGCTCGATCGGCAAAGCGTGTCGTTGAACTTTACTGTGCAGCCGATCCATCAGTTGACGATCGACAATACTTATCTTCTTGATCGCAACTTCGCGGCACAAGATGGTCCATTTGTGTTTGAGAGCCAGACGATGCGCAGCAAAGTGAACTATCAATTTACGCGCTCGCTTTCAGCACGTTTGATTGCGGAGTTTGACTCCACATTGGCGAATCCGGCGGAAACTTCACTCTTACGCACAAAACAGATATCAACCCAGGCATTGTTCACGTGGCTGCCGCACCCGGGTACCGCCGTTTACCTCGGCTATACGAACGATCTGCAGAATATCGATCGCAGTTTGTGCAATCAAGTCGCAGGCGGCGGCTGCGATCTCGACAATACGGGTTTGCCGCGCGCCGACTCGTTGCTGAATGACGGAAAGCAGATCTTTCTGAAGGCTTCATACCTGTTTCGGTTCTGACGCCGGCGAGCGGTTTGTAAAGGGAAGGTTACGAAGAGCAAGACGGGCCTTGCAATGCCAAGGCGAGCCGCTTTGATGCTAAAGCTCTCTGTACAACAGATGCGACTATCTGTGGTTTCAGGGGCGTCTGGATGTATCCAAATGCGCCGTCCATCGTAGCCAGGATGCCACTGCGCAGGTCGCCGGGATGCGTTAGGACTACCACAGCCACTCCGGGAAACTGCTTACGAACGCGTTTTAGGAATCGCCCAGCTCCACGGATTTTGAGATCGCAAAGCACAGCATGATATTCCGAATTGCTCAAAGCTTGCGAAGCTTCTTCAAAGTCGGGGCACAGCGTGGCTGAAATTCCAAATTTGGTCACCGAAGAAAGAATGGATCTTGCATCATCTCCCAACAAGATTAAAGAAACGGGTGACCTACGTGGTTCCTTATGGACCACCTTGATCATTTGCACTCCACCGATGCGAAAAATGCTGCAATGAACATTGTGAACAGCATGCCTGGACTACCTGCTGGGGAAAATGCAAATCCGTACAGGGGAAGGTCGGGCGCAGTGACGTTCTAATCAATCTTCGCTTGATTGCCTGCACCGACAATAACACTATTGTTCGTCGTCCCCCGTGATTTAAGTCAATGCGGACGTAACCAATCGCATTCGGGCGCGATTCCTCTTGCATTTGCGCGATGGATCCGGATTGATGAGCTCTGCTCAGTTCCGGAGCGCATCTCGAAATGCGAGACAACAGTGTTGGCGGCGGCCTCGACGATCAAGTGCTGATCGCAGAGCCTGGGAGGGAGAGAGATGCTTTTTCTGATTTCCTTCGTTCACGATCCGAACTTATCACGAGTCGGGTGCAAAACACGGTTCGACTCTGAAATAAGCATTAGGAACTCGCCTTGATGAGTATTGCGCTCAGGGCAGGCACATAACAGGTAATTTGTGATCCACCGGTCGAGAGATTGTAAGAAGAGGATGGATGGGATGTGCCATCCGGAGAGATCGCCGAATTTTGAATGGCGACGCCGGAAGTTGCCGTGAGACTGGGGCCAGCCATGCCGGGGGTGTTTTGAGTCATTGTGATGAGCGAAGCAGAACTGGCGTTTTGAGGCAGCGAGATTGTCAATTCGAGATTCTGCGAAGTGTCTTTGTTAACGACGACTATATTCATGTTGCCGTCGGAATGTTTCACAGCATGTGCTGTGGCATTGACACCGCCTGCGGACAAGTTGGTTTGATGTAGATTGCCTTGTCCTGCAAGTGCAAACAGCATCATTCCATAAAACTCCGGCCGCACTTCGACCACTGCACCTGAGCTATCCGCGATCGGGGTATAGCCGCCGTAATTGCCACCACCATGAAGGTTGACTCCAACGGAGCCGCCCTCTGCGGCAGTGAACAAAAAATCAAGCACCCACAGCGCCGAGGCGTAGGAGTTGCTTACGCCAACCGCTCCTCCGTTGTAATAGGAGTTGCACTCGCCGAGACGAAACGGGATACCTATTGACTGGCTTGCAGTGTTCATCATGCTCAGGCAATTTGCCAGATTGAGGTCAGGGGAAAGGAGATTGACTGCTGTAGCATTCGAAGATTTTCCATCGCCCCGATAATAGTGCTGTGTCAAAAGAGAGAGGGAATCTCTGGTGAAGTGCTGCCCGAAAGGCACCGTCCAATTTGCCACGTTGCTACCGGAAGCGGGACCCGTAACGGGGACCCCCGGCGTAACCGCTACGATGGCGGAGCGGAATTGGGACCAGAGAGACTCAAACTGAGCCAGAGACCAGTTCCCGGCGAAATAGCAGTCAGGCGCTCCGTACCCGTCGCATTCATTGCCAATCTCAATGCCGAGCAGAGATGCTCCAAGTTTCTTTGCGACATAGCCAACCTCGTCTGCGGCCAATTGCGGTGTCGTTGTTCCATTGCCTGCGCCGCCAAGATTGATTCCGTAAATACAGCGCCATCCAGAGTTGCTTAGGACGGAAGCTAGCGCATCGACATCTGAGCTTGCGATTTGACCAGCGGTTCGACCTCGACCATCTGGAGTCCAAACGCAGCGATCAACGGAAAGTCCGCCGAGGCGCAATATGCCGGGGCCGAGTAGCCGTAATAAGCTGATCAGATCATCGTTGGTAGCGGAGAATAGCGATCCAGTCATCGCGGATTTCTCATATGAAAGTCCGGCAAACTCCGCACCAATGCTGCCGATGGTACTGGACGACACGCTGAGAAGACCATGAGATACCGCTCCTGCTGGAAGCGGTTGCACGTTTGCCGCGGCAGGCACCGACATCGCGCTGGTAGAGATCATTTGTGCCTTGTTGCATCCCGCCAGCACTGCGGTTGCGGAGAATCCTGCGAGGCTCTTGAGCAGGTGACGACGGGAGAGAGCAGAAACTGAATGAGAGCTGAACATGGCACCGATCGGAGCGAAAGAGTCGCTACATTGATTTGATCGGCACTATTGCTCTCTTCCAAGCCCATTTGGTACCTCGAAAACTGCATTAAGTTGTAACGTGGCGATGAGTTACCAAATCGGGCAAATAAGCGTGATGCCGGAGATCTTTTTGCAATTTCACCTCATAGTCCGCATTGGAAAGTTCTCATTGATTATTGATGAGTTCGCGCTGACCAGACTGCAAGCAGGCCCAACTGGATTGAGTGGCTCGCAAGCTTCTCGATCGGCGCGTGAAGAGATAGTGCCCTAAGACACACATGGAAAAGCAGTGCACCCCGACAACCCGGGATTGCAGGGCAACACTGACGGGCAAAATGAGAAATGTGTGGTGGAATCTTGCGCCGGCATACGGGCTGCAACATTCTGCCGGTACAAGCCACAATACTTCAGTCTGACACCCTGGCGTTGCGAGTTATCAAGGACCTGAATCTGGAGTCCACGCCGGATTTTCAACCGCGATTGGGATTGCGCAGCAAATGTCGGCCTGAATATAGTGGTGCTGCCACGTTGGTCGTGGGTTGGAGCTGCGTGGACGAGTTTGGCTTCGGATGGAGCTCTCCTGATTGCCGTGTACCTGGCCGTGCCTGTGGAAGGCGTTCGGGAAGTACTGCATGCTGCCGATTAGCGGTTATAACAATGCGGGTCAGTTGCGCTCGTTAAAAGAAGAATCGTCAGTGCGTTCAGGCATACTAGGAAACTACCCGGCGCGCTACTTTAGCGAAAACTCAAGTTGCAGGGGAGGCGAGAGGGTGCGCACTGCGCTCATCTTTCGGGAACGAGTTCTTGCGCCGAGCGAGACATTCATTATGGAACAAGCGAAGCCGCTGCGCCGCTTTCAACCAATTCTCGTTGGTTTGCGCCGCAGCAGTCCGGCACTGAAGCATATGTTGCCAGAGGTCTTGCTTCGAAACGGCCACGATCTGGTTGACAAGTTCGCAGCCAGTGGCTTTCGCAAATTCCCGATTAATCCTTACTTTTTTAACCGGCTCAGATCAGTTGAGCCTTCGATTATCCACGCGCATTTTGCGGTGGATGCCATTCAAGCTATGTCAATTGCAGAGAGACTGGATTTGCCTCTGGTTGTCTCACTCCACGGCTTTGATATCACATCCACCGATGCTGCTCTCAGGACAAGTTTTGCCGGACGCCATTTCGTACAGCAAAAACAACAGCTATTCGATCGGGCAACTGCGTTTATCTGCGTCTCCCGTTTTCTTCGACAAGTTGCTTTAGAGGCAGGCTTTCCAGAATCCAAAGTTCACGTGCACTACACGGGGATCGATTGCGAACGCTTTCGTCCCAGCAGCATCAAGCGCGATTCGGATCTGGTTCTATTTGTCGGCAGGCTAGTGGAGAAGAAGGGGTGCGAATACCTCCTTCGTGCGATGGCGTTGGTGCAGAGAGAAAATGCGCGCGCGCATCTCGAGGTCATCGGCGACGGCCCCCTGCGTTCTTCTCTGGAATCGCTTGCCAGCGAGCTTAGTGTCCGCGTTTCTTTTCGCGGAACACAGAGCCCCGAGGAAGTGATTCGCAGCATGTCGCGTGCACGAATCCTGTGCAACCCGAGCGTCAAGGCATCCTCAGGGGATATGGAAGGATTCGGAATGGTGTTCGCAGAAGCTCAGGCGCTCGGAACGCCTGTGGTCAGTTTCGCGCACGCGGCGATACCGGAAGTTGTGAGCCATGGGAAGACCGGCCTGCTCTGCCCTGAAAGAGACGTGACGGCGCTTTCGTTGGCAATTAGAGAACTTCTCGACCATCAAAGGCTTTGGGACGCGATGAGTCTGACCGCGCGCGCATGGGTGAAAGAACGCTTTGACATCGCCACGCAGACTGAGAAGCTCGAAGCACTCTACGACGAGTGCATAGACCACCATCGACAGTGCGCCGGATAAACGGATTAGAGACTCAGCCAAGGAACGGATGGGCTTTGAGAAAACATTCAACGGAATTTTTGACGTGAGCCTGGACCGATTTCGGAGTCCACATTCCAGTCATCCCGAGAGAAACCGTCAGCTGCGGCAGATGGGTGACCAAAGCCATGAAGTGCTTCGAGGTTTGGCTGGAATTGTAAGGCAGCCGGATCTGGCTGTTCTTTTTATCAAAATGCCGAGAAAGAACCTGAGCGATGATGCGATTGCGCCGAGCGTACCAGGCATCAAAGTAGTTCTTTCCAACCGCGGGGTAGCTGGCACTTTCAGCAAACGCAAGCCGGCATACGAACCCCTCAAGTGGCGAAAGGATTTCGCTGACCAAGGCCAATCCGACGATCTCTAGAGCTATCTGTGTCGGCGGGAGTGTCTTTTCGCTGTCCGCGATGGCGCGACGGAGAGTCGCTTCACCATTGGCCAGGACGGTTCCGATCACTTCGATCAGGATGGCGTGTTTATCAGGAAACGCAGCATAGAGATCGCGCTTCGATACGTGAGCGCGGCGAGCGATTTCCTGGGTGGTCGCTGCTTCAAACGACGATTTGGAGAACACCTCAAGCGCAGCAGCTAAGATTCTGGAATGCCGCTCGTCACTCTTGGTGACTTTCGAGCCCAATAACGACATACTCTTTAAACTCGCTAAACTTACACGTTCGTTTGCAGATCTTTGCTTCAGGGAAAAGTAGTACAAGTGTTGGAGTGATTATAGAGGAGCTTTAACACTTCATCGACAAATCGGCGGGTTTCCATTAACTTCTTTTGTTCCGAATGAAGCAGATATCATGCAGGCTCTTGTCAGGAAGAGGTTCCTGCCATGCGAACGCCTCCAAGATTGAGGTGATTTGACGGGCCAGAGTTTTGAATCCGCGGGGTGCGAGGATGGAGTCGGTTTTTACAGGGAGGATTTTTTATCTATTGGTTGAGAATATGTCGGGGGCGGTGATGATTGAACTACGTGTCGGCTGATCCGTTCGCGCCTTGCACGCGGATGCAGGTATTGGGGGTGCTGACTGGATGGATTTTAGAAATCAAGAGGTTAAAATGGTCCGCGGAGGGATTTGAAGTCTCGTTCCCGAGTGATCACTTTGCACTTTCGACTCTTGGATTTAAAAGCAACCCTGATCAGATTAGGCTTGTCCTTCTTTCCCGATTCTCCTACCAGTGGACCGTATTCCGAAAGAAGTTGGTATCACTGGTATCACACAACTCTAGGAGGTGTTATCGCTCTCTGTGTGCGTCTGCTGGTCATCTCCTACAGACGAGGACATTGGCTTAGAGCGGGCTTGGCCATCCATCATTCAGTTGCTGGGCCTCAATCTCCGACAGAGTGATTCTTTGGTGTTTCGTGAGATTGTTGTGCCCGGAGATTTCCGCAGTTCTTGGGCTGCAGAGGTTCTCTAAATTGGCTCGAGCGCCCCACTCATTTGTGACGCATCCTTTGCCGTGCTTCAGTCAAATCCAGTTCTCCTTCTAGGTGCCGCATTACACTTTCTCCAATTCGCCCGTTGTCTCGCATCTCAATCAGCGCTCGACGTTCTGCTTGAACTGTAGATTCCGTAATCTCGCGAAACAATCGATAAGTCGCCGCTCTCGATTTCGCTTCGGCGTTACTTTCCCCACTCTGCGCTTTTCCTTGCTCCAGGTGGGCGATAGCCGCCTGAAGCATGATTCGGCGTGCTTCGGTCTCTTCTTCGCCCCTTGTGCTTTTGCTCGCTAATCCCAGAAATCGAATCATCATGGGTAGAGATAGTCCCTGCAAGACCATCGCTTGCACAAAACGACGATGGCGCATGAGTGAACACTCCGATATTTCGCTACAGCGGAACGAAGGCCGACGTTGACATCCGTGATCTGAAGGGAAATGATTGTGCA
>Ga0070679_100003857_pt1 | contig 13770 bp, 12 predicted proteins | sample KBSC63BmetaG_FD_65652 | JGI IMG/M metagenome (GOLD analysis project Ga0070679, IMG submission 65652) | Corn rhizosphere microbial communities from Kellogg Biological Station, Michigan, USA - KBS C6-3B metaG | ecosystem: Host-associated > Plants > Roots > Rhizosphere | place: USA: Michigan... | reverse complement strand
ATGGTGCTGCACCGGTTTTACGAGGATAAGCGGCGACACCCGCTGCGCATAAGCGCGTGACCCTCAGCCTTTTGCAATATGCGCTCGGTGTCGGGTCGGGCGCACTGGTCGGCTTCGTGCTCGGCCTGGTGGGCGGCGGAGGCTCGATCCTCGCCGTTCCGCTGATGGTTTATCTTGTCGGGGTCAAAAGCCCGCACGTCGCGATCGGGACGAGCGCTTTCGCCGTCGCCGCCAACGCCGCCGCCGGCCTCGCCAACCATGCTCGGGCCGGCCATGTGAAGTGGCGCTGCGCATCGCTGTTTGCGGCCTGCGGAATTGTCGGCGCTGCGGCCGGCTCCACGCTCGGGAAGGCTTTCGACGGGCAGAGGCTGCTTTTCCTCTTCGCCTTGCTGATGGTCGGAGTCGGCGTGCTGATGCTTCGCCGACGCGCTTCGTTCGGCAATCCGGACGTCAAGCTCGGCCGCGAGAATGCGGGCAAGCTGGTCGGCTACGGCCTCGGCGCAGGCGCCTTCTCCGGATTCTTCGGAATCGGCGGCGGGTTCCTGATCGTGCCGGGCCTGACCGCGGCGACCGGCATGTCGATCATCAATGCGGTTGGGTCCTCGCTGGTCGCGGTGACCGCCTTCGGCCTCACTACCGCGCTCAATTATGCCTGGTCGGGACTCGTCGACTGGCCGCTGGCTTTTGTCTTTATCGCCGGCGGCGTCGCCGGCTCGCTCGCCGGAACGCGCATGGCCAGGCAGCTTTCGGAGGAGCGCGGAAAGCTCTCGACCGTCTTCGCCTGGCTGATCTTCGTGGTCGCCGCCTACATGTTCTGGCAGAGCTCCCGCGAGTTCGGCTAGCGGCTGGTCCGCGGCGCCCGGCCGATTCCGTAATAGTCGAGGCCAGCGCGCTCCGCCTCATCGGGATCGTAGACGTTGCGCAGGTCGACCAGCGCGCGCCCGCGCATCGAGTCCGCCAGCCTGTGGAGGTCGAGGGCGCGGAATTCGTCCCACTCGGTGACGATCACGAGAGCGTCCGCGCCTTCGGCCACTGCGGCTGCATCTTTCGCGGGTTCGAGGCCGGGCAGTAGCGGCGCCGCATGGTTCATCGCCGCCGGATCGAAAGCGGTGACGCTTGCGCCTTCGGCAATCAGCGACTGGACGAGCGGAATCGACGGGGCGTCGCGCATATCGTCAGTGTTGGGTTTGAAGGCGAGGCCGAGGACTCCGATGCGCTTGCCCTTCACGCTTCCCCCTAGAGCGTCTGAAACGCGCGAAGCCATGGCCAGCTTACGCCGGTCGTTGACGTCGACGACCGTGCTGACGATCCGCTGTTGAACGCCGGCTTCCTTCGCGGTCTGCAAGAGTGCCAGCGTGTCCTTCGGGAAGCAGCTTCCCCCGTAGCCTGGGCCCGGGTGAAGGAACTTAGGGCCGATTCGGTTGTCCAGGCCGATTCCGCGCGCAACCTCCTGGACGTCGGCTTCGACGGCTTCGCACAGGTCTGCGATCTCGTTGATGAAGCTGATCTTGACCGCAAGGAAGGCGTTGGCGGCATATTTGGTCAGCTCGGCGGTACGCCGTCCAGTGAACAGGATCGGCGCCTTATTCAGGAACAGGGGCCGGTAGATTTCGCGCAAGACCTCGCGCCCATGCTCGTCGTCCGCGCCGACGACGATGCGGTCGGGATGCTTGAAATCGGCGATCGCCGCGCCTTCGCGCAGGAATTCGGGGTTGGAAGCGACGGTGGTTCCCTGGGGCGCGCCCTCCTCGACGAGGATCTGCGCGATCTTGTCTCCGGTGCCGACGGGAACAGTGGACTTGGTGATGACGACCGCTGGGCCGTCCAAAGCGCCCGCGAGCTCCCGGACCGCGTCGAACACATAGGTGAGGTCGGCATGGCCGTCGCCGCGGCGCGCCGGAGTCCCAACGGCGATGAAGACCGCGTCGGCGCCTTTGACGCCCTGAGCGAGATCAGTCGTGAACTTCAGCCGCCCGTGGTCCACGTTGGCCTTTACCAGAGCTTCGAGCCCCGGCTCCCAGATCGGCATCCGGCCGGCGTGGAGCGCTTCGATCTTCGCGGAATCCTTGTCGATGCAGGTCACGTCATGGCCGAAATCGGCAAGGCAGGCGCCCGATACTAGCCCGACATAGCCGGTCCCGATCATTGCGATATGCATTCGATACTCCTTACGCGCCCGCCGAGCCCTAGCCGCTGTAACCGCGACTTCTCAATGCACAATCGGCGCCCATGTGGCGGAAGCAGGCGAAACGGCGTATTGACGGCGCGGCAGGGGACTGGACGACGGGCGCCAGGTGAAGTCGCGCCGTCATCTGACAGGAGGCGCATGATGCTCTCCACGAAAGCCCCGTTTCTGACCGCAATCGCTATTTCAACGGCAATGCTGGTCGCCGCGCCAGCTCAGGCGCGAAGGGTGACCATTCCCTTCAATGCCGCAAATTTTTCCGATCCACTGACCATCGACAATCCTTATTTCCCGCTCATCGCCGGATCGGTTTACACCTACACCGCCGATAATGAGGACGGTTGCGAGGTCGACGAGGTCACGGTGACCGCCGACTCTCGCCTCATCGACGGGGTCACGACACGGGTCGTCCACGACCAGGTTTTCGAAAGCGAAACCTGCTCGAGCGCTCCGTCCGACCTGACCGAAGACACGCTGGATTATTACGCGCAGGATAACGCCGGCGACGTCTGGTATTTCGGCGAGGACAGCTTCGAGTGCGACGGCGAGGGCCACTGCACCCGAAGCGAAGGGTCGTGGATCGCGGGCGAGAATCCCGCTGACGCATTGCCCGGCATCATCATGCTTGCCAGCCCGCGTTCGGGTGACACCTACTTCCAGGAACAGGCGCCGGATGTCGCGCTCGACCAGGCGACCGTCACGGCCGTCGGCGTCAGAGCGAAAATGACGCGGGACGACGCGTTCCGGCAGTCCTACTCCAACTGCATAGTCACGAAGGAGTTCACGAGGCTCGAAGCCGGCTCGATCGAGTTCAAGACCTATTGCCCGCAGATCGGCAACGTCCTGACCATCGAGCATCACGGCAAGGTGGTCCGCTCCGAGCTCACGGCGGTGTCCGGCATAGCAACGGACGCGCTGAAGTTCCGGACGGTGCCGAAGCATTAGCGGGGCAGCGCCACCGGTTTGCTTCCGGGTAAGGCTTCCTATATTGGCGCCGCCCTTCCGATGAAAACGGTAACACTCCCTAAGGCGCCCCGCGTGGGGCTGGTCTCGCTCGGCTGTCCCAAGGCTTTGGTCGACAGCGAGCGAATCATGACCAAGCTCCGCTCCGACGGTTACGACATGTCCCCCGATTACGCGGGCGCGGACGTGGTGCTCGTCAACACCTGCGGCTTCCTGGACAGCGCCAAGGCGGAGAGCCTCGAAGCGATTGGAGAGGCGATCGCCGAGCACGGCCGCGTCGTCGTCACCGGCTGCATGGGCAAGGAAGCCGACGTCATCCGCGAGCGCTTCCCCGCCGTCCTCGCCGTCACCGGGCCGCATCAATATGAAGAGGTCGTGGCCGCGGTCCATGACGCCGCGCCGCCGGTAGCGTCGCCCTTCACCGACCTGGTGCCGGAAAGCGGGCTGAAGCTCACTCCGCGCCATTACAGCTATTTGAAGATCTCCGAGGGCTGCAACCATCGCTGCGCCTTCTGCATCATCCCCCACCTGCGCGGCGACCTTCAGAGCCGGCGCCCCGACGCCATCCTCCGCGAGGCCGAAAAGCTGGTCGAAGCTGGAACGAAGGAGCTGCTGGTCATCAGCCAGGACACGTCGGCCTATGGGCTCGACCTCAAGCATGCCGCCTGGCCATGGAAGGGACGCGACGTCCGCGCCCACATGACGGACCTTGTCCGCGAACTGGGTCAGCTCGGCGCGTGGGTGAGGCTGCATTATGTCTATCCCTACCCGCACGTCGACAGCGCCATCCCGCTGATGGCGGAGGGGCTGCTGCTGCCCTATCTCGACATCCCGTTCCAGCATGCGAGCCCGAAGGTGCTCAAGGCGATGAAGCGGCCCGCCAACGAAGCGAAGGTGCTGCAGCGGCTTCGCGACTGGCGCGAGCAGGTTCCCGACCTCGCGGTGCGCTCGTCCTTCGTCGTCGGGTTCCCAGGCGAGACTGAAGAGGATTTCGAATATCTGCTCGGCTGGCTCGAGGAAGCGCAGCTCGACCGCGTCGGAGCGTTCAAGTTCGAGCCAGTGGAGGGCGCTGCCGCGACGTCTATGCCGGACCAGGTGCCGGAAGAGCTGAAGCAGGAGCGTTTCGAGCGGATCATGGACCTCTCGGCGCGCATCTCGGCGGCAAAGCTCGCGGCCAAGGTCAGTCGGACGATCGACGTCCTCATCGATGCCGTCGACCCGCAAACGGGCGGCGCGACCGGGCGCTCGAAGGCCGACGCGCCCGAGATCGACGGCGAGGTTCATCTGCGCGATGCCGGGCATTTCGCTAGCGGCGATATCGTTTCCGCTAAGGTCGAGGATTCAGACGCTCACGACCTCTACGCTGTGCCGGTTTAGGACGCAGTCGGGCCCTGCCAAGGCCCCCGGCCTCGACTTTGTCGCCTAGTTAAGGGAAATTAACCGTCGCTGGGCGTGAGTCGCGGCCATATGCGCGCGCAGTGATTCCGGGGCGAGCGGCTCCGGAAGTGAAGTTTGACCTCGGCGGAGCGAACGGGGGATACGTGCCCGGAACTGACATCTTCCTGTCCTATGCGCGCCAAGACCGGCCGACCGCGCGGATGTTCGCCGATTGCCTCCGCGAGGAAGGCTTCGACGTCTGGTGGGACGCTTCGCTCCGCTCCGGCCAGACGTTCGACGAGGAGATCGAGCGCAACCTGAGGGATTCGAAAGCGGTCGTGGTGCTGTGGTCGCCGGCGTCGGTGGCTTCGCGCTGGGTCCGCGCCGAAGCGACCCTCGCCGACCGCCGGAACAAGCTCGCTCCGGCGATCATCCAGCCCTGTGATCGCCCGATCATCTTCGAGCTGACCCACACGACCGACCTTTCCGACTGGACCGGCGAGCTGACGGACATGCGCTGGCAGACGTTCGTGCACGACCTGCGCCGGCTGGTGGAAGCGAAGCTCGGGGATTCTTCCACTCCGGAGCCGGAGCCGCAGCCGTCGGCGCGCCAGCCGCTCCGGCCGGGCTATGACGACGTCATCCTGGCGAAACAGCCCTCTCCTTCCCCGCCGCTGCGCCGAGCGGCAGCGCCGCCGCCCATCGTCGAGGAGCCCGCTCCACTGGGCGACATGCATTGCCTGGAATTCGAAGATTTGAAGGCGGCCGGCATCGTCATAGACAAATCGGGCGTGAAGATCGGGCGCACCTCCCCCGCCGACATCGTTCTTTCGGACCGCAGCGTTTCACGCGAGCATTGCATGATCGGCCTTGCCAACGACGAGCTGATCGTAACCGATCTGAACTCGACGAACGGGACCTACGTGGACGGTGTTCGGATCAGCCGGGCCACCATACTTCCGGTCGGATCGACCGTTCGCCTCGGCGAGGTTTCGTTGAAGCATGCCCTGCGCAGCCGTGGGGACGCGGAAGGGCGCGGCGGTTCGCCCGGCGCCAGCCGGGGGCGAGGCATGGAACCGGGGCGGCTCGCGGCGACGTCCTGAGCCCGGCAGCGGGAGGCGAACACGTGTCGGACACCGTTAGTCCCAGGCCAATCGTCCTCAACGTCGGAATAACCGGTCACAGGGCTGGGATGCTGACGGCTCCCCTCATCCGGTCGCTCCGTCCCACCGTCTACACGGTCTTCTGCCACTTGCGCGATGCGACGCTGGAATTGCAGGAGTCCGAATCCGCCCTGTGCAGCGCGACCGCGGCCGACCTTCGGCTTCATACCGCTCTGGCCACCGGCGCCGACCAGCTCGCAGCGCTATGCGCGCGCTCGAGCGGCTATTTCGTCCGCGCGCTGCTGCCGTTCGAGCCGACGGAATATCGCAAGGATTTCGCGAGCGGCGAGGAGCTGGAAAGCTTCGAGCAGGCGCTGAGCGAGGCTGACGAGATCGTCGCCCTCCCCGGCGACCGTTCAGACCTCGAGAGCGCTTATGTGCGCGTGGGGAAATCGCTCGTCGATACGGCCGACCTGGTGGTCGCGATCTGGGACGGCGAGCAGGGCCGCGGCCCGGGTGGGACGGCGCATGTCGTCGAGCTTGCGCTGCAGGCGTCGGTCCCGGTCCTCCACATCGACGTCGATCACGATTCCGATCGCGTTCGAATGCGCGCGCTGGTCGAGCTGGACTACCGCGCGGAGTTCGCGGACACGCTTCACGATCGCGGCATCTACAGGCGCGTGCTTCGGGGCGCCTTGAAGCTGGAAGGCGCACACGCCGCGCCCGCCCAGGCGGCGCCGATTACTGCTGCCTAGCCAGGAATTGGACGTAGGCGCGAGTCTGGCTCGCCTGCTTGATCAGCCTGTCGGCTTCCCGGTCGGACTGGACTCCCCGGATCGAGTCCCTCAGCGTCTTCAAATTCGCGTCATAGCTGCGCGCCAGCTTCGCATTCTGGCTGTTGCCCGAATGCATGACCCGCTTCGCGGTCGACCGCGCATCGTCCACGATCGAATAGAATTCCGACAGTTTCGCGCGCGAAACGCCGCCGCTGGAAGAGCTTTCGCTGCTCGCAGTGGTAGTATTGGTTGCGAGGATTTGCGTCGGCCTCGGCCCTTGGCTCGCCTGCAGCTGGGCCTTCGCCGCTTTCTCCTTTGCTGCCAGCTTCGCTTCGGCAGCAGCGGCGCGCGCCTTTTCCTTGCGAAGGGCTTCGACAGCGGGATCCGGAGCTGCGGGAACGGTTTCGTTCATTCCGAGGCCCTGGTTTTCCGCAAGCGTCGTGTCCGTGACCGTTCCGCTCTCCGGACCGAGCGCCGCGATTGCGCCGGAATCGTCGGTCGTCGCCGGCCCGATCTGCGAAGCGTCCGAGCCACTTTTCGAGCCTCCGCCGCCCAGCGTCATCGCGCCGACCGCAACGACCGCCAGGACTGCCGCAGCAGCCCCGGCCAACATGACCGGACTCAGCTTCTTCTTCGTCTCCGGCGCTTCGTCCGTCCCTCGGCGAAGCTTTCTCGCATCCGGAACTGCCGCGGCGGCCTGCGCGGCGGATTTCTCTTCTGCTTTTTCCTCGGCCTTGTCTTCGGCTTCCTTTGCGAGCGCTTTCTCAGCTGCTAGCTTCTTCGACGCGTTCGTTTCCTCGCCGGCCCGCTTGAACTTCGCTTCCTTGGGATCTGCTGGGACGCCGGTTTCCACCGGAGCTTTCGGATCCGCGTTGGGCGTCGGCGGGACGGGTACGATGGCGTCCGCCTCCACCTGCTTGGTGTAGAAGCGGGTCGCCTCGTCGTCCTCGGCCTCCGCGGTCGTTTCCCTTCCGAACATCGGCAGCCAGTCGCCGATCGACTGCGGGCGCTCGTCCGGCTTCACCACCATCGCTGCGTCGACTGCTGTCAGGAACCGCTTGCTGTAACCCGGCCATTTTCCTTCGGCGAGCGGCTTGCCGAGGCCCGCATGCAGCCGTTCGAGCACCTCCGCCGGCTTCTCGCCCGTGACACACTCGTACATCACGACCCCGAGCGCGTAGATGTCCGTCCACGGGCCCTGCGCGTAGGTTTTCACATATTGCTCGATCGCGGCGTAGGGCGGCGTGTGGAACGTCACCTTGGTGCTGGTCGCTTCGGCGGCCTCGAACCGCGCCGAGCCGAAATCGATCAGCACCGGACGATTGTCGTCGGTGATGAGGATGTTCGGCGGCTTGATGTCGCGATGGAGGACTCCGACGCGGTGGGCGCGGTCGAGCCCTTCCGCGATCGGGTGAAGGATGTTCCAGAGGCTTCGCTCATTGAAGCGGCGGCCCTGTTTCAGCATCTTCGACAGCGACACGCCGTCCTCGAAATCCATGACCATATAGGCGGTGCCGTGGATCTCGAAGAGGCTCCGGACGCTGACGATGTTGGGATGCCGGCTCGGCGTCGACAGGTTCCAGAGGAGCTTGGCCTCCTCGACGAACTTCTTGAGGCCCAGCGCGTGGACTTCCTCGGCGTTGGAATCGATGGGAACGACCGTGTCGTCCGAATCCCGCTCGCTGGTCGAGCTGGGGAAATATTCCTTAATCGCGACGAGCTCGTTGAAGTAGATTCCGCGGGCCTTGTAGACGATCCCGAAGCCCCCAACTCCGAGCACTTCTTCAAGGCGCCATTCGCGAAGGACCGTCCCGGCAGGGAGGGCCTTGTTGCTATAGACTTTGTTCATCGCCGAGCTCCCCCGAGCATGGTATGGAAATCGCACGAACGTTGAGGGATTGCTAGTCTGAACGGGGGGACCGGCTAAGCCAGATGCGCTTCGAATGCGCCAGCCGAACTCATGTTGGTCTCCGGCGGAAGATCAACGAGGATAGCCTCTTCGCTGACCCGGAGCGCGGGCTCTGGGCGGTGGCCGACGGAATGGGCGGTCACGAGGCCGGCGAAGTCGCTAGCGCGATGGTCGTCGACGCTCTGCGCTGCCTTCCCTCGACCGCGGACGTCGACCAGCTTGCGAACGAGGCATCGGAGGCGCTGGCCCAGGTCAATCGCGAGCTCATCGAGCTTGCGAAGTCCAGCAAGCGCGGGCCCGGAGGAACTGTCGGAACCACCGTCGTCGGACTCGCCATCTCCGATGGGGCGTTCCGCTGCTTCTGGATGGGAGACAGCCGCGCCTACCGGCTGCGCGACGGGAAGATCGAGCGGGTCAGCCATGACCACAGCCTTGTGCAAAACCTCATCGACGCCGGCATGCTCAGCCCTGAAGACGCCGAGACCCACGAAAATGCGAACCTCATCACGCGCGCGGTTGGCGCTTCCGAGCACGCCGACGTCGAAATCGTGGGCGGCGATGCGAAGCCGGGCGACCAGTTCCTTCTTGCGAGCGACGGCCTGACCCGCCTTGTGCGCGACGAGGAGATCGTGGCGGAGCTTGAAAGGTCGGCGCCGGCCCAGGCTGCCGACAATCTTATTGAAACGGTGCTGGCGCGCGGCGCTCCCGACAATGTGTCCATCGTTATCGCGAAGCTTCTTTAGAGACTTCCGGACTCTTCGCCGCGTCCGCTAAGGGGCGCGAATGACCGACTTCGCTTCGCTCCTCGTCGCCGACCGCGGGCAAAACGCCCATGCGCTCCACCTCGTCGACAAAACCAGTTTTGCCGACTGGGTGAAGACGCGGCCCGAGGAAGACCGAGCGCTCATCGACGCGCACCGGTTCGACGGCAAGACCGGCTTTGCCTGGCTGATCCTGCCGCGCGGCGCCAAGGATTTCGAGGTGGTGAGCGCGGTCGCCGATGCGGCTTCGCTTTCCCCATGGTGCCTGGCAAAGCTCGCCGAGGCGCTTCCCGAGGGCAGCTACCGGCTGGCCGAAGGCGCGCCCGGAAAGGCGGCGCTCGGCTGGCTTCTCGCCCAGCACCGCTTCGACGACTACCGAAGCAAGAAGGAGGACGCCGAAGGCGGGCCGCGCATCCTCGTCACGCCCGAAGCCGCCGCGGTCGAGACGACCGTGCGCCTCGCCGAGGCGACCGCGCTGGTCCGGGACCTCGTCAACACTCCCGCTCTTCGCCTCGGACCCGCCGAGCTCGAGCAGGCGGTGCGTGACAGGCTCAGCGGCTGCAACGCGGACATTCGTGTGACCGCCGGAAAGGACCTCAGCGAAGGCTATCCCTTGATCGCCGCCGTTGGCGGAGCAGCCACGGCCGAGCGCGCACCGCGGCTCATCGAGGCGGAATGGGGAAAGCCCGATCACCCGCGCATCGCCATAGTCGGCAAGGGTGTCTGCTTCGATTCCGGCGGGCTCGACATCAAGGGCGCGAGCGGGATGCGCCTGATGAAGAAAGACATGGGCGGCGCGGCCCATGCGCTGGCGCTCGCATGGCTGGTCGCCTCCGCGCGGCTTCCGGTGCGGCTCCATCTGCTCATTCCCGCCGTCGAGAATGCAGTTTCGGGCGCGGCCGTCAGGCCGGGCGACATCGTCAAGTCGCGCAAGGGGCTGAATGTCGAGATCGACAATACGGATGCCGAAGGGCGGCTGATCCTTGCGGACGCACTCGCCCGGGCCGCGGAGGGCGAACCTGAGCTCGTCGTCGATTTCGCGACGCTGACGGGCGCAGCCCGGGTCGCGCTGGGCCCCGAACTTCCCGCGCTCTTCGTCACGGACGACGGCTTCGCCTCGCGGATCGAGGCGGGGGCGAAAGAGGTCGAAGACCCCGTCTGGCGAATGCCGCTCTGGGAGTCCTATGACGAGATGCTCAAGAGCGACATCGCCGACCTCGCCAACGCGTCCGGCTCCTCGATGGCTGGAGCGATCGTCGCGGCGATGTTCATGAAGCGCTTCGTGCCGGATTCGCTGCCCTGGGCCCATCTCGACACCTTCGCCTGGCGAGAGGCGGCGAAGCCCGGCCGTCCGAAGGGCGGAGAGGCCTTGGGATTGAGGGCGATTTTCGCCTGCCTACAGCAACAATTCCCTGCTGGCTGAACACACCCTTCTATCAGACTTCCCGATTTTTCGGCGCGTTCGCGGTCACTTCGCTGCAACAATTCCCTTGCTTGCCTGTTTAACGGGCGAGTGCGCGACGCACAGGAGATCGGTAAACCATGGCCGACGAATCACTGTCAGCCTGGATGCGGGCGTTGATCGCCTATGTCCGGTCAGGAGAGCCCGACCTTACCAATCGGCAGATGGCGCTGCTGATGCTCGTCTATCTGACGCCCGGCCCGCATACGGTGCGCGGGCTGGCGAAGGTGCTCGGCGTATCGAAGCCGGTAGTGACGCGCGCCTTGAACACACTTGGGGCGCTCGGCTATCTGCGCCGCGAACGTGACCAGGACGACCGCCGCAACGTGTTCGTCGTAAGGACAAAGGACGGGGCGGAATTTCTTGAAGATTTCAAGCGCAACCTCCGCGACAGCGACCGTTCCGCCGCGGCCAACAGGCCGGTCATCGGACAGGCCGCCTTCGCCCATCAGCGCTGAGTTCGCGCTCGCCGGGCCGTCCAATCCTCCCGACCCGAAGACCCACGCCTACCGGAAAGACCTCGCCGACAGCGCGCTCGCCGGCCGGGTGATCGCGTCGCATTATGCGGAACCGCTTCCTCGAACCGTCGGCAGCAGGACAACGCTTCGGGCAGCACCGTCCGAAGACTCCGACGCGGTCCGGGAAATCGACGCCGGCGAACCGTTCGCGATGTTGGACAATAGCGTCGGCTGGGCGTGGGGCTATGGCGGCGGAGACCGGCTGGTCGGATATGTTCGCTCCGACGCCTTGAGCGTCGCAGGCTAGCCGAGGACCGCGAGCCTAAGCCAGAAGAGCTGGTAGAGGCTGGTCGCAATCAACACCGCGATTGCGATCCCGATCGCCCAGTCGCGCTTCGGCATCTTCGGCCGCCGCGCCGGGAAGAGCAGCCAGGCGGAAATTGCGGAAAGGAAGATCGTCGCCAGCGCGACGTTGCGCAGATAGATGACGACGACTGTTCGGACATGCTCGGTGCCATCAGCGACCGGGTCGCCGTGCGGGCTCGTCAAGATGCCCGTGCTCCACACGATCACGGCGGCGAACAGCAGGAATCCGCCCACGAACATCCGGGCACGCCCGATTCCCCTGTTACTCACATCTCTCCTCTCGCTTTGCGGATGGCGTACCAACGCTTCACGTTCGCCTGTTGCTCCGCAAGCGTCTCGGCGAAGACATGGCCTCCGGTCCCGTCGGCGACGAAATAAAGCGCCTTTGTCTCAGCGGGATTCAGGACGGCGGCGATGCTATCTTTTCCGGGATTGGCGATCGGACCGGGCGGCAGCCCTGCGTGAGTATAGGTGTTGTACGGGTCGTCCGAGTGAAGCTCCGATTGCTTGATGCGCCGTCCCAGCGGCTTGCCCCTGGTGATCGGGTAGATCACCGTCGGGTCCGCATCGAGCTTCATGCCGATGCGCAGTCGGTTGCAATAGACCCCAGCGATCGTCCGCCGCTCGGCCGGCTTGCCGGTCTCCTTCTCGACGATCGAGGCTAAGGTGACCGCTTGCTCCTTGCTGTCGAGCGGGCAGGCGGGAGTGCGCTTCGCCCACAGTGCTGAGAGAGTCCTGGTCATCGAGGCCTGCATCCGTTCGACGACCTTGGAGCGCTGCTCGCCGCGCTCATAGCTGTAGCTGTCGGGAAGCAGCGATCCCTCGGCGATGGGCAGTACCTTCCCGGTCAGGAAGCGGTTCGCCGCCAGCTTCTCCTCGACGACGATCGAGGGCATGCCTTCGGTGACGGTGACAAGCCGCTGGACGGGCTTGCCGTGCTGGAGGAGGTCGAGGATCGCCGAGGCGCTCATCCCTTTCGGGATCTCGAACTCGCCGGCCTGGATCGGGTCGTGCGACCCGAGGATTTTGGCCATTCCGCGGAAGGTCGTCGAATTGCCGGGGATCGCGCCTTGCTTGTCGAGCTGCGCCGCGACCGAGGAAAGGGTCGAGCCTTCCTGGACGATGATCGTGTGCGGACCGGGCTTCGGCCCGGTGCTCCACCAGAACAAGTAGATAACCAGGAGCGCGGCAACGACTGCGGCCGCGACGCCCCAGCGAAGCAGCCGGGTCACACCGCTTTCATGATCAGCGAGGCGTTCGTGCCGCCGAAGCCGAAACTGTTGTTGAGAACTGCGCGGATCTGCCGCTCCTTCGCCTTGTGCGGGACGAGATCGACCCCTTCCGTTCCCTCGCTGGGATTGTCGAGGTTGAGGGTCGGCGGAGCGACCTGGTCGCGCATCGCGAGGATGCAGAAGATGCTTTCAACCGCTCCGGCCCCGCCGAGAAGATGGCCGATCGCCGACTTGGTCGAGCTCATCGACAGCGACCCGATGGCGTTGCCGAACAGTCGGCGCACCGCCCCCAGCTCGAGCTCGTCGCCCAGCGGGGTCGAAGTGCCGTGCGCGTTGATATAGTCGATGTCCGACGGCTGCAGGCCCGACTTCCTGAGCGCCATTTCCATCGAGCGGTAGGCGCCCGAGCCTTCCGGGTGCGGCGCGGTGACATGGTGAGCGTCGCCGGACAAGCCGTAGCCGATGACCTCCGCGTAGATCTTCGCCCCGCGAGCCTTGGCGTGCTCATATTCCTCGAGCACCACGACTCCGGCGCCCTCGCCCATGACGAAGCCGTCGCGGTCCCTGTCATAGGGCCGGCTCGCCTTCTGCGGCTGGTCGTTGAAGTTGGTGGAAAGCGCGCGTGCCTGCGCGAAGCCCGCAATGCCGATCGGGCAGATCGTCGCCTCCGCACCGCCCGCCAGCATGATGTCCGCATCGCCGTCCTTGATCATCCGCGCGGCGTCCCCGATCGAATGCGCGCCGGTCGAACAGGCGGTCACGACCGCGTGGTTCGGCCCCATCAGGCCGTATTTGATCGAGACCTGGCCGGAGATGAGGTTGATCAGGCGGCCGTGGACGAAATGCGGGCTGACCCGTCCGGGGCCGTTTTCATGGAGATTGACGCTTTCCTTCTCGATTCCGGGGAGGCCGCCAATGCCCGACCCGATCGAGACGCCGGCGCGATACCGAGTCTCCTCGTCCATTTCCGTGAGGCCGGCATCTTCGATCGCCTGCCCGGCGGCATCGAGACCAAAGACGATGAACGGATCGACCTGACGCTGGACCTTGTGATCGACTCGCTTGGCGGGATCGAAGCCATATTCATGGTCCGCGGGCTTGACCTCGCAGGCGATGCGGCACTTCTGGTCGCTGGCGTCGAACTTGGTGATCGGCCCGGCGCCGCTCTTCGCGGCGAC
>Ga0070679_100003856_pt1 | contig 13774 bp, 13 predicted proteins | sample KBSC63BmetaG_FD_65652 | JGI IMG/M metagenome (GOLD analysis project Ga0070679, IMG submission 65652) | Corn rhizosphere microbial communities from Kellogg Biological Station, Michigan, USA - KBS C6-3B metaG | ecosystem: Host-associated > Plants > Roots > Rhizosphere | place: USA: Michigan... | reverse complement strand
CGGAATGTTACGCGGCTTCTCCCACCCGGGAGCCATGCTTGCCTTGCGTCCCGCATGCGCAAGCTGGATCGCCGGCACGCTGGCCTGTTCGCGGATGAAACGCGTGATGCACGCTAGCGGCTCGACGTGCTCATCTTTCCAGATGCCTAAATCCTGCGGGCTGATGCGCCCTTCGGGACTGATCGCCGCAGCCTCGGTCATCACCAGCCCCGCTCCGCCCACCGCGCGGCTGCCCAGATGCACCAGGTGCCAGTCGCTGGCGAAACCATCCTCTGAGCTGTACTGGCACATCGGCGAAACGGCGATGCGGTTCGGCAGCGTGATGCTGCGCTGCGTGAGAGGCGAGAAGAGGTGGGTTGCGGCGGGAATCGCGGAAGACATAATGCAAGGTTAGATGAAGCTGGCAATGTCGGCGAACCACCCAGGTCTATCTACAGCGTGCCCAGCCAATTCACTACCGCTGTTTCCAACGCGATGCGCTGGCCTGAATACACATGGTCGGTCGCCAGATGCAGCGTAGTGACGTGCTCATCCTTATGCGCACGCAGACCAGCAACCAGCGGATCGGTGCCCGAAGCCAGGCCATCGTCCGACGTAATCACCAGCACCGGACGCGGCGCCAGCCGGGGCCCAAGGTTCGGCATATTCCACTCCACCGCATGGGCGATCAGATCGCGGGCGAGGCTCTCCGGCGTGCATCCTGCGAGAGGGGCAATGCCCTCGGCTTCAAGATTTTTAGCAGTCGGCGCCACCGCGGCCTCGGAGTGGCCAGCGTGCACCGCCGGCAACGTTCTTCCTCCCATATTCGCCGCCGAAATGAGCCCAACGGCACGAACACCGGGATCACGCGCGCCGACGTTCGCCGCGATCATTCCGCCCATACTGTGTCCGATGAGGACGATATTCTTCGGGTCGCTGCGCAGCGCCTTTGCGTTCGCCGAATCGCGGAGATAGTCCACGGCGGCCTGCGCGTCTTCGGTTGCGTGTGTGAACGAAAAACTTCCGGGGGAACCCCACGAGCCGCGGTAATTGAAATACAGCACATCCCACCCCGCACGACGGATCGCCTGCGCGACATCGAGGTTCTTCTCATTGCCTGGAAAACCGTGCAACAGGACCACGACAGGATGCGGCCCCGCGCCAGCCGCAATGTACACCAGCGCGTTCAGCTTTTCGCCGTGGCTGGGAAGCAGAAAGGTGCTCGTAGACGCCGGAAATACTTTGTCTGGAACCGGATCGGTGGCCACGGCGGCCGGGACCTGTTGCGCATGCAGCGAGATACAGAAAAGGGCAGCGGGAAGGAGCAGTTTGCGCAGGAACATGCTCGCCATTCTAGAGCTTCCGCGCCCGCATTGGTGCTTGCATCCTTCTGATTCCACCGCCGTCTACTAGAATAGGAAGAAGTGATGTCCGCCACAGTTTTATCGCCCGAACCCGCCTCACCCCCCACGATCCACAGTTGTCCTGCGTGCAGCCACTGGCTGCCGGACGGCACGCTCGCCTGTCCGGACTGCCATACCCTCACCTACGGCCAGCACCTCAGCATGCTGGCCACCGCGGCGCAGCAGTTGGAGCAGGAGCAGCGATGGGCCGAGGCGCGCGACAATTGGCGGTCGGCACTCAAGTGGCTCCCCGAAAACACGCGCCAGGCCCTCAGCATCCAGCAGCACATCGCGGCCATCGACCAGCGGTTGCAAACCGAGGAAAGCCGTAAGGCCCGCTGGACCAAGCGGCTCGGCCCGCTCGCTCCCGCAGCGCTTTTTCTGCTGAAGATCAAGTCGTTTCTCTTCGTGATTCTGAAGCTGAAATTCCTGTTGAGCCTGGCGGCGTTTTTCGGGCTCTACTGGGCCATCTTTGGCTGGCAATTCGCGCTGGGCTTCACGCTTTCGATCCTCATCCACGAACTCGGCCATTTTGTTGCGGCGAAGCGCCGCGGGCTGAAAGTGGACCTGCCGATGTTTCTCCCTGGCCTCGGCGCGTACGTGCGCTGGTATGGCATGGGCGTCTCGCGCGCAGACCTCGCCGGTATTGCACTGGCCGGGCCGCTGTTCGGCCTGCTTGCCGCGCTGGCGTGCTGGGGCTTGTTCTGGCAGACCCATCTCCCCATTTTTCTGGTGCTGGCCAACGTTACGGCGTGGCTCAACCTGCTCAACATGATCGCAGTCATCTGGCTGGACGGCGCCAAGGCGACGTTCGCGCTCTCACGCATTCAGCGGGTCATGGCCGCGGCGACGTGCGTCATCTTCTTCGGACTCACCTGCGCACGCGACCCCTTCGAACTCAACAACGTCAGCAACCACTACATTTTTCTTGTGATCGCCGCGACCATGGGCTGGCGCTGCTTCACCAACGACGCGCCTGAAGAGCCGCACACCACGACGCTGGTCTACTACATCGGATTGTTCCTGGCCCTGGGCCTGGTGCTGCACATGACCGGCTTCACGATCTCGCAGATGCCGCAGTTCAACTCCCCGATCATGACCCACTGAAGTGGTTTAGGAATACAGCACTTTGCGTTCGCCTTTGGCGACACGGCCCATCACAAAGAAGCGTTCGTTCATGCGGTTCAGGACCAGCCGCGCCTTCGCTAACTTCTCTGCCGGCACAACGGCGACCATCCCCACGCCCATGTTGAAGGTGCGCAGCATTTCGTCCCGATCGACTGACCCTAACTGCTGCAAGTGCGCGAAGATCGGTGGCGGCTCCCACTTCGACAGCTCAACGAGTGCGCAGATACCTCGCGGCAAAACGCGCGGCAGGTTTTCCGTAATGCCGCCGCCGGTGATGTGTGCGAAGCCGCTGACGACTTCGGCCTGAATCAGCTTTTTAATCGGAGCGAGATAGCTGCGGTGTCCACGCATCAATGCCGCGCCGACCTTGTCCTTCAGTTCGTTGACGTACTGATCGTGCGTGTAGCCGGCGACATCGAAGAGCAGCTTGCGCGCGAGCGTATAGCCATTGGTGTGGAGGCCATTCGAAGGCAAACCGACCAGGATATCGCCGGCCTGAATGGTCTCACCGGTGATAATTCGCGGACGGCTGACCACGCCGACGATGAAGCCGACCAGGTCGTACTCCGCACCGACATACACACCGGGAAGCTCCGCCGTCTCTCCACCCAATAAAGCGCAACTGTTCGCTTTGCACGCGTCGACAATGCCGCTCACGACACGCTCCACGACATCCGGATCGAGCTTGCCGCTGGCAAATGAGTCGAGAAAAAACAGCGGCGTCGCGCCCTGCACGGCGATGTCGTTCACGCAATGGTTCACCAGGTCCGAGCCCACGCTCTGATGCAGCCCCGTGGCCGCCGCAATCTTCAGCTTGGTGCCGACGCCGTCGGTACTCGAGACCAGTACGGGGTCGGGGTAGCGTTCGGCATCGAGCGCAAACAGGCCGTTGAAGCCACCGATTTCGCTCAACACATTGCGGTTGAAGCTGCGCCGCGCAATGCGCGCAATGCGTTCCTTAGCCAGCGTGGCAGAGTCGCGATTGACACCCGCATCGGCATAGGGAGTCGCGGCGCGGGTGCGCCTGGCCATTGGGGGGGAAGCAGGAGGCGAAAGCTTCGCTACCGTGCCAGTCTCAGCGGCGCGATCTTCCGGCTCGCCGTCTATGGGATCGTCCATTGTGCTGCTCAAATTGAGAGAACCTCCTCGCGCAGCATTTTGTGGATAGATGCAGTTTATCAGTCGTAAATGGGTAAACTTCTATACTTGTGTCATGGCGTTGCTTTTAACCCAATCCAAAGTCCTGCAGGAGCGCGCTGAGCGGCTCCTGCCCGGCGGCGTCGACTCGCCGGTACGCGCGTTTCGCGCCGTCGGAGGTCATCCTCCCTTTGTCGCCAGCGCCCGTGGCGCGTGGCTCACCGACGCCGACGGCAATCGCTACATCGACCTCTTCGGCTCGTGGGGACCGATGCTGCTGGGCCATGCATTTCCGCCCGCCGTGCGCGCCATCCAGCAGGCAGCTGAGCGCAGCGCCAGTTTTGGCGCCAGCACCGCGTCCGAGGCGCAGCTTGCCGGACTTGTCCAGCAATGTTTTCCGTCGATCGAGAAACTGCGCTTCGTTTCTTCAGGGACGGAAGCCTGCATGTCGGCGATCCGCCTCGCGCGCGGCTTCACCGGACGCTCATTCATCATCAAGTTCGAAGGCTGCTATCACGGACATGCTGACGCCCTGCTGGTCAAGGCCGGCAGCGGGGTTGCGACGTTCGGCATTCCCGGCTCAGCCGGCGTGCCCAACGAGACCGCGATGCACACTCTCGCGCTCCCATATAACAATCTCGCCGCGGTCGAAGCCGCTTTCGAAAGCCACCCCGGCCTGATCGCCTGCGTCATTCTCGAGCCCGTCGTCGGCAACGCCGGCACCATCGAACCCGCGCCGGGCTTTCTTGCGGGTCTGCGCAAACTCACGCGCGACAACGGTGCGCTACTCATCTTCGACGAGGTGATGACCGGCTTCCGTCTCGCGCCCGGCGGCGCCCAGGAGCTATTCGCCGACGAGCTCGACAGCCCACCCGACCTCACCACTCTCGGCAAAATTGTCGGCGGCGGCCTGCCAGTCGGCGCATTCGGTGGACGCGCCGATGTGATGGACTTCCTCGCGCCTCTCGGCCCTGTCTACCAGGCCGGAACGCTCTCCGGAAACCCGCTGGCGATGGCCGCCGGCATTGCCACGCTCGAATACATTCTCCGCAACAAATCCACAATCTACCCACAGCTCGAAGCCACATCTGCGGCCATTGCCGGCGGCGTCGCGTTGACAGCCGCGGAACACGGCATCGCACTCACGACGAACCGCGTCGGCAGCATGTTTACGTGGTTCTTCACGCCGAACGATGTCACCGATTTTGCAGCCGCCAGCACGTCCGACACGGCCGCCTTCGCCCGCTTCCACCGCGCCATGCTGGAACGCGGCGTGTGGCTGCCACCCAGCCAGTACGAGGCCGCATTTGTTTCGACCGCGCACGGCCAGGAGGAGATCGACGCAATCGTTGCCGCCGCCAATGACTCATTTCGGGAAGTGACGAAGTAGCGATTGCTGTATAAACTTCCGGCATGGACGAAAAATACGTTTCGCTGCACGGCCCCATCCAGACTGAGGGCGACAAGCTGGTTTTTCGAGTTCCTTTGAACGCCGGAGGAGCGCAACTCAACCTCGTCGCCAGCGGCATCTCGGTCATCGACGGCAACGACCTGGTCATCATCATCCCACCCTGGCTCGCCGAGAAGCTGCAGATTACCGAGGGCACCGAAGTCTCCATCGACGACCGCTCGGGCATTTTCAACATCCACAAGACCGAATAATCAAGCATTTTTAGACGGCGGGGCTGGGATGTTCTTCCGGCTCCATCCAAAGCTTGCCTGCGGCAGTCAGTACCGCCAGCATCACGGTACAGATCAGGAAGACCCGCCGGATGCTGGTGTGGTTCGCCAGCACGCCGCTCAAGATCAATCCCGCAATCTGCGCGCTGAAGATCAGCGACATGACGGTCGACCCAACGCGGCCCAGCATCGCCTGCGGGGTTTCCTGCTGAATCATCGTCTGCGATGGAATGATGATGCCTCCGCAGGCAAAGCCGATGATGAAGCAGCCGAGCAACGTAAGGACGACATCGATCGCGATAGCGTGACGGAAGAGCGTGAACACGATGTGCGGTGCTATTGCCATCAGCAGGGTGCCGACTGCGATGCCACTGAGGCCGAAGTAGACCAGCGAAGTGTTTTTCACTTTTTTCGCCGCCGCATTCAGAATAGTGATGCCCACAAAGAGGCCAATGCCGATCATCGCGCTTGCGAAGCCGAAGACGTTGGTTGAGGCGTGCAACGTGTCGCGAACGAAGATCGCGATCAAAGGACCGAAGCATCCCATGACAAACATTCCGGCAGCCAGAGCAAGGATCACGAACAGCAGCGCCGCATGATGAAAGATGAAGCTCGTACCCTCCTTCATATCGGCGAGGATGCGGGCCAGTCCTGTCTTTTGTTCCTTCTCGGACGTAACGACGACGGCGCTCTTGCCTTCGACTTGCTGCACCACCGCGCTCTTTGGCGGCAAAATGATCGCAATCGAAGCGATCAAGGTACCCGACGCGATAAAGCTGACGGAATCGAGGATGTAGCAGGTTTGTTCGTGGAACCGCGAAACGATGAACGTTGCCGTCGGTCCGCCGATGATGCGCATGATGAACATCACCTGCTGGATGAGCGAATTCGCGGAACGCAATCCATGCATCGGCACAGCAGACCGGATCGCGATGCCCTGCGCCGGGGAAAAGAAGCTGGAGAACACACTGATAGCCGCCAACACCGCATAGAAACCGTATACATTGTGGACGACCAACAGCAAAAGGCACAGACCCGCGCGCACATAATCGCTTGAAACCAGCGTGATCTTCACCGGCCAGCGATCAACAAAGACGCCGCTGACAATGCCGAGCAGCGCAATCGGCAGCAGGTACGCAATCTGGATGCCTGTCACCTGCTGCGCGGTGGCATGCAGCTTGAAGGTCATCACTGTAATGACCGCAAACAGAGCAAGAAAATCCCCGAAGACGGAAACGATCTGCGCATACCAGAGTCGCCGCATCGTCGTAATGCGCAGCACCGCTCCCATACTCAAGGGTTCTGGAGCGTTAGGTGCCGGCAGGGGCAATGCTTCGGTAGAAGATTCCGTGAGATCGCCGATAGAATTTTCTTTTTCGCTCATACACCTTGATTGTAGAATGCGTACACATCAAGGTGGACCTCAAATGCGCACGAATATCGAGATAGACGACAAGTTGATGAAGCAGGCAATGAAGAGCAGCGGAGCGAAGACCAAAAGGGCCGCTGTTGAAGCCGGTTTGCGGATGCTGGTCAAGAGTCACGCACAACAGGGCATACGTGAGTTGCGCGGCAAGGTCGAATGGGAGGGTGATCTTGCAAGCTCCCGGCTTAGCGATAAATGGTTCGGAGTTGCCGGTACATGGCCCGAAGATGAGGCAATGTCCCGCCCGACGCAATATGTCGATCAGCCTGTAAGGAGCCGCGGGGCGCGGAGTAAGGCAGCGTGATCATCGTTGAAACAACAGTGTGGGTCGACTTTTTTCGTAACGCGTCGAATCCACATACCGCCTGGTTGAACCGGAATGCACTCGACCCGAATCTGGCGTTGACCGATTTGACCCTGTGCGAGGTCCTCCAGGGAATACGCACGGATTCTTTCTTCGAGAGCACGCGAGCATTGCTACTGAAAGTTGGCGTCCATTCGACCGGCGGCGCTGATTTGGCCGCAGAATCGGCTGAACATTACAGGTTTCTGCGGCGGCGAGGGGTCACGGTGCGCAAAACGATCGATTGCCTGATTGCCACCTATTGCATTCGCGGAAAGCACGATCTGTTGCATCACGATCGTGATTATGACGGGTTTGAGAAATATCTTGGGTTGCGCGTAATCCAGGTTTAGAGAGATTCCGATCAGGTCCCGACTCTGCAGGCCACCTAATCCACCAACTCCACCAGCAGGACCTGCTCGTCGCCGTCGATTTCCTGCAGCTTCACCTCGATAATTTCTCGCCGCGACGTCGGAATAATCCTCCCAATAAACTTCGCCTCGATCGGCAGTTCGCGGTGTCCGCGGTCGATCAGCACCAGCAACTGCACGCTCTTCGGGCGACCGTGGTCGAACAATGCATCGAGCGCCGCGCGGATGGTGCGGCCCGTGTACAGCACGTCGTCCATCAGGATGATGTCGCGGCCATTGACGTCGAACCCCAGCTCGCCTTTTTCAACGACCGGGCGCACGTCGCGCGTGCTCAGATCGTCGCGGTAGAAGCTGATGTCGAGCACACCCGTGTCGACCGGCTCTTTCTCGATGGTCTCAATCATGCGCGCAATGCGCTGCGCCAGCGGGACGCCGCGGCGCCGGATGCCGACCAGACCGAGGTTCTTGCTGCCATTGTTGCGTTCGACAATCTCGTGCGCCAGGCGCACCAGCGTCCGCTCGATTTCGGACGCGGACATCAGCCGTCCCTTTTCGCGGATCTTCGGCGATTTCGGCGTGCTGGTTTCTGTGGAGGATGACGGGGTTGGGTTGTCGCTCATCATGGCTTCGATGATAGCAGCGCCTCGGACATTTGCCTTAAATTCAGGCCCGCACCCGCGACCGCACAAATCCTGCAAACGCTCCCCCGGCCGTCGTAATCATCAGCAGAATGCCGATTAAGAAAGCTATGGAGATGAGGGCAAGCCCAGCGCGGAACTCCGGCACATTTTGTGCGAGCGAAAAAAGCTGGTTACCAACCTGATCGGAGCTAACAGCCGCCTGCTGCTGCGCGAACATACTGTTCCACCTGTCATCGAACTCAACCATGCCGCGCCCGTGTGTGCCAAACCGCAGCACAAGGAGTTCAATCGTGTTGGCGATCGTTTGGACCGCGGCGACCGCGAGACCCGTTAACAAACCCAGCCGCGCTCCAAAACCGGTCGTGATCGGCACCAGCGGAAAACGGGATTGAAACAATCCGATTACAACCACCGGACTGATGATCGCCCACAACAGAGTCAGTAACAGGCTTGGGGGGAATAACGCGGAGAGGCCCATGAGCACCGCAGTGACCGCAGCCGCCAGACCAACGCACCGCAGCGCCCCAGACCAGATCAGCGAGGCAGGGTCGCGCATCACCGGGCCTATCGCACCCGCTTCCGCGGCCTTGGCTTGCGCCTCGACCTGCGTCAACAATTCTTCCGACAGAACCACCTGCGGAGCGCCGCAGTTGGTACAGAAGATCAACGTTCCGTCGTCGTGAGGCGGCAACTCAGCCTGGCACCGGTGGCAAAATCTGTAAGTCACTCTTTTGAAGCTATCCTAGCCGCGAAGCGCGAGCAAACCGGCGGCAAGATCCCGCCCCACCCGCAACTTTCAGGAGCCGCTATTCGCTCTCTTTTTCCTTGTTCTTATGGTCGGAAAGGCCAGTCGGCAAGTCCAGTGACACCATGCCGATTTTGGTTGCGCCGTCCTTGGTCTGAACGGCCACGATGTGCTGATGCTGCTTGCTTCCGGTGCGCAGCTCGGTGGACTTGTCGACGTCGGTGTCCCAGCTGATGTGGCCGCCATTATCGTCGTTGAAGTCGCAGGTCAGACCCTCGGCGGTACGATCAGGATCGCCCACCGAATGCTTGCCCTTGCACTCCAGCACAACGCCGTACCTGCCCAGGTCCTTTTTGTAGAAGGCCAGCACTTTGTCCACAGCATCCGGCGTGGTGAAACTCGCTGCTTTCACGCCAAGGTGGAAGCTGCCGAAGCTCATGTTCACGTCAGCCGCTCCGCTGTCCTTGTCTTTCTTCACCAACTGAGCGCCCGGATACGGCGTGATGCCCAGCCCCGAGGCCTCCACATTGTCGTTGGTCTTCACCTGCATCGAGCCAAACGGTGTGCCGATGCTGACATTGTCGCTGTCGCCATTCTTGTGCGACGTAACGTGGCAGCCGGAAAGCACTGTCACCAGCAAAAGCGAGGGAACAGCCAAGGCAGAGAGCAAGCGCATGATCGAAATCTCCTTCGAAGTACAGGCCAAGAATGAGTCTAGCCACAATTACTCCGGCGAAGGTAGGATACGCTTCAAGACAGCCGTTAGTTCCCCCTCTGAAGATTTTCCGCATCTTTATGTCAGATACGGGTTTACACCTTGCAGTGCCGCGCAATATAGTGACGGCTTGCACCAGGGAGCTGCATCCCGTGTACGAAGGAGCTGCATCCATGAACACCACTCGTCTCACCCTCGCCCGCGTTCTCTTCACCTGTGCTCTTCTTGCCACCGTGCCCTTTGCTCTGCACGCGCAGGACTTTTCCTACGATCCCCAGGGCGCGCAGGCCCCCGATCCGCCCTCTCGCGTCGCGCGTCTCAGCGCCATGCAAGGCAACGTTTCGTTCCAGCCTGCGACAGTCAACGACTTCAGCGCCGCTGAACTCAACTATCCGCTGACCTCCGGAGACCGCCTCTACACCGACAAGGGGGCTCTCGCCGAAATCGAAATCGGCAATCTTACCGCCCGCCTCGGACAGCAGGCCGACTTTACCGTCACGACCCTCACCGATCAGGTCGCCCAGTTTGGCCTTGCGCAGGGCAGCGTCATACTCAGGAGCTACCAGCTCGACCCCGACACCACCACCGAGATCGACACTCCCAACGCTTCCGTCACCGTGCTGGCCAGCGGTGTGGTGCGCGTCGACTATTACCCCGACCAGAATGTCACCGTCGTCCGGGAAATTTCCGGACAGATCCAGGTCGACGCCGACGGTGTTCATCAGTTCCTTGAAGGTCCCACCCAGGTGCTCCGGGTCACCGGAAGCGCCCCTTCCACCTGGAACAGCGAAAACCTCCCTCGCCCCGACGATCTCGACCGCTTCTCCGGCCAGCGCGATGCATATGACCGCCAGGCCTCAGTCTCTGAAGAAAGCTACGTCCCGCCGGACATGATCGGCGCCGGAGACCTCGCCTCCAACGGCGACTGGGAGAGCACCGGCGACTACGGCAACGTCTGGTATCCCAACAACGTCGCCGACGACTGGGCCCCTTACAGTGTGGGCCGCTGGGTCTCCATCGCTCCCTGGGGATGGACTTGGGTCGGCGGTGAGCGCTGGGGCTTTGCGCCCTACCACTATGGCCGCTGGGTGCATGTCGGACGCCGCTGGGGATGGGTCCCCGGCCCTCCTACGGCCCACCCGATGTACTCGCCGGCGCTGGTCGCCTTTGTCGGCGGAGGGGGCTTCTCTATCGGAGGCGGACGCGTCACCGCTTGGTTCCCACTCGGCCCCGGCGAGCAGTACCGTCCGTGGTATCGCACAAGCCCTTCCTATGTGAACCGGGTCAACGCCGGCGGGTTTCATAACAACCCTTTCAATAACGCACCGGGCGGCTACATGAATCGTTCGGCGGCTACCGCTATCCCCGTGCGCAACTTCGGCAATGGCCGCCCGGTGCGCGAGTCGGCGGTTCACGTCGATCCTAACCAGTTCCGTAACGCTCCGGTAGAAAACCGGCCGCCGGTTGCGCCTCCGCAACGGCAAGCTGCGGTGGGTCCTCCTGCCCGGGCGCTTCCGCCGCTAACGGCGCGTCCAGTGTTGCCAACGCGCACTGGCCAGAACCCCAACTTCAACAACCCGAATGCCAACCGTAACGGCAATCCCAACGGGTACCCGAACGGTCAGCGCAACAACACTCCGCCGTCGGGGATCGTGCGCCCCGGCAACGATCCTCAGCGCCCTTCACCTATCCCCGGCCAACCTGGGCGCAACATGAACGACCGCCAGCCACAGCCGGGGACCTCAACCCAGCCTGGCCGCAGTCCTTATGATCGCCAGCCGCAGCCGGGAACATCTCCTCAGCCGGGCAATACACCCCAGCCTGCCAATCCGGCACAGCCGCCGCGCGATACCTACGAGCGGCCGCAACGTCAACTCTCCCCAACCGTCATATCTCCCACGCCACAGACGCCTCCGGTCGAGCGTCCAAACTCCAATCCGCAGCGTCAGGACCAGCCCCAGCGCCAGCAGCCGCAAACTCAAACTCAGCCGCAACGCCAGGACCAGCAGCGGCCGGACTTCCAGCGTCAGCAGCCGCAAACTCAAACCCAGCCGCAACGCCCGGAGTTCCAACGGCCCGAGCCTCAACGCACCGAGACCCGGCCAGTCGAACCCCAGCGTCAGCCCACACCACAGCCGCAAGCTGCACCACCACCACGGATAGCTCCTCCGCCTCCTCCACCGGCTCAACCGCGTCCGCAGGCAGCGCCGGCGCTGCCCCGCCCTCAACCGCAAGCCGTCCACCCGGACGACAGGAAGAAGCAGTAGTCTCCCGGAAATGCCAGGCCCATGCGCCTGGCATTTCTGCATCCAAGCGGGATGGAGAGAGCTTCATGCCGCCCGCGATAAAGGAAAGCGCCGCCCCCTTCATCCCTGCCGATCGAACATTGCCTGCCCTCCGCGAGGCCGTCCAGCACTGCCGCGGCTGCGAACTTTATCAACACGCCACGCAGGCTGTCTTCGGAGAACTTGAAACAGGCGCCACCGGGGCGAAACCCAGAGTCGCCATTATGATGATCGGCGAACAACCGGGCGACCAGGAAGACAAGCAGGGCCGCCCCTTTGTCGGCCCGGCGGGCAAGTTGCTGGACAAGTGTTTAGAGGACGCAGGTATTGACCGCACCAAGGTCTATGTCACCAACACCGTCAAGCACTTTCGCTGGGAGCCGCGTGGCAAAATCCGCCTGCACAAAAAGCCCGGCATGACGCACATCCGCGCCTGCCGTCCCTGGCTTGACGCGGAACTCGACACCGTGCAGCCCCAACTGATCGTCTGTCTCGGCGCTGTGGCTGCACAGGCGCTGCTAGGCCCTGACTTCCGCATCACGCAGTCGCACGGCAAGGTGGAGCAGGCGGAGGGGCTGCCGCCGATCATTGCCACACTCCATCCCTCGGCAATTCTGCGCGCCCGCACCGACGAAGACCGCGAGCGCGATACGCGGATATTTCTCGATGACCTGCGCCTCGCGGCCGGCTATTTGAAATAATCGCCCTGCGGCATAGTGGGGATCCTCTCGTCAGCCTCTTGCAAGCCGCGAGCCGAAGGAGTTGTCATGAGCATCCTCGATCAACTGGAACCTTACGCACGCACCTTTGTGGAGGGCCTTCTTCGTGCGGGCGGCAAACCGCTGCAGGAGCTTTCCGTCGACGAAGCGCGCCAGTCCATGCACAACCGTCAGCGCACGCCGCTCGCGCATCCGTCCATCACCTTCGAAACGATTGAGGCCGCCGGTGTCACAGTCACCATCGTCCGTCCGGCACAACTCACCGGACCGCTTCCTGCCGTCCTGCACATGCACGGTGGTGGCTGGGTTATCGGCGGCATTGAAACCCACGCCCGCCTGGTGCGCGAGCTGGCGGTCCATTCCCACGCGGCCATGGTCTTTCCCCACTACGCACTCGCGCCCGAGTCGCCTTTCCCCGTGGCGCTCGATCAATGCGTAGCCGTGCTGCAGTGGATGCGTTCGCATGGGGCCGACCACTCCATCGACCCCGCGCGCCTTGCCGTCGCCGGCGACAGCGCGGGTGGCAACTTCGCCGCCGCCATCGCCCTTGAGGACACGGCTGCTGCATTCCCTCTCCGCCTGCAAGCGTTGCTGTGTCCTGTCGTTCTGCCGCCCACCGACACCGGAAGCTATGCAGAGTTCGCAACCGGCCTGAATCTCACGCGCGCCGGCATGAGATGGTTTTGGGACCATTACGTGCCCGATGCCGCACTCCGCTCCGACCCGCGCGTCTCACCGCTGCTCGCCGGCGATGACGCTCTTGCGCGCGTACCTCCGGCGCTCGTCGTCAGCGCGGAGTACGATGTGCTTCGCGACGAAGCCGAAGCCTACGCCCGCCGTCTCACCAAAGTTGGTGTACCCGTAACGGCTGTGCGTTTCCTCGGCACCATCCACAACTTTTACCTGCAGGATGCTCTAGCCGACTCCGGTCCTACGCAGTCCGCATTGCGCCTCATCGGCGACGCTCTGAAAACAGCCCTCTATAGTTAGTCCTCCATGGCTTGGCCCGTGCGAGGCGGCGCGGTTGTCGGAGCGTTCGATCACGTACCATGAAGCTCTGTTCGAGAGAGATCTTCATGACCCTGTTCCGGCCTGCCGCCGCAATCTGCTCCACGCTTCTATTCGTCGCAGCACACGCCGCGCCTGTTGACCCCGGGGTTTCTCACGCACTCGCTATCGCTCGTGCCGCGCGACTCTCCAAC
>Ga0070679_100003855_pt1 | contig 13774 bp, 12 predicted proteins | sample KBSC63BmetaG_FD_65652 | JGI IMG/M metagenome (GOLD analysis project Ga0070679, IMG submission 65652) | Corn rhizosphere microbial communities from Kellogg Biological Station, Michigan, USA - KBS C6-3B metaG | ecosystem: Host-associated > Plants > Roots > Rhizosphere | place: USA: Michigan... | reverse complement strand
CGCACGGCGGAGATTCTAACGTCGCGGTCGTCATCGTTGAGCGCAGTCTCGAGCAACCGCAGTGCGCCCGCCGATCCGATTTCCGAGAGCGTCTGCGCCGCCGCCTGCCGAAGCTCGACGTTCGGCTGCTGCAGTACCTTGGCGAGGGGTGCGACGGCCGCCGCGGTCTTGAGCTCTCCCGCGCGCCGCATCGCCTCGATCGCAACCGACACGTCCGGAGAGCCGATGAGCTTGATCAGGTCGGCGCTGTTCGCGGACGCCATGCGACCCGCCGCTTTCTCGAGCGCAGTGCGCAGCTCGGGATTCTGCGCCTGCTTGAGCCAGCCGAGCACTGTGCCGAGCGTGCCGGAGCGCAGCTGCTCGAAGAGCGCGTCGAGCTCCGACTGCGCCGGAATCGTCTCGGAATGATCGAGCGCCTCGAGCAGTTGCGAGAGCACGGTGGGATCGCTCAGGCTCGTGGGAAGTGCGAGCAGCCGCTGCTTGTGCGCCGGCGCGATGTTCGTTGCGCGACGGGATAGCGCGTCGGCTTCCGCAAGCAGGTACGCCACCGACCCGTACGCGCCGCCGGAGAGCAGATTGAGCATGTAGCTCTCGAAGATGCCGCAGAGCTCCTCGCGCACCGCGGGAGTCTCCTGCACCTCGAAGATGTCGAGCAGAATTGCCAGCACGTTGCGCGGCATGTCGACCGACTGCTCGGCCACGACTGCAGCACGCAGATACTCGATCTCGGTTTCGTCGAGGAAGTAGAGCGTTGCGTCGAGATCTTCCAGCTTTACGATCCCGGACTTGCGTTTCTGATGCCCCTCCTCGCGCTCTTCCGCGCGCATGTCTTCGACGATCGGAATCGTGCGATCCTGGGGAGGCTTGCTCTCGACGTCGAACAATGCGTGCGAATCGAGGTTGATGTCGACGAAGCGGTACCTGATGCGCGTGAACTCCTGTTCCCAAAGCAGGGTCAGGAGATCATCCTCCTCGGGCGCCGCGTTGCGCACTCGCTGGAGAATCTTGAGGAGTGACAGGAGCTCGTCGTCCTCCACCCCCTGCGACAGAGTGAGCTCGCGCACTCCATCCTTGAAGAACACCCAGGGCACGCTCTCGGCGCGCCCGGCCTCGTGCATCACGACGCGTCCCAGCCAGCGGAAATCCGATTCGGTGATGGCGAGCGCGATCTCTGGCGCGTGCGGCCAGATCGGCGCGAACGCCGCGCGCAGGTTGTCGATCGCGCGCGTGTAGATCGGATTGTTCGGGAGGTAGAGCTGGTGCGTCTTGATCGCGCGGGCGAAGTGCCGGAGCAGCTCCTCCACGAGCTGCGGCGGACATGGCGGCTCCGGAAGATCGTCGGTCGCGGCGTCCGGGGAGGCGATGGTGGGCGAAGTCACGAGGTGATTCGGTCTCCGAGCAGCTCGCTCACCTGCGACACGTCCTTGTCACCACGTCCGCTCACGCAAATGAGCACTGGCTCGCCGTCCTTCCACCGTCCGCGCTCCTGCATCACCCAGGCAACCGCGTGCGCGGTCTCGAGTGCGGGGATTATGCCTTCGAGGCGACTCAGGGTCACGAGTCCGTCGAGCGCCTGATCGTCGGTGATGGATACGTAAGTCGCGCGTCCGCTCTCCTTGAGGAACGAGTGCTCGGGTCCGACGCCCGGGTAGTCGAGACCGGCCGAGATGGAGTGCGCGGGGTGCACCTGTCCGTTCGCGTCCTGGAGCAGGTAGCTCCGTGCGCCGTGCAGCACGCCCGGTGTTCCTCTCGACAGTGACGCCGAATGCCTGCCCGTCTCCAGCCCCTCCCCCGCGGCCTCGACGCCGATCAACTCGACCGCGGCGTCATCCACGAAAGGATGAAAAATTCCCATGGCGTTCGATCCTCCACCTACACACGCAACCACGGTCGCCGGTAGACGACCCACCTGCGCGAGCATCTGCGCGCGCGCCTCGCGGCCAATGACCGCCTGAAACTCACGAACCATTCGGGGATATGGTGCCGGTCCAACCACCGAACCGATGATGTAGTGGCTGTCGGTGACGTTCGTGACCCAATCGCGAATTGCCTCGGTCGTTGCATCCTTGAGCGTTCTGGTGCCCGCGGTTACCGGCACCACTTCGGCGCCCATCAATCTCATGCGGAAGACGTTCAGCGCCTGCCGGCGCATGTCCTCCTCGCCCATGTACACCACACACTGCAGGCCGAATCGCGCACAGATCGTGGCCGTCGCAACGCCATGCTGTCCCGCGCCTGTCTCCGCGATGATGCGACGTTTGCCCATCCTCCGCGCGAGGAGCGCCTGGCCCACTGTGTTGTTGATCTTGTGCGCACCGGTGTGATTCAGATCCTCCCGCTTGAGCAGTACCGGCGTCCCCACGAGCTCCGAAAAGCGAGGGGCGTCGCTCAATGGAGAAGGACGACCCACGTACGTGGCAAGCAAACTGTCGAGATCGGCCAGAAAAGCCGGATCTCGCATCGCTTCCGCGAGCGCCGACTCCAATTCATCCAGCGCGGGGATCAATGTCTCGGGGACGTACCGCCCGCCGAACGCTCCGAAGCGATCGCCAGTCCCAACCGCGGTCATACGGCGCTCCCCGCGCGGCGCACCGCATCCATGAAGTCGGAGATGCGCGACCGATCCTTGATTCCGGGCGACGACTCCACGCCGGAGGATACGTCGACGATGTTGGGTGCGAGCGCCTCGATGGCTTTCGCCACGTTGGCGGCCGTGAGTCCTCCGGCAACGACCAGAGGAGCCGCGTGTTCGGCCGTCGCGGCGCGCGCGGCGTTCCAGTCGAACGGCGATCCGGTTCCGCCTAGCATGCCGCTCACTTTCGAATCGAGCACCAGAGCATCGGCTGCTTCCCATAGCGCATGGAGCTCCGACACGGAGAGTGCGTCGTTCACGCGAACCACCGCCCAGATTCTGGCTCCGCTGGCGTCGCGGACCGCGCGCACGTCGTCCACCGACGGGTCGTCGTGCAGCTGGGCGATGTCGAGTCGCGCCTCGCGGATAGTCGCCGCGATCTCCGCCGGCTCGCTCCGTCCGAAAACTCCGACGCGCTGGACGGCGGCGCCGGCCGCATCGAGTACGTCGCGCGCGCGGGCCGCATCGAGTGTACGCGGGCCGCCCGCGAAGATGACGCCCACGTACCGCGCCCCCAACTCTGCCGCCGCGCGCGAATCGGCGGGCTGCGTGAGCCCGCACACCTTTACGTCAACGCGCACGCACGCTCCTCTGGACCCCGGTGAGCGCCCGCACCGCCGCTTCTGGATCGCCGGACGCGGAAAGCGCGGATCCAACCAGCACGGCGTCGGCGCCCCACGTGGCGCGCACCTCAACGTCGGCGCGCGTCGTGATTCCACTTTCCGCAATCGCGATTGCGTCGCGAGGGATGAGCGAAAGCAGCCGTGCCGGCACATCTGCATCGATGTCGAGCGTTTCGAGGTCCCGGCTGTTGATGCCGATCACGCGCGCGCCGAGCTCGATCGCCAACGCGAGCTCAGACTCCGTGTGCGCTTCCACCAGTGCCTCTAGCTCGAGTTGCGCGGCGACCTCCATCAGCGCGGCGAGGCGCGCCGGGGGGAGCGCGCGAACGATCAGGAGTACCGCCGACGCGCCCGCTGCCCTGGCCTCGTGAAGCTGAATTTCGTCGACGTGGAAGTCCTTGCGCAACAATGGAATGGCGACGTTAGCTCGCGTGCTTTCGAGGTCGGCCACGCTGCCGCCAAAATGCGCCGGCTCGGTGAGCACGGAGATCGCGCTCGCACCGCCCAACTCATACGCCGCACCCTGCCGCTCCGCCGCCATGGACTCGCGAATCGCACCCTTCGATGGCGAGCGTCGCTTCACCTCCGCGATGATCGCGATCGTGCTTCCGCGCATCGCATCGATGAACGACGGCGCACGCTCGGCCAACTTGGCGCGGCGCACGATTGCCTTGCGCTCGCGTTCCGCGATCGCGGCAACGCGCTCGACGGTTTCCGCCACGATGCGGCCGAGCACGCCCGCTGGCGGAGCCCATTGCCGTGAAAAGACTTGCGCTTCGGTCACTGTTCGGCTATGCTGCTTGTTCGGCGTCCTTTCGGGACGCGTAGTAATGTCGGCCAACCTTCGCCCCACTCCGAGCATGGCGCTCACCAAGCGGCAACGCGAAATCCTCGACTACCTCGGAGGTTACGCCGAGGACAACGGGTACGCACCCAGCTTTGAAGAGATCGCCCGGAAGTTCAACTATAACTCGCTTGCCACGGTGCACGAGCATCTCAGTAATCTCGAGCGCAAAGGCTACATCAAGCGCTCGTACAACGAGAGCCGTGCGATCGAGATCCTGCCGTCCGACGTCTTTCCAAAAGCCGTGGAACTTCCACTGCTCGGAACCGTCGCCGCCGGCATGCCCATCGAAGCCATCACTGCGCACGAAACCATGTGCGTGCCCGACAGCTTCATCTCCCGCGGCGGCAGCCACTACGTGCTCCGGGTGCGCGGAAACTCCATGATCGACGAGCAGATCCGCGACGGCGACTTCGTGATCATCAACGAGCGCCGAAGCGCCGACAACGGCGAGACGGTCATCGCGCTCATCGACAACAACGCCGCCACGGTCAAGAAAATCTACCGCGAACGCGACGGTCGCATTCGACTGCAGCCGGCGAATGATGCGATGCTGCCAATTTACGTTCACGAGAACGACGTCACCATTCAGGGCGTCGTGGTCGGAGTGCTGCGCAAGTATTGATCGGGGCGAACACGGTCACGCGCGGTTGCTCGCCTCCCTGAGGGCAACCAGCGCGCGCATCCCCTTCCCCGAATCCACGGCATCCGCCGCGATCGCGATCGCATCAGCGTACGAGGTCGCTCGCCCGCTCACGTACACCGCTGCGGCAGCGTTCAGCACCACCGCGCTGCGCGCGCCGTGCGTCTGTCTTCCCTCGAGGACCGCGCGCACGCGCTCCGCGTTCGCCGCCGGCTCTCCTCCCGACAGATCATCGGGCTCCGCCGCCAGTCCGAAGTTGGCGGGGTCGATCGACCACTCGCTCACCGCTCCGCTCCGAACCTCGAGCACGCGCGTGCATCCAATCGGCGAAATCTCATCCATCCCCGGCTCGCCGTGCACCACGAGCGCATGCACGCTCCCCAGCTCCGCGAGCGCGCCCGCCATGAGATCCATGCGCGCGGGATTCGCCACGCCCACCACCTGGCGCCCCGCGCGCGCTGGGTTCGCGAGCGGCCCTAGATAGTTCATGATGGTAGGCACGCCAACTTCGCGCCGCACGGCGGCAACGTGCCGCATGGCAGGATGCATCGCGGGGGCGAACATGAACACGATCCCCGCGTGATCGAGCATCCTCCGCATCATCGCGGCCGACGGCTGGATCTCCACACCCAGCGCCTCCAGTACATCGGCGCTGCCGCATCGCGTGCTGTTGGATCGGTTGCCGTGCTTCGCGATGCGTACACCTGCTCCCGCCGCCGCGAGCGCCGCCGCCGTCGAGATGTTGAAGGTGGAGAACGCGCCGCCGCCGGTACCGCACGTGTCGACCAGCGTCGTCGCTTCGTCGTCATCGAAGGAGAGCATCGCGTTGCGCAGCGCGCGCGCGCCGCCCGCGACCTCCTGCGCGGTCTCTCCCTTGAGCGCGAGTGCGACGAGCAGTGCGCCCACCTGCGACGGCGCGCCCTCGCCGCGCATGATGACGTCGAAGGCGGCAGTGGTCTCATCCGCCGAGAGCGATGTGCCGGACGCCACGAGGCGGATCGCCTCGGTGAGAGCGTTAGCGGGCACCGGCCGGCTCCCGCAGCCGGCTTGCCAGCTGCGCCTTGGATGCGACAAGCGAGATGACGAGCGCCAGGAGCCGCACTCGCTCTACGTCCTCCTCCACGAATACCCCTCGCTGAATGCGATTCGTCAGATTGAGCACTCCCACCAGATCGTCGTGATACACCAGTGGAAAGCTGATGAATGAACCGGTGGTGAAGTACTCATCGCCCAGTAGCGGATGACTCGCGGCCTGAGCGACGTCCGTGACGAGCAGCGGCTCGCGGCTCAGCGCGACCTTCCCCGCCACGCCCTGGCCGATGTGGATCTGCGTTCCCTCGGCTATGTCCGGCGACAGCCCCTTCGCCGCTGCGATGTACAGCTGGTTCGTTCCCGGCGCGCGCAGCATGAGCGAGCATCGCTGCGCCTGCATGTCGTCGCCGCACAGCGCGAGCAGTCCATCGGCGAGCTGTCGCGCATCGGCCGTGGAGCCATCCAGCGTCAGCACGCGCTCGATGAGATACAGCGTGCGCGTCTTCTGTCGCAACGTCTCGCTCCGCCGGTGCAGCTCCACGTGCGCCTGCTCGAGCTGGCCCACCGCCGCGCTCACCTGCTGCTCCACCGCTTCCGCGCGCCGCGTCGCTCGTCGCGCATCCTCCTTCGACTTCGCGTGCTCCGTCTCGAGCAGCAACAGCCGCTCCGGCGTGAATCCTCCGCCACCGCTCGGCGTGTTGCGCGCCACGGCCAGCGCCTGTTCGAGCGAAGCGAGATGCTTCACGTACTCGCCGTGCACGCGCTGCGTGACGTCCTCGAGCGTGCGCACCGCCTCGTTGCGCGCTTCGCGCTCGGCGAAGCGCGCGTACGCGAGCGCAAAGAGCGCGACGTACGGCGCGAAGCGCTCCATCACGCGAGTGCCGAAGAAGCGCCGCGGCTCGTACACCGCCACTACCGCGGAGAGCTGTCCATCCACGCGCATGCCGCGAAGCGCGAGCAACCCTTCCTCCTCGAGCGTGGTGTCGAGACCGAGCAGTCGCGCATACTCATCGGATTGATCGCCGAGATCGACGAACTGCCCGCCCGCGAGAATCTGCGTACGGATACGAGCCGGCAAGTGATCGACGGTGGTGTCGGTGCGCGATCGCACGACGCGCGAGCCGTTAGGGCTCACTCGCTCGCGCAGCATCTGATGGCGCGCGTCGTAGCCGAAGAGCGAAAGCTCCGTGGATCGATCCACCTCGGCGAGCGCCTCGCCAAGCGCCACGACAGCCGCGTCGAGATCGGACGCTGCCGCGAGCGCATGAGCGAGCGACGCGAGGGTGCGAGGTGGCATGAGGGGGGCAGCGAGCCCGTCGGGAGGAGGGTTCCGCGGAGTGTGAATGTTGAGGCGTAGGTGACGAGCTGTCAATCGGTTCCGTCATTCGCGTCGCTTGACACCGTAGGTGGTTCCGGTAACTTCCACGGATGCCGGAGCGCACGATGCAGCTGGTGCTGCATTACGACGGCGCGGGGTTTTCGGGATGGCAGCGACAACCCGCTACGCGCACGGTTCAGGGAGTGTTGGAGGGCGCGCTGGAGCGGTTGTGCAACGCACCCGTTGGCGCGCTGGGGGCTGGTCGCACCGATGCCGGCGTGCACGCGCGCGGACAGGCGGTTGGTGTGCGAGTTCCCCTCCAGTGGGACGCGGCCGAGTTGCGGCGGGCATTGAACGCGGTACTGCCGGCGGATGTGTGGGTAGCCGATGCGGTCGAGATGTGCGATGCCTTTCACGCGCGGTACAGCGCCACCGGACGACGTTACAGCTATCATGTCGGCACCGATCGGGAGGCCTACTCGCCTTTTCGCCGGCGCTGGGAGTGGGCGCTCGGCGCGCCCCTGCACCGCGAAGCGCTGATGGAGTGCGCCGCGGTACTCGTCGGCACGCACTGCTTTCGCGCCTTCGCCGTGCGAGGCACTGCTCCGCCGCACGACGACCATCGCTGCACCATTGTGGAAGCGGCATGGCGCGAACGTTCGGGCGGTTTGCTGTTCGAGATCGAGGCGAACCGATTTCTGCATCACATGGTGCGCTTCATCGTGGGCACGATGATCGACATCGCGCGCGGTCGTCGTCCCCTTGCGGACATGGCGCGACTGCTCGCCGCGGAGGACAACGCATCGACGTCGCCGCCGGCGCCGCCGCACGCTCTCTATCTCGAGATCGTTCGATATCCCCGCGACCTCTACCTGGGCGGCACATGAAGATTCTGCTCGATACGGCGAGTCTCGAGGAGGTTCGGTGGGCGACCGAGGTCGGCATCATCGATGGCGTTACAACCGATCCGACGCTCATCGCCGAGGAGGACTCGGCCGACGAATACCACGAGCTGCTCGCGGAGCTCTGCCGGCTCACACGCGGCCCGGTGTTCGCGCCCGTGCTCGCGATCACCGCGGACGACATCTATCGCGATGGTAAGGAGCTCGCGAAGATCGCCGACAACATCGTCGTCGAGATTCCGATCATCGAGGATGGACTGCGCGCAACATCACGTCTGGCGGCAGACGGCATTCGCGTTGCCGCGACACTCGTGTTCACGACGGCGCAGGCGCTGTTCGCCGCGAAGGCGGGTGCGCACTCCGTGGCGGCGTTCATCAGCCGCGTCGACGACATCGGCGGAGACGGGCTCGCGCTAATCCGCGACATCCGCAAGCTGTTCGACCGGCACCAGGTGGAATGCGAGCTCACGGCTGCATCGATCCGCGTGCCGCGACAATTTGCGGAGGCCGCGCAGATCGGCGCGGAGAGCGCAGCGGTGCCACCGGCGGTGCTGCGCTCGCTACTCGTTCACCCGCTCACCGATCTGGGCCTCGATCAATTCCTCAACGACTGGAGCAAGCGCGTCTCGCGCAGCCGCACGAGCCTGTGAATACACGAACGATCGTTCTTCTTCTGCTCGCGTCGGCGTCGGCGTGCCGGGGCGATTCGCGCGATCCGCAGCCACTCGCGGTGCCCGCAGCCAACGCCGCGACCCGCGTGGCGCTGGACAGCGGACTAGTTGCCCAACGTCGCACGGCGATCACGGAGGCAGTGGCGCGCGTGGCGCCAACGGTCGTGACCGTGCAGACGGAGGTCGTCGACCGCTCGGTCAATCCGTTCGACGCCTTCAACGGCACGAACGAGCGCGTGCTTCCCGGGCTCGGCTCGGGCTTCATCGTTCGCGCCGACGGCGTGATCGTCACGAACGCGCACGTGGTGGCGGGCGCCAACACCATCTCGGTCGCGCTGCGCGATGGCACGACTTACCCTGCGCGACTACTCGGGAAGGATGAGACGAACGATCTCGCCGTGCTCAAGATCGACGCGAAGAATCTGCCTGTCGCGCCCCTCGGCCAGTCCGACGACCTGATCATCGGCGAGTGGGTGATCGCGATCGGCAATCCGTACGGCTTTCTGCTCGGCAACTCGGAGCCTAGCGTGACTGTGGGTGTGATCAGCGGAACGGGACGCAATCTCGTCGCGCGCTCGGAGGGCTCCGCGATGTACGTCGACATGATCCAGACTGACGCGTCGATCAATCCCGGGAACAGCGGCGGACCCCTCGTGAACGCGCTAGGCCAGATCGTCGGGATGAACAGTTCGATCTACACGCCCAGCGGAGGGTCGATCGGGCTCGGCTTCGCGATTCCGGTGAATCGCGTCAAGCACGTGACCGAAGATCTGCTGGCGCACGGCACCGTGCGACGTCCCTGGATCGGTCTCAAGCCGGAGCTCCCGCAGGGTCAGGATCAGCGCGAGACGCTGCACTCCGGTGTCATAGTAGGCGCTGTGGTTCCGGGTTCGCCGGCCGAGCAGGCGGGGATTCGCCGCGGCGATGTGCTGATCCGCTCGCGGAGCCGCGTGATTCACAACGCGTACGACTGGGAAGCGGAGCTACTCGATCTTCGCGTGGGCGAGAAGGTGCCGCTGGTGGTTCGCCGCGGCGCAAGGGAGATCCCGCTCACGGTGACGATCGCGGATCTTCCGGAAGTGAGCGCGGCCAAGGTAGCGGTGCTCAAGGAGCTCGAGCTCGTGACGCTCACTCCGGCGATCCGCGCCGACCGCGGCATTCGGAGCACGCGCGGCGCGCTCATCTACAATCTGAGCGATCGCGTGTCGGACGAGCTGGGACTCGAGAAGGGTGACGTGATCGTGCAGATAAACCGTATTCCGATCGAAAGCGCCAACGACGCCGCGCGCGCTCTCGACGCCGCGGCGGGGCGAGAAATCATTCACATGTTCTTCGAACGAGGAGGACGCATTTACTCCACCGATTTCATGATACGATGACCGACCACACCCGGTACGCGTCGCCGCTCAGCGAGCGCTACGCCTCTCAAGCGATGCTCGAGCTGTGGTCGCCGCAGCGGCGCCATCGCACATGGCGTGTTCTCTGGCTCGCGCTGGCGGAGGCGGAGCGCGAGCTCGGCGTGAAGGATGAGCACGGGCAGCCGCTCATCTCCGCCGAAGGGATCGCGCAGATGCGCGCGCACCTCGACGACATCGACTTCGAGGCCGCGCGCGACTTCGAGCGCCGGTTCCGGCACGATGTCATGGCCCACGTGGAGACCTTTGCGGCGGCCGCTCCGGCGGCACGCGCATTCATCCACCTCGGCGCCACGAGCGCGTTCGTCACCGACAATGCCGATCTCGTGCTCATGCGCGAAGGGCTGACTCTTCTCCGGGCCAAAGTGGTGGTGGCGCTGCGCGCGTTCGCGATGTTCGCGCGGCGGTGGGCGAGCGAGCCTACTCTCGCGTACACGCATCTCCAGGCCGCGCAACTCACGACGGTGGGGAAGCGCGCTACGCTCTGGATGCAGGATCTCGTCCTGGACCTCGCGGATCTCGATCATCGAGTGGAGACGCTGCCGCTGCGCGGCGTGAAGGGAACCACGGGCACACAGGCGAGCTTCCTCGAGCTGCTACGCGGCGATCACGCGGCGGTGCGCGTCCTCGAGCGGAATGTCGTCACGCGCATGGGCTTCACGCACGTGCTTCCGGTTACCGGGCAGACGTACACGCGCAAGCTCGATGCGCAGGTGCTCGGTGTCGTGGCCGGGATCGCGACGAGCGCGGCCAAGTTCGCGTCGGACGTGCGGCTGCTGCAGTCGTTCGGAGAGATCGAGGAGCCGTTCGAGGAGGAACAGATAGGCTCCTCGGCGATGGCGTACAAGCGAAACCCGATGCGCTCCGAGCGCATCAACTCGCTCGCGCGCTTCGTCGTTTCGCTCGAGGAGAACGCGAATCTCACGCACGGAGTTCAGTTCTTCGAGAGGACGCTGGACGACAGCGCCAACCGGCGTCTCGTGATCCCCGAGATGTTTCTGGCCACCGATGCGATCCTGCTGCTTTTGGGAAACGTCGCGGGCGGCCTCGATGTGCATCCGGCGCGCATCCGGCAGCGCATCTCGCAGGAGCTCCCGTTCATGGCCACGGAGAAGCTGATCGTGCGCATGGTGGCCGCCGGCGGCGATCGGCAGAACGCGCACGCGATCATTCGCCGCCACAGCCTCGAGGCGGGCCGTGCGCTCAAGGACGGCGCGGCGCAGAACGATCTGCTCGAGCGATTGCTCGCCGATCCCGAGTTCACGCTCAAAGCCGCGGAGATGAAGGATCTGGTGGCCGCCGAGCGGTTTACGGGTCGCGCGCCGGAGCAGGTGATGGAGTTTCTGAACGAGGTGATCGAGCCGATTCTCGCGTCCGCTCCCGCGCCCGATGCGGCGGAGGCGCTCCGCGTATGACGCTGATGACAGCAAGTGCCCTTCCCCTGAGGCAGCTCGGGCGTGGGAAGGTACGAGACATCTATGAGGTGGATGCCAATCGGCTGCTGCTCGTCGCGACGGATCGGGTGAGCGCATTCGACGTGGTGATGCGGGAGGCGATCCCGTACAAGGGCGCAGTGTTGACTCAGATCAGCGCCTGGTGGTTCGGTCGCCTCACGGGCGTGGTGCCGCACCATCTGATCTCCGCGAACGCGGCGGAGATCGTGACGCAGGTGCCGCAGCTGGCGGAGCACCGTGCCGCGATCGAGGGGCGTGCGATGCTGTGCCGGCGAACGGAGGTGTTTCCGGTGGAGTGCGTCGTTCGCGGTTATATTTCGGGGTCCGCCTGGAAAGAGTATGCGCGGACCGGTACGCTGGCCGGCGAGCCGCTTCCAAAGGGGCTGCGGGAAAGCGACCAGCTGGCGGAGCTGTTGTTCAGCCCCGCCACGAAGGCGGAGACCGGCCACGACGAGAACATCACGATCGCCCGCATGCGTGCGCTGATTGGAGACGCAGCGGCAGAGCTGGAGCGGCGATCGAAGATGATATACGAACGGGGACGCGACATCGCCAAGGAACGGGGGATCATCATCGCCGACACCAAGTTCGAGTTCGGGCGCGCCAGGGATGGACAGGTGCTGCTGATCGATGAGGTGCTGACGCCGGACAGCTCGCGCTTCTGGCTTGCGGAGGGATACCATCCCGGAGGTGCGCAGCCGAGCTTCGACAAGCAGCCGTTGCGCGACTATCTCGACGGCGAGAGAAAGGCAGGCCGCTGGAACGGCGAGGCGCCGCCCCCGTCCCTTCCCGACGCGGTGGTCCAGGCGACGAGCGATCGCTATCTCGAGGCGTATCGCCGGATCACCGGCGAGCCGCTCGACCTGTCGAGGCTCTCGTGAGAGTCGCACGCGAGGGGGTGATCTTCATCGTCATCGCGTGGCTGCTCGCGCTGGGAGCCATCGCGCTCGGCGTGTCACGGCACTCTGCGGTGTGGTCCATCGTCGCGATTCTGCTCGTAGTCATCGCGGTGTGGGTCGTCTACTTCTTTCGCGACCCTGAGCGAACCGGAGAGCGGGGCGACAATGTCGTCGTGTCGCCGGCGGATGGTCTCGTGGTGATGATCACCGAGGTCGACGAGCCATCGTTCATCGCGACTCGCGCGCTTCGCATCTCGATCTTCATGAACGTGTTCGACGTGCACGTGAATCGTTATCCGGTTAACGGCGACGTGCGTTTTCTCCAGTACAACAAGGGGAAGTTCCTGCACGCAGCGCACGAGAAGGCGAGCCTCGACAACGAGCAAATGTCGGTAGGCATCGAGTCGGGCGCGCGACGGCTGCTGGTGAGGCAGATCGCCGGGTTGGTGGCGAGGCGCATCGTCAACTACGCGAAGGCAGGCGACGCCGCGGTTCAGGGTGAGCGCATGGGCATCATTCGCTTCGGCTCGCGAGTGGACGTGTTCATTCCGGCGCTGAGCGTCGTGCGCGTGAAAGTGGGCGAGCGCACGGTTGCCGGAACGACGGTGCTCGCGGATCTCGCGGCATGAGGCCGATACGTCGCCCGGCCATGCGCAGAGCGGTGGTGTTGCTGCCGAACGGATTCACGCTCGCGAATCTGTTCTTCGGCGTGTTCGCGATCGTGCAGGCCGCGCGCGGCGACTACGTGTCGGCCGGCTGGTGCGTGATCGGCGGCGGGGTGATGGACGCGCTCGATGGACGCGTCGCGCGCGCAACGCGCACCGGGAGCGCGTTCGGCATCGAGCTGGACTCGCTCGTGGATGCCATCAGCTTCGGCGTCGCGCCCGCGTTCATCATGTACTTCGCGGTGCTGAATCGCGAAGGCTCGGCGTGGATTCTCTGCTTCGTGTACATCGCGTGCGTGGTGATGCGGCTCGCGCGATTCAACGTCGAACAGGGCGGCCGCGCCAAGACGCACTTCCACGGGCTTCCGAGCCCGGCCGCGGGAATGACGCTCGCCACGTACTACTGGTTTACGCAGACGAGCTTCTACTCGTACGTGAACGGCTGGCCGTGGCACACCGTGCTCCCTGCCGTGATGTTGACGCTGAGCTTTCTCATGATCAGCCACGTGCTCTACCCGGCGATGCCACGCCTCGGCCTCACGAACGTGCGCGGGATCGTAGGTACGCTGCTGCTGCTCGCCGCCGTCGTCGCGATTTTCATGGAGCCGCTGCGATTCGCATTCCCGATTCTGCTCAGCTACGTCGCGTTCGGCCTGCTGCGAACGATCTTCTACGG
>Ga0070679_100003854_pt1 | contig 13777 bp, 11 predicted proteins | sample KBSC63BmetaG_FD_65652 | JGI IMG/M metagenome (GOLD analysis project Ga0070679, IMG submission 65652) | Corn rhizosphere microbial communities from Kellogg Biological Station, Michigan, USA - KBS C6-3B metaG | ecosystem: Host-associated > Plants > Roots > Rhizosphere | place: USA: Michigan... | reverse complement strand
CTGGCTCTGGGAATCCCGGCCGCGTTCCTGCTGACCAGGCTTCTCGCGGGCGTGCTTTACGGAGTGGCGCCGAATGATCCGCTGACGTTCGCGGCGGTCGCCGCGTTGCTGGCCGCCGTGAGTGTGATCGCGAGCTATCTCCCGTCGCGACGCGTGACGCTGGTCGACCCAATCATCGCGATGCGGGCCGAGTAGCCGGAGTCTCGTTTCGGCGTCTCGGCGAGGGCCGGAGCGCAACATGGGTTGGCGGGCATGGCCCGATGAGAGGCATTTCACCGCCCGATTGTGATGTTTTTCACGGTGCCTGCCGATACTCGTCAACATTGTTGACCCTGCCAGCCAGTCGACGTAGACTTCCCGGCTTGGTTCGCCACGAGCGGCTCCGAGAATCCTTCGGCGTCGCGCGGTCGAACCATGCTGCCGGATGCTGGCTGATGTCGTCGGACCAGTTGCCGGAAGCCGTTCATGCGCCCACCAATGCCCTTTCCTTCCAACCGCTTACGTCCAGCTCTGTCTCGACCGGCGCTCGTGCTCTGCACCGCGGCGGCACTCTGGGCACCCATCGGGCGGGTAAGCGCGCAGGAAGCAAAACCGTTCGCCGCGATGAGCAGGTCGGCGCACTCGCTACGCGACTCCGTGGTGGCGATGGCCAAGGCGCAGATCGGCACGCGCTATCGCACAGGCGGGACCTCGCCGGCGCGTGGCTTCGATTGCAGCGGGCTGGTGAAGTACGTGATGGATGCCCTCAACCTGAATCTGCCCCGGACCGCGAAGCAGCAGGCCAAAGAAGGGTTGCCGCTGACGCGCGACACGAGCCGCCTGCTCCCGGGGGATTTACTCACGTTCGGCAAGGCATCGAAGGGCGTCAGCCACATCGGCATCTACGTCGGCGACGGCAGGTACGTGCACGCCAGCAGCAAGGCGGGCAAGGTGATCGAGAGCTCGATCGACCGGCCGTTCTCGCCGCTCATCAAGATCTGGAAGGGCGCGCGCCGGGTGCTCGCGCTGGACGATTCCGTTCCAGGCGGCCCGGCGGTTCCGCCTGTTCCCGCCGTGACGGTGATCCCGAGCAAGGGTGGCAACTGAGCTTCCGCGGGCGTCCGGATGCGAGTCACCGCAAACGAGCGCATATCCTGAAGCTGTTGACCCGACGGCAGAAAAGTCGAGGAAGCGATCGGAGACACAAAGGCCTTCTCGAAGCCCTCGGAAAGCCATTGATCAATCTCTAATTATCATCTGCCGATAGCTCCATCGCGGCAGATTGCGATGCGGTAGGCCTCGGTGCCTCTGTTCGGGCATTCTCGGTGGTTCCAACATCGCTACGCCGAGCATGCCTGCCCCGCGCCGACCGACACTCACCGGGGCTTTCTCTTCACCAACACGCCCGTCGAATCCACGCTGACACCCGTGCGTGGGAAATCCAGGGCGCTGAGCGAATCGATCAGCGTCCAGGCCCGGTGCGTGCTGTCCGGCCGCAGCACCCCTGGCCACAGTTGCATCGTCGGCCGCAGCTCGGCATGCGAGACATACCCCGCCGAATCGATCGTAGCGCACGCGACTACGCCGCGATTCGTCGGCTCGCGAAGATTGAACGGGCCGTATGTCAGCAGGTTGCCCAGCGAGTAGAGCACCAGGCGGTCGCCTCGCCACTCGCCGGCGCGCAGCACATGCGGCCCGTGGCCGATGACCAGCGTCGCGCCGCCGGCGAACGCCGCATCGGCGAATGCCACCGGGTTCCCGCGATCGATGTTGTTCAGAAAACGCTCAGTCGTGTTTCTCGTCCGCTGCGCCCTGGCGCCCTCGGCGCCGAGGTGCATGGTGACGATCACGGTGCCGTAGCGAGCCGCGGCGCGCGCGACGTGGCGGCGCACAGCCGCCACATTGCGCGCGTCGGGGGTCGCGGAATCCGTGTAGAAGCCGAGCACTCCGATGGTGTCGCCGTCGGCGAGGGCAACCGGCGTCGCGAGCGTGTCCGCGCCCGTCACGTCGATGTGCGCGTCGGTCAGCCGATGAATCGTCGCCTCGCGACCCGAATCGCCTGCGTCGCGAGCGTGATTGTTCGCCACGTTGCCGACGATCGCGACTGAGCTGTCGACGAGACGGCGAAGCGCCGCCGCGGTATTCGGCGGCTGGCGAAACGCGTAGCAGTTGGTCGACCGATGCCCGCACTTCTGCGGGGCGGGACCCGAGCCGATCGCCCCCTCGATGTTCAGCAGCACGAGATCCGCGCCCGCGAGGAAGGGCGCGAGCGCCGGAGCGAGACTGTCGGGATCGGCACGCAGGCCGAACCGCGACCACAACGTGTCGGCGGCGCTTCGTGCCCATACCCGATCGAGGTTCGTCCCGAGGGTGACGTCTCCGCCTGCACAGACGTGCACGGGTGCGGTGAGCGTTGGTCGGGCGTGCCTGGCGCTGTCGGCGGCGGCGCGCGCAGTCGAATCGCCCTGCGCGTATGCGAGCCGTGCGCCCGCGACCACCGTTAGAGCGACACGTGCGATGAGCGACGCCGCAATCGAGCTTCGGCTGCGACTCACGGGACCGCGACGAGGATCCGTCCGCGACGATCGTGTGCCCAGCAGGCTTGCGGATTGACGACCGGTTGGCCGAGCGTCGTCACCTGGCTGGCGACCTGCGGGGGCAGCGATGGCATCAGGATCGCCGGCGCCGGCATCAGCGGAACGGAGACCACCGGCAGCGTCGAAGGTGCACCGGCGCTCGGCTGCGTCACTGTTGGCTGTACGACGACCGGCTGAACCGCGCCGGACTGTGGCTGAGCCTGGACGACTGGGAGCTCGGTCCCGTACGCGCCGTAGCCATCGTCGACGTACGGGGTGAAGCCGCACGGCTGGGCAACCTGCTCATAGCCTCGCCCGAAGTTCGCGAAGAGTCGTCCGTCCGGAAGCAGAACCACGGGCGGGCCGCCGGTATTCGCGGGTGCGGTGAGGACGAGCGACGTGCCCGGTACGGCAGCGACCGGCGGCGATGGCGTGATGCCGGCCACCCGCGCCGGAGCAGCTCTGCCTTTCGCTTGCTGGGCAACGCCGGGCGCGCTGGCGACCACGGTCGACAGGACGGCGAACAAGGCTGTTGAAGGTCGTCGCATGATCCTCTTCTCCGGTCGCTCCGCACTCAGACCCGTCACCCGTTCGCCGCGTTCCATGAAGCCAGGAGCCGGGCAGTCAACCTATTTGCTGATCGCGTTGTCTCACAGGTGCTGAAACCCCAACAGGCCTTTATCCGTCAGGACTGTTCGATTGTGGGACACCGATTCCCACAGACGAGCATCACCGCTTCCAAACCGTAGGGCAAGACACAATCTAACTGCTTGGGACAACGTGCGTTAGAAGATGACCGAGCCAGGCATGGTCCTTCCCTTGAGCGCTTCGTAGTTCACACGCTTCACAGGTCCCGCCCACTCGCCATCCGCACGAGACGCCACCGTGGATATCAAGCGCGAACCACCCAAAAAGACGAAGAAGTACATCGCCATGTCGGTCGGTCTGGTCGGCATCGTGTTGGTATCCATGGCCATCAGCCGCCTCAAGCCCGCGGCGCCGCCGGTGGAGCGCGGCACGCTGTGGTTCGATACGGTCAAGTTCGGCTCGATGACGCGCGACGTGAATGCGCCCGGCACGCTCGAACCCGAGAACCCGCGCAACATCACGGCGCTCACGAGCGGCCGCATCGACGAGCTCCCGGTCAAGCCCGGGCAGAACGTCACGCCGAGCACTGTTCTTCTGGTCATGAGCAGCCCTGACGAGAACATCAAGGAGCTCACCGACCTTCAGCAGCTCAACCAGGCGATCGGCAACCTGGCGACGCTCAAGACGCAGCTCAATCAGCAGATTCTCACGCAGCAGGGCACCGTCGCCAGCACACGCACCTCGTACAACGACGCCGTGCGCCAAGCCGCCGTGATGGACTCCCTGGCCGTCAAGAAGCTCGCGTCGACGAACGACGTCGCGGCCGCGCACGACAAGATCGTCGAGTTCCGCCAGCGCATGGACATCGAGCAGAAGCGACTCGAGGACATGCAGTCGTCCGAGCAGCAGCAGATCAAGCTCCAGGAAGATCAGATCGCGAGCCTCAAGGCGATCCTCGACGAACAGCGTCACCGTGTGGCGTCCATGCGCGTCGTATCACCTGAGGCCGGCCAGCTTCAGATCCTCGGCTCGCCAGGCGGCGCGCCGCTCGAGCTCGGACAGTACGTGAATGCCGGGACGATCGTCGCCCGCGTGGTGCAGCCGGGACGACTGAAGGCCGTGCTCCGCGTACCGGAGAACCAGGCGAAGGATGTCACTCCCGGTCTGGCCGCCTCGATCGACCTGCACAACAACACCGTCGTGAAGGGCCACGTCACGCGGACGGATCCGTCGTCGGTACAGGGCACCGTCACCGTCGAAGTCGCGCTCGACGACTCGCTTCCCAAGGGCACCCGCTCGGACCTCGCGGTCGACGGCACGATCACCATCGAGAAGCTGAACAACGTGAAGTACATCGGTCGCCCCGGCTTCGGTCAGGCGGAGAGCTCGGTCGGCATCTTCCAGGTCGACAAGAACAAGGGCGAAGCGCACCGCGTCACCGTGCAGCTCGGCGCCGCCTCGGTGAATCAGATCGTCGTGAAGAACGGCCTCAACGTCGGCGACAGCGTGATCATCTCCGACATGTCCCAGTTCGACAACACGAATCGCGTCCGGATCAAGTAGAACGGCTTCTTCCCTCTCACCCTCGAGCGAGCCCCCCAAATGGCCACAGAGTCCGCATCCTCGTCGCCGGCTGCCTTTTCCGCGAACCCTGGCAATCAGCCCCTGATCCGTCTGTCCGGGATCAAGAAGGTGTTCTACACCGACGAGGTGGAGACCCACGCACTTCAGGACATCCATGTCGAAGTGCAGCCGGGCGAATACGTCGCGATGGAAGGCCCGTCGGGCTGCGGTAAGACGACGCTGCTGTCCATCCTGGGTCTGCTGGACACCCCGACGGAGGGTGAGTACACGCTCGCGGGGGAGCCGGTTGCGCAGCTCACGCCGTCGCAGCGCGCGCGCATCCGCAATCGCCAGATCGGCTTCATCTTCCAGGCGTTCAACCTGATCGGCGACCTCACGGTCTACGAGAACGTCGAGCTGCCGCTCACGTATCGCGGCATGTCGGCGGCCGAGCGCAAGCAGCGCGTGACGGATGCGCTCGAGCGCGTGGGCATGAGCCACCGCATGAAGCACTATCCCGCACAGCTCTCCGGCGGTCAGCAGCAGCGCGTCGCCGTGGCTCGCGCGGTCGCGGGTGATCCGCTCATCCTCCTCGCCGACGAGCCGACGGGTAACCTCGACTCCACGAACGGCGAAGCGGTGATGGAGCTCCTCCGCGAGCTGCATCGCGGCGGCGCCACGATCTGCATGGTGACGCACGACCCGCGGTATGCGGCGCACGCCGACCGCTCGATTCACCTCTTCGACGGCCGCGTCGTCGAGGAGCGGCGCAGCGAGAACGCGCGCGTCTGAGTCGGTGACTCGCTTTACACGTCGCGCGCGGAACGATCACGTTCCGTGCGCGACGTTAACTTAGGAGTCATCATGGCCTTCTTCTCCTCGCCGAAAACCACCGTCTCGCGCGATATCCCGTCGCCGCCGATCGTCGGACCGCTCATCTCGATGCGCAACATCGAGAAGGTGTTCGAGACGCCGGCGGGACGCACGTATGTGCTGCGCCGCATCAGCGCCGAGATCCAGCCAGGCGAGTTCGTGTCGATCATGGGTCCGTCGGGCGCTGGCAAGTCCACGCTCCTCGCGATCCTCGGCATGCTCGACAGCGTGTGGACGGGCGAGTTCTTCTTCGTCGGCCATCCAGTGCACGCGATGCCGCACAAGCAGCGCGTGGCGCTCAACAAGGAGCACATCGGGTTCGTGTTCCAGCAGTATCACCTGATCGACGATCTCACCGTCGCCGAGAACCTCGACATCCCGCTGTCGTATCGAAACGTGAAGAAGTCGGAGCGCGAGGCGATCGTCGCCGATACGCTCGATCGCTTCGGCATGGTGGGTAAGAAGGATCTCTATCCGCGACAGCTCTCGGGTGGACAGCAGCAGCTCGTGGGTGTCGCGCGGGCGGTGATCGCCAAGCCGAAGCTGATTCTCGCGGACGAGCCAACGGGCAACCTGCACTCGAGCCAGGGCCGCGAGATCATGGAGCTCTTCAAGCGGTTGAACAACGAGGGAACGACGATCATCCAGGTGACGCATTCCGAGGAGAATGCGAAGTACGGCAACCGGATCATCGAGCTCAAGGATGGGTGGATCACAGGAATGGAGGGTGCGGTAAAGGCGTGATCTCATCGAGCGTCGGGTTGCGAAGCACCGCGAGCATGAATCGCGGTGCTTTTTTGTGCTCGCGTTGCACTTACCCCGAGAGCGGTGAGCGTTGAGTGGTCAGTCCCAGTTCTGAGTTGTCCACGGACAGAGCGGTGCGCCCTGACTGGCGTCACGACACCGATGACGAGCACCAGTTCTGCCAGACGCGAGTCGATCAGCAACGAGTAGTGAGTCAAGACTCGCTGATGCTCGTCTCACGAGCTCTATCCTGATCGACTGGGCTCGTCATCGGTGTCGCGATGCCAGATTCGCGCAGCGCAACCTCCATTTCGCAACTGAGAACTGATTCTGACCACTCAACGCTCAACGCTCCGGCTGTCGATTGTTCGAGAATCCGGATGTCGATCGTTCGAGAATGGGACGCTTCTCCCATATTCGCGCATCTTCGCACGCTGCCGGCACTGCTCTACGGGAGCTAACTGATTCTCTCACCGGCACCTAGCCACGAGCTCAGCCTGGCACGCGCCTTTCGTGCGTTCGCAGTACTTTTCCGTCCGTAATGACCGACAACAACACTCCCCGCATACTCGCCGTCGACGATCAGATCGACGTGCTCGAGGCACTTCGACTTCTCCTGAAGGGCCACGGTTTCGAGGTCGAGACGGTCACGTCGCCCGCCGCGGCGCTCGCCGCACTCGAGCGCCGGGACTACGACGCGATGCTGCTCGACATGAACTTCACGCGCGACACCACATCGGGCAAAGAAGGCCTCGACCTGTTGCAGACACTGCAAACGCTCGAGCCGAACATGCCGGTGGTGATGATGACCGCGTGGGGCAGCGTCGATACCGCCGTGGAGGCGATGCGTCGCGGCGCACGCGACTACATCGAGAAGCCGTGGGACAACGCGCGCCTCGTGTCGATCGTCGCGACGCAGGTCGAGCTTGGACGAGCGTTGCGTCGCACGCAGAAGCTCGAGACGGAGAACAAGCTGCTTCGGCGCGACAACCTGCCACGCATGATCGCCGAGTCGCCGCGGATGCAGCCGATTCTCGAGCTCATGGAGCGCGTGGGGCCGTCGGATGCCAATGTGCTCATCACGGGCGAGCATGGCACGGGCAAGGAGCTCGTCGCGCAGTGGCTGCATGCATCGTCGCCGCGTGCACAGCGGTCGTTCATCGCGGTGAACATGGGCGGGCTCTCCGAGGGATTGTTCGAGAGCGAGCTCTTTGGGCACGTGAAGGGATCGTTCACCGACGCGAAGACGGATCGCGTCGGCCGCTTCGAGCTCGCCGATGGCGGCACGTTGTTTCTCGACGAGATCGGCACGGTTCCTCTCGCGCTCCAGTCGAAGCTGCTCCGCGTGCTGCAGACGGGCGACGTGGAGCGAGTCGGCTCATCCAAGGCGCGGCACGTCGACGTCCGCGTGATCTCGGCGACGAATGCGAATCTGCAGCAGGAGGTCGCCGAAGGGCGCTTCCGTGAAGATCTGCTGTTTCGGCTGAACACGATCGAGATTCATCTGCCGCCGCTGCGCGAGCGGCGCGACGACATCCCCGCGCTCGCGATGTACTTCCTTCGGCGCCACGCGGGCCGCTACCGCAAGCCGCTCACGGGATTCGACGCGAGCGCCCTGCAGACGCTGCTCGGGCATTCGTGGCCGGGCAACATCCGCGAGCTGGACCATGCGACCGAGCGGGCGGTGCTGCTCGCGCAGGGCGAGCACGTCCGCGCCGGGGATCTCGCGCTCCGCGCGTCGTCGAGTGCCGCGCCGCGGCTCGAGGATCTCCCGCTCGAGGACGTTGAGAAAATGCTCATTCAGAAAGCGTTGGCACGCTACGACGGCAACGTGAGCCGGGCGGCGCAGGCGCTTGGATTGTCGCGAAGCGCGCTCTACCGGCGCATCGCGTCGCATGGCCTCTGAGCCGGGCCGCGACCGCATCCCGCGCGGGACCGTGCGGGTCGAGCCGGGCGCCGCCGATCCGCGCGGCCGCCCCGCGCATCATGAATCTCTCGTGTTCCGGCTCGCGCTGCTCGCGGGTTTGCCCGGCGTCGTCGTGTCGATGGTGCTGCTGTGGCGAGACGGCTACTCGGGCAAGGTCGTGTGGACGCTGGGGCTCGTCGTCATCGGCGCCTGGCTGATCACCGCGCTCGTGCTGCGCGAGCGCGTCGTGCGTCCGCTGCAGACGCTGTCGAACATGCTCGCGGCGCTGCGCGAGGGCGACTACTCCATTCGCGCGCGCGGCGCCGATCGCGACGACGCCCTCGGCCTCGCGCTACTCGAGTCGAATCTGCTCGGTGAGACGCTGCGCACGCAGCGCCTCGGCGCGATGGAAGCCACGGCACTTCTACAAACTGTGATGGCGGAGATCGACGTCGCCGTCTTCGCGTTCGACGATGCCGATCGCGTACGCCTCGTGAACCGCGCGGGCGAGCGATTGCTCGCCCAACCCGCGGAGCGACTGCTCGGACGGACCGCCGAGCAGGTAGGACTCGCGGATGGATTGTCGGGACCGTCGCCGAGGACGATGGACGTGACGTTTCCCGGCGGTTCGGGGCGGTGGGAAGTGCGTCGTGGCTTGTTTCGCCAGGACGGGCGTCCGCACACGCTGCTCGTGCTCGCGGACGTGAGCAAGACGTTGCGCGAAGAGGAATTGCAGGCGTGGCAGCGGCTCGTTCGCGTGTTGAGTCACGAGATCAACAACTCGCTCGCGCCGATCAAGTCGATCGCAGGCAGCCTGTCGTTGTTGCTGGAGCGCACGCCGCGGCCGACGGACGCGGACGAAGATCTCCGTCGCGGGTTGAGCGTGATCGGCGGCCGGTCGGAGGCGCTCGTGCGGTTCATGTCGAGCTACGCGCGGCTCGCGCGTCTGCCCGCGCCGAACAAAGGGCCGCTCGATGTTGGCACGTGGGTGCACCGCGTCGCCGCGCTCGAGACGCGGATGCCGGTCACGGTGATCGAAGGGCCGCGCACGATGCTGCTGGCGGACGGCGATCAGCTCGATCAGTTGCTGATCAATCTCGTGCGCAACGCGGTGGATGCGTCGCTCGAGACGGCGGGTGGAGTGCGCATTCGCTGGATGCGCGAGAATGGCACGTTCGTTCTCGCGGTGGAGGATGAGGGCCCTGGGCTCGCCAGCAGCGCGAATCTGTTCGTGCCCTTCTTCACGACGAAGCCGAAGGGCTCGGGGATCGGTCTCGTGCTGTGCCGCCAGATTGCCGAGGCGCATGGCGGCTCGCTCGCGCTGGAGAATCGAGCGGATGGGCGCGGTGCGGTCGCGCGGCTGCGTCTGGAAGCGTTGACGCAAGCGGACTGATCGGCGAGGCGATGGCCTAAGACCATCGTACAATTACAACTCGCGACGGCCTTCGTTTTGTCACTTGCCCGGCACGACCCCTGCTCAAGCACGCGTTCGGTGCCGCGACGAGATACGTCGTTCGAAGGGTCGCACTTGCAGGGTCGCGGGATGCTGTTCCCTTCGCCCGGTTGCCATCCGCGGGGGCAAGTTCAGGATGGCGCACAGGGAGAACCTATGAGACTGCGTTACACATCAAATGCTCTGACAGGCGCCGCGGCAATGGTCGCACTGGGCGCCTCAGTTGCCTCTGCTCAGGCCACGTCGACGAGGCGGATTCCGATCTCCAAGGAAGCTCCGGGGGAAGTAGCGCACGTCGACACGGTGACGATCTACAAGACTGACACGCTGCGCCTCACGGGCGAGACCGTCTATCGCACCGACACCGTGCGCACGACGAACACGGTGACACGCGTCGACACGGTGATTCCGCCCGCGCCGCCGATCCGGCTGCCTGGTGGGCTCTACTTCGGCGTTGGCGCGGGCATGAACCTGCCCGAGGGCTCGCTCTACGTGCCAAATGCGCCGGGCAACGCGTTCCAGGCGCAACTCGGCTGGCAGGGTGCGCGCAGTCTGCTGGGTCTGCGGATCGACGGCATGTACTCGCGACCGGGTGAAGATTCCCAGTTCTCTGGTTTCCAGGCGGATCCTGACGTCGTGAACGTGAACGGTGACGCGAAGCTGCAGCTGCCCTGGTTCCACCACTTGTTCGGCCGGACGCCGTCGTTCGCGCTCTACGGCATCGGTGGTGCGTCGTACGTGATGTACAAGAACCTTCCGATGGTGTTGAATTCCGCGATCGCCGGCCAGCCGGTCCCGGGCGTCCGCACGGGCGACTATGACTGGGAGCATCACTGGGGTTGGAATGCCGGCGGCGGCGCGTCGCTCGCGTTCGGTCGCACGGAAGTCTTCGTCGAAGCGCGCAACATTCAGTTCAACAACGACATCGCGCCGACGTCGCGGCAGATCCCGATCGTGCTCGGCGTCAACTGGTACTGAGCGGTCGGGCGCTCGAACGCAGGAGTTAGGAAACTCTAACGGGGCATGCCGCGGTGCCGCGGCGTGAACCATGCGGAAGAAAAGCGGCGACGTATCTCCCCGAGAGGCGGATACGTCGCCGTGCCTCGTTTGCGATACGAGCGAAGTGGCTCGCATCACAAATGATCGTGTCGTCGCCGCGATTGGCGCCGAGAACCGGCGATCATGTAAACATTATGATCGTCTCGCGCATCGTGGCGTCGGCGTCGATGGGGGTGTGTCACCGGAGTGGGGTTGCAGTGGTACCGTCGACGCGCCCGCGGCACAAACTCTGCTTTAGCTGTGGTCGGTGCCGCGACGAAGTACGTCGATCGGGGACCTCGGTGTGATGCGGTGCACCGAGCCATCCTCGCCCGGTAGTCGTCCGCGGGGGCTAGTCGATGGACGACACAGAGGGAGGAGACCCATGATGAACCGTAATGCAAACTTGTTCGTTGCCGGCGCGGCGATCTTCGCTCTCGCTTCGGCTGCTTCGGCGCAAACTCGTCCAACTTCGACGAAGCGCATTCCGATCGCGAAGGAGTCGCCTGGTGAAGTCGTCCCGGTACATGACACCGTGACGCTGTACAAGACGGATACGCTCCGTCTGCAGGGCCGCGTCGATACCGTGACCAACACGGTGACGAACACGGTGACCGTGCATGACACTGTCGTTCAGATTCAAGCGCCGCGTCGCGTCGGCGGGATGTATTTCGGCGTCGCCGGCGGTGGCGCACTGCCGTACGGCGCGATTCGCACGGTCAATCAGCCGGGTTGGGTCGGACAGGCGCAGTTGGGATGGCAGGGCCTCAATAGCATCATCGGCGTTCGCGGTGACGTGAGCCTCACGCAGTACGCGCATGCCTCGGACTACGCATTCTTCGGCGATCGTCCGAAGCTCTGGAACGCGAACCTCGATGCGAAGCTCCAGATTCCGATTCTGCAGCACACGCTTGGCTCGACCGTCGTGATGACGCCCTACCTGATCGGTGGTGGCAGCTATCTGCACTACACGATGCTGCGCATGAAGGTCGATGAGGATGGCGGGTTCCGTGGTGGTGTCGGCCCGAACGACGCCGTGATCGCGACGTCGGACGACAACACGGTCGGTACGGTCAGTGGCGGCACGGTCATCCCGGGCAACAGCGATGGCGTGAACAGTTGGGGTTGGAACGCCGGCGGCGGTCTCTCGTTCCACGCGGCCAAGAAGGAAATGTTCATCGAAGCGCGCGGCGTGCACTTCACCCACGGCACGGGGTTCAGCAACTCGTGGCATGTGCCGATCATCTTCGGCGTGAACCTGTACTAATCGCACGACGCTGTCCTTCGATGGCAGCATGAAGTTCCCACGGCGGGCCGAGCGTTCGGCCCGCCGTGATTTTTTTGTGCGTGTCGATCTTCAGGAAATTTGTAAGGACGCGGCACGTCGTCTGCCTCCCGCAACGTCGTCGCTGCCCGCGAGGGGCGGACAGCGCGATGTACCGCAGTCATGATGGGAGGGGAACTCGCATGAAGATGCACACAACGTCACTGATCGCCCTTGGTGCGCTCGGCGTCGCAAGCATCGCGTCGGCGCAGGCGACGTCCACACGCCGCATTCCGATCTCGAAGGAGCCGGTCGCGCCGGTGTCACGCGTCGACACGATCACGATGTACCGCACCGACACGGTCACCAATTACGTCCACGATACCGTCACCGTCACTCGTGTCGACACCGTGACGACGTCGGCAGGCACGGTCGCGATGCCGATGCCACTGATGCTCCGGCAGATTGGCGGCTTCTACATCGGAGTGGACGGCGGCGCTGCCGTGCCGAGCGGCGACGCGCTCAGAACCGCGCAGAGCACAGGTTGGCACGTCGACGTGCCGCTCGGTTGGGATCCGGTCGGCAGCCCGATCGGCGTTCGTGTCGCGGCCGGCTACAGCCGCTTCGGGACCAAGGATGCGTTCTCAGCGTTCGACTTCACGCCGCAGGTGTGGCAGGGTGATGCGGATCTCAAGCTCCGCCTGCCGATGTCGTCCGCGTTCTCGCATCGGTTCTCGATCTACGGACTCGGCGGCGCGACGTACAACCGCTTCAAGGGTCTCACGCAGTTCAATACGACCACGGGCACGTTCGTGAACGGCAACGGCTCCCTTGTCACAACGACCACCGGGTTGCCGGTCGCCGTAGACGACTCCTGGCACGATGCTTGGGGATGGAATGCAGGCGGTGGAGTGGCCTTCGGATTCGGTCGGACGAACCTGTTCGTCGAGTCGCGGTACATCCACTTCAACCACAACGATGGCGACCTCAACCAGGTACCGATCGTCGTCGGCCTGAGCTGGTTCTAGCAAACGGAGTCGGTCCAAGCGAACGCTACAAAAATCCGTGACGGACAGGCGCGCTACATTTCCAGGGTGGCGCGCCTGTTCGCCGTGTTTTCCGGTGCGACACGGATGGAATGCTTTTGGCGTATTGTGTGATGTGCGGCGCTTTTGGAACAGCGCCTTCCACATAGAGTAGAGCCTACAATGAGCAGCAACCGCCTTCAGAAAATCCTCGGGACGATCGGTCTGGCCGCCCTGGTCGCCGCGCCGAGTCTTCAGGCCCAGCGGCTTCAGAGCGAGGGCGTCCGCGGTCCGTCGGCCGATGGTTCGGATACGAGCGAGGACTCCCACGCGGCATACTCGTTCAAGTCGCGCGCGGACAGCCTCAGTTGGGCACGCGCCCGCGCGGCCGCGGCGAAGTCGAGCGGATACCGTCTCGTCGTTTCGCTTCAGGATGCGCACATCTGGGCGATCGTGGGCGAAGACACCGTCTTGAGCGCGCCAGCGGCCGTCGCCAAAGGCACGACGCTTCGCTACGAAGGGAAGAGCTGGACCTTCGACATGCCGCGCGGCACCCGTACGGTCCTCGGCAAAGAAGCCGATCCGATCTGGCAGCCGCCCGAGTGGTTGTACGCGGAGACCGCCAAGGAGTACGGCCTCAAGCTCGGGCACATCGGGAGCAAGCCGATCAAGCTTTCCGACGGCCGCCTCCTGACGGTGCGCGACAACGAGGTCGGGCTGATCGACGACGGCCAATTCGCCGCGCTCCCGACGGACGAGCACATCGTG
>Ga0070679_100003852_pt1 | contig 13780 bp, 9 predicted proteins | sample KBSC63BmetaG_FD_65652 | JGI IMG/M metagenome (GOLD analysis project Ga0070679, IMG submission 65652) | Corn rhizosphere microbial communities from Kellogg Biological Station, Michigan, USA - KBS C6-3B metaG | ecosystem: Host-associated > Plants > Roots > Rhizosphere | place: USA: Michigan... | reverse complement strand
CACAAGATTTGTGGGGAAGGGGACCTGGATCTAAAACGACTCTAGCGCCGATTGGCCATTGAAACCAGAGAATTTACGCATGGAGCGGTACTGAGGTCACTGGCTGTATGTGACCCGCAGTGACCGAAAGAGGTTCAGGAAACCTTTGCTTTGGTTCTGAGGCCAGCCATTTCCTCAAGCAGTGTGATAGTGACTGCGTAGTCCAAATCATCGAATCCGGGCCGGGTGCTGGCTTCTTCGTAAATCTTGTCGATCTCAGTTAAGCCGGGAAGCTTCACTTCGTTCTCCCTGGCTGCATCCAGCATCAGGTGAATGTCCTTGTGCATAAGCTTCAGGGGGAAGTTGGGCGAATAATCCTGATTCAGAATGAACGGCTTCTTGTACTCGGCTACGCCGGAGCGGATCATGGACGCCTCAATGAGTTCGAACATTTTTTCCGGTGGAACTCCCAGCTTGCGGGCAAGTGTCAGGCTTTCGCACAGCCCCTCATACATAAAGGCAATGTTCATGTTCTGGGCCAGCTTGGCGGAAAGGCCCTTGCCGTTGTCTCCCATGTGGATCACTTTTTTTGCCATCGCTCGCAACAGCGGTTCCACGCGCTCAATGTTGTGGACAGCGCCGCCTATCATGAAAATCAGGCTCCCCGCTTCGGCCGCCACTTTGGAACCTGTAACGGGAGCATCCAGAAACTCGCAGCCGTGCTCCTGAAGGCTTTCCATGATGTGAATGCTGGCAGAAGGAGAGATGGTGCTGGAATCCACGACGATGGCGCCGCTTTCCAGACCGTGAATGGCGCCCTGAGCCCCGAAGAGCACTGACTGCACGGCCTTGGTATCAGAGACGCACACCCACACAGCCTCTTTGCCCTTTACAGCTTCTGCGGGAGTGGATGCGGTGGTGGCGCCCGGAATGCTTTTCGGCGTGCGGTTCCAGACAGTGACTTCGTGTCCTGCTTTAACGAGGTTAGCGGCCATAGGGCCGCCCATGATTCCCAATCCCAAGAAGGCTACGCGCATAGACTGGAATTAAAAATTCAATTTGCCATCGCGTCAAGCCCGCCTTTTGACGGCCCCTTTGGGCTGCAAATTCCGGGGATCTCCAAATCGCGAGCGCAGCAGGTTCAGCAATTCCTGGGGTTCATGGCTGGAAATAGTTTCGTCTGCAGCCTTGTACGTGTGCGACATGGTGGGTGACAGGGCGATGACGAGCATGTCTGGAAATTTGTTCTTGATTTCAGCGATCACGTCGGAGCATTCCATATCATGGCACATTGAGGTGTGAAGGATTACGCCGTGCACTTTGGGAAAAACTACCAGCGTGTCCAGCGCCTCTTCCAGCGAGTAGGCCGTGATCACGTTGAATTTGCCCGTTTCCAGCACCAGCTTGCGCGCGGAAAGCCCTTCCGGAGGCTCTATTTCGGCTATTAAGAAAATCGGTCGAACCATGGCTTTTTAGATGAGCTTTCGACCGTGCTGTTGGCCGCTCCCGAGCAGCCGCGCATGGCGAGAATGTTACAATTTTTGGTTTCCCATTTCAGGGAAAGGATTGTTTATGCCCCAGGCCACGGCTCAGATTCCCGCTCCTCCTCAACCGCTGGTCGCATTGAGTGAAGACGAAGTTTTGTTTCGCGACAATGTGCGCCAGTTTGCCGAAGACTCCATTCGTCCGAAGGTCCGTGAGATGGACGAGAAGGGCGTCTTCGAGCACTCGCTCATCGATCAATTCTTCCAGCTTGGGCTCATGGGCATTGAGATACCCGAACAATTCGGCGGCGCGGGCGGGAGGTTTTTCGAATCCATCCTTGCTGTAGAAGAAGTCTCGCGCATTGATCCTTCAGCAGGCGTCATTGTGGACGTGCAGAATACGCTCGTCAATAACGCCTTGATGCGCTGGACCAATGACGAGCAAAAGAAACGCTATCTGCCGCGCATGGCCGCCGATACAGTCGGAGCTTATGCCCTAAGCGAAGCCGGCTCCGGCTCTGACGCATTTGCCATGCAGACCCGCGCGCAGCTTCAGGGAAGCGATTATGTTCTGAACGGGCGCAAGCTCTGGATCACCAACGGCAAGGAAGCGGGAATCTTTATCCTGTTCGCCACGGTTGATCCATCCGCCGGTTATAAGGGGATCACCGCATTCATTGTGGAAAAGAATTTCCCCGGATTCAGCGTGGGCAAAAAAGAAGACAAGCTGGGAATTCGCGCATCCAGCACGTGCGAATTGATCCTGGAAGATTGCCGGGTGCCCAGGGCGAACGTACTGGGAGAAGTAGGAAAGGGATACAAGATCGCCATTGAAACGCTCAATGAAGGCCGCATCGGCATCGGCGCGCAGATGCTGGGACTGGCCCGCGGCGCCTGGGAAAATGCAGCAAAGTACTCCCAGGAGCGCAAGCAGTTCGGCAAGAGCATCTCTGAATTCCAGGGAATCCAGTTCCAACTGGCGCAGATGGCCACTGAAATTGAAGCCGTCCGCATGATGGTATACAACGCCGCGCGGATGAAGGATGCTGGCATGAATTTTGTGAAAGAAGCTGCCATGGTGAAACTGTTCGCCTCGCAGGTGGCTGAGCGCGTGGCGTCGCTATCGGTGGAGATTTACGGAGGCTACGGGTTCACGAAGGATTACCCGGTGGAGAAGTACTATCGCGATGCCAAGATCGGGAAGATCTATGAGGGCACGTCCAACATGCAGTTGCAGACCATCGCCAAGATGGTGCTCGGAGGCAAGTAGGGAGCAGAGCGGATGCCCCTCCTCGTTTAACCCATAAGTGGTTGTAAATCATTGGTTTGACAGTATGTTACCGTCCCGGTAACCAACGGAATATTTGTCTCCTGTCGCGAGCTGGTTTAAACTTACGCCAAGTCCGGCGCATCACCCCCAGCCTTGCTACAGGAGTTCACCGTGGGAGACTCCCAGAGGGAGCTGCAAGACCTCACAGCAGTAAACAATTTTTACCTCGGTCTCTTGCAAAAGAGTCTGGGGCATCCTGTTTCCGCGCCGGCGGGTGTGTGTAACCCTGAGACTTCTCCTGAGAAGATTGCAGCCACACTCGAACACTTCAAGAACTGGCTGGACGTTCTCGATCTGGCGATGACTCCTTCCTTAATCAGGGATTCTCTAAAACTGGGCTCCGGCTTAGGTGACGCGCACGCTCTCCTGCGCTACTACGTGTCCAAGGTTTCGCCGCGCACCGGCGACCGCGACAAAACAGATTGCGTCATTACGCATCTCTTCCGTACTCCTGTCCAGACGGATGGCGCGCCGCCAGCCTGGCAGCGGCCCGAAGTTGACACCTCCTATTACTTCGTTTCACAGGCGGCCCTCGGGTTCCAGGTTGAGCTTTATCGCGCGCTGGAGGGGATGGAGTACAGCGCACCGGACCAGGAGCACCGGCAGCTTCTCCAGGAGTTTGAGTATTTATATCAGGAGCTTGGGGACTACCGGCATTTCGACCAGATCATGGATTCCGGCATGGTGCAGCGGGTGAGGGAACTGAAACAGTCGCTGGGGAAATCTTTTTATCATCCTGACGCGCTGGCCCAACTGGCGGTATGGAATGATGTTTTTGGCCGGAAATTTGATGAGCTTTTCCATGACGCGGCCAAGCAGATCAAGACGTTCGCGGAGAATGTGCAGAAGGAGGGCGCCAGCATTCTCTCGCGGCTCGAGGGCGACATCACGGTCAAGCAACTGACAGAAGTCGAATCCAAGCAGATCCTGGAGGAGGACTACCAGAACGCACAGGACGACCTGAGGAAGGTATCGAAATTCAAGAAGGTGGTGGATAGCAAGCGTCCGGGACGAGTCGGCCCGGCGCAGCCGGTGTTTACCCCGGTTGCTCCGCCGCCGGTCCCGCGGCCAACCATCCCTCAGGCCCCCTCTGCGGCGCCGGTCTCCCCAGCAAATAATCTGCCGCCTGCTCCACCACGTCCGGCAACCGTAGTGCCGCACGAGGTCAGGGCTGAAGTGCTGGCCGTCCCGCCTTCGCAGGCGGTGCAAAATGCCGTACAAGAAGGGAAGATCCACAGCGCCCGGGAATCAATCAAGGAGCACATTCGCAGCGTGGACCCGAAAATGGCGGCCATTGTTCCTATCAAGAAAACCAGGATCACGCTCAGCCCTGCGGAAGTGGAGGCATTCCGGGCCGAGTATCACACCGAGAAGAGCTTCCGCGCAGACTATGCATCAGTAATGATGCTGATTGTGGCCTATCTCTCGCGCATGATCGTGGAAGTGGATGAGTACAACCAGAAGGCGACGTCAGCTTACTTATGGAAGCCCCACGCCGATGCGCTAGCCTACCTCTTAACCACTCTGGAACGGCTGGGCATGCAAGCCGAAGCGGTGATGGCCGTAGCTCGCGGGCGCGGCCTGCATGAAAAAGCTACCGCTCTCGAGAGCTCGCTTACCAAGCTGCGCGACTATGCGAAGACTGTGTCGCAAACCTTGCAGGCAGCGGGGCAGAACGTACCGTAACAGCAAGCAGCACTCAGCATTCAGCAAACAGCAATTAGCAGTCAGCATTCAGCCCTTCTCGCCTATGAACTAAAGGTGGGCATTCTTCATAGGGAAAGACGCGGCCTTCCCGGAGAAATATGACGTCCTTTTAGCCCAGTCTGCCGCAGGGCTGAATGCTGAGTGCTGACTGCTGAGTGCTGCTTCTCGCTTTGCCTTACCCGCGCCAAATCGTTATTTTAGACACGCATGCCGCAAACATTAGCCGGATATCCCCGGCTCCATCATTCATTGGGAAACGAAACTGCATTCGTGTTTCGCCGCGGGTTCCGCACCTATCGATGGAGCTATCGCCAAACGGCGGAGCTGGCCTTCCGTTTCGCGCGTGAACTGGAGACGCGCAACGTCGGCAAGGGCGATCGAGTGATGTTGTGGGGCGAGAATTGTGCGGAATGGGTAGCCGCATTCTTTGGCTGTATGCTGCGCGGCGTGGCCGCTGTTCCCATGGACAGGATTGCCGCGCCGGAATTTGCGCGCCGTGTGGCGGCAGACGTCGGCGCCAAACTGATGATCTGCTCCAGCTCTCTGGCGCACGAAGCGGGCAGCACTCCCTACGTTGAGCTTGAGAATGCACAGGAGGCGCTGGCGCACCATTCTGGAGCTATCTATGAGCCACTGGATCTGACGCGCGATGATCGAGCTCAGATCATCTTCACCTCCGGCACAACAGCGGAGCCGCGCGGCGTAGTGCTGACTCATCGCAACATCCTCAGCAGCGTTGATCCAATTGAGCGCGAAATTCCCAAATACCGCAAATACGAGCGCATCTTCCACCCCATCCGCTTTCTTCACATGCTGCCGCTGAGCCATGTGTTTGGACAGACCATGGGGATTCTCATCCCTCCTTTCATTGGGGGCACGGTCTTTTTCCAGGAAAGCTACAAGCCCGGAGACGTGATTGAGACGATCCGACGTAATCGCATTTCTGTACTCGTAGCGGTGCCGAGGGTGGCGGAGTCGCTCAAGACGAAAGTTGAGGCGGAGCTGCGACCCGCCATCGCGAAGAACTGGAAGGTCGCCGAAAACGAGAAGTTCCTCAAGCGATGGTGGCGCTTCCGTAAAGTGCACAGCTATCTTGGGTGGAAGTTCTGGGCCGTGATTTCTGGAGGCGCCGCTCTTGACCAGGGCACGGAAGAATTCTGGCGCCGGCTGGGCTACGGCGTAATTCAAGGCTACGGGCTGACTGAAACCAGCTCGCTGGTGAGTTTGAACCATCCATTCAAGATTGGGCGCAGATCCATTGGCAAGATCCTTCCCGGGCGTGAGATGAAGCTTGATCCAGAAACGGGAGAAATCCTGGTGCGCGGTGAGAACGTGGCCGGGCAATACTGGCAGGGCAAAGAACTCAAGCCGGTCACCGGCGAAGAAGGATGGTTCCGTACCGGCGACCTGGGTGCGATGGATGCTGAAGGCAATCTTTATTTCAAGGGTCGCAGCAAAAACGTGATCGTCACTCCCGCAGGACTGAAGATCTATCCTGAAGACCTGGAACAGGCACTGCGCCGCCAACCCGAAGTGCGCGATTGCGTGGTGTTCGGCGTGGCGCGCGGTGGCAATGCGGAGGCCTGCGCCGTGCTCCTGCTGCGCGACGGCCGATCGGGTGGAACCGTGGTGGCGGCAGCCAACCAGTCCCTTGCTGACTATCAGAAGATTCGCTGCTGGATGGCATGGCCTGACGAAGACTTCCCCAGAACGCCCACACAGAAGCCGAAGCTGGACGCGATTCGTCGCGAGGCTGAGCGGCAGCTTGGAGCGGGACCTGCGAGTGGTGAGCAAGCGCGCGCTGCTTCTTCAAACACGCTTACAGAGATCATTGCGGGCATTGCCGGTCACAACGTGCAGTTACAACCGGGAGCACACCTGCAGGACGACTTGAATCTCAGTTCCCTGGAACGCGTGGAGCTCATAGCAGCGCTGGAGAACCGCTACCAGGTGGACTTGAGCGATCGCGAGGTTTCGCAGGTGAACACGGTTGCCGATCTTGAAAAGCTTCTGAAGACATCAGCACCGGAATCGGGGCCGGAGAAGCTTAACTATCCTTACTCGCGCTGGGCGCAACGCTGGCCCATAACGTGGATTCGCGTGCTCGCTTTTCACCTGGTCACGTTGCCTTACATCATGGTGATGGCGCGGCCCAAAATCATCGGGTGCGAACGACTGCGAAATCTTGAAGGCCCCGCGCTGATCGTGAGCAATCACATTACACAGATTGATATTGGCTTCATCATGGTGGCGCTTCCGATGCGCCTGCGCAATCATCTCGCGGTGGCGATGCAGGGAGAGATGCTGCGTTCAATGCGACATCCGCCCAAAGACATGTTCTTTCTACAGCGATGGCGTGAGCAGGTGCGTTATGCGCTGATCGCAACCTTCTTCAACGTTTTTTCATTGCCGCAGCGCGCCAGGTATCGCGAAAGCTTTCGCTTCGCGGGAGATATGGCCGATCAAGGCTACAGTGTGGTGATTTTTCCCGAAGGCAAGCGCACCGAGACCGGCGAGATGAATCCGTTCCGCAGCGGCATCGGCCTGCTGGCAACGCATTTGAATTTGCCGGTGATTCCTATGCGCATTGACGGGCTGTTCCCATTCAAAGCAGCCCAAAAGCACTACGCGCCGCCCGGCGCCATTCAGGTGCGGATCGGCGATCCGATCAAATTTGATCCGGAAAGTGACCCGGAGGAGATTGCAAAGGAACTGCAGGAGAAGGTGGCTGAGTTGTAAAAGTTCAGGCCGCCCTGTCAGCTCCCGTTGCACCGGGAATTGACCGGACGGCCTGTTTGTGTGACTTGCGTTTAAGATTTAGCGTCTTCCGCGGTTGATCGACAATCTGATTGATCCGCTGCTCAGGTTGCCGCCGCGTCGAGAGCCGCTGTCGCCGCCGCGATTGCTGCCGCCGCCGGATCCACCCCGATTGCTACCGCCACCGGAGCCGGAACCACCCGAACCGGAGCCGCCACCGGAACCGGAGCCGCCACCGGAACCAGAACCGCCGCCGGAACCAGAGCCGCCGCCTGAACCGGAACCACCTGATCCAGAACCGCCGCCTGAACCGGAGCCGCCGCGAGAGCCGGAACCGCCACGGCCACCGCGCACACCGGCATCGCCGCCGAGGTCATTCCCTCCTCCGCCCTTCCCGCCGCGGCCGCCGCCACCGCCGTTTCCACCGTTACCGCCCGTGTTGCCGCCGGTGAATGCGCTGGCGAGGACCTCGTCAGGAGGAATAAACGTTACGCCCTGCGGAGTGCAAATGGGGGTTGGCAGTGGCGCGAGGAATGGAGCGCCTCCACCGTTGATTTCCCAACGCAGCAGCATGGCATTGTCTTCGTGCACCGTGTTGTGGCAGTGCTCCATGAACATCCCGCCCCAGTCACGGAATTGCATGGTGAGGGTGATGCTCCCGCCGGGACGCAGACGATACACGTCCTTGCGGCCTTTCTCCCAGGCAGGAACATTGGCCGCGCTTCCATTGCGAGCCAGGACCTGGCCTTCTTCAAAGTGTATGTGGATCGGATGGTCCCATCCGCCGCCACCGTTGATCAGGGTCCAGACCTCTCGAGTACCATACTGCGGAGCCGCCGAAACGCGCCCGAAGCTGGCATTCAGCATTTGGCCGCCATTGGTCTTGATGCCCCATGGGCCGACGAATGACGTAGCATCATCGTTAATCGGCTGAGAGCCGCCGCTGCCGAACTCAAACACACGTTGCGCCGAAACCGGAATCGCAGAGAGATCCGGATTGGGGATCATGATGTCCGGCACCTGGCTCTGATCAGCCTGGAGCGGATCGCGAACGATGCGAAACTCCAGGAATTTACCCACGCAGGGATCAGCCGACTGTCCGGAGAGTGCCTGGGCAATTGTCAGATCGGCAGAGGGTTTCTTGCCGTCCTGGTGTTCGCAGAGGTTGATCATCCAGACTTTGTCGCCGATGCCGTAGCGCGAGAAGTCGATGACGATGTCATAACGCTCCGCGATACCCTGTTCGTCAAGCTGCGTCAGCGTGACCGGGCTCGGGAACAGGTTGCCGTCATTGGCAATCTGGATCATGGGCGATCCATCGCTCAGCGCAACCTTGAAGAAGCGGGAAACGCTGGCGTTCAGAATGCGGAAGCGGTACTTGCGCCGCTCCACTTCGAAGTACGGCTTGTACGCCAGGTTCACGGTCATCACGTCGCCGAGGAAACCGTCGAAGTCGAAGATGTCCATGAACAACTGACCGCTCTGATCAAACGCCTTGTCGGCCAGCATCAGGTTGACGTCGTAGTCAAGGTTGCCCCAGCTCTTGGCCGTGCCGGAGGGCAGACGCAGGTTTACGCCGTCGTTGATTTCTTCGTTTCCGCGATCCAGCGAGCTGTAGATGTTGAACATCGCAGCGTTGCCTTTGTACACGTTCTGCGAAGTAAAGCTGAACATGTGATCGTGGAACCAGTGGGTTGACATGGTCTCATGCCAGTCGCCCGCGACCTTGTTGATGCCACCGCTGTCCGCGGGACTGCCGGCGCGTGGATCGGTCGCATCCAGGTTCATGCTGGTGCATCCAGCCAGCACGATTGGCCAGTGATAATCGTAAAACTGTCCGGGGAAGAAGAACGCGCCGGTAAAGCCGTCGTTTTCCGCTCCGTGGTGGCCGTTGTGCTCGTGCGTTGAAATGGTGTGCCGCCCGAAGCCGTTATTCTGCGTAACGTCCGCTGGAAGCTTGTTGTGATGGCGGAACAGAATGGGCTCGCCGTAGCGTCCCTGGACCAGCTTGGGAGGAATGGTTCCGTTGAACGTCCACACGGAATTCGGATTCTGAATCGGCATTTCCGGGTGGAAATAGAGTGGAATCGGAGCCGTTGGATCAATCCCGGAGTTCATGCTGGAATCCACGCCGGGGTTGTAGACGGTGTTCGTGGTCGCGCCCATCTGGCTGGCTTCGATGCAAACCTGCGGCGGATACTGATTGAACTGCTGGTGCGCCCAGATTGGCCCCGGAGGACGCCCTTCGCAGGGGCCCACGCCGCCGCCCAGCTCAGGGGCAACAGGAATCGGTGTCTGGTTTGATTCGGCCGTAGGAACCGGGTCCAGACCGCCAGTGAGCGGATTGTTTCCGCGCTGCAGCACATCAAAACGCGGCATCGGCTGGGAAAATTCCTGCGCTCCAAACAGCGGGCTGCGAGGTGCGCCGGTTGGAATGGTGCTGCTGTCTGCGTACGCGCTTTTGATGAACGGGTTTAAGCCGCTGATAGGCGCCAGTGCGCCGGCGCTGGTGATCAGACCCCATTTGACGAGGTCGCGTCGTGAAATTTGTCCGTGAGAATAGGCCTTCAGGATCTCTGCCCGGTTCTTGCGGGCGTTCTCGGCCTCTCTCACGCGGGCTTTCGATGCGTCTCCCGGAAGAAAGATAAAACTCATGTACGTGCGCTCCTTGTTCGTATGGCGTGCAAAAAATCCGGACCGGTTCATGGCCGGCACGGCAATAACGGGCTGCCCTCTAACGGGGGTTTTAAAAATGGAACTGTATCTGGCGGGAACGGCGGCGCTGGAGCACGATCAGTTGGCTTCCAGAACCGTATCGGCCCGCACCGATACGTCAGCCTCGTGCTCAAGCATGGAGTGCTGCGATTAGAAATTCTTAAAAGGGGGATTAAATGCCTTAATCCCAACTACTTAAGAACCAATTTCTGCCTTTGGCGGGCACGGCTCGAGGTCTTCAGGTCTGAAGAGTTCCAGGATTCGTATATAACTGAAACAAAGCACCTTTACTCCCAAGGAGAAGTTGATGTCCGTTGTGTCAACACCTGCCCCCGCCCCTGAATTGCAGCAGAAAACTGACCCTGCACAACTGCTCATGCAGCTGAGCACCGGCTATATGGCCTCCGCGTGTATACAGGTCGCCACAAAGTTGAAAATCCCCGATCTACTGGCCCATGGTCCCAGACCCATACATGAGCTGGCTGCGACCGCCGGTGCGAATGAAGACCGGCTTTATCGGGTCCTGCGCGTGCTGGCCAGCCTGGGCGTGTTCCATGAGAGTGCGCCACGTACCTTTGCCCTCACGCCGGCGGCTGACGGTTTGCGTTCTGACGTGCCTAACTCATTTCGTGATATGGCGCTGTGGATCACCAGCCCGTTTCATTTCCGTGTTTATTCTGAAATGCTGCACTCGGTAAAAACCGGCGAGATCACGATTGAACACGTCTACGGAAAACCTGTTTTCGAATTCTTTCCCGCGAATCCCGAGATTTCAGAACTCTTTAACAACGGCATGACCTGCCTGAGCAAGGTTGTGACTCCCGCATTGCTGGAAGCCTATGACTTCAGCGGCATTCACACGCTCATGGATGTGGCTGGCGGACATGGCGCCCTGCTTGGGGCGATTCTCAATAAGTATCCTGAAATGCGCGGCATTCTGATCGACTTGGAGCACGTGATTGAAGGCGCAAAGCGCTTGCCAGAGAACCGGGCGCTTTCCGGTCGCTGCCAATTTCTGGCTGCGGATTTCTTCGCCAATGTGCCCAGCGGCGCCGACGCCATCATCATGAAGCACATCATCCATGATTGGGAGGACGACAAGGCTGGCACCATCCTCAGGAATTGCTGCAAGGCGCTCGCGGGAAAGCCAAACGCGAGGATCCTGCTGGTGGAGAGCGTGCTTCCTGAGGGCAATGAGCCGCATCCCGGAAAATTTATTGACCTGGAAATGTTTGTGTTCCCGGGCGGGCGTGAGCGCACAGAACGAGAGTTCCGCAAGCTCTTTGAGTCAGCCGGCCTGCGGCTTACGCGCGTGATTCCCATGAAAGCGCCGCTCTGGCTGATCGAAGGCGTTCCGGCGTAAGCGGAATTATTGCGCTTTGCGCTTGCGCGAAGAGGTCTTTCGCGTCGATGCGGAGGCCATCCGTTGAATTCTGGCTTTGGTTGGGCGCACCGGTTCCATTGGTGCGCCCATCTGTTCAAGGTCCTCAATCCTGGGCAGGTGCTGCTTGAGTTTGAGCACCGGCTCAAACAGGTCGCCGTGCTTTTCCACGCGTCCAAGCGCCTGTTCTGATGTAAAGACCAAAAGCTCAGGATCCTGCTTTTTCAGGCAATTCTCCACTTCTTTCCAGGTCACCGGCGTTGATACCGTCGGCTGGTCTTTGGCGCGTAGCGAGTAAACACACACAGTGGTCTTGTAATCGTCGTTCTGGCTCCAGTCCACAAACACCTTGTTCCCGCGCAACGCCTTTTTCATTTCCGAGACCACTTGCTCCGGATATCGGTCCTCGAGCAGGCGGGCAATAGCACGCGCAAAGGGCTTGGTCTCGTTATAAGTGACCGCGGAGTTGAGCGGGACATAGACCTGCAATCCTTTGGATCCGGAAGTTTTCGGAAAGGACTTAAGCCCGAACTTGGCGAAGATATCGCGCACCCACAGCCCCACCTGGCAGCACTGCACAATGTTGGCTGGAGCGCCAGGATCAAGATCGAACGCGATCACCGTAGGCTGCTGCATCTCCGGCGCGCGCGACAGCGATACATGCAGCTCCAGGTCAGCCAGGTTGCCGAGCCAGACCAGCGTGGGCAGGTCCTCAACGACGCAATAATACATAAAGCGGTTGTTGCCGGGACTCCAGATTTTAGCGGTCTGCATCCATTCCGGGCGAAAACTGGGGCAGTTTTTCTCGTAGAAGTGAAAGCCCTCCACGCCTTCCGGATACCGCTTCAACGTCAATGGCCGGCCGGAAAGATGCGGCAGCAGTACTGGCGCAATCCGCACGTAGTAATCGATTACCTGGCCTTTGGTAAAGCCGGCCTTGGGAAAGAGGACCTTTTCCAGGTTGGACAGTTTAATTTGCCGGCCTTCCACTTCGATGGTCGATTCCTGCCGCGCCAATGTGTGCTCCTCCGCGCCTTTTTCGCGGTCCTCAAAAAATTAGATGCCGGAGATATTACGCCAGAGCTGCACGGCGGCTTGCAAATTCCACGCGATTCAACAACATGCAACAGGCATTTCGCCATCTAAGGGGTGATGCCGAATGAGCAGGACAAACCGCTGCCGGTAAGTTCTTCGCAGCCGCCTTGCTTTGCTCCGGAGCAGGAATCGCTCTTTCGTGAAGTGATTCAGCTCATGGAGGCCAAGCGCGTGCCCTTCGTGATTTCCGGCGCCTTCGCTCTGCACGAGCACACAGGGATTTGGCGCGACACCAAGGACCTGGACTTCTTTCTTCCCGCCGAGGAGGTAGGCCGCGCGCTTGAAGTGCTGGAGAACGACCATTTTCAAACTGAAGTGCTGGACCCAATCTGGCTGGCCAAAGCTCACCGCAACGGGTTCTTTGTAGACCTGATCACCGGCATGAGCAACGGGGTGGTGCGCGTTGACTACTCCTGGATTCGCCGGGCCAGCCGCTCGCACGTCTTCGGATTGTCCGTGCGTGTTTTGGCTCCGGAAGAGCTGATTGCCTCCAAGGTCTTCGTCACACGACGCGAGCGTTTTGATGGCGCCGATATCTGCCACATCATTTATGGAACGCGGGGCAGGTTTGACTGGCAGCGGCTGATGAACCTGATGGGAGAGAACTGGCAGATGCTGCTCTGGACGCTGATTCTTTATCAGTACGTTTATCCCGCCGAAACGGAATATGTCCCGCAGCAGATTTGGGACGAGCTGCTGCAGCGCTTTCGAGTTGAGTTGCAGCATCCTAATAAGGGAATCGGGTTTCGCGGCAGCCTGATTGACGACAAGATGTTCGCTATCGACGTGGTTGAGTGGGGCAAGCGCAACATTCTGGACGAGCATCGCGGGAAGGCGCAGGAGATACGGCCGCACCAGCAGCCGGGCTCCGAAGACGCCGCATAATTGCTGGATATGAGAATAGCAGCTACAGCCGACATTCACTTCTCGCCGCAAAGCTATGATCGCATCCGCGAACCGCTTTCGCGCGTGCGCGACGAAGCCGACGTGCTGGTCATCGCCGGCGACCTCACCAACTACGGCAAGCCGGAAGAGATGCACTCGCTGCTGAACGCGCTGGTGCGGCTGAGAATTCCCATTGTGGCCGTGCTGGGGAACCACGATTATGAGTCCAACCAGGAACAGGAACTCATCAAGCTGATGACGGCCGAGGGCATCAAGGTGCTTGACGGCAGCAGCTACGAGCGGGACAGCGTCGGCTTTGCTGGCGCAAAAGGATTTGTGGGCGGCTTCGGTCGCGGCGTCCTGACCGCATTCGGGGAAAAAGAGATCAAAGCCTTCGTGCAGGCATCGGTTGATGAAACCATGAAGCTGGAGCGCGCTCTCTCCATG
>Ga0070679_100003851_pt1 | contig 13781 bp, 8 predicted proteins | sample KBSC63BmetaG_FD_65652 | JGI IMG/M metagenome (GOLD analysis project Ga0070679, IMG submission 65652) | Corn rhizosphere microbial communities from Kellogg Biological Station, Michigan, USA - KBS C6-3B metaG | ecosystem: Host-associated > Plants > Roots > Rhizosphere | place: USA: Michigan... | reverse complement strand
AGGTGAAGCAGATCCTGCTCAACCTTCTTTCGAATTCAGTGAAGTTCACCAGCCACGGGGGCATCACCGTGGAGGTGCGCTGCGCGCCGGGCGGAGTCCGCATTGACGTGATCGACACGGGCATCGGCATCCGTCAGGCGGACCTGCAGGCCATCTGGGAGGACTTCAGGCAGGTAGATCAATCGCGTACGCGCGAGTTCGGGGGCACCGGACTCGGCCTCAGCATCACCCGCAAGCTGCTGGAGCGCCTGGGCGGCTCGGTGACTGTGCAGAGCACGTACGGCGAAGGCAGCCGGTTCTCGGTGTACCTGCCTCTGACGGCGCCGCCGGCGCAGCTCACCGAGCTGACGACGACGGCCGAATTTTCAGCGCCACTGCACGGCTGATCGCCGAACCGCGGACGCTCCGCGGGGTATCAAGTGGCGCCCGGTTTTCCGAAATTCCTGCCTTGCCGTGGAGTCCTTCCGCATGTCGTCCAGATCTTCGGTGATGTCGCTGCCTGCGCTGACGCTGGCGCGCGGCCTTTCGCTCGCCGGCGCCCTGCTGCTCGTCGCCGCGTGTTCGCGCGATGCCGCGCCCGCGTCTGACTCGAGCCTCGTGCGCGACCTCGCGCTCGCGCAGAGCCAACGCGCACCGGACCCGACGTTCCAGGACACGGTCATTGCGCCCGCTCCCAATCAGCAGGCTACGAACTCCGCGGCGCGGGAGCCGCAGCCGGCGCGCCAACCGCGCGTGACGGCGAGTGCGACACCGCCCGCCACGCAGTCCGCCGCGCAGGCGGTGGCTCCCGTCGTGACACAGCAATCCACCGCGCCCGCTGCGACCAGCGCCGCATCCAACCGCGTCGCGTCGGGCACCGCGCTGCAGATGACGTCGGGCACTCGCATCTGCACCACGAGCAGCGTCGTGGGTCAGACGCTGATGGCCAGCGTCACCAGCCCGATACCCGGCCCCAACGGCTTGCTGATTCCCGCCGGTGCGCAGGTGGGATTGGATGTCGTGTCACTGGAGCCGACGCAGAGCAGCTCGGTGGGCGGCCAGATTAGGTTCCGCGTGACGACCATCCTGATCGACGGCAAGGATTATCCGGTGCAGGGCGACGTGTACACGCTCGGGGGGCTCGAGCGTTCGCCCATTCCGAACTCCGATCCGAATGCCGGGAAAAAGAAAGTGATCGCGGGCGCGGTCGCCGGCGGCATTCTCGGTCAGATTCTCGGTCACAACACCAAGGGCACCGTGATCGGCGCGGCGGCGGGAGCAGCGGCCGGCGCGGCGGCGGCGGAGGCGAGCAAATCGTATGAGGACTGCCTGCCGGCGAACTCTCCGCTCGAGATTCTGCTCACGTCGCCCATCATCATCGTGTAGCCCGTGACGGCGCTCGAGCCGTTCCACCCACTCGTTCGCGAGTGGTTCGCGGAGACGCTCGGCGCGCCCAGCGCGCCGCAACGCGAGGGATGGCCCGCCATCGCGGCCGGCGACCACACGCTGCTGCTGGCGCCCACGGGAAGCGGTAAGACCCTCGCCGCGTTCCTGTGGGAGGTGAACCAGCTCATCGAGGCCGGCCAGCGCGAGCCGCTCCCGAACGCGGTGCAGATCCTGTACATCTCGCCGCTCAAAGCCCTGAACAACGACGTGCAGCGCAACCTCGAGGCGCCGCTCGCGGAGCTCTCTGCACGCTTCACGGCGGCGGGAGAGCCGTTCCCCGAGATCCGCGTCGCCGTGCGCACCGGGGACACGCCCGCGTCCGCCCGCGCGCGCATGCTCAGGCGTTCGCCGCACATTCTGATCACCACGCCCGAGTCGCTGCACATCATGCTCACCTCGGTGCGCGGCCGCGGCATGTTCAGCGGCGTGCGCGCGGTAATCGTGGATGAGATCCACGCACTCGCGGGCACCAAGCGCGGCGCGCACCTCGCGCTCACGCTCGAGCGGCTCGAAGAGCTCTGCTCGGCGCCGCCCCAGCGCATCGGTCTCTCCGCGACCCAGCGTCCGTTGAGCGAAGTCGCGCGCTACCTCTGTGGCCTGCGCGACGGCGAGGCGCGGCCGTGCACGGTGGTGGATTGTGGCTTGGTCAAGCGGATGGAGACCACGGTCCAGAGCCCCGTCGAAGATCTGGCGCACGTGGGCGGCAGCATCTGGCGCGCTGTCACGCCGCTCGTGCTGCAGCGCGTGCTCGAGGCACGCACGACGCTCGTGTTCGTCAACAACCGCGGCCAGGCGGAGCGCATGGCCGCCCGCATCAACGCGCTCGCCGAGAAGGAGATCGCGCTTCCCTATCACGGCTCGCTCTCGCGGGAGCGCCGCTTCGCGCTCGAGCAATCGCTCAAGGCCGGCGCGCTGCGCGCGCTCGTGAGCACCAGCTCCCTGGAGCTGGGGATAGACATCGGATCGGTAGATCTGGTCCTCCAGCTCCAGTCCCCCAAGCGCGTGTCGAATGCGCTCCAGCGGGTCGGCCGCGCCGGACACTCGCTCGCGGCGGTGAGCCGCGGCGTGTTTGTGCCGACGTTCCGCGACGACGCGATGGAGCTGCTCGCGATCGTGCGCGCGATGGCCGACGGCGACGTCGAGCCCACGCGCGTGGTGCAGAACGCCCTCGACGTGCTGGCGCAGGTGCTCGTGGCAATCGTGGCGATCGACGACGGCTGGACGAGCGCCGGGCTCTTCGCGCTCGTCCGCCGCGCCTACCCCTACCACGCCCTGTCGCGCGCCGCCTTCGACACGGTCCTCGACATGCTCGCCGGCCGCTTCCCGCTAAGGGGGTCAGACTCCCTTGAAACCCCTCGGGGAAAAACCCCCCGAATTTCAAGAGGGTCAGAGTCGCTTGAAACGCCTGGGCGAAACACGGATGGAATTTCAAGAGGGTCAGAGTCACTTGAAACGACAGCCTCAAGTGACTCTGACCCTCTTGAAACCGGCCCGCTCGGGGCGCTCGGCGCCGAGGTGGATGCGCGGCTGTCGTGGGACCGCATCACAGACGAGGTCCACGCCGCCCGCTCGGCGCGACTCGTGGCCGTCATGTCGGGAGGCACCATTCCCGATCGCGGACTCTACACGGTCAACCTGCCGGACCGCTCGCGCATCGGTGAGCTGGACGAGGAGTTCGTTCACGAGACCCGCGTGGGCGACGTGTTCCAGCTCGGCTCGTCCACCTGGCGCGTGCAGACCATCGAGCACGATCGCGTGATCGTCATCCCGGCGCCGGGCGCGCCCGCGCGCATGCCCTTCTGGCACGGGGAATACGCGGCGCGCGCGGCGCATCTCGCGCCGCGCATCGGCGAGCTGCGGCGCGAGCTCGCGGCGGCAACCGGCGAGCAGGACGTCGCCGCCTTGATGAACAGCTACCACGCCGACGCCAGCACGGTGCAGTCACTCGTGGACTACGTGCACGAGCAGAAGGCCTCCACACGCATCGTGCCCGACGAGCGCAATCTGGTTGTCGAGCAATTTCGCGATGAGACCGACTCGCTTCGTGTCGTAGTCCACGCGCCATTCGGCGGCCGGGTGAATGCCCCGTGGGGCATGGCGCTCGCGCATCGCGTTCGTGCCTGGCTCGCCGAGCGATCGCCAAGCCGCGCCGCACGCGGCCCGCACTACGAGCTCCAGGTGCAGACCACCGACGACGGCATCATGCTGCGGCTCCCGCCATTCGCCAGCGTGGTTCCCCTCGGCGTCCTGACCGGCCTCACGCCCGACGAAGCGCGGCAGCGGGTGCTCGAAGAGGTTGGAAGCTCGTCGCTGTTCGGAGCGCGCTTCAGGATGAACGCCGCGCGCGCGCTATTGCTGCCGCGCGGCAACCCGCGCCGGCGCATGCCGCTCTGGCTGCAACGACTCAAGGCGCTCGACCTGCTGGAAGCCGTGCGCCAGTACCCGTCGTTCCCGCTCCTCGTCGAGACGTATCGCGACGTGCTCCAGGATGCCTTCGACATGCCCGCGCTGGACCAGACGCTCACCGCGCTCCTTCAGGGCGAGATCGCGGTGCACATGGCGGAGACGCAGACGCCGTCGCCCTTCGCCGTCTCGCTGCAATTCGGATTCGTCGTGGACTGGATGTACGCCGACGACGCGCCGCGCGCCGAGCAGCGCGCGGCGCTGCTGTCACTCGACCGCGCGCTGCTCGACGAGTTGATGGGCACCGAGGGCGCCGACGCGGGCACGCTCGCCGTCCTCGAGGAGGTTCTCACCCGCCGGCGAGGCACGGCCCCGGATCGCCGCGCACGCACCGCCGACGAGCTGGCCGCCCTGCTCGACCGCGCCGGCGACCTCACGCTCGCGGAGCTTCACGAGCGCGTCGCGGCGCCTGACGCCGGCCGGCTGGGCGATCCAGTCGCTGAATTGCTGGGTCGCGGGCGCGCGATCGCCGTGCCGATCCCGACAGGCGCGGGCGTGCAGGACGAACGCGTGATCCTCACGGAGAACTATCCACGGTACGCCGCAGCGCTCGGCGCCGGGAATCTCTCGCGGATCAGGGCCGGACTCGACCTGGCCCCCGTGAACGCGGCCGACGTCGTGCCGGCGTGGCTGCTGTCGCCCGCGCTCACGCAGCAAGCCGCGCAGCGCGAAGTGCTCGTTCGCTTCGTGGCGCTCGCGGGAGTCGTGAGCGTCGCCGACGTGAGGCAGCGCTATGATTTTCCGGCCGACAGCATCGAAGAGTGGCTGAGCGGTTGGGCGAGCGCCGGCCGGCTCGTGCAGGGTCGTTTCGGCGGCATTGACGAGACCCGATGGTGCTCGCGGCGTCTGCTGGAGCAGGCCCGCCGGCGCGAGCTCGCGCAGGCCCGCCGCGAAATCGAAGCCGTGGATTTCGCAGACTTCGCGCGCTTTCTCGCGCAGTGGCAGTCGGTCGCGGCCGCGGGCTCGGGCGAGGCTCAGACAGAGAGAGAGCCCGCCGACATCCGCCAATTCTTCGGCTTCGCCGCTCCGGCGCTCCATTGGACGAACGACATTCTGCGGACCCACGGCGACGAGGAAACGCTCGACGCGATCGCCCGCGCCATCTCGGCGGGTGAGATGTTGTGGATCGGCGCGCCCGTCGCGAACACCCCCGACGCCGGCGGCCGCTTCAGTATTCGTTTCATCAAGCGCGGGACGGGTCGCGCCTGGCAGCGCGAGTTGGCGCTGCCGGACGTCCCGCTCTCGACGAACGCGGCGGCCGTGCGCGAGGCATTGGAGCGCAACGGCGCCTCGTTCTTCGACGAGCTCGCGACGATCACCGGGCTCACGCCGCGCACGCTCCGCGACGCGCTCCGTGAGCTCGTGGCGCTGGCGCTGGTGACCAACGACACCGTGGCCTCGCTCGAAGCCGTGGCCCGCTGGCGTCCGCTCGTTTCGCCGCGCGACCGCGCACAGCCGGATCCAACGCGCTGGCTGCCGGCGGACTTCCGGCCATCAGAGAATCGATATGTAGTTCAGAGGCGCCCGAACCTGCGGCGGCTGCCCAAATGGAAACGCCCCGACAGGCCCGGCGCCGCGGAAGACCAGAGCTGGCCGGGCCGCTGGTCGCTCACGCGCGTGGCGGGTGTGCTCGGGCCGGAGGCGGACGAGCCGACGTGGGCCGGCGTGATCGCGCGGCAGTGGCTGGAGAGATACGGGGTCGTCTCTCGCGAGATCTGGCGCCGCGAGCGCCCCGCCGTATCCTGGCGGGCCGTGTACATGGAGCTCAAGCGGCTCGAGTTCCGCGGTGACGCGCAGCGCGGCTACTTCGTGCGCGGTCTTCAGGGCGCGCAGTTCGCGCTGCCGCGCGCGGTCGAGCTGCTGCGGAGCCCATCGCTCCCCGACGTCTCGGCTCCGCTCCTCGCATTCACGGCGGGCGACCCCGCGAACGCGTACGCGCTCCTCTCCGCCCAGTCGGCCGAGCACGATGCCTTCGTGCGTCTCCACAGTCGCTCCACGCTGCTTATCCAGCTCAACGGCGTCATTGTCATGCTCGTGGATCGCGCGCGACCCATGCGCATCCGCATCCGGCCGTCTACCGACGGAAGCGTGATCGAGCGTGCCGCGCGCGCCATCGTCGCGCGATTCGCCGACACGGAGCGCGACCTGATCGTGGACACGATTGACGGTGCGCCAGCCGGCGCGAGCCCCTTCGCTGCGGATTTCTTGCGCGCCGGCTTTCGCCGCGGCACGAACGGACTCCGCTTCTACGCCCAGCCCGAGTAATTTCTGGCCATGACGACCGACATCCGCTATCCCACGGGACGCTTCCAGCGCACGGAGCAGGTGTCCGACGCGCAGCGCGCCCAGGCCATCACGATCATCGAGCGGACGCCCCGCAAGCTTCGCGACGCGGTCGCGGGTCTCTCTGAATCGCAGCTCGACACGCCGTACAGGCCGGACGGATGGACCGTGCGTCAGGTGGTGCACCACGTCCCCGACAGCCACGTGAACGCGTACATCAGGTTCAAGCTCGGCCTCACCGAGGATCAGCCGACCATCAAGCCGTACGCCGAGAACCTCTGGGCGCAACTGCCGGACAGCCACACGACGCCCGTCGAAACGTCGCTCACCATGCTGGACGCGGTGCACGATCGCTGGATGCACGTGCTCCGTGCGATGCAGCCCGCCGACTTCTCGCGGACTGTGATGCACCCGGAGAACGGCGTGATGTCGCTCGACCAGGTGCTCCAGCTCTACGCGTGGCACGGCCCGCACCACACGGCGCACATCACCGAGCTTCGCAAGCGCAACGGCTGGTAGTCGCGCGCGGCCGCGAGCGCCGAGCCGCGCGGCGCAGCTCACACCTGCGCGGTTCCCTTCGCGTTGACGGGCGCCGTCTTCACCCAGCACCGCAGCACCTCGGCCACGCTCCACGCCTGCGCGATGCAACCGCGCGGCGTGTACGGCGCCTCGGCGTCGAAGATCTCGCCGATGGTGCCGAGGCCGAACTCGCCGAGCGCCGTGATGCAGCCGCCCAGAAACCGGCGCGCGCCTTCCCTGTCCTCGGGGTGCACGCGCAGCCACGCATCCACCCAGGGCCCGATCAACCACGCCCACACGGTGCCCTGATGGTACGCGGCGTCGCGGGAGCGCAGATCGCCGAAATAGCGCTTTCGATAATCCGGCTCGCCCGGCGCGAGTGAGCGGAGCCCGACGGGGGTCAGCAGACGCTCGCGGACGACGTCCACCACAGCCGACCAGTGCGACGGGTCGAGCACGGGATGCTCGAGCGAAATGGACAGGATCTGATTGGGGCGGCAGAGCGGCTCGTCCCCATTCGGTCCGTCGATCACATCGTAGAGGAATCCCTGCTCAGGCATCCAGAACCGCTTGTTGAAACTCTCATACGCCTGATCGGCGCGCGCGCGCAGTTTCTGCGAGGCAGCGGTGCCGCGAATGCGCTCGATCCATGACTGGAGCAGACGCAGCGCGTTGTACCAGAGCGCGTTGATCTCCACCGCCTTTCCGCGCCGCGGCGTCACCACCCATCCGTCTACTTTGGCGTCCATCCACGTGAGCTGGTAGCCGTCGGCGCCCTGGCAGAGCAGCCCGTCCTTCGGGTCCACGTGAATCCCGAACCGCGTGCCGCGCAGGTGGCAGTCCACGACTTCGATGAGCTTCGGGAGCAGGTGCAGCAGCATGGACTCGTCGCCCGTGCTGCGCACGTACTTGTCGATGGCGTGGAAGAACCACATCGTCGCGTCGGCCGTGTTATAGAGGCCGTCGTTGCTCCCGTCGGGGAACATGTTCGGGATCAGGCCGTCGCGGATGTAGTAGCCGAATGTGCGAAGGATGAAGCCCGCCTCGCGCTGCCGTCCCGTCGCCAGCGTCAGCCCCTCGAGGCTGATCATGGTGTCCCGGCCCCAGTCGGTGAACCAGTGGTAGCCGGCGATGACCGTGCGAATCTCGTTGCCCAGCGCCGCGGCGCGCGTGGCGTCGGCCACGCGGCCCTCGGGTTTGATGATGAACTGGTCGGCGGCCAGCACCAGCTCGGCGCCCACCTCGTCGTGCGCCTGCGGCGCCGCGGAGCGCACGAGCCGGCGGCGACGCTCGACCTCGCACGTCCGGGCATCTTCGGCCGTGAGCGCGAGCATCACGTCTTCGCTCTCCGTGGACGCGACGAGCGAGAGCTCGTGCTCGGTGCTCAGTCCCACGGAGAAGTGCCCGGGTGTCCACAGCGTGCCCCGGAACTCGTAGCCACGGCTTTCCTCGACGGGATACAGAAACTCGCTCGTCACGCGCTCCTCCGGCTCGAAGCGCGCGTCGCCAGTGCCGCCCTGGATATGCAGCCGCAGCGGAGGCAGAGAGTCGTCCGCCGTGATCTCGTACAGGTCGCCTCGGCGCTGCAGCTTGTATTTGGTGCTCCCCGGCGCCTTGAGCGTCGTGTCCACACGATCCTCGTACCCGCGAAAGTGCACGGCGGGATGCAGCTCAAGGACCGTCTTGGCGTCGGCGCCCGCGATCAGCCGGAACGTGACGATCACAGTATTCTGACGATGCGGCATGACGACCCGCTTCTCGAGCCGCACGCCTTCCCACTCGAACTCCCACACCGGCAGCCCGGCTTCGAGCCGCATGTCCACGACGCGGCCCGCGACTTCGGGGTCGAGCTTGCCCGCAACGTGCTCCTCGCCGCCGAGGAAGGTGCTCCGGCCGTCGGGAAGCACGAGCCGTTCGCTCAGATGGTTGAGCATCAGGGTGCGTCCGACCGGATTCGGCAGCGCGGACACCAGAATTCCGTGATACCTGCGCGTGACGACGCCTGCGGCGGTTCCCGACGAGTATCCCCCCAGCCCGTTCGTCACGAGCCATTCGGTGTCGAGCAGCACCTGGGCCCGGGTGCCGTCGTTCGGCAACGCGACATGGCGCACCACGCGGTCCAGCAGCCGCTCCCGGCCAGCGCGTTCGGAATCAGGCGTCACGGGGCACCGCCTCGAGCATCACACCACATTCTCCGGCCACCCACCACGATGAAGTGTCGTGACCCGTGGGCGGTGTGCCCCACCCGCCGTACCTCGGATCGTCGGAAGAAATCAGCACGGACCATCGCCTCCCGGCCGGCGGCGCGAGCAACGGCTCGGGAGCCGGCTGCGCGTGAAAGCGGTCGCGCAGGTTCACGAGCAGCATGCGGTCTGCGCCGCCCTCGTCGAACCATCTGAGCACGAACGCGTGATCTCCAATCACCGCGCCGTCGCCGCGCGCCTGGCGCGACAGCACGGGGTCCCGCCGTCTGAGCGCCAGCAGGTCGCGGTGAAAGTGGAGCGCTTCCGAGTGCGCGCTCCGTTCCGACCAATCGAGCTTGCAGCGCACGAAGGTTTCAGGATCCGAGGGATCGTCCAGCGCCGCGACGCCTTCCTCGGCATTGATGCTCGCGAACTGCCGCAGGAACTCGCCGCGGCCCTTCCGAACCGCCGTGGACAGTTCGGGGTGGTGGTCCGCGAAAAAGAGAAAGGGCGCCGAGGCGGCGAACTCCTGCCCCTGGAACAGCAGTGGCGTCTGCGGCAGCAGCAGGAGCAGCATGGTCAGCGCGCGAGCCCGCCCGGGGCTCGTGGCCTGATACAGGCGCGTGCCGCGCGCGCTGTTCGCCACCTGGTCGTGATTCTGGAGGTAGTTCACGAACGTCGCGGGCTTCAGGTCGAGCGCCGGCGTGCCCCGGCCGTGGTGCTGCCACTCGTACCACTCGCCTTGATACAGAAATCCGTATTTCGCGCAGGAGATGAATTCCTGCGCTGACCCACGATACCCGATGAAATAAGCTTCCGCGCGACCGGTCGCCGCCACGTACGCACTGTGGTGGAAGTCGTCATTCCAGAGCGCATCCAGCCCGTGGCCGTCGCGCTCGATCGCACGGACGAGCCGCGTCTGCTGCACTTCGTTCTCGGCGATCATGATCGTCGAGCGCTCGCCCGCTGCCTCCCGCACCGCCTGGCCGATCTCGCGCAGGACGTGCGGCGAGGAGCAATCCCAGATCTGCTGCGTGGCGTCCAGGCGCAGACCGTCGAAGTGGAATTCCTCGATCCAGTATCGGGCGTTGCTCAGGAAAAACTCGCGCACAGGCCCGGAGTCGTTCCCGTCGAAGTTGATCGCGTCGCCCCACTCGGTCGCCGTCTTGGACAGATAGTCCTTCGAGAACGCGGTGAGGTAGTTGCCGTCGGGCCCGAGGTGGTTGTACACGACGTCGAGAACGACGGCGATCTCGAGCTGGTGCGCGGCATCCACGAAGGCGCGCAGATCATCCGGCCGGCCGTACAGCCGCGACGGCGCGAAGAGATCCACCCCGTCGTACCCCCAGCCGAAGCGGCCCGCGAAATCGGCGACGGGCATCAGCTCGATGACTGTGACGCCGACGTCCACCAGATCCGGCAGTCGCACGATGGCGTCGCGGCAGGTGCCACCCTGGGTGAACGTGCCCAGATGCATCTCATAGAGCACCTGGCCCGGTAGGCTCGCGCCGCGCCACTCCGCATCCGTCCAGGCGAAGCTGCGAGGATCGATGATCTCGGAGGGCCCGTGAGGACCGTCGGGCTGAAAGCGGGACGCCGGATCGGGATACGAGTCGCCGCCGTCGAGCCTGAATTTGTAGCGCGTTCCCGGCGCCGCCGCGGGCACGTTCCCGGAGAAATAGCCGTTGCCCTCGGCCACGAGCGACGTGAAGGTGGTCCGGTTCTGTTCGCCTTGAGCGGCGAACTCGACAGTCCGTTTGCCCGGTGCCCAGACGCGTGCGTGGGCGCCGCCTTCTGGCGCGATCTCCACGCCGATCGGTTGCCGTCGCCAGGCCGGCAAATGGCTCTGGGGCTTTGCGTTGCTGTCGTTATGGGACATTCGCGCCGAGCAGGCGCAGAATTGGTACCACGCCGACCCGCCCCTTCCCCCACGCGCTGGCGCCCGTAGAATCCACTGCGCGCGGCATCGTTTGGCCCTCGGCGCAACGCCGGCCGGGCCCCCGCGCCATGCCAGCCGCTCTCACATGAGAATCTGCGTTCCAACCGAAACCGCTCCACGCGAGCAGCGTGTGGCGCTCGTGCCTGACACGGTCGCGCGTCTGGTGAAAACCGGGCTTGGCGTCGCGGTTCAGAGCGGCGCCGGCCTGCGCGCGGGCTTCCGGGACGACGCATACGCGGCCGCCGGGGCGACTGTCGCGCCGAGCGCGGCCGCGGCGTACGAAGGCGCCGACCTGGTCGCGCGGGTGCAGCCGCCTTCTGTGGCGGAGGTCGCTCAGATCCCTTCGGGCGCCACCCTCATCTCGCTCCTGCGACCCGGGCGCTCCGATGACATCCTCGCGGCGCTCGCCGCGCGGAACGTCACGGCGCTCGCGCTGGAGCGCGTTCCACGCATCACCCGCGCTCAGTCCATGGATGTGCTGTCGTCGCAGAGCACCGTGGCCGGATACAAGGCCGTGCTCGTGGGCGCGTCGGCGCTCGGCAAATTCCTGCCGATGCTCACCACGGCGGCGGGCAACATCTCTCCCGCCAAGGTGTTCGTGATCGGCGCCGGTGTGGCTGGCCTTCAGGCGATCGCCACGGCGCGTCGGCTTGGCGGAGTCGTCTCCGCGTTTGATGTTCGCCCGGCGGCGCGCGAGCAGGTGCAGAGCCTCGGCGCTGCGTTCGTCGTCGCCGATGTGGTCACCGAGTCGGCGGAAGCCGCCGGTGGATACGCCCGCGCGCAGACAGCGGACGAGCAGCAGCGCACGCTCGACACGGTCGCCAGGCACATCAAGGACATGGACCTTGTCGTGACGACAGCCCAGATCCCGGGGCGCACGGCGCCGCGGCTCATCACGGCGGAGATGGTCGCTTCCATGCGGGCCGGTTCCGTGATCGTGGATCTGGCCGCGGAAACAGGCGGCAACTGCGAGCTATCGGTGCCCGGCGAGACGGCGCACGCGCACGACGTGACCATCATCGCGCCAACGGACCTGCCGAGCACCGTGGCGTATCACGCCAGCCAGATGTTCGCGCGCAACATCCAGGAACTGCTCAAGCATCTCGTACGCGACGGCGCGCTCGTGATCGATCCGAAGGACGAGATCACGGGCGCGATGCTGATGACCCACGAGGCGAAGGTGATCGCATGAGTGTTCTCGAGCTGTACGTGTTCGTGCTGGCCGCGTTCCTCGGCTACATGATCATCTCGCGGGTGCCGTCGCTGCTGCACACGCCGCTGATGGCGGCGACCAACGCGATCGCCGGCATTTCGCTCGTCGGGTCGCTGATCGCCGCGGGATCGGCGCGCAATCACGTCGCGACCATCCTCGGCTTTCTGGCGGTCGTCGCGGCCACGAGCAACATCGTGGGCGGCTTCATCATCACCGACCGCATGCTCAAGATGTTCCAGCGTGGCAAACCGGCGCCGGGCGCCTCGGGCCCGGCCACGGGTTCGTCGTCCACCAAGAGCTGACCACAGCGACCATGCGCGACGCCGCCATCCAGGCCAGCTACCTGATCGCTTCGATCCTCTTCGTGCTCGGGATGCGGGGCATGACGCGCCCGGACAAAGCGCGTCGAGGCATGCAGCTCGCAGCCGTGGGCATGCTGTTCGCCATCATCGGGACGCTCGTCAACAGCGCGATCGTGGATTACCGCTGGATCGTGGGCGGTCTGATCCTCGGCACTGTGATCGGCTACCCCATGGGCACGCGCGTGCCCATGACGGCGATGCCGCAGCGGATCGCGCTTTCGCTCACCCTCAGCGCGCTCGCGGCCACGCTTGTCGGCATCGCCGAGTACTACACGGAGATCGCGGCGGGCACCGTGCCGAGCCACGCGCAGATGGCCGCGCTGGGTTTCGAGATCATGCTCGGGTCCATCACGGTGGGCGGCACCATCGTGGCGGCGGGAAAACTTCAGGAATGGCTGCCGTCCAAACCCGTAACCTTCGCCGGGCAGAAGATTCTCAACGGTGCGCTGTTCGCGTTCATCATCGCGCTGCTCGCCTTCACGATCTCGGCCCCGGGCGCGTCGTGGGCGTTCTACACGATGATCGCGAGCGCGCTGCTCTTTGGCGTGCTGCTGGTGCTGCCGATTGGCGGCGCGGACATGCCGGTGGTCGTCGCGCTGCTCAATTCCTACTCGGGACTCGCGTCGTGCGCGACGGGCTTCGCGATCGGCAACGTGATCCTGATCATCAGCGGCTCACTCGACGGGGCGTCGGGACTGATCCTGTCCATCCTGATGAGCAAGGCGATGAACAGGTCGTTCACGAACGTGCTGTTCGGCGCGTTCGGCGCGACGGACACCAACGCGGCGGCCAAGACCGCGAGCGGGTTGACTGTGCGCTCGGTGAGTGTCGAGGACGCGGCGATTCAGCTCGCCTACGCGCAGCTGGTGATCATCATTCCGGGCTACGGCATGGCTGTCGCGCAGGCGCAGCATCAGGTGCGTGAGCTGTCGGAGCTCATCGAGAAACGCGGCGGCGAGGTGAAGTTCGCCGTGCACCCCGTCGCGGGCCGCATGCCGGGGCACATGAACGTACTGCTCGCCGAGGCGAACGTGCCCTACGACAAGCTGTTCGACATGGACGAGATCAACGGTGAGTTCGATCGGGCGGACGTGGCGCTCGTGATCGGCGCGAACGACGTGGTGAATCCGGCCGCGCGGAATGATGCCTCGTCGCCGATCTACGGGATGCCGATCCTGAACGCGGACCACGCCAAGAGCATCATCGTGCTCAAGCGCGGTATGAGCGCCGGCTTCGCGGGCATCGAGAACGAGCTGTTCTACGATCCCAAGACCAGCATGCTCTTCGGCGACGCCAAGGCGTCGCTGACAGGCCTCGTCGCCGAGGTCAAGAACGTCTGAATTTGGGGTCAGGCACCGATTTGGGGTCAGGCACCAATTTGGGGTCAGGCACCG
>Ga0070679_100003849_pt1 | contig 13785 bp, 11 predicted proteins | sample KBSC63BmetaG_FD_65652 | JGI IMG/M metagenome (GOLD analysis project Ga0070679, IMG submission 65652) | Corn rhizosphere microbial communities from Kellogg Biological Station, Michigan, USA - KBS C6-3B metaG | ecosystem: Host-associated > Plants > Roots > Rhizosphere | place: USA: Michigan... | reverse complement strand
TCAGCCACACGCAGCTCCAGACGCCTCTCGTGACGTGCGGCGTCGGCATCAACACGACGAATCCGACTGTCACGACCGCGGCTGAAGGCGAGCCGGCTTGTAAGTAATCGCGCGGCGCGTCACGTCGCACGAACACACGATGGCCCGCCGGATGGCGGGCCATCGTCGTTTCAGGGATTGCTCATCGATCATGGAGAAGACGCCGTCAGATACGGCGAGAGGCGGAACATCTCATCGATCGCCGTATTGATCGTGTTCGCGTTGATGTCTCCGTCGAGCAGCGACTCCGCCACGCCGGTCCACGCGGATCGAATCGTACGCGTGGTCACATCGACTTCGGAGGTCGGGATCAGGTCGACGATGAGCGTGCCGCGTTGATAGGCCGTCACGCCGGTGACGCCGAACCACGGATACACGATGCCCCACGTCGTGTTGAAGCCGGGCTTGAACCAGCCCCATCCCGCATAGAAGCCCCACACGGAAAACCACGAGTAGCCGGCGAACGCGTTGTAGTTCTGCGTTGCCGTCGCGCCGACCAGAACGACGAAGTCGGGCTTTACGACTTGAGGATTCGTGATCTCTGTATAGCCACGCGCGACGAGATCCTGTCGGACACGGTCGAGCGCCGTCTGATCGAAGTCGCGCGTCACTGCCAACGGCGTGCCGGTCACGGGTACGAAGTGCACGACCGTATCCGGCATGGCGAACGTGTGAAGCGTGGTGAAGTCGAACGTCGAGTCCTTGAATACCGCGATCACCTTCGTGGCGATCGGCGGGACGATGTTGTTGTCATCGTTGCACGCGGTCAGTCCGGCCAGGCCGCCAAGTCCGACCAAGAACCCCACCGTCGGCAGAAGCAAGCGCGCCCGCTGCCGTGCCTGTGTCCTCTCCATCATTCGACCCTCCGAAGCAGCTGCCAATAGGCGAAGGCCGAGCGCGAGACGCGTGCCGTTTACGGCACATCGCGGCGAATGACCCTTGGTCCAATGCCCCGCGTGCACTGCGTGGTCGTATTCTCCGGCCACGATTCCACGCGAGCCGCGCGCTCACTCAGCCGTGCGCCGGTCCTGCGGTTCGGCGATCTCTGCCCGGCGGTGCACATGGGACTTCGTATCACGGGCCATGTCTCACGTGCGCTCACACGAACGCTTCCGTTGGCTCTCGCACTGACGCATGGTCCACTGGCCGCCGGGCAGTCCGCTCCACGCTCCTGACATCGATGGAGCCGATGCGCGATAGAGCTTCGACCTCACGCGCAGCCGCGAGCGCACGCAGCGCTGCGCGGAACCCGAGTCCTCGCCGCTGCCTGAGTTGCGCGCGTGCGAACGCGCCGGCGGGTGTGACGATCGGAGCGCTTCAGGATCCTGTTCTCTCGTTCGGTGGCGCACTCACGCCGCCGATCGGTTCGCGCCGGCCCGCACACGTCGGCGCCGGATTGTTCAGAGGTCTCAGACGGTGGAGGAGTGATGGCGGGCACACAATCCGTGAGCAGCAAGCAGAGCAAGCCGTCAGGTAACGGGTCCATCAAGCCGAACATCCTCGTCATCTGGGGCGATGATATCGGCATCGCGAATCTCAGCTGCTACAGCAGCGGCCTGATGGGCTATCGGACGCCGAACATCGATCGCATTGCCGAGGAGGGAATGCGATTCACCGACTCGTACGGAGAGCAGAGCTGCACGGCGGGTCGCGCGTCGTTCATCACCGGACAGTGCGGGTATCGCACGGGTCTGACGAAAGTCGGCGTGCCAGGTGCGACGGTGGGACTCAAAGCCGAGGACCCGAAGGAGTTTCCCGAGTTCAACAAGAAGTTCCGGCCACGCGGCGTACTGCGATCGCAAGCGACCACCACCGATGACGGCACGGTCGATACGCGCTTTGGACGCGTGGGCAAGCAGAGGATCGAGGACACCGGTCCGCTGACGAAGAAGCGCATGGAAACCTGCGACGACGAATTCGCCGCCGCCGCGAAAGACTTCATCAAACGCCAAGCGACATCGAAGACGCCGTTCTTCTGCTGGCTCAATACGACGCACATGCACCTGCGCACGCATCCGAAGCCAACGAGCATCGGACAGGCGGGGCGCTGGCAATCGCCGTATCACGATACGATGATCGATCACGACACGCTGGTCGGCGACGTGCTGAATCTGCTCGACGAGCTCGGCATCGCGGACAACACGATCGTGATGTACTCGACGGACAATGGGCCGCACATGAATTCGTGGCCCGACGGGGGCATGACTCCGTTCCGCAGCGAGAAAGACACGAACTGGGAAGGGGCGTTCCGTGTGCCGCTGTTGCTACGGTGGCCTGCGGCGATCCCGGCTGGCGTGGTCTCGAACGACATCGTACAGCACAACGATTGGCTGCCGACGTTCCTCGCGGCGGCCGGCGATCCCGATATCAAGGAGAAGCTGAAGAAGGGCCACCAAGCGGCCGGCAAGACCTTCAAGGTGCACATCGACGGCTACAACCTGCTGCCGTATCTCAAGGGCGAGACGAAGAAGCCCGAGCGCAAGGGTTTCATCTATTTCGACGACGACGGCCAGCTCGTCGCGCTTCGATTCGACAATTGGAAGTGCGTGTTCCTGGAGCAGCGCGCGGAGGGAACGCTTCGAATCTGGGCCGAACCATTCACATCGCTCCGCGTGCCAAAGCTATACAACCTTCGCACCGATCCGTACGAGCGGGCGGACATCACGTCCAATACGTACTACGACTGGTTCCTCAACCACGACTACATCGCGCTCGCGGCGCAGTCGGTCGTGAGCGAGTTCCTCGAGACTTTCAAGGAATTCCCGCCGCGGCAAAAGTCGGCGTCGTTCACGATCGACCAAGCGATGGAGAAGATGGCGGCAGTGGCGGGCTCGAATCGCTGAGCCTGGAAGCTGGCGAACGCGTCGGCCGCGTCCTTGCATTAGCGCGGCCTGACGCGTTTCGACTGTGTACCAGATACCTCAGCTCGCCAGCGATGATCGTTCCGCTCCTGATTCTGTGCACCGCGATGCTTCAGGAGCCGGCAAAGGACAGCTCATTCTTCCAGGAGAACGATGGCAAGATCGCCATCGCCGCGGTTGCGGCGACCGGCTTCACGGCGATCTTCGACGAGCGCATTGGCCGCTGGGCGCGGCAGCCGTCGGTCCAGGGGGACTCGAGCCGCCACAATTTCGTGGACGCGATTACCGTCGTAAACGAGGTGCCGCTCACGCTCGGTGCGCTCGCGACGTACGGAATTGGGCGCCTGACCGGATCGTCGATCGTGAGCGACATCGGCGCGCACCTTTCCGAATCGCTCATCGCAACCGTGGCGATCGATGAGACTTTACGCATCGGGTTCGGGCGCGTGCGGCCGCGATCCAGTCCCGACAACGCCTTCGTCTTCCGTCCGGGCAGCGGCCTGACGCACTTCGACCACCGCTCGTTTCCATCGCTGCATTCGGCCGTGGCGTTCGCAACCGCGGCGGCGCTCAGCGAGGAGATGCGCGTGCGCGACGCTCCGGCGCGTCGCTATCTCGAGCCGGCGCTCTTCGTTGCAGCGACGATCCCGGGATTTACGCGGATCTACCTCGACCAGCATTGGTCGAGCGACATCGTGGCCGGCAGCTTCCTCGGCGCCTATCTGGGAACTCGCATCGTCCGCTACGCGCACTCGCGGCGGACGATGGTCGACCGGATTCTTCTCCACGCGTACGCACTGCCAACCGACGGCGGTGTGACCGTCGGATTCTCATTCAAGCAGTGACGACACGGGTCCTTGGCCTAAAGTCGCATGTGCGCCATGGCGACGGCCCGATATCGTGCTGATTCCGCATTTTTCACAGGGACGGGCCATGGCATTCCAGCAGTACAGACCTGACAGCCCTGACAATCATCGGCGAATCGCGCGGTCGCGGGCCACGTATGTCTATGCGGCCGGAACACAAGCCGTGCCCGAGAACATCGCTGTGAAGGTTCTCGACGGCCGCTTCACGATCTCGTCGATTCTGGATATTCCGAAGGGCGGCGCCGAGGGCGTCGTCGTGTGCCATGGCAGCGCGCGTGGCGGACACTCGCTGTTCATTCAAGGACGCCGCGCCTACTACGCGAACAACTATCTCGGCGTGGTCGAGATTCGCGTCGAGTCGATGGAAGAGGTTCCGGATGGAACGGTGTGCATCCGGTTCGAGTTCGAGGCGACCGGACAGCCCAGCCGCGCGCACGATATTGGAGCGCCCGGCGTCGGCCGGCTGTTTTTCGACGAGCGCCTCGTGGGCGAGCGCACGTTGCCGGTCACGATCCCGCTGGCGCTCGGCCGCGGCGCGATGCTCACGACCGTCGGCCGAAATCCCGGCTCGTCGGTGTCCTCGCTCTACGAGCCGCCGTTTCCGTTCACGGGCACGATTCGATCCGTGATGTACGACCGGCTGGACGCAGGTTCGGCGGCAGGACGACGCCGAGCGGCTGGGTAACGAGAGAAGGGAACTGAGTGCGGAGGAGGGGGCGAGCAAGGTGATTCGAGTGCGGCGAAGTCGTTTCCCCGCACACATCCCTTCGCACTATTCCACGGAGATTGGCGGCGAGGAGCATCACGTTCGTCACCCATGACACGCTACCAGCGAGCAGCACGGACGTGATGCGCGGTGTGATCGCGAGCCGGTGTCCATTGTCGTCGCGGATGTGGTCCGACGTCTAGATGAACGCGGGAACAACGACGTCGATTCCGGGCGGACCCTGAGTGCCCGACTCGAGCGCCGCGAAGCCCGGCGGGTACGCGCCGCGCAATTGCGCGAGCGAGTCGCACGGCAAGGTGCACAGGAGCACCATCGCAATCGTCAGCGTCACGGTGTTGCGAATCGCGCGCATCATCCAAACGGGCCGCTGTGCGATTTCACATTGATGAGGGCCGCCACGCCCAACACCAGCAGGAGTACGGCGACGACGAGCGTGAACGATCCGGGGAAGTGGCTCTCGCCGTGAATGAGCCCTTCACGCTTGAGATCCTCGCGCAGATGTCGAAGTCCAGCCATGAATTGGAGATGGAAGATGATGCCGACGATGACCATCCCGACGCCGAGATAGATCAAGGCGACTCCGAAGTTGCGAGGGGCGCGGGAGCCGCCAATGATCTTGGTCTCCTGCAGGTGCTCGAAGAATTGGTAGATCGTGAAACCGAAGCTGATGAGCGAGAGCGACGTGCGGATGACGCTCATCAGCGTGCGATCCGCGCTCATGCGCGTTCGCTGGAAGGACATGCCGGTGCGCCGCGACGAGAGCTCGACGGAGGAGTCGGTCGTTCCGTCGCCGCGAGATGCAGCCGGGAGAGCGGCAGGTTTATCGGGGTCGTCCGTCATGCTCGCGCAATCACGCCGCGACGCGAGCGACGGCCAATTGGACTCAGGCCCTAGGCGCCCTCAGGCGTGAACGCGTCGATCAGATCACGCCTGAGAAGCTGGTGCGCTGGAGCGCTGCGAGTGTCGTCGACTCGACCGCGGCGAGCGCGGCGTCGGCTGGTGTGGTGATCTGCGCCTGCGGAAGCAGCAGGTGGAAGGTCGCGCCCCGGTCAGGGTTGTTCACGGCCCACATTCGTCCGCCGTGGGCATTGACGATCGAGCGGCAGATCGCGAGGCCCAGGCCGAGCCCGTGTTCCTTCGACGTCACGAACGGCTCGAACACCGCGTCGACCGAGTCGCCGGCGATGCCAGTGCCGCGATCGGAGACGGATACACGCACGGCCATCCCTTCGTCGAACGTCGAGATCGACAAGGTCCGCTCGGAGGGCGGATTGTCGGCCATCGCGTCGCACGCGTTGACGATGAGGTTGAGCACGACCTGCTGTAACTGCACGCGATCGCCCGGCACGGCCGGCAGAGACCCAGCCAGGCGCGTTGCGACGCGAACTTCACGCTGAATCAAATCACTGTGCGTCAGCTCGAGGACCTCGCTCACGATCTCGTTCGCCACGACTTGCTGCGGGCCGACATCGCCCTTCCGGATCAGCGCTCGCACGCGATGAATGACCGCGCCGGCGCGAAGGTCGTCGGCCACGATATCGTCGAGAATCGCGCGCAGCTCCGTCACGTCGACCCGGTCGCGCACGAGCATGCGTTGCGCGGCGCGCGCATTCGCGAGGATCGCCGTCAACGGTTGATTGAGCTCATGCGCCAGCGCCCCCGACATTTCACCGACGACGGCCACGCGGCCAAGATGTGCGAGCTGGCGGCGTTGCGCGACGATCTCGTGTTCGGCACGGCGGCGCTCGGTGATATCGCGGACGAGAGTGATGAGGCATGGCTCGCCGCCGACATCGATGGTTTCCGCCGCCAGCACCGCCCTGAGCGGCTCGCCAGAGCGATTGCGCATGTCTAATTCGAATTCGCGCACGAATCCCTGGGTCGCCATCAAATCGCGCAGCCGGTCGAGATCGGACTGGTGAGCGTACAATCGCAGGTCTTCGACGGTGCGGCCGAGCGCCTCGCTGCGGGACAGCCCGAACATCGCTTCCCAGCGCTCGTTGATCTCGATGATGCGGCACTCGGGAAGGCGCGCGATGGAGATCGCGTCCGGGCTGGCGCGGAACGCTTTGGCAAAGCGTTCCTCCGTTGCACGCAGTGCGCGCTCGGCGCGAACGCGGACGTCGATCTCCGCGCGAAGTGTCGAGTTCGCGCGCGAGAGCTCGACCGTACGCTCGGCGACGCGATGCTCGAGATCCTCACCGAGAAGGCGGAGCTTGCTCTCGCTGTCGCGCAATGCTTGCTCGGCGCGCTTGTGATCGTCGATGTCCGTTGCGGTGCCGTACCAGTGAACGATCGCGCCGGTATCGTCGCGCATCGGAAGCGCGCGACTCAAGTGCCAGCGATACGATCTCGTCTGCGCCGACCAGAAGCGGCCTTCGTGCTCGTGCGGGCGTCCGTTCTGCACGTTGGCCCACCACGCTTCGACGCATCCAGGTCGATCGTCCGGGTGGATGATGCGCAACCACGTGTCGTTCGTGATGACCGATGGACTCGTGCCGGTCATCTCGTACCACTTCCGATTGAAGTAGTCGATCTGCCCGTCGGGCCGCGCGGTCCACACGATCTGTGGCATCGCATCGGCCAGCTCGCGAAGCCGCGCCTCGCTTTCACGAAGCGCCATCTCATCGCGGCGCGCGCCTTCGGCCAACTTGCCTTCAGTGATGTCGGCGACGACGCCGAGCATGCGGACGCCCTCGCCCTGGCCATCACGCGCGACATTCCCCTTGCTCAACACCCAGCGCAGGCTGCCATCGGGGTGGGGGACACGGAACTCCATCTCGCAGGTTTCGCCGAGCTCCATGGCACGGGCGATGGCAGCCTGCACGTGGGGACGATCATCAGTGATTGCGAAATCGGCAAACTGGCGCTGCTCGAAGCTGTGGTCGCGTGATCCGACGCCGAGAATTTCTCGCGACTTGTCGGAGAGCGACATGCCGTTGCCGGCGATGTCGAGCTCCCATGTGCCGACGTGAGCCGCGCTCAGCGCGAGATTGAGTCGCTCCTCGTTGCGCCGCGCGCTATCCTCGACGCGTTCGCGTTCACGAATGACCGCCGCGAGCGCGGTGAGCGGGACATACGTCACGATCAGAAAGAGCTGCAACGCCAGCACGTTCTCGCGCACGTCGTTTTCGACGAACGGCCCCTGTCCATTGATCGCGCCCCAGATCGACAGGACGGCGAAGATGAGCAGACAGCCGCTGACGCCGGACGGACCGAACCGCACAGCGGCCCACAGGAGAAGCGGCAGCGGCGCGTAGAGCAGCGTCGGTGTGGTGAATCCAGCCGCGGATGCCGGGCGAGCGAACACGGCAGTGCAGACAACGAGCAGACTGGACGCCATGACAGCGGCTTCGAGCGCGCGCGCGGGAGAGATGTTGCGCAGCCGAGTCAAGCCGTGGTCGCCCCACGTGATGATCGCGGGCACGAAAGTGAGAATGGCGAGCACGTTGGAGAAGAACCGCACTCGCCACACTTCCCAATACGTACCTGCGCCCCATGAATTCAACTTGACGAAAGCAACATCGAGAAACGACGACAGGAACGGAGCCACGATCGCGCCGAAGAGCACGAAGATTCCGACACGGCGCACGCTGTCGAGTCGTGTCGGCCCGTCGATGAAGCGTCTGATACACGCGGCGCCGATCAGCGCTTCGGCCGCATTGCTGACGAACCACGAGAGCGTCATCGGCAGTGATACGCCGCTCTGCAGCTCGATGATCACATGCGCGGGGAACGCGGCGATGAGCAGGATGGGCCACGCCTGCAGCGGCGCGAGCAACAGCGCACCAAGCAGAATCGCATTCGGCGGCCACAACGTCGAGACGGGAGTCGTTCGCGGCGTCAGGGCGAAGCCCATCTTCGCGCCGACGTAGTAGCCGAGTGCTGTCGCGATCGCCATCGCCCAGACCCGACCCGTCAGCCGGATGCGCGGCCACTGAACGGGTGCCTCGCTGGTGATCGATCCGACGACGTCATCGGTCAGCGCGGGCATGTGCGGGTCGGAGACGATGCTCGGCGGAGCGGACCCGTCGACTCCGGTGGGCGCGCTCCGCACACGATTTGCGCTCGTTGCCACGAAACTCCGTCCTCTATGAAACGCGGTCACGCACGTGCTGCGCGAACCGGTTGCACGCTGATGTGCGCTTGCAAAAAAGTCTAGCGGTTGAGCGTGCGTGGAGGGCCGAATGCACCCCATTGGACTTTGGTCCAACGCGGGCCTGTGCTTCGCGCGACGGACGATCGCGTGCGCTCGCGCCCGACGTTGGTCAGACCAAGAGCCAATGCATCATCTATCAGTTGGTCGATAGCCTCCCGCCATGCCGGCGGTCATGATGGCGCTCCAGCTGAGCCTCGCGCTACTCGTGCTCAGTATCGGTCTCAACACACGGCTCCGCGACTCGTTGTTCTTGTTCCGGCACCCGGCTCTGTTCGCTCGGTCGGTGCTCTCGATCAACGTGATCATGCCGGTGCTCGTGCTTTGGGTTGCGCTGGTATTCGCACTCAAGCCGCCGGTTGCGCTCGCGCTGCTCGCGCTCTCCATGTCGCCAATACCGCCATTTCTTCCGATCTCAACCTCGAAGGCGGGCGGAGAGATCTCGTATACGGTCACACTGCTTGCGGCCGAGTCGGTCCTGGCGATCGGGCTCGTACCGCTTGCCGCGTGGCTGCTGAGCTTGATTCTGCAGACGGAGCTCCAGGTCCCGGCAAACAAGATTGCGTCCATCGTGGGACTCGGAATCCTTTTGCCACTGGCGCTTGGCATCCTGCTCCGCTGGCTGAAGCCGCGGGTCGCCGATCGTCTCGCCAAGCCTGTGAGCATCGCGACCATCGTGTTGTTGATCGCCGGCTTCGTGCCGTTGGTGGCTTTCACGTTCACGCCAATGATGTCGCTGATCGGCAACGGGACGATCCTCGCAATCGTCGCCATCGCGCTCATCGGCCTTGGCGTCGGGCATTTGCTGGGCGGGCCGGATCCAAAGGAGCGGCCGGTTCTGGCATTGGCTACCGCCTCACGCCATCCCGCGGTCGCGATCGCGATCGCCTCATCGATGTTTCCGGAAGCCAAGCTTGCGCCGGCCGCGGTTGTGCTCGCGCTGATCGTCACGGCGCTCGCGTCTCTTCCATATCAGAAGTGGGCGAAGAAAGCGCAGGTCGCGCCGGGGCCGCTCCCGCTGATCGTTCCGCCCGGTGAACGGCGCAAGGTGCCTCGGCCGGCCGCGTCACCGGCGACTCAGGGCAGGGCGACAATGCAGGCGCGTCCGCCGGAACGTTAGATCGGGTTATCACAGACCGAACGGGCAGAGACGGACTGGGACGGAAAACGCAGATACGATTCCTTGAAACAACGTCGCTCGAGACGCTGGTGAACGCGTCCCGAGCGGCTTTGTAAAATCAGCTTGGCAGGTCAGTTTCGATCCGTCGGTGCTCGTGTCGTGCCGTGATCGGCCTCTCAAGGCTTCGAGAATGGAACTCCGTCGCCGCGCGGAACGAACGCGGGAGACACGTTCCCGATGCACCCCGTCGGCGGTGCTTGGTCGGGTCGCTGGATGAACGATTCGATGATCAGCGCCGAACATGCAGTCACGAGCGGGCGTGCGAACGCGACGTGGCCGGCTTTCGCAAAATGAACGCGCTGTGCATGGCTCAGCGTCTTTGCCGCCAGATCCGCCAACTCGGCCGGTGTCTGCGCGTCGTAACCGGAGGACATCAGAAGGACCGGGACATCGCTGGTCACCGGCGCGATCGCTTCCGGTCCGCCGAATGGAACGCCGAGCGCATCGCACAGTTGGCGGTTGCCACCTTTCGGCTCGCCCGCAGGACGATCGCCGCAGAGCGCCACGTACTGCACAATGGGTGAGACTTCGCGCGCCGTCGTCTGCAAGGATGGATCGATCGCGGCCGCGAGCAGCACGCGCGGCGAGAGCTCGTCGATCAAGGTGTCCTTCGCGGCGAACTCCACGATGATGCGCGGAATGCTCGCGCGAACGTCTTCCGACGTCGCGGCGACACCGAGCACGCTCAACACCGACTGACCGGCGACTTCGATCGTTCGCCACTCGCCCACGACGGGATAGTGCGCGGTGCGCCGCATCTGCACGGCGGTGGCTGCCGACAACGTCGCGAGGGCCTGGGGCAAATCGGAGTACTGCGCCGCGCAAATCGCATCGGCCTTGCACTCGTCTACGATATGGTCGACGATGCCGCGCCCGATGCGCGCCATGTACGTCGAGTCCAACACCTGCGGCGCGTTGGGCGGCGCGATGCCGTCGAGGATCGCGAGTTCGGCCATGTCGCGATGGCGCGCCATGAACTGGAGCGACTCGTGGCTGCCGTAGGATGCGCCGAAGAGGATGATTTTATCGTAGTGCAACGCCTTGGCGACGTCGGCGATGTCCTCGACCGCTTCACGCGTGATGAAGTTGCGCGGATCCACGCCGTGCGCGCGCAGCTCGCGCGCGAGCCGCGTCAGCGAATCGCGAAGCGGCGCGACAGCGAGATCGCGCTTGCTGCGCGGCTCGAACGTAATCGTGCCCAAGTCGGGGACCGCACGACCGTATGTCGGTGAATAGCCGCGATGATCGAACGCGACGATGGGACGTTCGCGAAGCAGCATCTGTCCGGCCGACGTGTTCAGGAGAACGCGCTGTGCCGCGTCGATCGCGGACTCTCCGGGGCCGCCCGGCAGGAACACGAGCGGGGTTCCTTTCGCGCCCGGCATGGCATACACGACAACCGGCAGGATGACGTTCACCAACCGTGGATCGTTTGGGGTGTTTCGATTTTGTGGAACGGTCACGGTTCCGCATTTCACCGCATCGGCCGGAACGCCTGGATTCGTGCCCCACATCGCTGGCGCGCACGGCACTTCAACAAACCGCGGCGGTCCTGCGCCAACGCGCGACGTTTGCGCGCGAGAGATCCCCGTGATCCCGAGCATGCACGAGAACGCAATCGTCGCGTTCCCGACTCTGACTCCTCCCAACCCCCACCCCATGCTCCACCTCGACACCTGGCGTTGCACGGCCACGACGACCATCGCGCAGTCCGAGCGGCACGCCGACCAATCGACCAACACTTGAAGGCACGCCACGCTCCATGCGCCGAAACGCCAAACGGGGTCAACCAACGACGCATCGCTAGCCGTTGGTCCAATGAGGACTCGCGCACGGCGCTTGCCCTCCGCTCCACCGATGATGTCGCGTTTGAAACGTCTGACGTGGTGGAGCGGTGGAGTGGCCGCGTTGCTCACTGTGGCAGTGGCCGGTGCGTTTGCGCAGCCTGTGCGGTTGCCGCCGCCGACGGTGAGCTATACCGCGGGGGAAAAAGCGAAGCTCTCAGGGCTAATCATTAGCCGCGATAGCGACGAGATCCTCGTCCGGGACGAAAACACGACGAGCAAGGTGAGCCGCGTGAGCTTCAACGCCGACACCAAGATCAGCTCTCCGTCGGGATTTCTCAGTCTGGGGCACACGCCACAAGAACCGTCGACGCTGATTCCGGGACTGATCGTCGACGTCAATGGGACGGGTGGATCGCGAGGCAACCTCGTGGCGCGTTCGATCAGCTTTCGCAAAAGCGATCTTCGCGTCGCGCGCCAGATCGCCGCGGGCGACGTGGAGTTGAGGGCTCGAGAACGGCAGACCGCCGCGATCGCCGCGGCAACGCGCGATACGATCATCAACGCCAAGGAACGCGCGCGCGATAGCCTTGACGCGGTGAACACGCGCATTTCGCGGCTCGACGTTTTCGATCTGCGCGTGCGTGGCACGGTGTATTTCGCGCCGAACAGCGTCACGCTCACCAAGGAAGGCGAAGCGATTCTCGACGATCTCGTCGCCAAGAGTCAGCGATTCGAAGGATACGCAATCGAAGTCACCGGCTACACCGACGATGTTGGCACCACGGCAGCGCAAGACGAGATCAGCACCCGTCGTGCGGAAGCAGTGGCGGAATACCTGACCGTTACACATTCGGTCCCGCTTCGACGAATCGTCGGCCCAACGGGCTTCGGCGCGTTGCTTCCCGTCGCGACCAATTCGACGGAGCAAGGCCGAGCAGAGAATCGGCGCGTCGAGCTGCGCGTGCTCGTGAGTCGAGGTTTGCAGGGGACGATGAATGCGATCCCGACTCCGTAGCGCGTCATGGATTCCGCGGCGCGCGCATATAAGACGTCGGGCCCATGGGCGAAGGTCCAATGTTTCGCGACAGAGTTCGGGACGACTTTCGAGGAGGAATACACGCGGGCTGTCGTCGTGAGGGATCACCGCGGCCGCACCGCGCACTTTCGGGAACGTCATGCCACGTTGCGAAACTGTACCATCGCCGATGAGTTGGAGACGCTGCGTGGCACCGCATCTTGCGGCAGGGAGACGAGGCCTGCTCGCCGCCACGGCGGTCATCAAGACGCCGTACGTCGCTCTGCCGCAAGCGGCGGTTCCCGTGTTCTCCGGCGATGTCATGTCGCCGGCGCACATCAGTGCGTGCACCACGTCGTTCCTATCGCCGGCAGCTCATGCACGATCGCGGGCTGAAGGCGACACTTGTTTTGCTCCTGCAGTGAGGTTGAGTAGTACATGTCTCGCACACGAAGGTTGGGAACTACATCGATGTCGGCGGTGCTAGCCGGCGCTGTTGCACTATCCGGGTGCTACCACTCGACGCATCTCGCGGCGACGTGGCGAGATCCCGGCGCGGGTCCGCTGCGGTTCCGGCAGCCGATCGTCGTCTTCGTCACGAAGGACGACCTCCTGCGCCGCACGATGGAAGACAAGATGGCGGCGCGCTTCCCGCACGCCGTGCAGTCATATCGCGTCGTCGGATCGAGCGAGCTCGGCGACGGCAAGCGAGTACTGAATGATCTCGACAAGCGCGGCTTCGATGGCGCGATCATGATGAACGTCGTCAACGTCGCCAACGTCGTGACCTACACGCCTGGTACGTACTGGTACGGCCCGCCGTATTACTCGTTCGCCGGCTATTGGGGCAGTGCCTGGGGCTACCCGTACGATCCCGGCTATGTCTCGAGCAACGTCGTCGTGTCGATCGAGACACAGATCTTCAATCTGAATAACGACAAGCTGGTGTGGGCGGCTCGTAGCGAGACGACAGATCCGAAATCCGTCAACAAGCTGGGCGACTCTGTGCTCAAGCACGTAATGCAGGAGCTGCAGAAGGAAGGACTCGTCGCTTTGATGTGTGGCGGATCGGAGTCGTGCGTGGAGCAGATGGTCGGGCACTGAAACGCTCGATCGTTCTTGGAGGCCTCGCGGGTGCGTGGTTGGTGACCGGA
>Ga0070679_100003848_pt1 | contig 13788 bp, 9 predicted proteins | sample KBSC63BmetaG_FD_65652 | JGI IMG/M metagenome (GOLD analysis project Ga0070679, IMG submission 65652) | Corn rhizosphere microbial communities from Kellogg Biological Station, Michigan, USA - KBS C6-3B metaG | ecosystem: Host-associated > Plants > Roots > Rhizosphere | place: USA: Michigan... | reverse complement strand
TTCGGTGTAGTGCTGCCGGTGGCCCATCTGCTTGCGATGGTGCTTGCGGCGGCGGAATTTCACGATGCGCACCTTGTCGGCGCGGCCGTGGTTGCGCACCTTGGCGGTGACGCTCGCGCCCGCGACGTTCGGGGCGCCGACGGTGACGGAATCGCCGTCGCCAATCAGCAGGATCTTGTCGAAAGTGATCGCGGCATCGGGCTCGGCATCCAGTTTTTCGACGCGCAGGACTGCGCCCTGCTCGACGCGGTACTGGCGACCGCCGGTAAGAATGACTGCGTACATGTGTGCGGCTCTCTGGTTCTGTAGTTATTCTGGGTGGATCGGGCACGATTCACCGCGCTCGAACCCGCGATTCTAGCGTGATCTCAGGGGATTGGGCAAGCAGCGAACCCTGCTCGCGGCATAGTCCGTAGGTTGGGCTGACCCCGGTGTTTGTCCGGGGGAAGCCCAACTTCGTTCCGTGGCGGCGCGTTGGGCTTCGCTGCGCTCAACCCAACCTACCCACTGCGCAACATTCAATCTCGCACGAGACCCGAACCCTCGCCCCCAGCCCCTCTCCCGAGGGGAGAGGAGAGCAAAGCGCCACCATCGAAATCCGGCCGCACGCACCCCACATAATGGGATCGCTATAGTAACGGGCTTTGTCGCACGCATTCCCATGGACACCATCCACATTCGCGGTGCCCGCACCCACAACCTCAAGAACATCGACCTCGACCTGCCGCGCGATCAGTTGATCGTCATCACCGGCCTGTCGGGTTCGGGCAAGTCCTCGCTCGCCTTCGACACGCTGTACGCCGAGGGCCAGCGCCGCTACGTCGAATCGCTGTCGTCGTACGCGCGGCAGTTCCTGTCGATGATGGAAAAGCCCGATGTCGATCACATCGAGGGGTTGTCGCCGGCGATTTCCATCGAGCAGAAATCGACCTCGCACAACCCGCGTTCGACGGTCGGCACCATCACCGAGATCCACGATTACCTGCGCCTGCTGTACGCGCGGGTCGGCACGCCGCGCTGTCCGAACCACGGCACGCCGCTGGCCGCGCAGACCGTCAGCCAGATGGTTGACGCCACGCTGGCGCTGCCCGAAGACAAACGCTTCATGCTGCTGGCGCCGGTAATCCGCGAGCGCAAGGGCGAGCACGTACAGGTGTTCGAACAATTGCGCGCGCAGGGTTTCGTGCGTGCGCGCGTCGATGGCGCGGTGTACGACCTCGATGCCGTGCCGGCGTTGGGGCTTCGCATCAAGCACACCATCGAGGTGGTGATCGACCGCTTCCGCCCGCGCGCGGATTTGAAGCAGCGGCTTGCCGAATCGTTCGAAACCGCGCTGCGTCTGGGCGAAGGCCTGGTCATCCTGGTCGATCTGGATGATTCGAAAGCGCCGGAGCAACTGTTCTCGTCGCGCTATTCCTGCCCGCTGTGCGATTACTCACTGCCGGAGCTGGAGCCGCGCCTGTTCTCGTTCAACTCGCCGGTCGGCGCGTGCCCGAAGTGCGACGGACTCGGCGTCACGCAGTTTTTCGATCCGGCGCGCGTGGTCGCGCACCCCGAGCGCAGCTTCGGCGAAGGCGCGGTGCGCGGCTGGGACCGGCGCAATCCGCACTTCTTCCAGATGATCCGTTCGCTGGCGAAGCACTACAAGTTCGATGTCGAGGCACCGTGGCGCGATCTGCCGAAAAAGACGCGCGATGCAATCCTGTTCGGTTCCGGCGAGGAGAAGATCGAGTTCCGCTATCTCGGCCACGGCAATGGTTCCGGGTTCACTCGCAAGCACAGCTTCGAGGGCGTGGTGCCGAACCTGGAACGCCGCTGGAAGGAGACCGAATCCAACATGGTGCGCGAGGAACTCGCGCGCTTCATCAGCGAGCGACCCTGCCCCGAATGCCACGGCGAGCGGTTGAACCTGTCGGCGCGCAATGTGTTCGTGGGCGAGACGAACCTGCCGTCGCTGTCGGCGCTGGCGATCGGTGATGCGCGCGCGTTCGTCGATGGCTTGCAGCTCGCCGGCTGGCGCGGCGAGATCGCCGAACGCATCGTCAAGGAAATCCGCGAACGCCTGCGGTTTTTGATCGACGTCGGCCTCGATTACCTGACCCTCGACCGCAAGGCCGATTCGCTCTCGGGCGGCGAAGCGCAGCGCATCCGCCTTGCGTCACAGATCGGCGCGGGCCTAGTCGGTGTGATGTACGTGCTGGACGAACCCTCCATTGGTTTGCACCAGCGCGACAACGAGCGCCTGCTGGGCACTCTGACGCGTCTGCGCGACCTCGGCAACACCGTGATCGTGGTCGAGCACGACGAGGACGCGATTCGCAGCGCCGACCGCATTATCGACATCGGTCCCGGCGCCGGCGTGCACGGCGGCGAAGTGGTGGCCCAAGGCAAGCTGGACGACATCCTGAAGGCGCCGCGTTCACTCACCGGACAATACCTTTCAGGCAAGCGCAGCATCGAAGTGCCGCAATTGCGCCGCCCGCCCGATCCCAAGCGCGTGCTGAAGTTGAAAGGCGCACACGGCAACAACCTGCAGCACGTGGATCTGGAAATCCCGGCCGGATTGTTCACTTGCATTACCGGCGTTTCGGGTTCGGGCAAGTCCACGCTCGTCAACGACACGCTGTTCCGCATCGCGGCGGTGGAATTGAACGGCGCGTCCGCGCAACCCGCACCTTACGACACCGTCGAGAAACTCGACCTGTTCGACAAGGTGCTGGACATCGACCAATCGCCGATCGGTCGCACCCCGCGCTCGAACCCGGCGACCTATACCGGTTTGTTCACGCCGCTGCGCGAACTTTTCGCGCAGGTGCCGGAGTCACGCGCGCGCGGTTATCTGCCGGGCCGCTTCAGCTTCAACGTCAAGGGCGGGCGTTGCGAAGCCTGCGAAGGCGACGGGCTCATCAAGGTGGAAATGCACTTCCTGCCGGACATGTACGTGCCCTGCGATGTCTGCCATGGCAAACGCTACAACCGCGAAACGCTGGAAATCCACTACAAGGGCTACACCATCGCCGATGTGCTGGACATGACCGTCGAGCAGGCGCAGGAAGTATTCGCGCCGGTGCCGCAGATTGCGCGCAAGCTTGAAACGCTGATGGATGTCGGCCTTGGCTACATCAAGCTCGGCCAGAGCGCGACCACGCTGTCGGGCGGCGAAGCGCAACGCGTGAAACTGTCGAAGGAACTCTCGCGCCGCGACACCGGCAACACGTTGTACATTCTCGACGAACCCACCACCGGCCTGCACTTTTTCGATATCGAGCAATTGCTGCGCGTGCTGCATCGTCTTGTCGACGGCGGCAGCACCGTGATCGTGATCGAGCACAACCTCGACGTGATCAAGACCGCCGACTGGATTATTGACCTTGGCCCCGAAGGCGGCGCGGGTGGCGGCCGTATCATCGCCACCGGGACGCCGGAAGATATCGCGGCGACCAAGGCCTCGTACACCGGACAGTTCCTCGCACCGGTGTTGAACGGCGCCGTGACAAAGACCCAACGCAAGAAGAAAAGAGCATGAAGGGCATTACAGTCCGCAAATGAACGCAAAGAACGCAAATGAAGAGCCTGCTGTTGCTGTCTTCGCGTTCATTCGCGTTCATTCGCGGACAACTGCTTTCCGATGACCATGGCGACGAAAAAGAAGACCAATCCAAGCGCAACAGCGAAGGCTCCCAAACCCGCGCCACCAACGCCGGTAACGGAGCCCTCCGCGCGCGCCCTTGCAACCATTCCCTTGCACGTCCGCTGGCGCGACCTCGATGCCTTCAACCACGTCAACAATTCATCCTACCTGACGTTCCTCGAAGAATCGCGCCTGCAGTGGCTGCGCACCGTGCCCGGCGAATGGTTCAACGCGCACGCGATGCCGGTGATGGCGGCGGTGGAACTGCACTACCGCAAACCGATCGAGTGGCCCGCCGAAATCGACGTGCTGCTTTCCTGCGAACGCCTCGGCAACTCGTCGATGACCATCGGCAATCGCATCGTCGATCGCAATGATCACGCGTGCGTGTACGCCGACGGCAACGTGGTGATGGTGTGGGTCGATCCGGCGAGCGGTGCATCGGTGCCGCTGCCAGATGCCATCCGCAACGCCTGTTCCTGACAACCGGCAGGAAACTCGACAACCGTCATTCCGGCGAAGGCCGGAATCCAGCCCTTCAAGAACGCGATGGGTCCCGGCCTACGCCGGGACGACGAGCAGAAGCGGCAAGGGCCGCTGGTCGAGCGGACAATCCGTACGTCACCAAGACTTGTCCCGCCGCGGCCTCGCTTCACGATGTGCGGCTTGCGTGCTGTTCCTCCAACGTCAACGCCACCTTGTCGCGCAGATACACCGGCAACGCCTGTTCCGGCGCCACGCTCTTGCCGGCCGCGAACAACGGCGCCGCCAGACGCGCGACATCGCAAGCCTGCGGGTAACGATCACCATCGGTCCAGCGCGGCGGTGACGGCAGCCGCTCGCGGATCGCACCGCCGTACGCGCGCCAGCCGGTACCCAGAACGTTCCATGCTTCGGCCTGCGGCAACAGCAGGTCGGCCGCGCTCGTGACGCACTCTTTCATAAGGGGACGGGGGGAATTAATTTGCGAATCAATTCCCCCCGTCCCCATTTGGAATGCGCCGGCGTAGATTTCCGCGCGACGCGCGTCGATCGCGGCAAGGATCGCGGCGCCATTCTTCGGCGCCTGCATGGCCAGCGCAGCCAGCGACGAAACCGGCACCACGGGAATATCCAGCGCCAGCGCCAATCCTTGCGCAACCGAAATGGCGAGTCGCACGCCGGTGAAGGCGCCCGGCCCCTGCCCGACGGCAATCGCGTCGAGTTGCTTGCGCGTTATTCCGGCTTCGGCCAGCAACTCTTCGGCCATGGGCAATACCAGTTCGGCATGGCGGCGCGGCGCGAGTTCGCTGCGGTCGATCAACGCATCGCCGCACAGCAGCGCGACGGAACAGGCTTCGGTGGCGGTTTCGATGGCGAGCAGGTTCATGCAGGCATTTTCCCGGACGGCGGCTGCCACAGTTCGATACGCGTGCCTTCCGGGTCCATGACCCAGCCGAAGCGGCCGTTCTCGTCTTCGTGCACGTTCGGATCAACCTCGACGCCGTCCGTGCGCAACTTCGCGAGCAGCGCATCCAGATTATCGACGCGAAAGTTGAGCATGAAATCCTTCGTGCTCGGCGCGAAATAGTTCGTTTCCTCCCCGAACGGCGCCCACAGGGTGGAACCTGGCCGCGAGGCATCCTCGGCAAAGTTCGCGCCGTAATCGTTCATAGCAATACCGAGGTGCTTCGCATACCAGTCGCGCAACGCCTCGGGATCACGCGATTTGAAAAAGATACCCCCGAAACCGATGACCTTGGCCATGACTCAATCTCCGAAAAATGCCTGCACTTCGGCAACGTCGCGCGTGCGCGGCATCGGCGGCAGGCTGGCGAGGAACAGTTTGCCGTAAGCCTTGGTGCCGATGCGCGGATCGCACAGCACCAGCACGCCGCGATCGTGCACATCACGGATCAGCCGTCCCGCGCCCTGCTTCAGCGCGATCGCCGCGGCCGGAATCTGCCAGTCGCGGAACGGATTGCCGCCTGCGCGGCGCACCGCATCGAGGCGCGCCTGCAATACCGGATCGTCGGGCGACGCGAACGGCAGTTTGTCGATGACGACGCAGCTCAACGCCTCGCCGGCCACGTCCACGCCTTCCCAGAAACTCGCCGCACCCAGCAGTACGCCGTTGCCTGAGTCGCGGAAATCCGACAGCAACTGGTGGCGCGGCGCGGTGCCCTGCACGAACAGCGGCCACGGTGCATCGGCCAGCAATTCGGCCGCGAGCCGCAGTGCGCGATGCGAGGTGAACAACAGGAACGCGCGGCCCTTCGAGGCGTCCAGCACCGGCCGTACGGAGTCGATCACGCGGTGCGTGTAATCGCGCGCAGCCGGTTCCGGTAGACCTTGCGGCAGATAGCACAACGCCTGGTGTGCGTAATCGAACGGGCTGCCGAGATCCAGCGTCACCGGATCGACAAGGCCCATCTGGCGCGTGAAATGGTCGAAGTGTCCCGCCACCGCCAGCGTCGCCGACGCATGTATCCACGCGGCGTCCGTCGCATTGCGCAGCGTCTGCAACTGCGGCGCGAGATCCAGCGGGGTTGCGCTCAACTCGAAACCATGGTCGGACAGCTCGTACCAGCGAACCTCGTCGTCGCCGTCGCGGCCGGCGATCCGCTGCAAGCGTTGGTCCAGCACCACGCAACGCGCATGCACGCTGGCGAGGCCTTTGGAACGTTCGGCCTGACCTATCAGCACGCCAGCAAGATCGGCCAGCGCATCACCCAAATTTTCCAAAGCCTCCGCCGCGCCCGCATCGGCTTCCAGTTGCGCGAACGCGCCGCGCTTCGGCAACGTGTCGAATGCAAGCCGCGCCTTGCGCAGTGCTTCGTTCACGGAATCCAATGCCGGTTGCAATAACGCCAACGCGCCCGGCTGGCCCGCACATTCAGCCAGCGCATCGGCGGCCAATTCCTTCACTTGGCGCGCACTGATGCCGACCGAAAAATACTGCCCCGCCAGTTCCGGCAACTGGTGCGCTTCGTCGAGAACGTAGGCATTGGCTTCCGGCAGGATCGCGCCAAAGCCTTCGCGCTTCAGCGCAAGATCCGACAACAGCAGGTGATGGTTCACCACCACCATGTCCGCATCCTGCGCACGCCGCCGCGCCTTGAACACGAAGCAGTCGTCGTACAGGGGACACTCGGTGCCGAGGCAATTCTCGGCGGTCGAAGTGACGCGCGGCCACAGCGGCGAGCCTTCCGGCACTTCGATCAGTTCCGCGCGGTCGCCGCTGCGCGTGCGTGCGCCCCACGCCCGCACCTTCTGCAAATCGTCCACTTGCATGCGCGATTTGAACTGGCCCGACTCGATCGTCTGCTGCAGGCGATAGCGGCACAGGTAATTGGCGCGGCCTTTCAGCAATGCGACCTCGGCCTTCGCACCAAGGATTCCGAGTACCCGCGGCAGGTCACGGTGGAACAACTGGTCCTGCAGGTTGCGCGTGCCGGTCGAAACGATCACGCGCTTCCCCGAAAGCAACGCCGGTACCAGATATGCGAAGGTCTTGCCGGTGCCGGTGCCGGCCTCGACCACCAGCGCGTCGTGAGTGTCGATCGCGTCGGCCACCGCGTCGGCCATCCGCTGCTGCGTCTCGCGCGGCGCGAAGTTCGGCACCTCGCGCGCGAACGGGCCGTCCGCGCCGAGCAGTGCAGAGGCCACGGGATCATCGACGGCAGGATTCATCACGCAAGTATCGCGGAGCAAGGCGCCGCACGAAACTGCCGTGGTCAACCGGACGCGATAGTTCCTACGCTTTGGTGGACACCCTGAACCAACTTCTCAGGGGTGCGCTATGCCCGAACGCGTTCCTCGAACCACCCGGCGAGCGGTTTTAAATCTTCTCAACTCGCAATCAGACGGGACTCACTCGGCATTCCAGTCGAGCGTCCCGCTGACGACAGTGTGCGTACGCCCGCCAACCCAGATTTCGCCGTCTTCGATGCGGATGATGAGTTCCGCGTCGTGGCCGACCTCGCGTCCCTGGCTGACCAGGTAGCCACGCGCGAACGGACCCGCAGGCTCCGCATTCGCAAGGTAGGCCGCTATCAAACCATTCGCCGCACCTGACGCCGGATCTTCCGTGATGCCGACGCCCGCCGGGAAAGCGCGCACGACCATTGCGGGAACGGCGGACGTCCGGCGCGCAAAGACGCACAGGCCCATGCTGTCGGTGGCGCGGGCGAGCGCGCCGATTGCGGCGTGGTCGGGGTTCCACGCGCGCAAGCCTGCTTCGTCCGCGATTTCCGCCAGCCACCATTTGCGCCCCCCTTCGACCAGCGCGGGAGGCAAACGGCCGATGCGGATGTCACGCAATGTCGCCGCCAGCAACGGATGCGCATCGAGCCCGGTGCTGACGATTTGCTCCGGCGGTGGACGCAGCAGCAGGTACCGCAACGCGCCCTCGCCCTCGACGCGGACGGGCAACACGCCTGCCCCGCATTCCTGCCAAAGCAGGCCATCACGAGGCTGCGCCAATCCGTATTCGAGTACCGCATGGGCGCTGCCGATGCTGGGATGGCTGGCGAATGCGATTTCCTGGCGGGGCGTGAAGATGCGCACGCGATAACCGGCTTCGTGCCGCGTCAGCGCGAGCACGAACGTGGTCTCCACCAGATTGTTCCAGCGCGCGAAGCGCTGCATCGCGGCACTGCTCCAGTGCGCGGCGTCGAGTACGACCCCGAGGTGATTGCCGCCCCCGGGACTGGCGGCGAAGACATCCAGATGCAGATACCGCACGCGTGCCACGACGATTCCCGTTCGCGAAAGTGCTGCGATGGTAGCGGCACCCGCTGGCGATTACCCGGCCCGCGATCGCAGGCCGATCGCCCTCAACGAACGGCGGCCATCGAACGAACTCTCACGCGCCTATGTCGCGCAAGCGCTTGCCTCCCATCAGCTTGCGTTCGATCTGCTCGAGGGTCACGCCCTTGGTTTCGGGCACCAGCGCCCAGGTGAACAGCAGGAAGGCCACGTTGAAGGCCGCATACAGCCAGAACGTGTTGGCGTGGCCGAAGCGATTGAGCAGCGTCAGGAACGTGGCGCCGACGATCGCGGTGAACACCCAGTTGGTCACGGTGGAGACGCCAATGCCGAAATCACGCCCCTTGAGCGGCTGGATTTCCGAGCACAGCGTCCACACCAAAGGACCTGCGGAAAACGCGAAACCCACCACGAACACCAGCAACATCGCGACGGCCAGCAGGCGCTCATCCTGGGTTCCCATGCCGAGGTGCATCAGCCAGCCCACGACGCCGAGCCCGATCCCCATCACCACGAAGCCGGCGTACAGGATGGGTTTGCGGCCGATGCGGTCGACCAGGCCAATCGCGATGAACGTGGCGAGCACGTTGGTCAGGCCGACGATCGCGGTGAACCACATCTGCATGCTGGTGGCGTAGCCCATGTCCGCGAAAATGCGCGGCGCGTAATACATCACCACGTTGATGCCGGTGAGCTGCTGCACCACCTGCAGTGCAATGCCCAGCCCCACCGAGCGGCGAAAATTGCGATTTTCCAGGAACAACCGCCAGCCCTGCTGTGGCGTGCGCAGTTGCTCACGGATCTCGGCGACTTCCTTCAACACGAGTGCGGGATCGCCGCGCAGTTTCTGCAACACCGCGCCGGCGTCGACTTCGCGTTGCCGCAGCACCAGCCAGCGCGGACTTTCCGGAAGCCCGAGCACGCCCAGCAGAAATAATGCGCCGGGCAACGCGATGATGCCCAGCATCCAGCGCCAGCCCTCGACGTAGCTGAAGCCGGTGTCGGACAGGAATGCCACGAAGATGCCGATCGTGATCATCAACTGATACGTCGAAATCATCGCGCCACGCCGGTCGGGCGGCGCGATCTCGGCAAGGTACAACGGCGCCGTGAACGCCGCGATGCCGATGGCGAGTCCCAGCACCAAGCGGGCGCCGATCAACGCATCGGGCGACCACGCCGCCGCACTGATCAACGAACCGATCACGAACAAGCTGGCGCTGAATACCAGCGAACGTTTGCGGCCGAAGTGCACGGACAGCCATGCAGCGAGCGCGGCACCGATCGCGGCGCCCACCATCATGCTGCTGACGATGCGTTCGAGCACGACGTCGTTGACACCGAACTCGTGCTGGATGAATTGTTGCGCGCCGGAGATCACCCCGACGTCGAGACCAAACATCAATCCCGCCAATGCAGCGAGCGTGGCGACGAAGGCGGCGTGTCGGCGTGCCTGTCCGGCGGTGCTTATCGCGATGGTGTTCATCAACGTTTCCCTCGAGGTTCGCGATGCGAAAGCGATGCGAGTTGTGGATGGTGATCTAATGCGCTGCGATGGCCACCTTCCTGGCCGCTGGCGCCTGCTCGCAACCGCCATCGGCTTCGATGAGGTGGCGCATCCTCAGGTACACACCGTTGGTCCAGCCGAAGCCGATCACGTTGGTCTTGTAGCCCGCGGTGATTTTCACGTCCGCGTTGCCGAGCAGCATGTTGTATTTCTCGCGGATGGTGCCGTCTTTCGCGAAACTGCGATCGATGGTGCCGGTGAATTCACACGAGATCCGCCGGGCGTCGGCGTGAAAGCCGTAATCCTGCAAGCCCTTCACCGCAATCCAGTTGGTCGGCGCCCAGCCGAACGGCGCGTCCCATTGCGCGCCGGTGTCGCGCGTGCTCATCGCAAGTCCGCCGCGATGCTCGAACAGTTTGAGCTGTTTGGTCAGCGCTTCGGCTTGCTGTTTGGACGCGGCGCCGGCCCACAGCGGATAGAACATCGTCAGGTACGGATCGGTCGAAGCCTTGCCCGCCACGAAGTCGTAATCCATGTAACGGCCCTGGTCCGGGTGCCACAGATACTTGTCGATGGCCGCGCGACGCGACTCGGCGGCGCGTGCCCAGCGTTCGGCATCGGTGGTCTTGCCGAGCTGCTTCGCGAAATCCTCGAGATCGCGTTCGTAGCGATACAACAGGCTGTTCAAGCCCACGCCTGCGTAATGGTGGGTCGAACCGCCCCATGGCCCGAAGTGGAAGTCGGTATCGAAGCCGGATTCGCGCATCGCGCGGTCGCCCAGGTAATAGTCGGCGGTGAGGCGATGGCCATCCAGCCAGTCACCCGCGCAGATTTTCGACTTCGTGACATCGCAACTGGTCGTCTTCAGCGCCTTGGCCTCGGCCGCATCCGGATGTTGCGGCGCCTTGATGAGATAACCCGGGTTCTGCGACGGATGCGCCAGCAGCCAGCGAATCACGCCGACGTAATAGTCGCTATCCGGCATTTCTATGACCGGGCCGTGGCCGAAATCGAAATAGCGCGAGAGTCCGGTGTCGCCCGCGAGGTGCTGCTTGCGCGTCCAGATGTCGTAATTGCGTACGGCCAGCGGATAGGCGCGTTCCAGCCACGCGCGTTTCGCGGCGGCATCCTTGAAGCTGGCCGGATCATCCAGCACCGCGGTCATCATCGCGCTCAGCAACGGCGGCTGCGAGCGCGTGAGATAGTAGGTGCGGTTGGCATTCAACACGCCGCCATAGCGCTCGACTTCATAGAGTGCATTGTTGACCATGTCGAGCGCGAGCTTTTGATGGTCATCGGCCACCAGCCCCAACACGATGAAGTAACTGTCCCAGCCATACATCTCGTTGAAAAAGCCGCCCGGCACCACGTAGGGATACGGCAGATAAAGCAGGCCCTGAGCAGGCAACGTGGTCGGATCGAAATCACCCAGTTGCTCGATGGTTGCGGGCAGGTTCTGGACGCGCACGCCGCAACGCTTCGCGCTTTGCGTGAGCGATGCCGGCGCTGTCACCTGCGCCGGCAGATAGATCACCGAATGCGATGGCACCTTGGGGTCGACCAGCGCGCGGCACTCGTTCACCGAGCGCGTGAGGGTGCTCCACGCATGGTCGATGTAGCTGCGGGTTTTGGCCGCGTCGGGCGTGGCCGCGCAAACGGCGGTCGCGCAAAACCCGGTGAAGACGAGGGCGATGAATGGCGAACGAAATTTCATTGCGGATTTCTCCTCGTTCGTGTTGGCATCAGTGATGATCGGCCGGGGTCACTCGATGTGCGGATGATTTACGCCGAAAAGATCGACGGCTCATGGTATCCCTTCCGTTCCGGACCGCGCCGACACTTGATGCAGGGGCTTGATCGATGCGTTGCATGCGGTTGATTACCGACCCTTGCGGCGGCGCGACCTGGGCCTCGGCGGCGCGGTCGAGCCACGGACGACCAATTCTGGATTGAAACCTTCGTCGTCCACATCCTCTCCCCTGATCCGCGCAATCAACATGCGCGTGGCGCGCTCGACGATCAGGTCCGCGCGCTGCCGCGCCGTGGTCAGCGGCGGCCACGAATGGCGTGAAAACGGGCTGTCCTCGAATCCGGCGATCGAGACGTCGTAAGGCACGTGCAGGCCGGTCGATTGCGCGGCGGCCAGTGCACCGGCGGCGATCTCGTCGTTGCACCCGAAGATGGCGGTGGGCGGTTCAGGGAGATCGAAGAGGCGGCGCGCGCCGCGAAACCCGTCGTCGAATACATAGTCGCCTTCAATCATCAACTCCTCGCGCAACGGGACGCCGTAGCCGCGCAAGGCATCCTTGTAACCCTTGAGGCGTTCGGCGCTCGCGTGGTGATGTTTGCCGCCGCGCAGGAAACCGATGCGTACGTGGCCGAGCTGGAGCAGATGGGTCGTGATGGCGTACGCGGCATCGCGATCGTCGACGTAGACGCATGGAAAAACATCGCGAGGATCGCGCGCAGCGGAAATGATCCGGACAAACGGAATATGGAAACTGGCCAGCCTTTGCAGGGAAGCTGTGCGCTCCGATACCGGCGTGGTCAGTACCAGGCCCGAAAGGCGCGAGCGGTGCACGAAGTCGCGCAGATCTTCGGCAAGCCCGGTCGCCCTGGAATTGCACGGGCGCATTTGCAGGCCGAAGTTCAGGTCGTCGCATGCAGCGAGCGCGCCCTGTTGCATCGCGATGATGTAGTAGGCATTGGGATTGTCGTAAACCAATCCGATGGTGTACGCGTGCGCGCCGCTCAGGCCGCGAGCGAGCGGGTTGGGGCGATAGTCGAGTTCCCCGATCGCGCGCAGCACGCGCTGGCGCGTGTCCTCACGCACGGAACGTTCGCCATTCGCCACGCGCGATACCGTTTTCGCGGAAACGCCGGCACGTCTGGCGACGTCATCGAGTGTTGCCGATCCCACCACCGACACTCCCTTTGGGCCCGTGACAGCGCTGTCATTTAGGCGGCGTGCCACAGTGTCGCACATGTTGCGGATTTGGCAACAGCACGCATTTGTCACTCTGGCGGTGTTGCGGCGCAACATGCCAGGACCGCTACACGCCGCACCTGCGCTCGATATTTCAGGCCGGAGGCAGCTTGGCGAGGTCGTCGAGCGCCACCCCTGAAGTGATGCACCGCAAATTGACAGCGCTGTCTTTGCGGGCGCAAACTGGGCCAAATGTGTCTGCGGGGAATGATCGGCATGGGTGTCGGTGTCACTGTCAGGCGTTGGACCCGGTCGGCGCGCTTGGGGGCGCCATCAACCTTGCAAGTTCTTGAGAACACCAGCCCGGCCACCCGTGTGGCCGCGGCACATTCCCGCGCCGTCTCTTTTGTGGACGGACGTACGCCGTGAGTTGCGCGGCAGGCAAACACGTTGAATGGAGTTTTGGCTGATCCAACTATTGGCGGTTTGCGCGAGCCGACGCAGTACGAACTTTCGCTTCAGTCAGAAGAAAAGGCGCGTTCCCAACGGCCTGTGAGATGTCACAAACCTTTCCCATTCGCTGGAGGAGAGTCATGAAGCAGAACCGCAAGCTGATCAGACTCGCGCTGACGAGCGCCATCATCGCAGCATTGTCACCCGCCGTTTGGGCGAGCGGTTCCGGTGCCGGGGCGGCGGCGGGCAGCGCTCAGACCACCGCCGGCACGCCGGCTCCGCAAGCCGCGCCCTCCAACCAGAAGCAGTCGCAATCCAAGACCCAGACCCTGCAGACGATCGTCGTGACGGCCACTGCGCTCGGCGTCAAGAAGATCGACGCGAGCTACAGCATCGTGTCGGCAAACCGCGAGGAAATCCGCCAAGCCAATCCGGTCAGCGTGGCCGACCTGCTGAAAATCTCCCCCGGCATCTGGCCGGAATCCACCGGCGGCCAGACCGGCGCCAACATCGAAATCGCGG
>Ga0070679_100003847_pt1 | contig 13790 bp, 8 predicted proteins | sample KBSC63BmetaG_FD_65652 | JGI IMG/M metagenome (GOLD analysis project Ga0070679, IMG submission 65652) | Corn rhizosphere microbial communities from Kellogg Biological Station, Michigan, USA - KBS C6-3B metaG | ecosystem: Host-associated > Plants > Roots > Rhizosphere | place: USA: Michigan... | reverse complement strand
GCCATGAAGCAGTTCCGCGTGGTGCTGGACCTCGCGAGCGTCCTTCGCAACATCACGAGTGGCAAGTCCATCGTGGTGCGCGAGGTGAGCATGCAGGAGCCGGTGGCGCGCCTGCGCGTGCTGAAGGACGGCACCGCGAACTGGGACATCATGAAGGAGCGCCCCGCCGAGCAGCCCGACACGAGCAAGGCGCTCGCGGTCTCGCTCCGCCACCTCACCGTGGATGGTGCGGACATCACGTTCGACAACCGGCAGTCCGATCTCGCCGCGAGGCTCTCGGGGCTGAACGTCGATCTCGACGGTGACTTCACGCAGGACCGCTTCGACCTCGGCACTCGCGTGAAGGCGGACGACGTGACCGTTCGCTTCGCGGGGATGACCTACCTGGACAATGTTGCAATCGGTCTCGATACCGACGTGGGCGCCGACATGCGCGCCAGGCGCTTCACCTTCGACGACGACCGGCTCACGCTCAACGATCTCGTGCTCGCCTTCAATGGCTCCGTGGGACTGGGCGAGGAGAACACCGCGGTCGATGTCACGTTCTCCACTCCGAGCACCGACTTCGGCGAGATCCTCTCGCTCGTCCCGGCCGTCTACTCGAAGGATTTCGAGAAGGTGCAGACCGCCGGGAAGATGTCCGTGCAGGGGAAGGTGCAGGGCGAGTACGGACCGAAGGCCTTCCCCGCCCTGGCGATTCGCGCGCAGGTGGAGAATGGGAGCTTCCGCTACCCCGACCTTCCGCTCCCCGCTCGCGACATCGCGCTCGACCTCGCCGTCGACAACCCCGGCGGGAACGTGGACAGGACGGTGGTGAGAGTGGGACGCTTCCACGTGGTCGTCGGCCAGCGCCCCGTCGATGCGCGGCTCGTGCTCCGCACGCCGGTGAGCGACCCCGAGGTGGAGCTCGCACTGAAGGGTGCCGTGGACCTCGGTGACGTTCGCCGCACGGTGAAGCTCGAGAACGTGAAGGAGCTCGCGGGGCTGGTGAGCGCCGATTTCTCGGTGCACACGAAGAAGTCGTGGGTTGACGCCGGGCAGTACGACCGGGTCGCCGCCTCGGGCGTTCTCGGAGCTTCACACGTGGCCGCGAGCGGGGACGCTCTGCCGCACCCGGTCTCGGTGGACAGCGCGCAGCTTCGCTTCACCCCCCGCCGGGTGGAGCTCCCCACCTTCGTTGCGAGGATCGGTAGCAGCGACGTGCGTGCCAACGGCTCGCTCGAGAACCTCATCGGCTTCGCGCTGCACGACGATGTGCTGCGCGGCCAGGCGACGGTTGCGAGCAACAAGTTCGACCTCAACGAGTGGCGCTCGGACGAGGAGTCGGAGATCATCCCCGTCCCGGCGAACGTGGACTTCACGCTCGGCGTCACGGCAAAGCAGCTCCTCTACGGGAAGCTCGACATCGCCAACGCGCACGGCCGAGTGCTGGTGAAGAACCAGCGCGTCACGCTCGACGGCTTCCGGATGAGCATGCTCGGCGGCGACGTGCTGGCGAACGGATACTACGAGACCACCTCCCTGGCGAAGCCCACCTTCTCCTTCGACGTGGACGTCGACTCGGTGGACATACCGACCGCTTTCTCTTCGCTGGCTACGGTACAGCAACTCGTGCCGCTTGCGAAATACGCCCGCGGCAAGTTCTCATCCAAGCTCGCGCTCGAGGGGCCGCTCGCGGAGAACATGACGCCCGTGTTCAATGTGCTCAGCGGCAATGGACAGTTCGCAACGGCCGGAGTGGCCATCCAGGACTTCCCGCCCCTGGAGAAGCTCGCCGATGCAATCCACGTGGATCAGCTGCGCGACCCCATGATGCGTGCCATCAAGGCAGCGTTCACCATCGACAAGGGCCGACTCTTCGTCAAGCCATTCGACGTGAACGTCGGGAACGTCGCCATGACCGTCTCCGGCTCGAATGGGATCGACCAGTCGCTCGATTACGATCTGGCGCTCGCGGTGCCCACGTCTCTCCTCGGCTCCGGCGCCAACCAGGCGATCAGCAAGCTCGCCGCGAACGCCGGCCGCGCGGGGATAGATCTCGGAAGCGCGGAAGCCGTCTCGATCGGGGTGAAGGTCACCGGAACGATCACCAACCCGACCGTGCGCCCATCGTTCACGGGCACCGCCAGCTCCCTCAAGGAGGGTGTTCAGCAGGCGGTTCAGACGCAGGTGGAGAGCCGGGTCGCCGAGACGAAGGAGAAGGTGGACTCGGCGGCTATCGCGGCAAGGAAGCGCGCGAGTGAGCAGGCGGAGAAGATCATCAGCGAGGCCGAGCAACGGGCCGCGCAGATCCGCGCGGCTGCCGACTCGACCGCCGCGCGCGTACGAAGCGAAGCCGATGAGAAGGGGAAGGCGCTCGTGGAGAAGGCCAGCAATCCGGCGCTGCGGATCGCGGCTCAGGCAGGGGCGAACAAGCTGCGGCAGGAGGCGGACGACCAGGCCAACAACATCATCCGCGAGGCGGGTGCGCGGGCCGATTCTCTCGTAGCCGATGCGCGGCGGAAGGCCGCGGCCATCGCGCCGACGGATTCGTCTGGTCCTTGAATCACGTCAAGCGCGATCAGCCTCGCCTTTCCGCCTCCCGGAGCTGCGTGAGTCGCTGTCGGGCTTGGGCGACGCGGGGCTGCAGCTCGGGGTCCGCGTCCTTCCACATGGCGATGAACCGCGCGTAGTGATCCGCCGCAAGGACGCGGTTCCCACGGGCTTCGTACAGTTCGCCCAGGCGCTCGTGCATCCCGGCGAGAAGTATGGGATCGAGCGGACGATCGTGACGCCACGCGAACGGCGTCGCTATGTATCGCTCGTACGACGCGATCGCCGAGTCCGGAAGGTTTGCCCGATCGTACGCGCGCCCCAGCGCGGCCGCCAGGCAGATGGTGCAATCGTCGGCCGGACCGTCGGGGAGCTGGTCGGCGAGCCGGAACTCCTTCACGGCGTCTAGCGGCCGCCGCTCGGCGAGCGCGATCTCCGCGAGCGCGCGGTGTCGAGCGGGCTCGTTGCTTCGCAGCGCCGCCGAGTCCCTCACCTCGTTCGCGTACTTCGCCAGCAACTCGCGCGCGCGATCGGGGCGGCCGGCGAGTGCGTACAGCTTGGCCAGCTTGGCGTCGGGACGCTCGAACGGATCCGTCGTCGAGAGCGAGGTGCGCTCGAGCGCAGAGTCGAGAATCCGCGTGGCGCGCTCCGGTCGCTCGCGGAAGAAGATCTCGAGCTGCGCCGCGTCCTGCGCGCCCGCGAGCGGCGGCGCAGCGCCACGAGCGCTGTCCTGCGCTCGCGCGTCGGCGATGAGACGAGTGGCTTCGGCGACCCGGCCCTGCAGCAGGGCGTGATCGCCGAGGATTGCAGTGGCCTTGGACCGACGTATCGGATCGCCGTCGCTGGTACGCAGCCGTTCGAGGCCCGAGATCGAGGAGTCATCGAACTGGCCGCGTGCGTAGTCCACCGCAATCTCGTTGAGCAGGATATCCGGGCTCTCGCCGAGCACGCTGCGCGCGTCGGCGAGCGCGGAGTCGGCCGCCGCGAGACGGCCGGCATCGATCCTTATGGGGATCAGGTTGAGCAGCGCGAATGGCTCGTTTCTCCCGCCGCGCAACTGACGGGTGTAGAGCGAGTCGGCCGCAGCGAACTCCCTCCGCCCCCAGAGCAGCTGTGCCAGATTGTTCAGCGCTACTCCGTCCAGAGAGTCGCGCTCGAGCACGGCATTGTACGCGGCGATGGCGCGCGCGCGGTCGCGCCCCGGACCAAGGTCGAAGTAGGTGGCGATCGCCAGGTATCGCTCGCGCTCGGGGAGCCGGTCGCGGTACTCGTATGCCTTGGCCAGCGCCGCGTTCACGCGAGATGCTGGCATTCCCGCATTGCTCAACACCGCGCCGAGCTTCCGATATGCCATGGCGAACGACGTGTCCAGCGCGATCGCTTCCTCGAGCAGCTGGATCGCCTTGGGGTAATTCACCTCGACCTCGTTGGCGCGCGCGCCATCCGCGTACTTGCGCAGCGCCCCCAGCGACGACGTACTGACCTGCTCGAGCGGCGGCGAGGCGTGCACAGTCCGCAACGACTCGCCGATCCGGCCACGGAGCTTGCGAGTGAGGGCGTCGACGCCTGGGAGGAGTGCCTTCGGCCCATCGATCGCGTCGCGATACGACGCCAGCTCTTCCCCGGACTCGGCGGCTATGAGCCGCAGCGTGACGATGTACCCTCCGGCGAGCGGCGTCAGATCGCCGTCGACGATCGCCTTGATTCCTTCACGCGCCGCGATCTCCCTGGCGAGACCGAGATCCAGCCGACTGGCAGGCGGCCGCTGCATCCGCTCGAGAGCGGACGCCACGCTCGCCTGCGGCACCACCGATATCACATCGGACTGACTGAGGTCGGTACGCACGGCTTCGGCCAACACACCGGCGAGCGACGTGTCGGCGCCATTGCCGTGAAAGTCGGTCACGAGCACGCGCTCCGACTTGTCGATCTTACCAGAGGCGAGTAGCGAGCCCTCCGGACCCACACCGAGCGCGCGCAACGCCATGTAGCCAGCCACGAGCAGTATGAAAGTCCCTACCGCCAGAACGCCGCCCATCGCGGCGCGCCGCCAGGTGAGATGCGGGCGCGCGCGAACGGCGAGCTTCGCGAGCGTGGTGCCGCGCGCTTGCGTCCCGCCCGCTGTCGTGACAGGAATCGTCCGGGCCAACCGCGCGTGGTGGTGCACGAGCGCCGTAGTGAGGATCACCGGCAGGCCGAGCGCCATCACGATCAGCGCACCGGTGAACACCCAATTCGGCAGCCCGACCGCCGTGATGGCCAGGCGCGCGAGCAACGTCACGCCGAGGAAGGCGGCGGCATAGAGCGCCAGCGCACGACCCAGAGCGTGCCGCGTAGCCAGCGTAATCGCCGGAGCTGCTTCACGCGACCCGCTGGTCGCTACCTCATCCAGGGCTCGAACCAGTTGGGTGGCCGACTGCGGCCGGTTGGCGGGTTCCTTCTCGAGGCAGCGCATCACCAGCCTGGTCAGCGACGGCGGCGCGTCGCGGCGAATCGAATCGATGGACTCGGGCGACTCACCGAGGTGCGCGGCCAGCACCCTCTGCGGCGAGCGGCCGTGGAAGGGAGGGTGGCCGGCAAGCAGTTCGTAGGCCGTCACCCCCAACGCGTAGATGTCGGCGCGATGATCGACGTCGGGATCGCCCGCCACCTGCTCGGGCGCCATGTAGGCCGGCGTACCGAGCGAGGAGCCGAGTTGGGTGAGCGACTCGCCCGGAAGCTCGTGCATCGACGCGGCCAGCGCCTTGGCGATCCCGAAGTCCGTGACGACAGCGGCCCCCTCCGAGAGGAGAACGTTGTCGGGCTTCACGTCGCGATGCACCACACCGTGCCGGTGCGCGTACGCCAGGGCACGCGCCACGTCGCGCAGGATCCCCACCGTCTCGGAGATGGATAGTGGCCCGCGAGCGATCCGCGCGCGCAGCGACTCGCCGTCCACGAAGGGCATCGTGTAGTACGGCAGGCCGTCCACTTCACCGGCGGCGAGCAAGGGGACGATGTTCGCCTGCTGCAGACTCGCGGCCAGGCGAATCTCACGCTCGAACCGCTCGACCGACACTCCAGCGGCGAGGTCGGGAGCGAGCACCTTCACTACCACTTTGCGGCCGAGGCGGAGATCGTCGGCCATGAACACACGGCTCATCCCTCCGCCGCCGAGCTCGCGGCCGAAGGTGTAGCCGCTGCCCAGAGTGGACAGTAGTTGCTCGCGCAGGTCCGGTGCTGCCATGTGCTGCTCCCGCGGAGTTACTTGTAGCCTCTCGAGTGAAGATTAGGCATCATGCTCGTCGCCGCACAAGAGTCGCGAGGCGTGATGAGTGACGAGAGAGACTGCTGACGTGCCCATCTGCGCGCGTCAATCCCGGAATTGCATCGAGCGCAGTATGGCCATTGTCGCCGCCTGCAGCTTGGCGCTCTGGTCAGGGAGTGACCCGCCCCTCGAGCTCCACACCGAACCGCCCTCCGTCGCTCCTTCCCTGCTCCGCCGGATTGTACATCTCCTCGGAGTGCGCTGGAGGACGCACGAATGTGCCGGCTGTGGTCGCGCGCGCGAGAGAGCTCGAACTGTATACCGTTCAGCTGTGCAGATCAGCCCCGCGCGCTCTTGATCGGCTTCGTGCGCCGCCGCTGGAGGCTCTTCCGAACGCCGCGCGCGGCTGCCGTCATCGCCTCATCGATCGCGGCCTGCAACGACCCGTCCTGGGACTCTACTACCACGCTTGGCAAGCCGCTCAACACGACTTTCACCTGGCACTGATGGTCCACACCGCCGCGCGGCCCGTTGACGTCGCGCAGGCGCGCGGTCACGCGCTCTATCGACATCGCGAACCGTCCGAGCTTCGTGCCGAGCTTGCGCCGGATGTACTCGCGCGTGTCGTCGTCTATGTCGACGCCCATCGCCCGGATATTGACCGGCACGAGCGGCGCTTCCGTGCGTCCAGCTCCGCGCTTGGTGGCACGGGGAAGCTGCGCCGTCATCGGGTCGCGCTTCGTGCGATTCTCCGGTCGGCGCGACTTCCTCGCGGGCTTCTCGCTCGACTGTCGCGCGACCGGGCTCCCGCCGAGTCGCTTGCTGCTGGTGGGAGAGCTGAGGAGGTCTCGCTCCGAGCTGCTGAGCCGAACGTCACCGTCGCCCGCCTGCAGCGCGTCGAACACGTCGGTGGCCGTGACGATTCCTGCCAGCTCGTCATCGACCATCACCGGGAGCGAACCGATGAGCCTCGACCGAATCAGCTCGGCGGCATCACGTACCGTGGTGTCGGGTGCGGCCGTCACCACCGAGCGTGTCATCATGCTTCCCACCGTGCGCCCGCGCCGCTGCGCCGCGCCCGAGCGCCCGCCGAGATCGCGCTCGGATACGACGCCAGCCACATCGCCCATGTCCATCACTACTAGATGACGGATGCCGCGGCGACGCATGCGCGTCCACGCCGCGCTGGCGGGCTCGGAAGACTTGATGGTGACGACGCGGGGCGTCATGATGTCGGCGAGTCGCATGGTGGCCACCTGGCTCGGGATCGAAACGCACTCGGGACCGAAGTCCCGAGCAGGCCAACTACGAGCCGCACCTACCGTGCCGCCTGCCACACCGTACGGCAAGAGCTGAGACGGCGCACCGCTTCGACATTGCCGCGAGGTCGAGGCGGTGCGCCTGCTCGCGAATTACTTCGAGCTCGCCTGCTCGCCAAAGAGCTTCTTGTCGAGCGCCTGCGCCGCCAGCATGTGTGCCTTGAACGCCGGCGCGACCTTCTCGACGAGCGCCTTCAGCTCGGCGTTCTGGATCGCGGGAGCGAGCTGCTGGTCGATCGCGTCGAGCACCGCCTTGTGGAAGGCGACCTCGTGCTCGAGGTACGCCTTGTCGAAATCGGCGCCCTTCTTCGAGCGCAGGGTGGCCATGGTCGCCGCCTGCTGCTTCGCGCTCTGGTCATCCTTGGGCGGCGTGGGCGTCACACCGAGCTTCTTCGCGAGGTCGCGCCCCTGCTGGCGTACCATGCGATGATCGCGTGCGAACATGGCTCCCATGTCGCGCACTTCCTTCGAGTTGCCACGCTGAACGGCGAGGTCGCCCGTCTCGATGTCCGCGGTGTTTGCCGCATCGAAGATGGCCACGATGGTGGCGTCATCGAGCGCGGCGCGCGTGGTGAACGTGGCTGCCGGTGCCGGCTGCTCGTTGGGCGCGCTGAGTGCTACGACCGGGAAAATGCCAGCGGCTACCAGTGCAGCCGCGGCAAGTGGGAGAGTGAACTTCCGCATGAGTGCCTCCAAGGGTAAATCGAGTTTTATTAGCATCGAGACGAAGCGGAACTACCGGCGGAGAGTATACGGCGAGAAGACAATATGTCAAGGTATTATTTGACAAATTGCGCGATTGTCTCGCAGCCGCTATATTCGCGGTGGACCCCGCTATGAGGGAATAATGCTCCTAACCCGTTGGAGCCATAAGTTTTATCAGACAACACGCGGCCGAATCGTCCAGCATCTCCGGCGCGCCTCTTTAACCGTGGACCAGATTGCCACCGCGCTCGGTCTCACCGACAACGCGGTTCGCTCGCACCTCACGAGCCTCGAGCGCGACGGGCTGGTAGAGCAGAGCGTGTCGAAGCGGGGCGGCGTGGGCAAGCCCGCCTACGAGTACCGGATCGCGGCAGACGCGGAGCCGCTCTTCTCGCAGGCGTACCTCCCGATCCTGACGCAGCTTCTAGAGGTGCTACGGGAGCGCCTTCCTCCGGACGAGCTCGAGCGTGTGATGCACGCGGTTGGGAACAGGATGGCAGAAGGCAAGGCGATGGCGCCCGGCGAGCTCGAAGAGCGGGTGAAGAAAGCATCGGCTCTGCTCGATGCGCTCGGTGGCGTCACGGAAGTGAAGTCGCGCGAGAACGGCACCATCGCGATTCGCGGCTTCAGCTGCCCACTCGGTGCGGCCGTGCAGGGACACGCGGAGGTGTGTACCGCCGTGGAGACGATGCTCTCGGATGTAATCGGCGTCCCGGTGCACGAATGCTGCGAACGGGGCGATCGGCCGAGGTGCTGCTTCGAGGTGAGCGCCGAGAGCGCGTGAGCGCGAAATACCTCGTCACGTGGTTTCGAGCGAGAAGGCTTCCCTTACATCGCGCAGCACGGAATGCGTGATCTCGTCGCCTCGCGCGGTGCCCTCGCGCAGCACTGCACGCACGTAGCTCCGATCGCTCGCGAGGTCGGCTCGCCGCTTCCGCATAGGCGCGATCACGTCTTCCAGCACGCCCTCGAGGCGCCGCTTCAACGCCACGTCGCCGAGTCCGCCGCGTCGGTAGTGCTCCTTCAACTCCGCCACTGCCTCCGTGTCCGGGTCGAACGCATCGAGATGAGCGAAGACCACGTTCCCCTCGACACGCCCAGGGTCGGACGCCCGGACGTGACCCGGGTCCGTGTACATCGCGTGCACCAACCGGCGTATCTCGTCGGGGGTAGCCGTCAACGGAATCGCATTCCCCAATGACTTGCTCGCCTTGCGGCCGTCGATCCCGGGGAGACGCGGAGTCTGCGACAGAAGCGCGCGACACTCCGGGAGGATCTCCTTCCCGGCAAGCCGATTGACGCGCCGCACGATCTCGTTGGTCTGCTCGATCATCGGGAGCTGGTCGTCTCCCACTGGTACGAGCGTGGCTCGGAAGCCGGTGATGTCCGCTGCCTGGCTGACCGGATAGCAGAGGAAGCCGGCAGGGATGTCGCGCGCGAAGCCGCGCAGTTCGACTTCCGCCTTCACGGTGGGGTTCCGCTCGAGCCGGGCTACGGTGACGAGATTGAGGTACAGCACCGTCAGCTCGGCCAGCGCGGGGAGACGCGATTGCACCGCGATGTCGGTCAGCGCGGGGGCGATTCCCGCGGCGAGGTAATCCAGGGCGACCTCCTCCACGTGCTCCGCCACCTGCGCCGCTCGACCGCTCGAGTCGGTGAGCGCCTGCAGATCGGCAATCAGCAGCGTCTGCGCGCACTTTCCCTGGAGGGCTACACGGGTGCGAAGCGAGCCGACGTAGTGCCCCAGGTGAAGCGTGCCGGTGGGTCGATCACCCGTGAGAATTCGGTCCGTGGCCTGGGGAGCATCCAGAAGGGCATCTGCTTCCGGCGCCGGATGCGTCGAGTCGTCCATGGCGGGCTGTTCGAGTGCGGTGTTCTGTTGCATAGGTCGAGATCCTCGGGGGTTCGAGGGACTCGCTCGACACCGGCTTCCCGCGTGCCGTGGTGCATCGAAGTGCAGCCGGAAAGGACACGGGGTCGCTCGATATCGAGCGACCCCGGTCATCAACGCAGACAGACGAATGTGCGCTAGTGGGCCGCTCGGGAAGCGGGCCACCACCAAAACGTGCGCGCGGCAGTCTGTCGGTCGGTCATGTCTTGAAGATAGTGCCCGGCTGAAGCCGCCGGAAGCCGCCTTCGCGCGCCGGATTCTTGCATCCCGATGGGAGTGGGAAACCGAGAGGTATACCATGGCAATTTCGGGAGCTCACGGCAACGTCGGACACTTCGTGGCCAGTCCCGAGCGAGCGCATTCGCACGAAGTCCTTCGCGCGGGTGCACTGGGAGCGGCCGTCGTCTGGCTCTGGATACTGCTCATCGGCGCGCTCCACGGCGCCCCGTTGCGACTCGCCACGCTGATCGGCAGCGGCCTCACGCACATCGTCCGTGTGCCCCATACGCCGGAATGGATCGCGGTCGTCGTCTTCACCGTCTTCCATTTCGTCGTCTGGTTCGGCATCGCCGAGGTGATGGCCGTCGTGCTTCGCGTCGCCGTTCGGACACCTGCCGTGCTGCTGCTGGCCGCGGTGGTAACCATACTCCTCCTTCTCGCCCTCGTCGGAGTCACGATGATATTCGCAAGCGAGGGGCTGGGCGGCGGGTTCGCGTGGCCGGCCATCTATATCGGGAGCATCCTGGGACTCGCGGCTACTGCGTGGTGCATCTTGCAATGGCATCCCGAGGTGCGCACGGAGCTGGCGCACGTGGACGACGACTGAGAGGCCAGGCGGAGCCCCTTCGGTTCGAAGAGCTGTGAACCGATGCCGCGACCAGCAAATCAGAGAAGGGTGTGAGGAAACTCCACCAGCGAACCGTGGAGCCACCTCCGGAACTCAAAGCCATCCGGCAGCTTTGAAGAAGCACCGGCACGTCTGTCCATGTCGACAGCTGCCCAGTCCACCACAACAGACGCAACCACAATACGGAAGAACATTGATGAATCGCCAGAACATCGCGTCGAGCGCTCCGTGGGAGCCCATCGTAGGATACTCGCGAGCGGTCAAGGTCGGTCCGTACATCCACGTCTCTGGAACTACTGCAACCACTCCCGACGGAATCGCCGGCATCGGCAATCCTTACGAGCAAGCGATCCAGACCCTCAGGAACATCGAAGCCGCGCTCGCGAAGGCCGGAGCGACATTGTCGAATGTGGTTCGCACTCGCATGTACGTGACCGACATCTCACATTGGGAGGACGTGGGCCGGGCGCACGGCGAGTTCTTCGGGGAGATCCGCCCGGCCACAAGCATGGTCGAAGTCAGCAAGCTGATCTCGCCCGAACTGCTTGTCGAGATCGAGGCTGACGCGTACATCGGGGAATGAACCGTCGAGGCACCGCGCTCGTACCCCCGGATAGCGAGATGATCATGTCGTGGCAACCTTACACGGCCTGACCAGCCTCCCCCTGCCCCGACCCGCTGGCCTCGGGCAGCACCAGCGTGAAGGTCGCCCCGTCGCCCTCGCTGCTCCGCACGTGGATGTCGCCGCCCATGCCACGCGCCAGGTCACGGCTGATGGCGAGCCCCAGACCCGCGCCCTCGGTCACGCGAGTCAGCTGGCGGTGGGCCTGTACGAAAGGATCGAAGATCTCCTCCAGCTTGTGGGCCGGAATACCACATCCGGTGTCGGTCACCTCGAGGCACACCCAACCTGACGACGTGTCGTCGCACGGCGCCGTCTCCACCGTCACGCGCCCACCCGCGTCCGTGAACTTCGCGGCGTTGGAGAGCAGGTTGAGGAGGATCTGCTGCAGCTTGTCGCGGTCCGCGCGAACCATGATGCCGGGGGCGACGCGCGCCGCGGGAGCGATCCCCTTTGCCGCGAGCTGTGGCTCTATCATCGGCATCATCTGCGAGACTACCTCGTGTAGGCGCAGGTCTTCGAGGTGATACTCGATACGCCCGGCCTCGAGCTTGGCGAAGTTCAGCACATCGTTTATGAGCCCGAGCAGGTGCTGCTGGCTCTGCTGTGCCCGGCTCAGCGCCTTGCGCTGTGCATCGGTGACCGGCCCATGGACACCCAGCTCGATGAGCTGCAGGTAGCCGGAGATGGCATTGAGCGGAGTTCGCAATTCGTGACTCATGGCAGCGAGGAACTTCGACTTCGCGGTGTTGGCAGCCATGGCTTCGCGCTGCGCACGCTCGGCGGCTTCCGTCGCCTCCTGTAACTGGACGTTCGACATCTCCACTTCCTCGGTCAGCTGCTGCGCCTCCTCGATCTGCTGCTCGAGCTCGAGCGCCTGCTGCTCGAGTTGCGCGTTGAGTTGCTCGACCTCTGCACGCCGCTGCTCGGCGGTGATCCGGGCCGCCGATTCCGCCGCGAGCTCCCGCGCCTGCTCCTCTCTCTCGCGACGCTCCGTGAGGTCCCTCGTGACCTTACCGAAGCCGACCAACCTCCCCTCGCTGTCGTACAGCGCCGTGATCACCACGTTCGCCCAGAAGCGTGAACCGTCCTTGCGCAGCCGCCACCCCTCGTCCTCGAAACGGCCAACGCGCGCGGCCTCCTTCAATTCGAGGCCTGGCTTGTCCCACGCGAGGTCCTCTTCGGGATAGAAGATCGAAAAGTGACGGCCGATGATCTCATCGGCGGAATAGCCCTTCATTCCCTCGGCGGCCGGGTTCCAGGTGCGAATATGGCCCGTGGCATCGAGTGCGAAGATGGCATAATCCCGAACTCTCTCGATGAGCAGCCGATACAGCTCGGGATCGTAGGCTGAATCACCCGGTGGCCCCCTCACGCCCCGGAGACCCCCGTGAGCACGAGGGAGCGAGTCGCGGCGGGCAATGGCAATGTCGACATGCCCGTGGGTTCATGCGAAGACCGGGCCATCACGCGCACCCGCGGGCGCCGAAACGGGGTTCGGCGGAGGCACCGCTACGGTGTTGCGAGTAGTGCTAGCGCCCGATCCAGTATGTCGCCTTGACCTGGAACACGTTCGTCGCCCGATCGCGCCCGATCTCCCCGACCGCGCTCCCGAAGCCCATGTCGCCGTCCGGGCTCTCTCCTGAGCGCTGCTGCGTCCAGACGAAATAGAGAGTCGAGCCCGGGCGGTACTCCCAGCGGAGCACCGCGGTCCCGCGCAGCGATGTGTCGGTAAAGTCAGGGTTCGAGAAGGTGAACGACTGCGACGGCCCCGCACCGTCTGGGTCCACCTGGTAGCTGTTCGCCGGTCCGTCGTAGGTGATGGTGCCGATGTCACGCCCGTACTGCAACTTTCTACTGGACCGTGGCGCGGCGAACTCGCGGAACGACGTGTAGTTGCCGCTGGCGATGAACGGCTGCGCGTAGAGCTGCAGCGTGAGGTTCGGCGTGAAAGTCCAGTTGACGCGCGTGTCCAGCGAAATGGTCTTGGTGCGGATGGAACCAAAGACATAGCGCGTGCCATAGAACGCATTCGCCGTGGGATCGGGGACAGCCGTCACATACTGCGCCGCGTTCTCGCTGGTCCGGTAGGTGGGAGAGAGCTGGATGAAGATGTTGGCGGCCGGCTTCAGGGCCAGTCCTGGACTAAGCGTGAGACCGTGGGTCGGATCGCCGATGTCCCGTCTCAACTGTGCCTCGAAGTCGAACACCGCGGTCGAACGGGCATCGGTGGATACTTCGACATCTACCAGGTCGTAGCCCGCGCGCTTCACCACGGGGCCACCACGCGTGAGACGGTCGTCGAACGACGGGACGTCGTGGATCACGAACGTCCGCAGGTTCCAGTAGTTCGGGAATTCCATGGAGTAGAAGGCCTGCAGCTCCGTCTCGGTGCGATCGCCATCGTAGTTGTACTGCGTGGCGCCGCCAGCAATCGCGAAGATGCTACGGTACCAGCGAGTCGGCGTTGTCCACTGAGCAGCGACGTTCCCGTTGTACCACATGTAATCGGCGCGATCGAGATAGGCGAGGTCGTTCACCTCGAAGCCCGGGCTCCGGATGTTCGTCATCGCCTCCCAGAGCAGCGTCCCGTTGTCCTTCGCGACGCGCGTGAAGAATCCGTAGCC